>Ga0126312_10000996_pt1 | contig 18114 bp, 17 predicted proteins | sample Plot104A_FD_92537 | JGI IMG/M metagenome (GOLD analysis project Ga0126312, IMG submission 92537) | Serpentine soil microbial communities from UC McLaughlin Reserve, CA, USA - Plot104A | ecosystem: Environmental > Terrestrial > Soil > Grasslands | place: USA: UC McLaughlin Reserve, Lake County... | reverse complement strand
TCGCTCGACCTGACGGGGCAGGAGCTCGACGAGCGGGAGCGCTCGCTCGAGGACCGCCGCCGTAACGTCGAGAAGGACGCTCTCACGCTGAAGGAGGCGAAGCGCGAGCAGGTCCGCGAGCTCGAGCGCCTCTCCGGGCTCAGCGCCGGCCAAGCCAAGCAGATCCTGCTGCGCGAGCTGGAGGACGAGCTCAAGCACGAGAGCGCGCGGCTCGTCCGGCAGATCGAGGAGGAGGCCAAGCGCGATGCCGACCGGCGGGCCAGGAGCATCCTCTCGACGGTCATGCAGCGGGTGGCGAGCGGCCACGCGGTCGAGACGACCGTCTCCGTGGTCGAGCTCAAGTCGGACGAGCTCAAGGGGCGCATCATCGGCCGTGAGGGCCGCAACATCCGCACCCTCGAGACGCTCACCGGCATCGACTTCATCGTCGACGACACGCCCGGTGCCGTGCTGCTCTCCGGCTTCGACGGCGTGCGGCGGGAGGTCGCCCGCCTCACCCTGGAGCGGCTTCTCCAGGACGGTCGCATCCACCCCGCCCGCATAGAGGAGGCATATCACCAGTCGCGCTCCGACATCGAGCAGCACGTGGTGGAGGTGGGCGAGCAGGCCGTTTTCGAGGCGAACGTCGGCTCGCTCCATCCCGAGCTCACGAAGCTGCTTGGCCGGCTCAAGTTCAGGACGAGCTACGGCCAGAACGTCATGCACCACTCGATCGAGTGCGCTCGCCTCGCGTCGATGCTGGCCGAGGAGCTCGGCGCCGATCCGCGCGTGGCCGCCCGGGCCGCGCTGCTGCACGACATCGGGAAGGCCGTCTCACACGAGGTTGAGGGCCCTCACGCCCTGGTGGGCGGCGAGCTGGCGCGCCGCTACAAGGAGTCGGAGGCGGTGGCCCACGCCATGGAGGCCCACCACAACGAGGTGGAGCCTCAGACGGTCGAGGCCGTGATCGTCCAGATAGTCGACGCGCTGTCGGGCGCGCGGCCCGGGGCCCGCGGAGAGTCGTTGGAGCACTACGTCAAGCGGCTCCACGAGCTGGAGGCAATCGCGATGCGCCACGTGGGCGTGGAGAAGGTCTACGCCATGCACGCCGGCCGCGAGATCCGCGTGATCGTCGAGCCGGAGGAGATCGATGACGACGGGGCGGCGATGCTGTCGCACAAGATTGCGAGGGATGTCGAGAAGGAGCTCGAGTATCCGGGCCAGATAAAGGTGACCGTTATTCGCGAGAGCCGGGCGACGGATTTCGCGAAGTAGGGGGTTGTTGGCGGGCGCGCGCCCGGAGACAGTCGCTGTGCTTCGCATCTGCCCCGGACGGGTCAGTGGGGTTGGAAGAGCTCGATGGGGTTCCCCGAAAGGGTCTTCCACCAGGATCTGGTCTCCGCCTGAGCGGTCTCAGGACTCGGCGGATTCGCTCCCGAGCAGTAGGGTGCTCCACCTTGCACGTGGCCCAGATGAACATCGCCCTGCCGCGCGAGCCTGTCAGCGGGCTCGCGGCCAGCAGCCCCGGCTTCCTCTGGCGGCTGCAGACCCACCCCGGGGCCGCCGACGCCATTGGAATCCGGGCATTCGGGGACGGCAGGCCGGTCGTGAACATGTCCGTCCAGCCGTGGCTCAAGTCGGTGCGGGAGTTCGAGCGCGAGCCCTGTCCGGCTTGACGGGGCGCTTCGTCGTCTGGAGGGGTCTGGAGGAGTGGTTGGCCGAGGCTGCCCACATGAGCCTCGAGCCGGACCGCCTTCGGGCCACGGGGACACAGTTCGGCGCCGAGCCCCAGCCCTATCGCGCCGACTACGAGCTCACCACGATCGAGGGGTGGGTCACCGAGCGGCTCGAGGTGGTCGTTCACGACGGCGACGGCGAGCGTCGGCTGGACCTGCGCCGAAGTGCGGAGGGCGGCTGGACTGCGAACGGAGCGCCACTGCCGGACCTGGGCGGCGCCCTCGACTGCGACCTCGCCTTCTCCCCGGTGACGAACACCATGCCGATCCTGCGGGACGGCCGCGGATCCAGGGACTATGAGATGGCCTGGGTGTCCCTTCCCGACCTCAGCGTGCGGCTCTCGCGGCAACGCTACGAGCCGATCGACGAGCGGACCATCCGGTACGTCAGCCTCGACGGCGACTTCAGCGCCGAGCTGGAGCTGGACTTGGACGGTCTCGTGGCGCGCTACCCGCGTATGGCCGAGCGGGTCTAGAGCTATCCTCGGGCGCCCGATGGAGCAGCAGCCCCGCAGCTATCACCTGACCACGTTCGGCTGCCAGATGAACGAGCACGACTCCGAGCGAATGAAGGGCATGCTCGAGTCGCTCGGCTACGGGGAGGCGGGCTCGCGAGGAGAAGCCGACCTGATCCTCTTCAACACCTGCTCGATCCGCGAGAAGGCGGACAACCGGCTGGTGGGGCATCTGGGCGAGGCGAAACGGCTAAAGCGAGACGATCCCGGCCTCGTGGTCGGCGTGGGCGGTTGCTGGTCGCAGTCGATGAAGGAGAACGTCTTCGAGCAGTTCCCCTTCGTCGACGTCGCCTTCGGTCCGGGGCAGTACCACAAGCTCGCCGAGTTCCTGACGAGCGACAGCCTGACGGCGCAGGGCTACTTCGAGTTCGAGGGCTTCACTGGGCACCTCCCGGCCAAGCGCGAGCGCGAGCACCAGGGCTGGGTTCAGATCTCGGTCGGCTGCAACTGCGTCTGCGCCTACTGCATCGTGCCCTCGACCCGGGGGCGCGAGGTGTCACGGCCGGCGGCGGAGCTGGTGGACGAGGTCGAGCGACTGGCCGCCGACGGCGTCAGGGAGGTGACGCTGCTGGGCCAGAACGTCTGCTCCTACGGCCGCGACCTGCCCAAGGGCTCGAAGACGAGCTTCGCCGAGCTGCTGACGATGGTCGACTCGGTCGACGGCATCGAGCGGATCCGCTACACCAGCCCGCACCCGAAGGACATCCGCGAGGACGTGATTCGCGCCCACGCGGAGCTGCCCTCGGTCTGCGAGCACATCCACCTGCCGCTCCAGTCGGGCTCGACCCGAGTGCTCAAGGCGATGAAGCGGACCTACAGCCGAGAGCGCTATCTCGACCGCGTGGCGACCATCCGCGAGCTGGTGCCCGACTGCGCTATCACCACCGACATCATCGTCGGCTTCCCGGGTGAGACCGAGGAGGACTTCGAGGCGACGCTCGAGGTCGTGCGCGAGGTGCGCTACGACTCGGCCTTCACCTTCAACTTCTCGCCGCGGCGGGGGACCCCGGCGGCCGACCTCCCCGATCTGCCGCACGGGGTCAAGCGGGAGCGCATGGAGCGGTTGGTGGGGGAGGTGCAGCGGATCGCCGCCGAGCGCGCACAGCGGTTCGTCGGCCGGACCATGGAGGTGCTGGTGGAGGGGCCGTCGCGCACCGACCCGGCGCGCCTGCGCGGTCGGATCCGCCACAACAAGACGGTCAACTTCGCGGGCGCGTCCGCACCGGGGGAGCTGACCGGCGTGGAGATCGCCTCGGCGACGAGCACCACGCTCGCCGGGGAAGAGCTGCTTCAGCCGGAGGCGAAGCGCTCGAGGTCAGCGAGGATGCGGGTCGCGGCGAGGTAGCCCTCGCCCAGCGTCCAGGCGTCGTAGGGCCCCGGGCGCGCGCCGGGTGGATGCTCCGCACGGACGCGCGGGTGGCGCATGCCCACGTCGTCCAGGATCGAGGCGACGAACCGCCGGCTGAGCGTGCTCCGCACCTGCGGCGGCAGCTCGGGAGCGCCAGCCCGCCGGACGAGCGACCTTACCCGGGCCGCCCGGCGATCGTAGGCGGTCAGCAGCCCCTCGGCCTCGTCGGGGTATCCGAGCGCCTCGCCGTCCTGGCGCAGGTTCGGTTTCCATTCGACCTTCTGATCGAGCACCACGGTTGGCGCCATCTTCTTCAGCCGCTTGTACAGGCGCCGCTGGCTCTGCTTGGCCGCCAGGATCAGGTCAGGGTCCAGTCGCTCGATCTGGCTCAGGTCGGGCCGGGCGACCGAGCCCACCCGCGCGATGGTGCGCGTGCGCGAGCCCAGGTAGTGCGGGAAGGGTGCGCCGGCGGCGCCCGCCGGAGTAGTGCCGAGAGCGAGGGAGTCGTCCAGCTCGCTGGGGTAGAGCACCACAGGCCGCGCAGCCCGGCCGGGCACCTTCGTCAGCCCGAGCGCGTGCTGCACCTTGATCGGCCGCCGGTTCTCGGGCGCGTCGTCGGCCGCCGTGGCCTGACAGCCCGCGACGGTCAGCGCCGCGGCGATGCAGAGGAGGGTATGTAGGCCGCGCACGGCCCATATTCCTAGCGGGCGGGCCGTGCACGGCGTCGCGCGGCCATACTCGCCGCGTGCAGGTGGTAGCGATCTTCGGGCCCACGGGGGTCGGCAAGACCGCCGTCGCGGTGGCGCTGGCGGAGCGGCTGCGCGAGCGCCGCGAGGATCCGCTGGCGATCTCGGCCGACGCCCTCCAGGTGTACGAGGGCCTCGACACGCTGACGGGTGCGGCGACCGCCGGACAGCGCGCCCGGTTGGAGCATCGCCTCGTCGGCTTTCTGCCGGTCACGGAGACGTTCTCGGCCGGCGAGTTCGCCGAACTGGCGCATGCGGAGATCGACCATTCGCTCGCCGCCGGTCGGCGCCCGATCGTCGTCGGGGGCACCGGCCTCTACCTGCAGGCGGCGCTGTCCGACCTCGACCTGCGGCCACCCCCGCCGCCCGGGGTGCGCGAGCGGCTCCTGCGGACGCTTGACCGCCGCGGGCCGGAGGAGCTGCACGCCGAGCTGGCCGAGCGGGCGCCCGCCGCGGCGGCGGCCATCGAGCCGGGCGACCGCAGCCGCGTGGTGCGGGCGCTCGAGCTGCTCGAGATGGGGGAGGAGCCCGCGCCCACGGGCGAGGGGTCACGGCTGTGGACGGCCGAGACGCGGCATCCCACGCTGCTCTGCGGGCTCGTGATGGAGCGCGAGGCGCTGTACGAGCGGATCGACGCGCGCGTGGAGGAGATCGTGGCGGCCGGGGGCGCGGTGGAGGTGTACCGGGCCGACAGCGCCGGGGCGTCGCGCACCGCGCGGCAGGCGCTGGGCTTCGAGGAGCTCCTCCGGGGGGACATCGAGGCGATGAAGCGCCGAACGCGCAACTACGCGAAGCGCCAGCTCACATGGATGCGCAAGCTTCCCGGGGTGCACCTCATGGATGTGACGGGCCGAGGGCCCGGGCAAGCGGCAGCCGGGATCGAGCAAGCGCTCGGTTGACGATGTCGCTCGCCGTTGAGGCGCCGCAACAGCTGATGGAGTTCCCGGGGCACCGCAGGCGCCGCAGATAGAGTCACCCGGCGTGCGCTTCGAGAAGTGGCAGGCCTTGGGTAACGACTACGCGATCGTCGAGGAGGGCGAGCTCCCTTTCGAGCTCACCGCGACGCGCGTGCGCGCGCTGTGCGCCCCGCACACCGGAGTGGGATCCGACGGGCTTCTCGTCCTCTCGCCGAGTGACGAACGCGGCTTCGTCGCCTCGCTTCGGATCTTCAACCCGGACGGCTCCGAGGCGGAGCTGTCGGGAAACGGGGTCCGCGAGGCCGTCATGTACCTGCGCCGTCGCGGCTGGACCGACCGCGACAGCTTCTCGCTCGCCACTGCAGCAGGGGAGGTGAGCCCCCGGATAACGGGTGTAAACACCTGCACGGTCGACATGGGACGGGCCCGTCTCCGCTCGGAGGTAGATTTCCCTTCGGGCCGGGAAGACGGCCAGGGAACGCTCGAGGCCGCAGGCCGCGAGTTCCGCTTCCAGTTCGTGCAGGTCGGCAACCCGCAATGCTCGATCGAGGTGGGGGAGGAGTTGCCGGAGCTCGACCTGTCGCTCTACGGGCCGCCGATCGAGAGCCATGACCTTTTCCCGAACAGGACCAATGCGTCGTTCTGGCGCCGCGACGGCGACGACGAGATCACGGCGCGCATCTTCGAGCGCGGCGCGGGGGAGACGATGTCGTCGGGAACCGGCGCCACGGGCGCCGCGGTCGCAGCCGTGCTGCGCGGAGCCGACAGCCCGGTCACGGTCCACCTCGACGGCGGAGACCTCCGGGTCGAGGTGGGGGAGGACCTGCACGTGGACCTGAGCGGCTGGGCCGTGCCGGTGTACAGCGGGACCCTCAGCGACGAGCTCGTGGAGGGGCTGAGTGCAGCCGAGTAGGCGCCTGAGCCGGCTGCCGCCTTACCTGTTCGCGGAGCTGGAGCGCAAGATCGCCGAGAAGAAGGCCGCCGGCGTCGACGTGATCAGCCTCGGGATCGGCGACCCCGACACGCCCACGCCCGACCTCGTCGTGGGCGGGCTCCGCGAGGCGGTAGGCGATCCCGGCACCCACCAGTATCCGTCCAACCGCGGGCGCCCCGAGCTGCGGGAGGCGATGGCGCGCTTCTATTCCCGGCGCTTCGGCGTCGAGCTCGATCCCGACACGGAGATAGTGCCGGCGCTGGGCGCGAAGGAGTGCATCTTCAACCTCAACCTGGCCTTTCTGGATCCCGGCGACGCCGCCCTGGCGGCCGACCCGGGTTATCCCGTCTACACGGGGGGCCCGCTTCTGGCCGGCGCCGACCCGGTGCTGATGCCGCTACTGCCCGAGCGCGGCTTCGCTCCCGACCTCGACGCGATCGAGCCGGCGGATCGCGAGCGGGCGCGGCTCATGTACCTGAACTACCCCAACAATCCCACCGGCGCCGTCGCGCCCGAGGGCCTGTTCGAGCGCACCGTCGAGTTCGCCCGCGACCACGACGTGCTGGTGGTGCACGATGCCTCCTATACGGAGACCACCTACGACGGCTACGTGGCGCCGAGCTTCCTCGAGACCCCGGGGGCGAAGGAGGTCGGCGTCGAGGTCTTCTCACTCTCCAAGGGCTACAACATGACCGGCTGGCGGGCGGCCGCGATCGTGGGCAACGCGAGCGCCGTCGAGGCCTACTGGGCCCTCAAGACGAACATCGACAGCGGCATCTTCGAGGCAGTGCAGCTGGCCGCCGCCCGCGCCCTCGACGAGGGCGACGACGTACCCCGGCGCATGAGCGAGCTATACGCGCGCCGGCGCGACCTGGTCTGCGACGCGCTGTCGGCGATCGGGGCGGACGTGACTCCGCCCAGGGGGACGATCTACGTCTGGGCGCCGGTGCCGGCCGGCCATAGCTCGGCCTCGTACTGCGCGCTCGTGCTCGAGGAATCGGGCGTGGTGGTGTCGCCCGGCAGCTCCTACGGCCCCAACGGCGAAGGCTTCTTCCGCATCTCGCTCACGGTGCCGGACGAGCGGCTGCGTGAAGCCGTTGAGCGCCTACGCTCGAGTCTGGGAGGGTAGGGAGCACATGCACTACTGCGGCGTGGTTCCGGCGTACGGGTTGCTCCAGCTCGTGATGCTCGAGGAGGTCCGGCGCCCCGAGCCGCCGATACGGCTCGGCGCGGTCTTCTTCGAGCCCGGGACGGCACGGCAGATCGCGGCGGAGCTCACCGCGCTCGGCGAGGTGGTGGTGGCGATCGGGGCGCCCCTGACCGATGTGGCCGGGGCGCGTGCGTGCGACGATCTGCTCCGGGCTCGCGGCGTCGTCCCGGCGCGGCCCGAGCCGGCGGCGCAGGAGCTGGCTGAGGCACTGGCTCCCCTGGGCGTCTTCCAGGCCCCCGATCACGGCCAGGAGGGCCCCGTCCCGGATGGCGCCTTCCGCGCCGGCTCCGTCTTCGAGACCAACACTGATGCCGTGTTCTTCTCCCTTCAGCGTCGGCGGCTGCCGGCGAAGCGGCATCCGCAGGGCATGCGCCTGCGGATAGCGGAGCTCTCCGAGGACCAGGTGCTCGACGACGACGGCGACCTCTGGCAGCGCCGGATCGAGGAGATCGACGCCGCGGGGGCGGCCCTCTGCGCCCATCGGTACGCGGTCGGCCACGCCTCCTGGCTGGGCGAGCCCAGCGAGGGGGTGGTGGTACTGCCGGGCTCGTCGATACCGGCCGAGTTCAGCCCGGACGGCGTGCTGGCACCCGTGGAGCGCCTCCAGCTGCCGCCGGTCGACTAGTCCGGACTAGCTCGCCGCCAGGGTCTCCTTGAGCCCGGTTTCGAGGTCGCGCGGGGCGAAGCCGAGCTCGCGGCGGGCCTTGTCGTCCCTGGCCCAGTAGGTCACGCCGGCGGAGACCTGGACCAGCTCGCGCAGGTTCGGCGGGAAGCCCATCAGCGGGCCGACCAGCGGTCCCAGCGGCGCCGACGCCTTGATCAGCGCCCCCGGCATCGTGCCTCGCGGCGGCTTGCGTCCGGCGAGCTTGGCCACGCGGTCGACCAGCTCGCCCATCCGAATCTGCTCTCCGGCGAGCACGTAGGCCTCGCCGATCTCGCCCCTGTCGTGCGCCAGGAGGATTCCCTCCGCCACGTCCTCCACGTGCACGAGCATGAAGCCGGTCTCGGGGAACATCTTCAGCTTCAGCTTGCCGGTACGGGCCTGGTCGATCATGCTGCCGATCTCCGAGTGGTCGTGGGGCCCGTACACGCCTGCGGGCTGGACGATCACGATCGGGTAGCCCTTCGAGAGGCGGGCCTCCGCCACCAGATGGGCGCGGTACTTGGTCTCGTCGTAACAGGAGAGAAAGCCCTCGGACTCGTCGCGGCGATAGCCCTCGTCGACGAGCTCCCCGTGCGTGTTGCCGAAGACGTTGCAGGTGGAGACGTAGACGATTCGCTTGGCGCCGGCCTCGTGGGCCGCGTCCAGCACCCGCTCGGTGCCGCGCACGTTGGCATCCCACATCGGTTCGCGCTCGGGCTTCGGTATCCCCACCTTGTAGACGGCGCCGACATGGAATACGGAGTCGCAGCCAGCGACCCCCCTGTGGATTGCTTCCTCGCTCGAGAGGTCGCCCTCCTCCGGCTCGCAGCCGAGCTCGCGCAGCTCGGCTGCCTTGGCGGGCGAGCGGACCAGCGCCACGACCTCGTCGCCCCGCTCCCTCAGCCTGCGGACGAGGTGTCCGCCGATAAAGCCCGTTCCCCCCGTTACGAACGCTCGCACGCGCGGAGCCTACACTTGAGGGGAATGCAGAGTTACGGCAACGGGATCCACAACCCGCGGGCCAGGCAGCGCGCGCTCTGCATCGCGGCGGGACCCGAGAAGCCGGACCTTGCGGAGCTGCGGGAGCTGCTCCGGACCGCCGGCGTGGCGGTCACGGGCGAGCTCACCCAGCGCCGGCCAGAGCCCGATCCCGACCGCTACCTCGGCAAGGGCAAGCTCGCGGCGCTGAAGCGAGCGGTCGCGGAGGCGGACGCCAACCTGGTCGCCTGCGACGACGAGCTCCTGCCTCGCCAGGAGCGCAACCTCGAGGAGGCGCTCGGCGTGCCGGTGATCGACCGCACCGCGATCATCCTCGACATCTTCGCCGACCACGCCCACACGGCCGAGGGCAAGCTCCAGGTTGAGCTCGCACAGCTCGAGTACAACCTGGCTCGGATGCGGGGGTTGTGGACCCACCTCGAACGCCTGGGCGCCGGGCGCATCGACGGCGGCATCGGGACCAGAGGTCCCGGCGAGAGCCAGATCGAGACCGACCGCCGCCTCGCCCGCGACCGTATCGCGGCGCTCAAGCGGCGGGTGACCCAGACCAAGGGGACGCGCCGGACCATGCGCCGCGAGCGTGAACGCGCGGCACTCCCGACGGTGGCGCTCGCCGGCTACACGAACGCCGGCAAGTCGACCCTCCTGAACGCCCTCACCGGCGCCGACGCCGAGGTGCGGGAGCGCCTCTTCCACACGCTCGACCCCACGACCCGGACCTTCGAGGTAGGCGGCCGGAGCTACCTCCTGACCGACACCGTCGGCTTCATCCGAAAGCTCCCGCACCAGCTGGTGGACGCCTTCTCCGCGACCCTGGAGGAAGCCATGGGCGCCGACCTGATCGTGCACGTGGCGGATGCCTCCGTCCCCGAGGGTCAGCTCGGCGAGATGCTGGCGGCGGTGGACGACGTGCTGGCCGAGATCGGCGCTGCCGAGCGTCCCCGGCTGCTGGCGCTGAACAAGGTCGACGTCCTCGACGAGGGCCGCCGTCGGGAGTTGGGCTTCCGCTACCCCGGGGGCGTTCAGATCTCCGCCGAGAAGGGGGAGGGGCTCGCCGAGCTTCGCGAGGCGGTCGAGGGCCGCTTCCTTCCCACGCTCGAGTCGATGGAGCTGCTCGTGCCCTACGACGAGGGCGGCCGTCTCTCCGAGCTGCACGAGCTGGCGGGCGAGCTGGAGCGGCAGGACACTCCCGAGGGCGTGCGGTGCGCGCCCGCGTGCCGGCGGCCGCGGCGCCGCGGTTCGAGCGCTTCAGCGCGAACGGCGACCGCGCGCGGGAGTGAGGCTCCGCTACTCGCTGCTCCGCGGGGACGCGCTGCCGCCGTCGCGAGCACACCCGGGCGACGCCGGGCTCGACCTGCACGCAGCCGAGCACGCGGCGCTCGGCCCGGGGGAGAGGGCGAGCGTCGGCACGGGAATCGCGGTGGCGATCCCCGACGGCTGGGCCGGCCTGGTCCTGCCGCGCTCCGGGCTCGCCGCGCGAAACGGCATCGCGCTTGTCAACGCGCCGGGTCTGATCGACCCCGGCTACCGCGGCGAGGTGCGCGTGCTGCTCCTCAACACGGACCGGGAGGAGCCATTCGAGGTCTCTCCGGGGGACCGGATCGCGCAGCTCACCCTCGTTCGCTTCGAATCACCGGAGCTCGATGAGGCCGAGGAGCTCGACGAGACGGCTCGCGGGCCGGGCGGCTTCGGCTCGAGCGGTCGCTAGCGCAGCTCGGCGAGGCCCTCCTCGCGCGTCTTGACCGGCTCGTAGCCCAACTGCTGCCGGGCCTTCGAGATGTCGATCGTGCACTCGAGCGAGGCGACCCAAACGGCGAGCCGGGTCACCGGCGGAGCGCTCCCCAGCCGCAGCAGCCTCCACAGTCCTTCCAGTGCGGCCGCGGCGGAGCGCGCGACCACCGGCGGTATGTTGCGGTCCGGCGGCTCCACTCCGCGGGTGGCCAGCAGCTCGGTCACGAACTCGCGGAACTCGATCGGGGAGCCATCGGTCACGAAGTAGGCCTCGCCGCCGGCTCCCCGCTCGGCACCGAGCAAGAGGCCCTCGACCACGTTGTCCACATGCGTGGTGTCGGTCAGGTGATGCCCGCCACCCATCCACGAGAAGCGGCCCCGGTCAATGGCGTCGAGGAGCCCGGGGAGGATGGTCGTGTCGCCCGGGCCCCAGACGAGGCGGGGGCGCACCACGACGGTCTCGAAGCCGTCGCCGTTGGCAGCGCGTACCGCCTGCTCGGCCAGCGCCTTGGTGGCCGGGTAGTGCGCCTTAGACCCGGGCTGGAGCGGGGTTCTCTCGTCGACGTTCACGAGCGGTTGACCCACCATCAAGGCCGCTTCGGTTCCGATGTGTACGAAGCGGCGGACGCCCGCCTCTCGGCACCCCCGCAACGCGTTCTCGGTACCCGTCACGTTTGCCCGCACGAAATCGCGCCGCGAGCCCCACTCCCGCACGGCCGCCGCCGCGTGGAAGGCCAGCTCGCACCCGTCGGCGCCGGCGCGGATCGACGCCCGATCGTCGAGGTCCCCCTTCACGGGCTCGGCCCCGAGCTCGCGCAGGCTGTCGGCCGAGCCCTCCGACCGCGCCAGCGCCCGCACCTTCCCGCCCTCGCCGGTGAGGCGGCGGACAAGCCTTCCGCCGATGAATCCTGAGCCGCCCGTCACGAAGACCGTCCTCGAGCCCTTCACGGGTCAAACCCTATCCCCGTCGTGCCGATAAGAGGGGCATGAATCCGGGCACCGAGACGGTCGTCCCTGCGAGGCAGGAGACGCTCCTCGGCCTCACGCGTCCCAGGCCGCACCACGGCAAGAAGCCCCGGATAGGCGACACAATCGTCGATCTCGGCTTCACTGACCGCGCGACGGTCGACGAGGCTGCCGAGCTCTCCCGGGAGACGAAGCGGCCGATGGGGCGCGTCCTGATGGAGATGGGCGCCCTCGATTCGCGCCAGCTCGCGCACGCGCTCGCCGACCGTAACGGGCTCGACTTCGTGAACCTGGACACCTTCCAGGCGGATATGGGCGCCGCCAACCTGATCGACATGGCCGCGGCCAAGCGGTTCCGCTCCGTGCCAATCGCGTTCGTGGACGACGACAGGCTGCTGGTCGCCACCGGCGACCCGGCCAATCTCTTCGCCGTCGACGACATCTCGATGCTCACGGGATACGAGATCAGGCTCGCGGTCGCGTCGCCGGACGACATCGATGCCCTCGTCAGCCAGCTCTCGCGTCTCGACCAGTCGGTCGCGGAGGTCGAGGAGGACGCCGAGGTCGAGACCCCGGTCATCGAGCTCCGCGAGTCCGCCGAGGACGCGCCGGTCGTCAAGCTCGTCCACGCGATCATCGCCGACGCCGTGCGGCGTGGCGCCTCGGATATCCACTTCGACCCGCGCAACGGCGACATGCGAGTCCGGTTCCGGATCGACGGTGTGGTGGTCGACTCGACCACGGTCCCGCGAGCGCTCGTTCCCGGCCTCATCTCACGCACCAAGATCATGGCCGAGCTCGACATCTCCGAGCGCCGCGTCCCCCAGGACGGCCGCGTGGGCTTCACCGTGGAGAGTCGCCACGTGGACATCCGGGTGGCCACCCTGCCCGTGGTGCGTGGCGAGTCGATCGTCATGCGCATCCTCGACAAGGACCAGGTGGCTATCGAGCTAGACCGCCTCGGCATGCACATGGACGATCGCGACCGCTTCCACCACGCAGTCAGGGCCAGCCACGGCGCCGTGCTCGTTACCGGCCCGACCGGCTCGGGAAAGACGACCACGCTGTACGCGGCGCTGAACGAGGTCAACACCCCCGACAAGTCGATCCTCACGATCGAGGATCCCGTCGAATACGAGCTGGAGGGCCTCAAGCAGGTTCAGGTCAACGTCAAGGCCGGACTGACCTTCGCGACCGGCCTGCGCTCGATGGTCCGATCGGACCCCGACGTGATCATGGTCGGTGAGATCCGCGACCGCGAGACCGCGCAGATCGCGATCGAGTCCGCCCTCACCGGGCACCTCGTGCTCTCCACGCTTCACACGAACGACGCACCGATGGCCGCGGCGCGGCTGATCGAGATGGGCATCGAGCCCTTTCTCGTGTCGTCCGGGGTGGCGTGCGTCGTAGCGCAGCGCCTGGCGCGCCGCCTGTGCGACTGCAAGGAGCCCACCAAGATCTCTGCGCAGGCCCTCAGGGAGAGCGGCTTTCCGGCGGAGGAAGGAATCGACGCCTTCGAGCCCGGGGGCTGCGTGCGTTGCGGCGGCAGCGGCTACCGTGGGCGGATCGGCCTCTACGAGGTCATGCAGGTCACGAGGCAGATCCGCGAGCTGGTGCTCGCCAAGGCGGACGGCAGCGCGCTCCGCGCCGTCGCGCTTGAGCAGGGCATGCGCCCCTTGCGCCACGACGGCCTGGAGAAGGTCGGCATCGGCGTGACCTCCGTCGAGGAGATCCTCAGGGCGCTCGGCAGCGCCACCGGTTAGAGCCCCGCGGCACGTCGCGCCGAAGCGTGCGCGGCGCCCTCGAGCTCGTCCTCGAGCGGCTCCAGCTCCACATCCAGCGCCAGCTCGATCAGCCGGTCCGCCAGCCACACGTTCTTCGGCAGCAGTGGTCCGTGGAGGTAGGTGCCGACGACGTTGCCGCGCTGCACGCCCTCCGTCCCGTCGCGCCCGTTGTTGCCGTGGCCCTTGAGCACGCGGCCCAGCGGCCGCTCCGCCTCGCCCAGGTGGGTCCGCCCGCCGTGGTTCTCGAAGCCGGCGATCACATGCGGCCCGGTGCCGAGGTCGGACTCGATCGCGCAGTTGCCGATCAGCCGCGGTCCCGGCTCGCGAACCGTTCGAAGGTCGACGAGTCCGACGCCGGGCAGCTCCTGGTCGCCCAGCTCGTAGCCGGCGCCGAGGAGCTGGTAACCCCCGCACACCGCGAGCACCACGGCTCCGCGGTCGGCCGCGGCGTGCAGCGCCGCGCGCTTGGTGTCGACCATGTCGCGGGCCACGGCCACCTGGTCCCGGTCCTGACCGCCGCCCATGTAGAAGAAGTCGTGGGCGCCCGGGTCGAGGCGCTCTCGCAGCGTGGAGCCCGCCAGCTCGAAGCCGAGCCCCCGCCATTCGCAGCGGGCCCGCAGCACGGCGAGATTGCCGCGGTCGGCGTAGATGTTCATGAGCTCCGGATAGAGGGCGCACACGCGCAGGGTCGCGGTCAGGAGAGCAGCACCACCGTCGAGCCCAGGTAGTCGCGCGTCTCGGGCACTCTCCGCCGGCCGAGGGGCCGAAGCCCGATCTCGCGAGCCTCCTGCTCGAGCATCTCCGGCCCCAGCCCGTCGAGATGCACCTCGGCCAGCTGCTCGCTCAGCTCGCCGGCAGGGGAGACCGCCTGACGCAGCCGCTCCACCACCACGCCGCCGGGCTCGGGCCGCATCGCCAACGGGCGGCTCGAGAGCACCCAGCCGCCCTCCTCCATCACGTCCGGGAGGGGCGGCAGCGCCTCCTCCACCGGCACGGCCTCGCACGGGTCCGCGAGCGCGACGGCCAGTAGTCCACCCGGCGCGAGCGCGCGGCGAGCGCTGGCCAGGAAGGCGGCCCGGCCCGGAGGTCCACCGAGCAGCTGGACGACCTGCATCGGCGCCATCGCCAGAGCGAAAGCGGTCGGGAGCGAAAAGCTGCGGGCGTCGGCCGTCACGGTATCGACGCTCAGACCCCGAGCGCGTGCGCGGCGGGCGAGCTCGCGGACCAGCTCGGGGTCGGAGTCGAGGGCGGTGACCGCGTGGCCGCGGGCCGCGAGGTCGAGCGCGACCCGCCCCGTGCCGCAGCCGATGTCGAGCAGCGGCCCCCGATGCTCCTCCGCCAGCTCGCGCCAGATCGGCAGGTCGGCGTCGTAGGACGCGCACTCCACGTCGTGCCAGGCCACCGCGTCGGCCCTCATTCGGACCACCTCGGCGCCAGCCCGCGGCGGGCCAGCAGGTCGCGCAGGTCGATCAGCGCCGTGTAGGTGGGCAGCGCGTAGAGGGGGCCGCCGTCGAGGGCGGCGACGGCGGCGTCGAGCGAGCGCTCGAGGTCGCGCTCGACCGTTATCTCCGCGTCCACCCCCGCGTACTTCAGGCGCAGGGCCATTTCCTCCGCGCGCGTGCCGGAGCACGTCGCGCGACGTAGGCGGTCCGCGAGGAGCTCGAAGTCGGCGTCCCAGATCCAGGAGACGTCGCGGCCGTCGGCAATTCGGTCGTTCAGCGCCAGCCAGAGATCCAGGCTCCCGTCCTCGAGGGTCAGGGTGCGCAGCACCTCGTTCGCCCCGGCGGGGTTCTTCACGAGCAGGATCGAGACGTCACGACCGGCCACGGGGATCGTCTCGACGCGGCCGAAGGCGCCGCCGAAGCCCTCGAGGGCGCCCCCCACGTCCGGGAGCTGGACGCCGAGCTCGAGCGCGGCGGCGCAGGCGGCCACGGCGTTGTAGACGTTGTAGAGGCCGGGTAGCGGTAGAGCCAGCTCAACGTCGCCCGCTGGGGTGTGAAGCTCGACGCGCGACCCTTGCATGCCGTCGAGCCGGACGCGCGTGGCGGAGATGTCGGGCTGCGGCCGGGCGCGGCCGCAGTTGGGGCATGCGTAGCGGCCCATGTGCCCGAGGTAGACGGCCTTGTATGCGTAGGCGGCTCCGCAGTTGCGGCAGTGCTTCGAGTCGGCCGCGTGCTGGAGCTCCGGGAGCGCCTGCGAGTCGTCGGAGACGCCGAAGTAGACGACTCCTTCGCGGCCCCGGCCGAGATCGGCCACGAGCGGATCGTCCGCGTTCAGGACGAAGCGCGCCTGGCCCTTCTGCTCCTCGACCAGCTCCGCCCAGCGGTCCGCCAGCAGCTCCAATTCGCCATAGCGGTCGAGCTGGTCCCGGAACAGGTTGGAGAGCAGGTACAGGCGCGGGCGGACCGAGCGCGCCACGGACGGGAGCCAGGCCTCGTCGACCTCGAATAGACCGAGCTGACCCCGCGAGCGGTGCGCGTCGAGGAGCGCGGTCGCCACTCCCCAGCTCATGTTCGACCCGGCACGGTTGTGGACCACCTCCCGCCCGGCCCGCTCCAGCGCGGCCGCGAGCATCGCCGACGTCGTCGTCTTTCCGTTGGTGGCGGATACCAGGACGGTTCCATCGTCGAGCTCGCCGGACATGCGCTCGAGGGAGCTTGGGGACAGCCGCAGCAGCAGCCTGCCGGGGGCGGTGGTGCCGCCGCTGCGTCCCAGGCGGCGGCTGGCGGCCCGGACGAGCCGGGCGAGCACGCGGGCGGCGCGGAACATCACTCGGGGACTATGACCCTGAGGCAGCGCGAGCGCACGCGCATGCTGGCCGGCGTGCGCCCGATCGGGTCGCCGTCGGCATAGATGTCGAAGGGCCGGTCGGCGTCCACTCTCACCTCCTCGCCGCGGTACGTCCCGATGTGAGGGAGCTCGAGATGCGTGCCCTTGGCGACCCGCGGGAGTGCGCGCAGGAAGCGCAGGTTCGTGATCCTCGAGCAGGTGATGACGTCGAGCAGTCCGTCGTCGAGCTCCGCCTGGGGTGCGCCGTAGATACCGCCGCCGTAGGCCTTGGAGTTCGCCACGGCGACCGTGTAGCCAGCCACATCGTGGGACTCGCCATCCACCGCGAATGTGAAGGTGGCCGGCTTCCAGGCGGCCAGGGCTCTCAGTGCCGCGTAGAGATAAACGAGGTTGCCGCGGACGAGCTTCGCCTCGTTCGCGATTCGGTTGGCGTCGGAGTCGAAGCCGAGACTTGCGATCCCTATGTACGGGACTCCGTCGATCTCGGCCACGTCCACGAGGCGCTCGACCCCCTGCACCGCCACACGCGCCGCAGCAGCTGGCTTCTTAGGGACTCCGAGCACGCGGGCGAAGTCGTTGCCACGCCCGCCCGGCAGGATCGCGAGCGCGGCGGGGCTGTCGCGCAGCTCTCCCGCGACGGGACGGACGAGTCCGTCGCCTCCAAGCGTGGCCACGGTCTCTCCCGCCTCTGCCGCGGCCGCCGCCTCCTCGACCGCGTGGTCGAGCCCGCGCGTCTCGATCGTCCGGTACTCGGCGCCCAGCCGGTCGAGCTCGGCGGTCACCTCGGGCAGCACCTTGAGCGGCTTGCCCCCCGCCGAGGCGGGGCTCACCAGCAGCGCGAAGCGCCTCGTCACTCGTTCGCGGAGGCGGCCATGCGTGCCGCTCGCTCGGCGGCGAAGCTCCCGCGCTCGGCGCCCCGGAGGCCCGTTCCCTCCGTGAACTTGCGAATCTCGGCGCGGGCCACCGCCTCCTCCCCGAGCAGACGTTCGGCGTGCGGCTCGTCGAGGTCGTCTGGGTCGAGCACCAGCAGCACGTCCTGCTGGACCGTGTGCCAGGGCTCGTCTGTGACCTTCTCCGAGGCGACGAGCAGGTGTCCCGGCCTGGCCAGCCAGTGAAGCTCGAAGACCCCTAGGCGGTATGCGTACATCAGGTCGCCGTCCGAGAAGAGGAAGTTGAGCCCGGAGATGGGCGAGCGCTCGACGGCGGCGAGCATGGCATGCCTGAGCGAGCCGATGGCGTCTCCCGGGTCGTAGTCCCGCATCAGGAAGTTGAAGAGGGCCTCCGAGTCGGTCTCGCCGGTGGGCTTGGCGACGCCGGGCTCCAACAGGCGCGGATAGCGCAGGACCGTTCCGTTGTGGCAGAACGAGTAGTTGCCGAGGCAGAAGGGGTGGGTGTTCTCAAGCGTCAGGCCGCCCATGGTCGCCCTGCGCACGTGGACGTTGAAGATGCGTCCGCGCGCGGAGGTGGCCTTGCGGTAGTCGCCGTCGGCGTAGGCCGCCTGAGGGCAGCGGACCATCTTCGGCTCGTCGCCCCCTACCCGTTCGTAAACGGCCATCCCCCAACCCGAATCGTGCTCCTCGGACTGCCGGATCATCGGGTTCTCCGCATCGAGGAGCTCGTGCCGGACCGAAGCCGGCTCAGCCGCCACGCACCCGAACACTCGGCACATCGGGCGACAGTTTAAGGGGGGCGAATCCGGGTGCGTCGGCCCTGAAGAGCTCGTGCAGGCACCAAGGCGAATCTGGTGGGCGCGACCGCGCAAGCTGTGCGCCCTGGAGCGGCCGGGCGGCGGCGGCCGGAGCCACCGGCCAGCCCG
>Ga0126312_10000995_pt1 | contig 18114 bp, 13 predicted proteins | sample Plot104A_FD_92537 | JGI IMG/M metagenome (GOLD analysis project Ga0126312, IMG submission 92537) | Serpentine soil microbial communities from UC McLaughlin Reserve, CA, USA - Plot104A | ecosystem: Environmental > Terrestrial > Soil > Grasslands | place: USA: UC McLaughlin Reserve, Lake County... | reverse complement strand
TTCACTCGTGAGCGACGCGAGGAGTCGATCGATACCGGCCGGGACATGCTGGCCCGCCAGATGCGCAAGGCCGGGCTGCCGCTGCAAAGGTTGCTGACCTTGGAGCGGCTCACTGCCGTGGCCGGTTACTTCAAGCTGGCCGACGTCTCCAGCCTCTATGCCGCGGTCGGCGAAGGCCATGTCGGTCCTCAGGCGGTGGTGAACCGGCTGATCAGCGTCGAGGGTGGTGAAGACGCGGCAGCAGACGAGATCAGCGAGGACCTGGTCGTCCACGAGCGCCAGCGGCCGAGCGGGTCCACTCCTGACTCCGGCATCCACGTGCTCGGTGCCTCGGATTTGCTGGTCAAGCTGGCAAAATGCTGCACGCCGGTGCCGGGGGACGACATCCTGGGCTTCGTCACCAAGGGCTCGGGCGTTTCCGTGCACCGTACCGATTGCACGAACGCGGCCAACTTGCGAGCCGAACCGGACCGGTTGGTTGGAGTGGAGTGGGCGCCAACTGCCAACAGCGCCTTCCTCGTGGCCATCCAAGTGGAAGCGCTGGACCGGAATCGGCTGCTGTCCGACATCACCCGAGCGCTGTCGGACCAGCACGTGAACATCCTCTCCGCCGCCCTGAATACCAGCAAAGATCGAATCTGCAAGGCTCGCTTCACCTTCGAGACCGCCGACCCCACCCACCTGGACCACTTGCTGGGGGCTGTCCGCGGAGTTCCCAGTGTGTTCGACGTGTATCGGATTCAGCAGTGAACGCAGGGGTACCGACTAGACGCGCCAGTCCCTAGGCGGGACTCATACCGAGTCTGGAGTCGACTCCGCTCCCGAGTGACCTTAACTCGCCCGAGCGCACACCATCACCCACCGAAGTCGCTGGCGGCTCGTTGCGCTTGCGCCAGCCACTCCCGGTAAGTAGCGGCGGATGCTGCGGCCTCACGGGCGGCGCCGTCGTCGCCCTGGGCTCGGGCGCGCGCTGCCTTCTGCTCCAGGGCGTCGATCTGAGCCTCGAGCTTGGCGGCGGTATCTTCGGCTCGGGCCCGCGCTTCGGGGTTATTGCGGCGCCACCGCTCGTGCTCGGCTTCCGAGATGGCCTTCTCGATTGCCCGCAGCCGGTTTTCCAGTGGCCGAATCGACTCGCGGGGAACCTTGCCGAGCGTGTTCCACCTCTCCAGCAATGAACGGTACGCCGCCTTCGCGGCGGGTACGTTAGAGATCGGCAGCAGCTGCTCTCCCTCGGCGAGCAACGCCTCCTTTGCCAGGAGGTTCCGCCGAAACTCAGAGTCCTGCGCTGACTGTGCGGCCTGCTTTGCGGCAAAGAGCGTATCCTGCGCGGCCCGAAACCGCTTCCACAGCAGGTCGTCGACTTCTCTGGGCGCCGGACCAGCAGCTCTCCAGCGAGTCATCAGCTCTCGGTAAGCGTTCGTTACAGCGGTCCAGTCGGTTGAGTTGGCCAGCTCTTCGGCCTCGGCTACCAGCTTCTCCTTCATCGCCCTGGCGTTCTCGCGTTGCTCCGCCTGCTGGGCGAATTGAGCCTTGCGCCGACGGGTGTAGGTGGTCCGTGCGCTGGAGAACCGATGCCAGAGCTCGTCATCGGTGGCGCGGTCCAGCCTTGGCAAGGACTTCCACTCTTCCAGCAGCACCCGGAACCGGTTCACCCCGCCACGCCAGTCGTTTCCAGCTGCCAGCCGCTCGGCTTCCAGCACGAAGCGCTCCTTGGCCTCCCTGGCCTCCTGGCTCTGCCGTGCGCGCTCGGCCCTTCGCTCGGCTCGATGTTCGGCGATCACCGGAACGAGCGCATCCAGCCGGCTGAGCAGGCTGTCGAGGTCGCCAACGGCATTGGCTTGAGCTACCGCGGCCCGAACGGTCTTGATCGAGCTCAAGGCATCGTCGGGGGAGAGCGTCTGGGACGCTATCCGCGTCTCCAGCAAGGAGACCTCAAGCTCGAGCGCCTCAAACCGTCGAGTGAAAAAGGCCAGGGCGTCCTCAGCGGGCACATCGGGTACTTGACCGACGCTGCGCTCGCCGGCGCTGGTGCGGACGTAGACCGTGCCGTCCGGGGCTACCCGTCCGAACGCGGCTGGGCCCGCGCCTTCACTCATGCCTCAATCCTGCCCGATAATCTCATCAAGTGTTCATAGCCTCATTCCCCGCCGGGCCCTGGCAAACCAACTGCTACGCGGTGGCTTTCGCGGCCGGCGAGGAGTGTGTGATCATCGATCCTGGAATGGATGCGGCGGACGGCGTCGCCCAGCTGGTCGCCGAACATCGGCTTAAGCCGGTGGCGGCGATGCTGACCCATGGGCACCTCGACCACATGTTCTCGGTGACACCGCTCTGCTCTGAATACAACACGGTTTGCTGGATCCATCCCGATGACCGGGTGCTGCTGACCGATCCGCTTCGAGCCATGGGCCCCGAGACCCGCGAGCTGTTCTCGCGGCTGACTGGAGGCGCCGTACGATTCGATGAGCCGGACGAGGTCCGCGAGCTTACCGACGGCGCATCGGTTGCCTTGGCCGGCCTCACCTTCGAGGCGATCCACGCCCCGGGCCACACGCCCGGCTCGGTCATGTTCCGCAGCCCTTACCAAGAACGAGCGGGGCAACCGTTACCGGCCGAGATCGACTCGGTCGTCTTCACCGGCGACGTGCTGTTCGCCGGCTCCATTGGCAGAACTGATTTGCCAGGCGGCAACCATGCCGACATGCTGAAAAGCCTGCGGACCAAGGTGCTGCCGCTGCCCGATAGTGTTGCGGTTCTGCCTGGCCATGGTCCGCAGACGACCATGGCCCGGGAACGGGCCGGCAACCCGTACCTGCAAGATCGTCATCTGGCAGCGTCTGCCTAGGAGAACTTCGTTGAACCGCCCTAAGCCGCTGTCCGGCTTTCCGGAATTCACCCCGGAAGCACGGATCGTGGAGCAGTTCGTGCTTGACCGGTTGCGGGAGACTTTCGAGCTGCATGGCTTCACTCCGATCGAGACCCGAGCAGTGGAACCGCTCGACACGCTGGCCAAACAGGGCGAAATTGATAAAGAGATCTACGTCCTGTCTCGGCTCCATGCAGAGCCGGGCGCTACCACCGACTTGGGACTGCACTTCGATCTCACTGTGCCGTTTGCTCGGTACGTCTTGGAAAACGCGCATCGGCTGCAGTTTCCGTTCCGGCGCTACCAGATCCAGAAGGTGTGGCGCGGCGAGCGACCACAGGAGGGCCGCTATCGGGAGTTCACCCAGGCGGACATCGACATCGTGGACACCGACACGCTGGCCCCGCATCACGATGTCGAGCTTCCGCTGGTCTCCCTCGCCGCTCTGGAGCGACTTCATGTCGATCTTGGTTTGCCTCCGGTGCTGATGCGGGTAAACAACCGCCGGCTTGCCTCAGGGTTCTATCTCGGGTTGGGCGTCGATGACCCCGCCGAAGTGCTGCGTCAGGTCGACAAGATGGACAAGATCGGCCCTGACCAGGTGCACGACCTGCTGATCTCCGACGTCGGTCTCACTGAGTCGCAGGCCAAGATGTGCGTCGCTCTGGCCGAGATCAACTCCGCCGACGAGTCCTTCGTCGACTCGGTGCGGGCACTTGGAGTCGAGCACGACGAGCTCGAGGCCGGGCTTGAGTTGCTGGCCACCGTGGTGCGCACGGCCGGTGCCTACGTGCCAGGGCGGCTGATCGCCGATCTGAGGATCGCCCGCGGTCTGGATTACTACACCGGAACTGTCTATGAGACCCATCTGGTCGGGTACGAATCGTGGGGTTCGATTTCCTCGGGCGGACGCTATGACTCGCTCGCCAGTGACGGTCGGACCAGCTACCCGGGCGTCGGCCTGTCCATCGGAGTGACCCGGTTGCTGGCGCCACTGTTCTCCCGTGGTCTGCTCCGCGCATCCCGGCCGGTGCCCACTGTGATCTTGATCGCGGTTGAAGCCGAGGAGACCCGGGCGGAGGCCATTGCGGTTGCCGAGCAACTCCGGGACCGCGGCATCGCGACAGAAGTGGCACCGAAAGCCGACAAGTATGGGCGGCAGATCCGCTACGCCGACCGGCGCGGCATCCCATACGTATGGTTCGGATCAAGCATTGCCGGTGAGGTGAAAGACCTCCGCAGTGGCGAACAGGTGGCCGCCGATCCCAGCAAGTGGACACCGCCCGAGACGGATCGGCGCCCACAGGTGATCCCGGCGATCTCGTGACTTCCGGCCTGCCGCAGTGAACTCGACCCGGCGGATGATCTTGCAGCGCCGGCTTGCTGTTCACCGGCTGGTCGGGGCGAAGCCGGCAACGGCAACTGATGCCGTACGTCTGTTGACATGTGTTCAGTCGCAGGAGTGGGCACACGCCTTCTGGTCGCTGGGTATGCGCAGTATGGCGAACAGGCTGGCCCAGGTCCAGGCCGAGTTTGACTCGGGTCTGTTCCTCCGAACTCATATCCTGCGGCCGACCTGGCATTTTGTCGCTGCGGAGGACATCCGGTGGATCCTCGCAGCCATCTCCCGGCGGGTTCAACAGGTCAATTCGACGACCTATCGCCGGGAGGGCCTTGATCAGACTCTCCTTGATCGCAGCACAGAGTTGATCATCGAGTTGCTCCGCGGCGGCCGGCATCTCACCCGGACCGAGCTTGGCCAGGGCCTGGCAAGCGCGGGAATCCAGGCGACCGGGCTGCGGCTCGCGTACGTGATCATGAACGCCGAGCTGGAGGCCGTGATCTGCAGCGGGCCGATCCGCGGGGCCTCGCACACGTACGTGCTACTGGACGAGCGGGTTTCACCGCAGGCCTCCCGTGACCGGGAACTGCCGGAGTTGGCGCGCCGGTTCGTCGCTGGCCACGGACCGGCCAGTGCAGCGGATCTGGCCCGGTGGGCTTCCCTGACTGCCGGTCAGGCAGGCGCCGCCTTGGCCGAGGTGTCCGGCGAACTGGAGGCAGTCGAGGTAGACGGTGTTCGGCACTGGTTCGACGCCGCCGCGCCGGAACCGGCGGGGCTTGACGGTGCATTGCTGCTGCCGCTCTTCGACGAGGTCACTCTCAGCTATCCAATGATCAACTTCCCGCTCGCCGAGCAGCACCCGCATTCACCCGGAACGGACCTGTTCATCGGCTCTGTGATCGTCGCCGAGACCAATGTCGGATTGTGGCGCCGGGTCGTGAAAGGCCAGAAGGTGATCATGGACGTGCTCCTGTCGCCAACCGTAACGGCGCAGCAGCGAGCCGACATCGCAGCGGCTGCCGGTGATCTTGCCGCATTTCTCGACAAGCGGTTGGAGCTGGTGATCCGACCCTGAGGTGCCGGGGAATTCCGGTGGATAGTGTGTCGTGAATGGCAGAGATCCCGGAGCGCCTCGTCGGCCACCGCCCGACTGGCCACCGAGTGCTTGCCACCGCCGACAGCGACGTCTTCACGTCATTGCGGAAGCGCCCGACATCTCGGCAGGAGCGCTACGCCATGGGTAAGGCGTTGCGAAAAATGGTGCCCCGCAAGAGGTTGGCCGCGTGGTCGGCGTCCGACGACCGACCCGATCCAGTGGACTTGATCATCGAGTCGCATTCGGGGCGGCTGGAATGGCTGATACCGGTCCGGGTGGCGCGGATGATCGCCAGCCCGTATGGGTTCCTGCGCGGCGCGGCCATCGTGATGGCGGCGGATTTCGCTTCACTGCCGGCTACCGGCATCAACCCGGTCATCTGCGGTGACGCGCACCTGGGAAACTTCGGTTTCTACGCCTCGCCGGAGGGTGAACTAGTTCTCGATCTCAACGACTTCGACGAGGCGCATCCGGGCTGCTGGGAGTGGGACCTGCGAAGGCTGGTGGCTAGCATCTGGGTGGCCGGCCGGGACAACAGAGAGACCGAAGACCAATGTCGCGCATCGGTGATCGCATGCGTTGCCGCATACCGCGACGAGGTCCGCTTCCTCGCCGAGCAGCCACTGCTCATGCGAAGCTACAACCGGCTCGATGTCGGGCGGTTGCGTGAGACTGCGACCGAGAAGTCGCTCCGCACCGAGATCGAGCGTTCCGCAAAACGAGCCCGTTCCCGGACCAGCGATCGGGCACTGCCACGATTCACCACCCAGCAGGAGGGACAGCGGCGAATCGTGGAGGAGCCACCGCTGATCACTCGGGTCAGCGGCGCGGAGGCCGAGGCCATCGCCGAGGGACTCGACGAGTACCTGTTGACCCTGGCTCCGCACTGGCGACGGGCAGTGGGCGGTTACACCGTTGTGGACATCGCACACAAGGTCGTGGGCGTGGGCAGTGTTGGGTTGCGTGCCTACGTCGCACTGCTCGAGGGCAGCAGCCCGAATGACGTGCTGTTCTTGCAGCTCAAGCAGGCACGTCGCTCGGTGCTGGCCCCGTACGTGCATGGCGACGCCGCCTGGCATGCGCACCAAGGGCAGCGGGTGGTCGAGTATCAGCAGGCGCTGCAAACCGTCAGCGATCCGCTGCTGGGCTGGACCACGATCGGCGATCAACAGTATTACGTGCGCCAGTTCCGCAATATGAAGGGCACCATCCCGCTGGACGCCATCGACGCGGCTGCCCTCACCGACTATGCCGGCATCGTCGGTCACCTACTTGCGAAGGGCCACGCGCGGACCAGCGGTGCGTCGATGATCGCCGGTTACGCGGGCGCATCGGCCAAGGTAGATGAGGCGCTGGCAGACTTCGGCCAGGCGTACGCGGACCAGACTGAGGCCGATCACGCGCGCCTGGTCGATGCCGTACGGCGCGGTGTGCTTCCCGTCGTGGAGGGCGCGTTGGAACAGTCAGGATCTGCGTTTCGGCCGTAGCGCTCGGCAGCGCGGGAGTTATCGAGTCGACCTGCCGGGCCGCCAAAGCGCCGCCAGGGCGATGGCTGCCACCGCGCATACGCCGAGCAGGGCAGTGCCGCCGATCCCGAAGGCGCGAGTCAGCGCCCGGTCGGTGTTGATCGACTGCTCCTCCCGGTCCGAGGCGCCATCGAGCGGACGCCGACCTTGGCCCAACATCGACGGCACAGCACCTGACGGCACGTTCCCGCTGCACAGGGTGGTGATCAACCGGGACACCGCGTCATCGCCACTGCCCTCAACTCCGTCGATAGCGAAGATCACCCAGGTGCTGCCCGTCTTTGGGTCGAGCCCACAGGCCGCCGAATCCTGGGGCGAGGCGACCACCTGCTCGTGAAATACCGTTCCCTTGTAGACCGAATCGACCTCAAACCGGATATCGGTGCGCGCATCGGTATCGCGTCCCACATTCTTTTTGTCGATCACAGTGCCGCGGAAGACGGCGGTCGATTGACGTAGTGCGCGGGCTGTTGAGATTCCAGGGCAGTCGCACGCGTAGGCCTTGGCGGGCGGCGCAAACACAGCGGTCAGCAGACCCAGCATCAGGGCCGCCGCCAGGACGACCAGCTGATGGGCCAACCTCACCACAGTGGCAAGTCTTGGTCCGCCCGCTCTTGAAGACAAGGTTGGTTCGCTGGGACTGATCATCGATAGGCGATGGCTTGGATCCGGTAGAACTCCGCGTACAGGCCGTCGCGGCGGATGAGCTCGTCGTGACTGCCAACCTCTGCGAGTCGCGAGCCGTCGAGCACAACGATCACATCGGCCATTCGCACCGTGCTGAAGCGATGCGACACCAAGATGGTGATTCCACCGACGCGGGTGCTGCGAGCGGCTTCCGCGTAGCTGGAGAAGAGTTGGTGCTCGGTTTCGGCATCCAGCGCGGCCGTCGGCTCATCGAGCACCATGAGCAGCGGCTCGTCGCGCATGTATCCGCGGGACAAGGCGATCTTCTGCCACTGGCCGAAGCTCAGCTCATGCCCCTCCGGCCAGGTCGGTCCGAGCTGGCTCTGCAGGCCCTCCGGCAGGCGTTCCACGACGTCGACCGCGCCTGCCCGATTGAGGGCCCGGGACACTGCAGGCACATCGTCGAGCCGCGGCAGGTCGCCCAGTCCGACGCTGCGCTGTGCGGTGAACTCGAACCGGAAGAAGTCCTGGAAGGCGCCGGAAACCCGGGCGCGCCACCGATCGGCAGCCATCCGCTGAAGCGGCTGGCCGTCCACCCTGATCACGCCGTCGGTCGGCTCGTACATCTTGGTCAGCAGCTTGACCAGGGTCGATTTGCCGGCGCCGTTCTCGCCGACGACGGCGACCACTGTGGCTGGCGGCAGATGCAGCGTGACCTCGCTCAGCGCCAGTTTCTGGCTTCCGGGATAGCTAAAGCTGACCTGATCAAGATCGATCCCGGCGGTGAGCCGGTCTGGTACGTCGATATTCTCCTCTGCGGCAAAAGAGGCGGCGTACTCCTCCAGCCAGGCCAGTCGCCGAGCCCCATCCATCCAGATTCCGCGGAGGAAGCCGATTTCACCGATGGTCGCACCGACGTAGGCGGAAAGCTGCGCACCGGCAGCCAGGATGAGCAGCAGCGATCCCACGGAGGCCCGCAGGCCGACCGCGACGAAGACAATGGCAGCCACATAAGCCAGCCCGAAAATCGCCCACGCGCCGGTCAGCGAGGCCGCTGTACGCCAGCGCGCGCCGGAGATCGGCCCGAACCAGCGGCGCCACTCCTGACGCCGTAGCTGCGCCAACTGTGGTGCGAGCCCGCTGATCCGGACTTCCTTACCAGCATCCGGACCCGTGGCCAGGCGAAAGAAATGCTCGGCACGCCTGCCGTGCGGCGCGCACTGCTCCTCGACTCGACGTTCCGCTGCGGGGCGACGTACCGAACTGACCACCGTCGGTATGGCGAAGACGGCAAGAAGCAGTAGCGCCGGATGGATTGAGCCGAGGAGGGTCAGAGTGATGGCCAGCCGAACGATCCAGCCGATGGTGTTCAGAACCGATGCGTACATATGGTCAAGCACGAAGATCTGACTCCGCAGCACGTCCAGTCGGTCGAGGTAGTCTGACCGCTCCTGGTGTTCGAGTCCGGAGACCGACGCCTGAAGTGTTGCGACATGCGTCTCCAAGACCACTGTTACCCGATCTCGGAAGCGCCGCGTCATCCGCGCATCCAGGACGGTGAGCAGCCAGCTGAAGGTCGCCGATAGGGCGATCAGGACGAGAACCAGGAAGATGATCGTCGTCTCGCCAGCGGCCACGGCGTTGCCGAGCACCTGCAGCCACAAGGCGAACAGGGCGTCGGGCACGCCGGCGACAAGGGTGAGCAGCAGCACAAGGACGACCATGCGGGGTTCATGGGTGTAGCCAAGCTTGCAGAGCCGCCACATGGACCGCAGCGCCGGCGGCAACTCTGCCAAGGGGTTCGGCCCTGCTGGCGCCTGGCCGCCGTGACCCGGATCAGAGGACATCAAAGACCGAGCCCTCTTCGTCCATCGTCGCTTCGAAACGCTGGGCCTGCAGGTTGAACATGGTGCGATATCGACCACCGCGGGCCATCAGGTCATCATGGCTGCCGAGCTCAATCACCCGGCCTTGTTCGAGAACGCAGATTCGGTCGGCGTGCCGGACTGTAGAGAACCGGTGGGAGATCAAGATCGTGGTCACCCGCCGCGTCGCCGATAGGACCCGGTCGAAGACCGCCGCCTCGCCGCGGACGTCGAGCTGGGCAGTCGGCTCATCAAGCAGCACCAACCCGGCACCCCGCCGGACTGCACATAACGCTCTGGCCAGGGCGACGCGTTGCCACTGCCCGCCGGACAGATCGGTGCCACCCGGGTAGCCCTTGGCCAAGGGCGTGTCGAGATCGGCTAGTCCCTCGGCGCCGGCTTCGACAAGGGCAGCGCGCACCTGCTCTTCGGCGGCGACACCACTTGGATCAACGTTCCGGCGAAGACTCAACTCGAACCGGACGAAGTCCTGGAAGACCGCGGTGACTCGGCTTCGCCAGGCGGCTACGTCGAGTGAGCGAAGATCAACTCCGTCGACCTCGATGGCGCCGGAACTGGGGTCGTAGAACCGGCACAGCAGCTTCGCCAAGGTCGTCTTGCCGGCACCGTTCTGGCCGACGATGGCGAGTGATGTGCCAGCGGGAATGGTCAAATCCAGGCGATCGAAGATCAGCCGGTTGGTGTTGGGATAGCGAAACGACAGCTCTCGCACGGTGATGCATTCGGCCGGTCGACCGATAGCAGGCTCCGGCTGGCCGGGTGGCGACGCCAGTGCGCCGCGCGGTGACATGGCGGGTTCCAGCCGCTGGACGGCAGCGACCGGTGCCGCCGCACCGTCGAGGGCCCAGCTGAACCCGCCGAAGGCGATCCTGCTAATGGCGGTGGCCACCACAACGAAGGTGACCAGCCGATCCAGCGGCAGGATACCGCTCGTCACCTGCCATCCCATCACGCCGAACACCAGCAGGTTGCCGGTCAAGATCAAGATCAGACACCAGACCACCGGCCTCTCCCGCAGTCGGGTGGCCTCGTACTGCAGCTCGTAGAGGATTCGGCGGCGCTCGGCGAAATGGTCGACGACCCAGCGCGGCAGCCCAAAGAGCCGGACCTCCTTGGCCGGCTGGGGATCCACTGCCAACCGATACGCATAGTCCGCAGCGCGCTGGGCCGAACGCACTGGTGAAGTGTTGCGATCCTTCCACACCGCACTCTCCCGCAGCAGCCAGTGAGTTGAGCCCCAGGCCAGCACCAGCGCCAGCGGCGCCCACCAGGCGAAGCCGACCAGCACAACCGCGGCCGCGAGGCCCGCCACGATCCCGACCAGGCCATCGGAGACGAACTGGACGTTCAGCGACATCGGCGGCGCCGTCTGGCCTCGGTCGAAATCCCTCGCCACGGTGAGGTCTTCCCGGAGATCGGGGTCCTCTAGGTGACCGATTCCCGGCGGGCCCACGCAGCTTCTGATCAGCGACTCGTTGAGCCAGGCCGACACGAGATCGCCGAGGTTCTGGCAGACGGCAATCCGGACCGGACCGACCAGTTGCTGGGCCAGGAAAATCGTGCCGGCCAGCAGCAGCGGGCCGCGAAGCGGGGCACTGGCCTCCACTGCGCCAACGGTCCAGCCAACGGCAATGGCGAAGACTGCGGGCAGGATCCCGGCGAGGAGCAGCAACACCCACCAGGCCACGGCGAGACCGAGATGAGCTTTGGGCAGCACCGCGAAGAACTTCCACTCCTGCCGCTCTCGGAGCCGGAACCTCACAGCTCGACTCTGCCAGCATCGACCGACAGAAACTGGTCGAGGTGGGTGGCAGGAGGATCGTAGGATCGTGCAACTGTGGCTTGGCCTTCTGAGAGAGAGAAATCGGTGATCCGAACGCACAGTGCCGGCGCCCTTCGCGCCCGCGACGTCGGCACATCTGTCACCCTCGCCGGATGGGTCGCCCGTCATCGTGATCATGGTGGCGTTACGTTCCTCGACCTGCGGGACGCGTCCGGGATCGTCCAGGTCGTCGTCCGCGATGAAATGCTCGCGGCCTCCGGCGCACACGATCTGCGCAACGAGTACTGCATCCGGGTCTCCGGGAATGTCGAGCTGCGGCCAGAGGGAAACGCCAACCCTGACCTGCCGACCGGTGAGGTCGAGGTGGTCTGTACTCAGCTCGAGGTGCTGAGCACGGCGGACCCGCTGCCTTTCCAGATCGACGAACGGGTCAGTGTCGGCGAGGAGGTCCGGCTGAAGTATCGCTACCTGGACTTGCGTCGACCGGGGCCTGCCGCGGCGATGCGGCTGCGTAGCGAGGTCAACCGCGTCGCTCGCGCGGTGCTAGCAGAACGGAACTTCGTGGAGGTCGAGACGCCGACCATGACTCGGTCCACTCCGGAGGGGGCCCGGGACTTCCTGGTGCCGGCGCGGCTGAAGCCTGGCTGCTGGTATGCACTCCCGCAAAGCCCGCAGCTGTTCAAGCAGCTGCTCATGGTCGCCGGCCTGGAGCGCTATTACCAGATCGCGCGGTGCTACCGCGACGAAGATTTCCGGGCCGACCGGCAACCCGAGTTCACCCAGCTGGACATCGAGATGAGCTTCGTCAACCAGGACGACGTGATCGAGCTCAGCGAGAAGTTGATCATCGAGATCTGGAAGCTGATCGGAGCTGAGGTTGCGACCACCCCGATCCGGCGGATGAGCTATGCCGAAGGGATGAATCGGTTCGGGACCGACAAGCCGGACCTTCGGTTAGGGCTTGAACTGGTCGAGCTGACCTCCTACTTCGCCGATACGCCGTTCCGGGTCTTTCATGCCGACTATGTCGGGGCGGTGGTCATGCCGGGCGGTGCCAGTCAACCGCGAAGGCAGCTGGATGCTTGGCAGGAGTTCGCTCGTTCTCGAGGACACCGCGGGCTCGCTTACGTGCTGGTCGGTGACGACGGCGAGCTGGGTGGTCCGGTGGCCAAGAACCTGTCGGAGGCGGAGCGGGCTGGGCTGGTATCCAAAGTGGGTGCCAAGCTCGGGGACTGCATCTTCTTCGCCGCCGGGTTGCGTTCCCAAGCGCAGGGCCTGCTGGGCGCGACCCGGCTGGAGATTGGGCGCCGGTTGGGATTGATCGACGAGTCGGCGTGGGCCTTTTGCTGGGTGGTGGACGCGCCGTTGTTCGAGCCGGCGGCGGAAGCAGTGAAAGCCGGCGACATCACGGTGGGCACGGGCAGCTGGACGGCGGTGCACCATGCATTCACCTCGCCCAAACCGGAATCGATGGACACCTTCGATACCGATCCCGGCTCGGCGTTGGCGTATGCGTACGACCTGATCTGCAACGGAAATGAGATCGGTGGCGGCTCCATCCGTATCCACCGCCGGGATATCCAGGAGCGGGTCTTCGCGGTCATGGGCCTTGGAAAGGAGGAGGCACAGGAGAGGTTCGGCTTCCTGCTGGACGCCTTCAACTACGGCCCACCGCCGCACGGCGGCATTGCCTTCGGCTGGGACCGGATCTGCGCCCTGCTTGCCGGCACCGACTCAATCCGCGATGTGATCGCGTTTCCGAAGTCAGGTGGCGGACTGGACCCGCTCACCGGCGCACCTGCTCCGATCACCCCCGAGCAGCGCAAGGAGGCGGGGGTCGACGTTCGTCCCGATCCGATCAGTTGATGAAGAGCACCTGGCGAGGTAGCTGCCGTCCGCCGCGTAATAGGTGCCGGTGACGAACGAGGAGGCGTCGCTGGCCAGCCATCCGACCACCAGGTCGGCCACCTCCTCGGGTTTTCCGAGCCGATGCAGCGCATGCCGGGTCGCCAGGAAGTCCAGGGTCGGCTGATCGAGGTTCTTTCTGCAGCAGCGGGTCAGGATGAAGCCCTGGTCCGACAACGTTCACCCGTACGTCAGCCGCAGCGTGCTCATCACCTGGAAAGGCAGGAGTGCGAAGATCGAGAAGTGAGCGAGGACTTGTTCGGCGAGGTCACCGCTGTGCAGCCGCCGGGGGTCGGTGGCAGCTTGTCCGAGCCGCTGTCGCCCGGATTGCCGCTCGCCGTGCGGATGCGGCCACGCACGCTCGACGAGATCCTCGGCCAGCAGCATTTGCTGGGCCCGGGATCGCCGCTTCGCCGGCTCGCGGAGGGCGAGGCAATGTCAGTCTTCCTCTGGGGACCTCCGGGCACGGGCAAGACCACGATTGCGTACGTCGTCTCCCAGACCACCAACCGCCGGTTCGTGGAAATATCTGCGGTCACGGCCGGCGTCAAGGAGGTTCGGGCGATCCTCGACCAGGCGAGGCGGGATCTTCGTACCAGCAAGGAGACAGTGCTGTTCATCGACGAGGTGCACCGCTTCAACAAAGCTCAGCAGGACGTCTTGCTGCCCGCGGTGGAAAACCGGCTGGTCACCTTGATTGCCGCGACCACCGAGAACCCGAGCTTCTCGGTCATCTCACCGCTGCTGTCCCGCTCTCTGCTGCTCACCCTCAAACCGTTAAGCGACGATGACCTCTCAAGCCTCCTGGATCGTGCACTCGGTGAGGAGCGCGGCCTAGCCGGAGCGTACGGGCTCGAGCCGGAGGCCCGGGCGATGATCCTGCGGCTGTCCGGTGGCGACGCCCGCCGGGCACTGACCTTTCTGGAAGAGTCGGCTGCCGGAGCAGAGGCAGTCGGGCAGACCATGATCACACCGGAGATCGTGGAGCGCGCGGTCGACAAGGCGGCGGTCCGCTACGACCGGGAGGGCGATCAGCACTACGACGTGATCAGCGCCTTCATCAAGTCGATTCGCGGCTCGGACGTACAGGCCGCATTGCACTACCTGGCTCGGATGATTGCGGCCGGTGAAGATCCACGGTTCATCGCCCGGCGCTTGGTGATCTTGGCCTCCGAAGACATCGGACTGGCCGATCCCAGCGCGCTCACCACCGCGGTTGCCGCCGCTGAGGCCATCGCTTTCATTGGCATGCCTGAGGGCCGCATCAACCTTGCTCAAGCCGTGATCGCGCTCGCGCTCGCGCCCAAGTCCAACGCGGTGATCAAAGCGATCGACGCCGCTCTCGCCGACGTGAGCTCGGGCCGGATCGGCGTCGTCCCGGTGCATCTCCGAGACGCCAGCTATCCGGGTGCCAGGAGGATCGGCCATGGACAGAGCTACATCTACGCTCACAATGAGCCCCATGGGGTAGCGGCCCAGCAGTACCTTCCCGACGAGCTGGCCGGAGCCACCTATTACGCGCCGACCGAACACGGTGCCGAAGCAGCACTGCTGGGCCGGCTGCAACGAATCGAGGAACTGCTCGGCAGAGGCCGCTGATCACCCGGTACACCGCGACGAAACCACCGCACGCTGTATGGCACCGCGCGGTAGGGTCGCCTGTGGCATGCCTTGGCGCATGTCGGTAGGCGCTAACAGACCACGGAGAAACCGCATGTCAGTAGGGGAGATCGCCGGCCTGATCGCCGCCATCGCCTTTGTTGCCCTGGTGGCATTGACCGCCGTACCGCTGCTGAAGCTCGGCCGGGTGTTGGAGGAGGTGCGGCTAGCCGTGCGCGACATCGGCCATGAATCGGTGCCGATTCTTACTGAGCTCCAGGGCACCGTACGCGCCACCAACGACGAGCTGGGGAAGCTTAGCCTGGTGACGGAGGACGTAGCCAAGGCGAGTAGCAATGCCACAGTCGTCACCGAGAACGCGGCGCAGATGACCACGCTGTTCCGGGCAACACTTGGTGGGCCACTGATCAAGACAGCGGCGCTCTCATACGGCGTCCGCAAGGCGCTTCGTGGCGACTCCAGCCTGGTCCGGGCACGACGCGGCAAGCGGGGGACATGATGATCAAGCGGCTTTTCTGGTTTGCTCTCGGCGCGGGCGCCGCCATCTTCGTATACCTGAAGCTGCGCAGCTATCTGCAACGGGCAACGCCATCGGCTGTGGGAACCCGGGTCACCAGCACCGCAGCAGGCGTCGGCCAGCGGGCACAAGGCTTTGTGGGTCGCATTCGAACTGGGATGGCCGAACGTGAAGCGGAGCTCCGTGAGGAGCTCGATATGCCCGAATGAAAAGATCGCTTGCCCCTGAGCTAAGGAAAGGCCAATGAAAACCGCCGAGGTCCGGCGCCGATTCCTCGATTTCTTCGCGAGGCGCGGTCACGAGATCGTGCCGTCCGCGCCACTCCTCTACAACGACCCCACGCTGCTTTTCGTCAATGCCGGCATGGTGCAGTTCAAGTCCTACTTCACCGGTGCCGAAACACCTCCCTTCGCCCGGGCCGCCAGCGTGCAGAAGTGCGTTCGCACCCTAGACATTGACGAGGTGGGTAAGACCACCCGGCATAACACCTTCTTCCAGATGAACGGCAACTTCTCCTTCGGTGACTATTTCAAGGCTGAAGCCATCCGATACGCCTGGGAACTGGTCACCGGGTCGATCGACGACGATTGCCTAGGGTTCGACCCGAACAAGATCTGGGTCACCGTGCTGCACTCCGACGACGAGGCCGCCGCCCTCTGGGCAAGCATCGCTGGGCTGCCCGCCGAGCGGATTCAGCGCCGAGGAGTAAAGGACAACTACTGGCACATGGGTGTGCCGGGACCAGGCGGCCCGTGCAGCGAGATCTACGTCGACCGCGGTGCCGCTTATGGCCCCGACGGCGGCCCGATCGTCGACGAGGACCGTTTTCTGGAGATTTGGAACCTCGTGTTCATGCAGGAGGAGTTGGCCGCGGTCAGGGCTAAGGACGATTTTGACGTCGTCGCGGACCTGCCGCGGAAGAACATCGACACCGGAATGGGACTCGAACGCGCCGCATACCTGTTGCAGGGAGTGGACAACCTCTACGAGATCGACCAGGTATTTCCGGTGATCTCCCGCGCCGCTGAGCTGGCCGGCAAGAGCTATGGCCGCAACCATGACGACGACGTGCGGCTACGGGTCGTGGCCGACCACGTCCGTTCGGGGCTGATGTTGATCACTGACGGGGTCACACCCGGCAACGAGACCCGAGGGTACGTGCTGCGCCGGCTGCTCCGACGTGTCGTGCGCGCCATGCGCCTACTGGGTGTCGAGGAGCCGGTGTTCCCCGGCCTGTTCCCGGTCAGCCGGGATTTGATGGGCGAGTCCTACCCTGAGATCCATCGGGACTGGCCGCGGATCTCGCAGATCGCGTACGCCGAGGAAGAGGCGTTCCGTCGGACGCTGGCGGCAGGAACGCAGATTTTCGATCTGGCAGTCGCCGATGCCAGACGCAACGCGCAAACCGTGCTGTCCGGTGAACGGGCCTTCCAACTGCACGACACGTACGGCTTCCCGATCGACCTGACGCTGGAGATGGCTTCCGAGCAGGGCCTCTTTGTGGACGAGGCCGGATTCCGCCGGCTCATGGAGGAGCAGCGAGCACGTGCCAAGGCGGATGCCCAGTCCAAGAAGGCCGGCACCCAGGCCGTCGAGGTCTACCGCGATTTGCGGGCCTATGGTGAGACGCCGTTCACCGGCTACACCGAGCTGTCCACCGAATCGACTGTCCGTGGAATCGTCGCCGACGGGGAATTGGTCGAAGCTGCCGAAGAGGGCGACCTGGTGGAGGTCGTGCTGGAACGGACACCGTTCTACGCCGAATCCGGAGGTCAGGACTCCGACGCCGGCGTGATCACCAGCGAGGGAGTCTCGCTCGAGGTCGTCGATGTTCAGCGGCCATTGAAGGGCTTGATCGTTCACCGCGTTCGGGTCACCGCAGGCGAGTTGCTGCGCGGTGCATCGGTACTTGCGTCGGTCGATGGGGAGTGGCGGCTTGGTGCGTGCCAAGCGCACTCCGGAACCCATGTCATGCACGCTGCACTGCGTCAGATTCTTGGTCCGAGCGCACTGCAGAGCGGCTCCTACAACAAGCCGGGCTATCTGCGGCTGGACTTCGCCTGGCAGAGCGGGCTCTCACAACAGGTGCGGGAGGCAGTCGAGGAGGCGGCGAACTGGGCCATCCGGGCCGACCTCAACGTCAGCGCGACTTATATGCCGCTGACCCGGGCACGGGAAATCGGGGCACTCGCCCTGTTCGGTGAGACCTACGGCGACGAAGTCCGGGTTGTCGAGATGGGCGGCCCGTGGTCTCGCGAGCTTTGCGGGGGTACCCATGTCCAGCACACCTCGCAGGTCGGCCTGGTGACGATCACTGGCGAATTCTCCGTCGGATCGGGCGTACGGCGGGTGGAGGCCCTGGTGGGAATCGAGGCTTTCCGTTACCTGGCCAAGGAGCGGTCGCTCGTCCTCGGCCTAACCGACGCGCTCAAGGTGCAGCCAGACCAGGTGACCGACCGGGTGCTGAAGCTGATCGCCCAGCTCAAGGCTGCCGAGAAGCAGATCGCCGATCTGAAAAGCGCGTCGGTGCTCGCCGACCTCTCGACAATCGTGGCCAATTCACACGACATGTGGGGAGTCGACTACATTGCGCATCGCGCGGACGGGGTCTCGGGAAATGACTTGCGCACGCTCGCGCTTGAGATCCGCAACAAGGTCCAGGACCGGCCAGCCGTCATCTCGGTCATCGGCGGCCCGCCCGACAAACCCAGCGTGGTCATCGTGACAACCCAAGGCGCGCGGGATAGGGGTCTGAGCGCCGGTGAGCTGGTACGGACCGCCAGCGAGACCCTCGGCGGCCGTGGCGGTGGCAGGGACGACATAGCCCAGGGTGGCGGCACCGATGGCAGCCGAGCCGACGACGCTCTCAAGGCGGTCGAGTACGCGATCGGCCACAAGCTGCAGTCCTAGCCGAAGAGCTGCGGATGGGTCAGCTTCGGCGCGGCG
>Ga0126312_10000994_pt1 | contig 18114 bp, 22 predicted proteins | sample Plot104A_FD_92537 | JGI IMG/M metagenome (GOLD analysis project Ga0126312, IMG submission 92537) | Serpentine soil microbial communities from UC McLaughlin Reserve, CA, USA - Plot104A | ecosystem: Environmental > Terrestrial > Soil > Grasslands | place: USA: UC McLaughlin Reserve, Lake County... | reverse complement strand
ATTTGAGAAGGAAAAGGAGCCTGAGCCCACGGAACTTGAGACGCCCGAATACGAGGCGCGGAGGACCGAGGTAACAAGGCGATACCCCGACTTTGCTTCAAACATACCGATGTACAGCCCCTCAGCCGCAGCCACGGTCCAGATGCCGTGGGACAAGCTCATTGGTAAGAAGGTCAAGTCAAGCGATAATAAAGACCTAGGAGAAGTGGAAAGCGTCGCAACCAACTACATCGAGGTCAAGGAAGGTATGGTGAGCAAGAAGCACTACTACATGCCCAAGTACTACCTCCAGGGCTTTGACGGCGACAACCTCCGTGCGGCACTTACAAAGGACGAGGTCAAGGACCGCTTTGAGCGCGACAGCCCCCCGCCGCCTTCAGACTTCGAAAGCGCGGAGTACATGGAGCAAAAGCGCAGGGTAGAATCGCAGTATCCGCAATTTCTGCACGGCGTCCCGTGGATGGCAAAAGAGCCCGGAACTGAAATCCCGGTTGACTTTTCCGGCACCACCTACAACATCCCTTGGGATGAGATAATCCACAAGCACGTGCGGACAAGCGACAACGTCGAAGTGGGCTATGTCGAAAGGATTGGCAACGAATTCATCGTGGTTAGGGAAGGCGTGTCGGACGTCCACATCTATTACGTCCCCAAGACGTACATCCGCGACTACGATGGGTCGCAGCTGTGGATAGAGGCGCCAAGCACGCTTGTCAGGCCGAAATTTGAAAAAGAGTCCGAGCCCACGCCCGAAGAGCTGAGGGCGCTTGCCCGTGACGCTCCACGCTTCAAGAGGACAATACCGGCAACAGAGCAGCCGCCGGCGCAACGCACGGGTGGCACCGACACAGTAGTCGTGGAGGAAGAAGTTGACCTTGACGAAACTGGCAAGACGACGGGAACTACCACTCGAACGACAACAGAGGAGAGCACCTAGCTTTATTATTACCCTATTTTTATTACAGGCGCGTAACTCGCAAGCCACTCCTTGTGCTTCCTGTACTCCGGGTCTGCAGAGCTCACCAGCTGCCAGAACCGGGGCGAGTGGTCAAGCTCCACAAGGTGCATCAGCTCGTGTATTATGACGTAGTCGATGACCTCGAGCGGCGCCGCTGCCAGGAGCAGGTTAAAGTTCAGGTTCCTCTTTTTTGAGCAGCTGCCCCACCGCGACTTTTGGTTCTTTATTGACACCGTGTTGTAGTGCAAATTGTGCTTGCTGGCAAGCGTCGGAAGGCGCTCGGCTATTATCTTGACTGTCTGCTCCCTGTACCAGTCCTGCATCTGCCGCCTATATGTGCGCCTGTCGGTGACGTGAAAGGTGATTATTTTCATTGCTCCCGAGACTATGGTTGACTGCAGCCTGTCCTTGACGACATTGAAGCGGTACTTGCTGCCAAGGAAGTAGACGGTGCCCGGCTCACAGCCGCCGCAGCGCTCCTTCAGCCTGCCGTAGTATTGCGACGTCTTGAGCAGCCAATCCCGCTTTTTTTCGACAAAGCTTGACAGCTCCTCTGCATTGTAGTTCACAGGGACAACTGCGTGGACGCCGTGGATCCCTGAGACGAGCCTGAGCCTCCTTGCCCTTTTGCTCGTGTGGACATTAATCTGCAGGGTCTGGCCGTCGTGTAGGGCAAGCGACAGCGACGACGACGACGACGACAAGCTGATAGTCGAAGGCTCGATCCTTGCAGTTGTTAAAGAACCTTGTCGCAAAAAGATATTACCAATTCAGTTCGATATTTTTGTCATGCCCCGCGGCACCAGGGTAAAAGCGGGCGAGCTGGCAGGCAGGCTGGCGGCGCTTGATATAGACGAGGGAATAAGGATAGAGCGCGCAAGCGGCGGCATCAAGATGTTTATCAACAGGAGCCCTTCAGGCGTTTTCATAGTGCAGTTCGACGATTCTAAGGATTTCCAGTATCTGGCATCAGCAAAGCAGGTTGCCGCGCTTGTCAGGGCGAAATTCGGAAGCAGGTTTGTAGCCTGGATTTACTGAAACGCGGGGAAAATTCTTGCCAAATGATCAATCATGGGTTGTTGTATAGGATTGATGTTTTGATCTCGTCCTTGACGTAAGTCAAGACGTGTTCCGCCGCATTTCTTCCTATTATCCTGATCAACATCTCCTCTAGAACCGAAGGGTTTGAGATTATCTGGCACTCGTCTATCTTGCAGCAAAGCCTCATCTTTCTCAATAAGGCAGAGTGAGTGGGTATGCTCCATAAGAGATTCTTCTCTTGACACGTGGCGAATGGCGATGAATCATAAACGTTTGTGGAATTTTTATTATATCATGATAGTTTCGCGATTTTGCGAAATTGTGATGCAGCGAGATCGCTTGCCGCTAGATCACGCCGGCCTCGCGCAATTTTCTCGGCAGGTACACTTCTGCCAGGTACTTGAAGCCGTGCTTGAAGAACGCGTCCAGCTCGCACTTTTCCTTGCGCTTCAGGAACAGGTTTAGCTCCTTTTGCCACTGCTTGTCTTGGAACCACGGTTTTTTCTTCATATCGTTTGCCCTGTTAAGGTCCTCGTCGGATGCGGCAAGTCTTGCTACTTCTGGTATATTGTATTCGTAAATGTCAGAGAACATCATGCCAAGCACCTTGGCGTCAGGCGTCACAAGGCGGTCGCTGTCGTAGCTCAGCGATTCACTACCGATCTTGTAGCGCAGCGCGATGCCAAGGCCCCAAGGGTCAGCGTCTGCAAACACGACGACCGGCTTTTTCCACTCTTCGTTGAGTGCTTTTACCATCATTCTTGTCGCCCTGTCCGGCTCGCCTGACCCTGTCAGTAAAATAGCGTTGTACTTTTGTATGAATCCTGACTTGCGGATGTTGTTGAGCACCGTGTCCTTTTCCACTACCATGACAAAGTCGGCCTTGACTTTCATTATCTCGACGTCGCGGATGTTTGTAGGAATAAGCTGCGACGTCGCTCTGCTGCCGAGGTTGCAGTCTATAACGTCGCCTCCGACTCGGAGCGTTATGGGCCCGGAGATCATGCCCTTGGGCTTTGACGTGACTGAAAACTCTTCACGGGGTACGCCCGTCAATAATTCAATCGCCTTGATGGCGTCGTCCGAGTCCTCTTGGCTGTTCCAGAATTTTTGCTTGTTCTTCTCATCGCCAACGGTACTCAAAGTAGCGTAATACATTCCCCTTATCGTGCTCTCCATCTCTTCGTCAAGCAGCTTACGCACGGCATTGGCCATAACAAGGTACTGCGCAAACGTGGGGATTTTCTTGGTGCTATCGGGGCTTATGCCGACGGCCTTGGCGCCAATTGTCAGCATCCTCTTTTCTTCAGACCAGACTGTGTTGTCGTAGCCTACCTTTGGCACGTTCAGGACAGGCATGGTCTTGTCAACCATCAGGTCGCTGCTGACATCCTTCATTATCAGCTTGATTTTCTTAGTCACGTCTTGGTGGCGTTTGTCTTCTGGCATCTCCTACTTGCTCTTCCTCCCTTTTTTGCTTGGTTTGTCATCTATCACGGTGTCCAGAGTCCTCTGACCTTTTTTATCAGCGTCTTTTCGTAGCGTTTCAGGTATGGCGACTTTTTCTTTTTTCTTACTCCTTGCCTTTGACATCTTGCCCTTTTTTCTTGCAGCATTGAGGGCAATCTGCTCCCTGTCCGGCTTGATCATTTCGCCGTCGATCTCGGCTGCTTCTTCTGCCTCCTCTTCAAGGCGCTTGCCAGTGATCTCGTCTTCCTTCTCCTCAATAACTTCTGTGCCGGTGATCTCGCCTTTCACGTGCTTTTCTGCCAGTTCGGTGAATGCCTGCTCGAGCTTAGTCGAGTCAACCTTTATGGACTCGGAAATCGCGCTCACGATAAGCGGGATATAGTACTTGTACAGGTTCAGCCTGCTTGCCGCTTCTTTCATGCGAAGCTCCTTGCGGATCTGCGCGCTCACCTTGCGATACAGGTCTGATAGGCAATACTTCATGTATTTTTTCAGGTCGCCTTCCGATGCAATGCTCTCCTTGCCCGCAGTCTTGTACGGGATCTTGGTCGAGCAGATGTGGAAAAAGATGTGCAGCGGCAGGAGCTCGACTGCCCTGTCTGACTTGACGTCTGGGTTTGCAAACTGCTCCTTGACCTCTTTTTTGGTGACGCCCATCTTGTTAATTTCCACTTCCGAGACGACCTCCCTTGCAACGTCTGACCCTTCGTCGTACAGGAGCGGGATCTTGTTTGCAAAGCGGTAGAGCTTGAACGACGGAATGTCGCCGCCGTATGCTATGCCGCATTCAACTATCGTAGGCCTGTTGTTGATTACACACGTGCGTGAAGAATAGGCAGTAAGCGACGGCTTGAGCATCTTGACTGAGATCTGGGGCCTCTGGACCTCGGAATTATTCTCAGAGCCTTCCGCAGCAGGGACGATTTCCCTAGTGGTGACAATAGTATATTCGGAGGTCATGCCTGCAGTCAAGATCTCTTCGCCGATTGGGCTCAGATGATCCGTGTTTGCCTGCTGGAAGCTAGTCTGCTTGCAGACGTTCACCACCCTTATGAGCTCATGCTCTGTATATTTGTCAGCGGGCTTGGTCTCAAGCTCCGCCTTGGCAATGATGTCCTTGGCCTTTTCATTTGACATCTTTTGAAATGACGCCGACAGGACTCCCTGCAAAGTAGTCTTTTGGTTCATAAAGTTTATTACGGCCTTCTTGAGCGTCTGGAGGTCCATGTCCGCCGGGTGCGGAAGCACTTCCTTTGCCGGCTGCGGCATCACTTCTGTCCTTCGCTCAAACGTGACCTTGCCCTCATCTGTTTTGTATTCAAAGATGGCGTAGGGGTTGACCACGCTTGTCTGGCTGATGTAGTCGTTTATCTTGTTCTTGATGTTGTTCCTTGTAATAGGCGAAAGCCTTGCCCGCAGGACTGCCTCGACCCGAAATCCCGACTCGCCGGCGATCCTAGCCTCGTCGCCCTTGACCGCCTTTTTTGCAAGCACGATGGGCTTGTTTGTGCTAATGTCCGTCCTGAGCTCAAAGTAGTATTCCGAGTTTTCTTCGATCGACTTTGACCAAACCTTGAGCGGGTGGCTGGTGTCCTTTGTGGAAAAAGCCGCTATCATTTTCAGGCCGACGCCAAACAGCCCGCGCTGCTGCTTTTCGACATACTTGCCCGATGTCAGGAACGAGCAGACCGCCACGGGCACCTTATCCGACGGCACTCCGATGCCGTTGTCCTCGCAGGTTATCATCCAGAGGTCGTTTGCGGGGTCAAACATCTTGAGCGACAGCGAAATCCTCGGCAGTATGTGGGCGGTCTCGCATGAGTCGAGCGAGTTCTCGATAAGTTCCCTTATCGCCATGTATAAAATGCGCTCTGTGGTAAAGCCGGCGAGAGCAGAGTTGTCGACAAAGAACTCTGACTCGGCCTTTTTGTCATACCTGACTTTGCTTTTCGGCGTGACCGGCTTGGCCGCCTGCGCAGTCGCAGCAACCTCAATAGTAGCCTTTTGCTTCAATCGTTGAGACTATTTCGCTTTCTCAATTTAAGTGATTGCTCAAAATTTAGCATCCATAATGTCAAGAAAAGTTGCCGTGCGCTGGTATCCTAGTCTATTTGAGAGCCGTACGGCGTGGTCGCGTTTTTGAGCTCCTTCACCTGGAAGCTGGGAAATTCCAGCAACAGCCGCTTTTTGCCTTTCTGTATGACGATATAGTCAGAGCCAGAGCCCACAACCATGCCGTCGACTAGATCCTTGAGCTTGGTCATGCTATATACCATAAGACGTGGTAGGGTTGTAATATAATTTCTTATAGGGCACGGGTTTAACGTGCTCTGGCTGAAAGATTCGATTAGTAGATGCTTCTTCTTATTCTTCTATTATTGCTCAAGCAGACAATTATTATTCCCCCAGACATACTCATATCTATAATCGGGGTAGCCGCTGCGACGCTCACTACTTTGAGCTTTTTGCCCGAGATAGTCAAGAGGCCTATAGGACCAAGAGCATGGGAGACGCGTATCAAGATACCTGATATGACCGTGTTTGCAACGGGCACCGTTTTCTCTGGATGGTCTACTGCTGCATATACAAGAGCGATCCCGTGATAACCGGTGCAAACGCCATTGCGACTGCGTCCAACGTCGTCGTCCTGCTCTGCATGAAATTTGCGTATAGCAAAAAGTCGACCGAGATAGTCTAGACATCGTCTCCGCTGGCGGTGAACTGGTACGGGTTGTTCCGCTGGCTCTGGTTCACGAGCGCGATGCTGTTTCTCACGAGTTGGTACATGCTGTCGTGGCAGGGGCAGGTGCACATCTTCGTCACGGGCGAAGAAGAGAAAGAAGAAGAGTCGACGATCATCTCTTTGATAAAGCCCTTGCACGAACCGTGCTCGTTGTTCATGCAGTCGTCGGTCTTGAACACAATATCATATAGTTACAAAAACAGTATTTATTTCATCTGCATTTGGTCATCTATCTTTCCTTCCTTCTTTTTCTTTCTCTCTTTTTGTGTTCCGTAAAAGGATAGTCTATTAGATATCGCTACAAAAAGTGGGTGGGGGTGTGTATATGTATGTGTGTCTCTCTATTATATCACAGAGGAGAGTAAAAGATGGTTCTTATTGTCATAACCTGTGCTTTTTCTTCTTCAAGTTTTCTAAGGGGCATCTTGTCTTTCCTTCCAAGAATTATTGTACAACGCAGTATCTAATGAGTTCAAGGGTAAAGTCTGGAAACTTGTCAAAGTGTGACAATATCTCATCCTTTGTATCGCGCCCAATCTGTTGAACAATGCCGTCATCGCCCAAATACTGTTGCAATAATTCTATCCGTTTCTCTACGTCTATTTCATCCAAGCTTGCGGCTACAACAGTGCCAAGCAATGAAAGGCGGAAGCAAGGTACGCCGTTCATCTGGAAAACCCTTGGTCCCCTCGTAGCTGGCAAAAAACCATCCACTTCTACAATACCTGATGGAACAAGATTGTCGTTTAACTCCTGATATACGTGGGTGTAGGCATTTCAGAGAGAGAGAGATCTTGAATTTCTTTGTAAGTTCCTTTGCCAATGCGCCCTTTGTCATGCTGGATAGCTCTGCTGCACCAGGCAAACCAAGATGTACCTCTGATGCGTTCCCCTAAGAGAAATTCCGGAGGCTTGACTCTTGGGGAATATACAGATTTTCATGTTCGGCGACATTGTCAGCATTAAATGTCATCGATCAATATCTCTTCCTCTCTCTCTCACACACACAAGGAGAAAAAGGCTCAGGTTACGTACGCCCTTTCTCCATGCTGCGCCAAGTCGAGTCCGATCTCTTCTTCCTTTGGAGTGACCCTTATTCCGCCGGGCCATACTACATCCATCACCTTGATAATGACTGCAGTTATGCCCATTGCCCAAGCTAGCGCTGCGAATGCACCAACTGCATTTTCATACAGCTGTACAGGGTTGCCGAATGCTAAGCCGTTGTCACCCCACGGAGTGAACCTCTGTTCAGCGAACACGCCTGTCAGGAGCGCGCCTATCAAACCTCCAATGCCATGTACTGCCCATGTGTCGAGTGCGTCGTCCCACTTGCGATGGGTCTTGAACACAACTGCAAAGTAACAGCCCATTCCGGCCGCGATTCCAATGATGATTGCAGACATTGGAGATACGAATCCAGATGCCGGCGTGATGGCCACAAGTCCTGCAACTGCGCCAGAGGCTGCGCCAACCGTCGAAGGTCTTCCAGTGTGCGCCCACGATACCAGCATCCATGTTACTGACGCCATGCCTGTTGCAACTTGGGTAGCAACGAATGCGCTCGTGGCGTTTGTGGCCGCTGCAGCTGCGGAGCCTGCGTTGAAGCCGAACCAGCCAAACCATAGTAGCGCTGCACCGAGCACGACTAGCGATATGTTGTGAGATTCCATTGGCACTTTGCCGTATCCCAGCCTGCGCCCAAGCATCAGAGCTATTACCAGTCCTGACCAGCCAGACGTAATGTGTATGACTGTCCCGCCTGCAAAGTCAAGCGCGCCAAGGCATCCGCCCCATCCAAAGCCACAATAGCCCGGTGTCATTCCATAGTTGTCAGCCGCTGTAATCTCCCATGTCCAGTGTGCTGCAAAGTCGTAGACGAATGTAGCCCAAATTACGATGAAGATTATGAATGCGCTGAACTTCATCCTCTCTGCCAGAGAAGCTACAATCAGCGCAGGTGTGATGATGGCAAACATCATCTGAAATACCATGTATGTTTGATGCGGGATAGTATATCCTGTTATACCTCCATAAGCGTTAGAGGGAACATCGTGTAACACGTTCTGCAATCCTACCCAATCCAGTGTCCCTATGAACCCGTATCCGCCTGCATCAGGTCCAAAGGCAAGACTGTAGCCCCAAAGCACCCACTGTATTGCAATTACACCAGTTGTGATGAAAACCATGTGCAGCGTGTTGACAGCATTCTTTTGTCTCGCTAGACCGCCGTAGAATATAGCCAAACCTGCAGGGGTCATGAGCAGCACCAGAGCAGAAGCCGTCATCATCCATGCGTTGTCTCCAGGGTTTATTTCACAGGGCACAAGCTGGTCTGTTGGATTTCCTTCCTCGTCTGTTGCAAGTACAAAGCTTCCATCTTCGTTTGTGTCGAAGCAGTGATACTTTACCGCAGGATCGCTTTCCGTGTATGCAAAAGCGCCTTGAACTAAACCCAAGAAGAGTAATGCTATAGTCACAGCGACCAACATTACGATACCTTTTGATGTTATGGTGTCCATAATTACAAAAGCGCAATTGATGGCGATATAAAAAATCATGTAACTTTGCATTTTATTGCAGGTTATCTACCATTGCAGCCAGACTAGAGATAATAACTAAATTAAAAATATAATAAAATAACATCAACTATAATTATATTTGACACTCTTTATTTTTAGCTTTGCAGATCGCAAAATATTTTGTCTGTCACACTATTCTCGTCCAAATCTCTCAAGGAAATCAAAAGATTCATAAAAACTTCTCAGGTTGGTTAAACATTAATGTATCGTTGACAAAAAACTTTGTTGGAGCCAGCAAAGCAGGTGCGACCCATACAAATCAACGAGCGCTATCGAAAAGGCGAGCTGTCAACCAGAGCGATAAAACAGAGATTGATTATAAAGGTACTCGCAATGGCTCCCGACCAGACACGAAATGCTATTGCTAGGCAGCTAGTGAGAGAACTTGGATTGTCTGCGTCAAGTGCTTATCATTATGTCTTCAAGGAACTGGGTGAATGTTTGATTCCTGGTGGCATAGTGGAGCAAGCTGCTTATGTTAAAACAGGCATGGGTCCTAGAATTCTTCAAAAAACTGGTATTCCAGCTTTTCGTCTGTCAGAGATTGGCACCATAATAGCTGCATCTTTAGACGAAATAGAATTTTCCAAAAGGAGCAGAATTGTAGAAAATTATCTGATATCAAAGGCTACATCAGATTCAAGATCGTTTGCGGTGTACGAAGAGGCACTGTCAAGATTTCGAAAGAATCCTCAGTTTGGCTTCGAGATGTTGAAGCAAGGGGTTTCTGAATTTCTGCAAGGAAAGCTTGACCAGCCGATCGCCCTGTTGCTAAAAACTATTTGAACGAACAATTCATTGCAGGTCCGTCGTAAGTAAAAAGCGTTCGTTAAACAGTGTGTTTTTTTGTGTGGGACTTTTTTAATAATTATTTAGTTATTGCAAGATAGCTAACTCTGCAGCTACAGATTGCCAGCTCATGTTTAGCTTTTCCTGAATAGCCACTGCCCTGACGATATTTGTTGTAATTAATTGCCTTTAACAGAAATGGTTAAATCACTTTTTCCCCTCTTTGTTATATGAACAAGGTTTACTCTGAAAACAGGCCGTGGGGCAGATTTGAAAAGTTCCATGAAAACAAGCCCTGCACTGTCAAATTGATTTACATCAATGCGAATTCCCGGCTCAGCCTCCAGTACCATAACAAGCGATCTGAGTTCTGGAAGGTGGTCAAGGGCACTGCGATTGTGGAGCTGGATGGCAAGGTCGTTATCCTCACAGAGGGTGAGACCATCGCTATTCCAAGGAGAGTAAAGCACCGCGTCGGCGCGCTCGACAGTGATTGTGTGATCCTTGAAATCGCGTACGGCAAGTTTGACGAAAACGACATCGTGCGCATCGAGGACGACTACCAGAGGGCCGAGATGCCGGCCGCCAAGGCCAAGGCAGCAGCCTCAAGTTGATATAGAGGCGTTTGCAGGCATATACAAGTCCGCCTTGGTAGAGCTGAAAAAAATACTAAAGGGCAAAAAAAGCGAAGGCATGTCTGTGTCTACTTGGCGAAGAAGAGCATAACGATAACGTCTGCTGAAAATGGCGTGTGCCGGTGCTGCAGGTAACAAACGAGTACGGCAACTCTGTCACGTACGAGATTTCAGACAGCTACCGCTTCGACAACCTTCTCTCAAATCTATGGCAGTTTGTCAGGGACAGCCAGCATTAAGCCTATATAGGAAAGTGAAATAGCGGCAATAGACAGTGCAGCTTGTAGACACCTTCAAGGCAAGTCTGGACCCATCTCTCTTTAGGCTCTATCGAAGATATCTTTATTCGCGCAGCAAGGCAACAGACGAGCTTGCGCAGGCAGAAGTGGTGCACGAAAAGGCAAAGGAGCGTCTGCAAAAGATGGCCGACAAGTTCCGGCAAAATGCGTATTATTTTGACCCCGGCGACCAGCTGGCTGTAGAGATTGAAGGTTTCAAATTGAAAAGCCCGGTTGGAATTGCAGCCGGCTTTGACAAGAACTGCGACGTGCTCGGACCGACATCATACGTCTTTGGCTTTTTGAACCCGGGGAGCGTGCTAAAGAACCCCCGCCCAGGCAACCTGCAGCGCCCCAAAAGCGAAGGCACCGTGCGTATTGTAGTGGACGACGAGCGCGAAGCGATAATCAACGCGCAAGGGTACCCGCACAAAGGGCTCGACTATGTGGTCAGCAACCTCAAAAGGTTCAGCAAGAGCCCGAAAGGCGGCGCAAAAATCCTGCTGAACTTTTCAGGCATTACCGACACGTATACCGAAGACGCGGTGCTAGACGCGTGTAAAGAGATCATTACCAAAACCGCGTCATATGTCGACTTTGGATTTGAAGAGAACCGGACATCGCCAAATACCCACTTTAACAAGGTGCTCCAGACGCCTGAGTTCACCAAAAAGATGATCGACCTGATGAACACCCATGTACCCGGCAAGGTCAAGGCATCGAAAATATCGCCGTACGGCCGGCTGTCGCAATCTGACAAAGAAAGGCAGGGCAAGTTGAAAATGATAAAGGTGTTTTACGAAAACGGTGGGCAGGCAGTCGTCCTCGGCAACACGAGGCCGGTCGACACAAAGTCAGGCAGCAGGCTCACCAGGAATTTTGCAAGAGGCGTGGCCGGCGAGAGCGGCAGGCCGCTATTGCCATACATGCTCAAGCTGGTGGAAGACGTGCACAGGGCGTTCCCGGATTTGACGATAATCGCATGCGGAGGCATCTTTTCTGGCGAAGACGCATGGAAGGCGTATGAAAAAGGCGCGACTCTAATTTCGCTATACACTGCACTGACGTTCTATGGGTTTGGAGTAGTAAGGGACATCCACAATGTCCTGAAAAAGAAACTGGGTGATCAAACTCTGCAGGCTTTTATAGAAAAGCGCGATGCTCTCACCCATTGAAATCTCCTAACAGAAACCTTTGCAATATATTGGAAACCTTTTAATGCACCTGTAGTCACTTTCCCTTAAACAGGGATTTAGCAGATTGAGAAGATATCCTAAGGTCGTTCTTACCGCAGACCGCACGTTAATGTCACCCTACAGGGGAATTTCACTAGCATCGTTTTTCGGGTGCGCGCCGGCCCTCGATTTCAACAGGGACCATAACTCATTCTTGTACCACGTTTTGCGCAATCAGGTTACTCCAAGGGTACTTTTTGACTTTATCTGCAACCCCATAGAGCATACAAACGGCTATGCCAGTTACGCTCCTTATGGTCTGAGGAAGGTTGAAGCGGCCCTTATCCGCGACGGCTACAGGCGGGAAGACGTTGTAGTGGCCCACCCGGATCACGTTGAGAAATTCATTGGTCCAGAGACAGAGGCTATTGGCACCTATGAAATGGACCCGCTTGGCATGGGCCCTGTCACCATGACGTTCACCTACGGGCGCAAGCACATGTCATATGATGAGTTTTACAATCGCGACCTACACCTTAGGATAAACGCCGCCAAGGCAAGGACAGGCAGCAAGGCCAAGGTTATCGCCGGCGCTTCAGGCACGTGGCAGTACAACTATGATCCTGCTAAGATAGAGGAATACGGCCTCTACGGCATCGTCGAAGGCGAGCTTGGCGGCATCGGCCCCGAGATCGATGGCGCGGCCGGCCCATTCTTTGATGCCCTCATCGCCGGCGAGTTTGACATGACCAACCCGTTTAAGAAGAGCCAGTTCAAGGTAGAGATCAAGGAATTTGTGAGAAACGACAAGACCCTGCATGGCAGGTTCATCCACTGCTGGAATGAGCCCTCGATTGACGAGATTCCAAACATCGTCAACCCGAGCATGCACGGCATGGTAGAAGTCATGCGCGGCTGCGGGCGCGGTTGCAAGTTCTGCGACGTGACGCTGAGGCCGCTGCGCTACTACCCTGTCGAGAAGGTGCAGAAGGAAATTGAAGTTAACATGAAGTACGGCGGGTTAAAGAACGCCTGGATCCACAGCGACGACATTTTCGTTTACGGCCTCAACCCGAGGACTACCAAGAACATGCAGCCAAATAGGGAGGCAATTGAGGAGTTGTTCAAGGGCATCATGGCTACAGGCATCGAGCACACCAACCCGACGCATGGGACGCTTGCCGGCGCAATAGCTGACGAGAGACTCATACCGAACGTATCCAAGATAATCAAGTCCGGCCCCGATAACCACATCGGCATCCAATGCGGCTTTGAGACTGGAAGCATCAGGCTCATTGGCAAGTACGCTGACCGCAAATTATCGCCGTACAGGCCGGACGAGTGGCACTGGGTCGTCAAGAACAGCATCAAGACCCTCAACGAGAACTACTGGGTGCCAGCATTTACGCTTATTATGGGCCTTAACAATGATGAGACGCCCGAGGACAGCTGGGAGACAATCAGGCTCATCCACGAGATAGAGACAGAGCAGCCTAACTCTAAATTCACGACGACGCCGCTCACCTTTGTGCCAATAGGCTTACTTGAGAAATCGGACTTTTATGATATTGGCAACACTATGGACCCGGCAAAGCTCGGCGTCATGTACAAGACATGGCAGCACAACTTCAAATATGGCATCCAGAAGTTCATGAGCAAAGTAGGGCGCGACAACCCAATAAAGAACTGGTTCTTTGCACAGATGGCATCAACCCTCGGAGGAGTGCCGCTCTCTGCGATGGAAAAGTTTGCAAGGAGAAAGGGTCTTGAGCACGAGCGCGTGATAGAAAAGATAAAGGCGAACTACTGGTAACAATAATTTTCAAAAACAGATGCAAATGCGCTTGAGATGGTGTGGATACTCTCTACTTTTTCAGGACGGGCACAGGAAATCACGTGCTCAAGCTGCTGAGGAAACAATATAGCGCAACTGCCGTAGCTCTTCCCTGTTAAATGCTACCTTAGCATGCCTATATGCTGCCCTCAAGTGCTACTGGCATCGATCCAGCATTTGCACAGGCATCAAAGCTCTGCTGACCTGTGACATATATATATATATATATATATATATATGAACAATCAGGCAAAATATAGACCATAACTATAGGTCAACAGCGTCCCAATTCTTGGTTCCTTGGATAAAAAGTAGTAGTAGTAGTAGTAGTAAAGTCGTCTCACTACTAGGTCGAACATGCTGCAGCCTATTCAACCTCTGGACTGAATCTTGTAGCAGATTCTTGTTTCACAACCAATATAGAGTTAGGCTAGCCTAATTAGGCGACACTAACTATGAAGACAGACAATACTCACAAAAACTACCCGCATCTTTCTTTAACAAGAACTGCGGCGGCACTCTTGTTCGCCGCTGTCGCATTGTTGACGACACCACTACCACTACCATTTCCATCGGCATTTGGAATAGAAGACAACAACAAGAACAAGAACAACAATATTCCAACAACAGCAGTCTCTCTTACTGACGGCAACAACAATAGCAGCGCGACCTCTGCAGCTGCCAACACTACCACTGTCACGGCAACAGCGGCAGCTGCTACTCCAAATTCTACCTTGGTTGATTTTGCCTCAAACATAGAACAGATAAGAGGACATCTTGATCAGGCAGTTGTCAACAAGGAATCTGGAAACGACACTCTGACTGTAGCTCACTCCCTGCACCCGATCAAGGAGGTTTATTCAAGCATTGAAGGTCTGCTGGCAAGGCAAAATAGCACGTTGAACCAGACGCTTTCTTTGGCACTTCAGGAACTTTCATCTGGCGCTGCCAATTCTACGGCTTCACAGTTCAAGAACCAGACATCTGCAGTGGATATGCTGCTAAATGACACAGTGCGAGCAATAATGATAATAATACCAACCCAGGAACTCGGCAATACTGCGTTTAATGCAAGCGTAGTAGCCCGCCTGCTAAGCATCGCCGGACACGAATATCAAGAGGCTGTCGCAAACGGCATAATCACAGAGGTTGTGGAATACCAAGATGCGCAGGCATTCATCCACAGAGCCCAGACAATATCCGATGCAACATTTGGCAGCGTAATAAACCAGACTATGGCGCACGAGATAGAACAAGTAAACGAGCTCTTTGGAATCCTAAACAGTGCCGTTATCAACAAAGGCGACCCTGCAGAAGTTGAAACCACGATAAACGGCATAGTGCATGGGCTGGAGGAAGTAACTGGCATGCCTGCCAGCGAATTGCTAGGGCAGAAAGTGGCTGGTGGCGGAGTGTTACAACAGGATGATCCAGTAGCCATAATAGACAACGTCAAGTCCATGCTGAATCAATTGCTTTCTGCATATCAATCGCAGAACTATGAAGAAGCAGAGAGCATCGCGATAGAGGCTTACTTGGAAAACTACGAATATGTAGAAGCGCCAATCGCTCAGCATGATCAGCAGCTAATGGAAGAGACCGAGGTGATGCTCAGAGAAGAGCTCAGACAGATGATAAACGATAGGGTGCCAGTAGAGCAACTTCAGGAGCATATTGCCAGCATCAACGCCAATTTGGATAGAGCCGTCAGCCTGCTGGAGCAGTGAGAGTGAGAGCGAGAGAGAGCAAGATAGCGCTCCTTTTCAACTTTTTGATTATTATTATTTCTCAATCTGTGTTTCATGGCATGATTTTGTAGTTGAACTTAACTAATAATTAATTAATTGCGATAGGTTAGATGAGAGATCACATTTAGTAAAACCTCCCAATCATCGTAGTAGAGCTCTAGCAAGCACACATACATGCGACGCTCCAATCCAGCAGGGCTCCTTGCTATTTTGTGCCCTCGACCTTTTTATTCTCCCGGCGCCCGAACTTCCACGAACCAGAATGCCAAAGGTGCCAGCTGTGCCATAGGCTTTATCCAGAAGCGGCGTCGTGATTTATTACCGAGAATGTGCCTAATACAACAAAATCATTGAGAGAAAATGCCGATTAGATTCAGGTGCACAAAATGCGCAATTGAGTTGAGCGGAGACGCAGCGTCACGGCATTGTCTTATGCAGCCCACCCACAGGCTGGTCAAGCTTCCATCGATTGCAAAGCCCAAGAGAACGCCGTAATTTTCAGCGCCGCAGCCTGCCCCTGTCCCGCACCGGCGTCGCATCTTGATGCTGTTGTTGTTGTTGCTGCTGCCACTTCATCTCGTCGAGAATTTCTTTGAGCAGCGCTTTCAATTCCTCGTCAGACGCGATGATTGAGAGCATGCTCTCGACGTCGCTTTTTGTAATGCGCGTCACTGCCTCAACGTTCGCCGGCATTGCCTATAACAATTTTGGCAGCAGCGGGATTGCCTTGGAAAAATTGGTTGAGGCTCTGTCGCCCGCCGCAGTGCGATCCTAGCTCTCAAGCGCTGGCGCGCTGGCGTATTTATGCATTTTGCATTATGCGCGGGCTACTGGCTATTATTTATACTACTAACACCACCAGCAGGTATTCCCTGCTATATGAGTCAGGCAAACGTAACACCGGAATTGGTGATGGAACAAGAGACTATTAGCGCAGCGATGGAAATGGCCAAACCAAATTGGTTTGCGTCATCGGAGCAGGCGGTGCGGGCAGCAACATTGTCTCGTGGATTAACCTGACATCGCTCCCACATTTGGAACACCTTTTGAAAACGGCTCTCATTCCGCTGCTATGTCTCCATCATTTCGGGCTGCATCTCCGCTGCAAAACGGCTCTCATTTTCCCTACCTTAGTCCCTTTGAAAACGTGCTCCATGCCCAGTGAAAACCGGCATACAAGCCCATTGTGAAACCTGCTAAGAAGCCGCCAAAAAAGCCAAGAAAATAGCCCTTTGTTTCTGCGCTAGATCGCGGGCTTTTCATGGTAATAGCCTCAACTCTAGGATCTGGCGGTGCTGCAGCAGGATAATTACAGCTTCAACCAGACTGTTGCAACCAGCAGCCATAGCTCGGCTCTCCGAATCGGCGTAAATTCACGCAGCCAGTGCAAAACCGATTCTGATTTCAGGCTCATTTGATTTCACCGTAGCTGTATTCTAGCTCTTCAAGGATCTATTCTTCTAGCGCTGCTTCAGATTCAATCTCCTCTAGGGCTTCTAGGGCTGCCTCGATACCAACAACAATCCCTTCTGCTTCAGCCTCTTCGTCGTCAGCCTTATTCTTCCAGTTTAAATACATTGACATTGCAACAATAATAGTTCTTCGTTCTAATTAAAGTGGATTAACCATGTTAATTTACGTGATTAAGCCAGAGTTAGCTAAAATCTTCTGTAGAATTATAACAAGCGGTGAAATGAATTGATACCTCTTCTTCTTCTTCTTCCTCCTTCTCGGTAGCAGTATCGACAATCATTTTGTCCAGATGTATGTGCGAACAAAGGTAACAGTGCTCCTGTTGGGTCAGGTGGCCACTGGCGCAGCATGGACAGCACCATGGCAGTTTTTCAAAAAACGGAAGAATCGGGTTTCCAAATAAAATATTGCGTGAAAGCTGGCGTCGAGTCGATCCAACTTGGCATCTCAATGATAGTCGTCATTACCATCTCTCCATGCTAAATTAATGGTGGAAGATTATTCAAGCTCCACCGTGTTCTCTTTGCCTATGAACGTCCACATCCTTAAAGCTGTCAAATCGCCTGTTGCATATAGGGCAGGTTCGATCTTTACGCCCCTGCAGATAGTCAGCAAGGTGCATAAGAAGTATTGTAAAGCCCCACATACCATCTCTAGATGGATCTCTGATATTATTGAACTGACGATATATATCTCTCTCTCACACGGCCGCAGCAATGAGACCTTTAGTCTAGAGCCTGTATTGCCATTCTTCTCATCTCATTAGCCAAGACCACCAAGGAGCAGCAAAAGGCATGTCGCCGTGCATCCTTACTCTTGCTTCGGACCCGTTTTTCCTCAGCTGCTCTTGAAACGTATCGACTATCTTGATGGATGCAGATTTTTTGTTATTGGGAAAGCCATCTGGCAAGATTATCTGAAATATTTTTTGCAAGAAATCACGCGTAACGAGCACATCGTAGAACCACCACCCTGCAGCCATTTCTGCTCTTGGGCTGAATATGTATGCATTTTCAGAATGTGTTCTTTTTTCATATTGACCAAGGATCTGCTTGACAATTTCAAGATCCTTTTCAAAATTGGCAGAGGCTATAGTCAGGAATGGAATCATGTCTTCGGCTTTCTTGCTCATATATGGTCATTATTGTACACCAAATGCTATTTAATGCAAAAATGTGGGGTGGTGGCTGGTTAAAGAGCAAGCGCGCTGCACACATATTTTTCACCAAGCTTGTCTGAAGTCTCCAGTGCACTTGAAGTTGATGACAAGTCACTAGGACGCCGTAATAATAATGTAGATTATATACACGAGAGTGCCAACATTAGAGTACTTGTAATGCCGGACTATTTCGAGATCGACAGGCTGGTTGAAGACTTGGCCAAGATCT
>Ga0126312_10000993_pt1 | contig 18120 bp, 19 predicted proteins | sample Plot104A_FD_92537 | JGI IMG/M metagenome (GOLD analysis project Ga0126312, IMG submission 92537) | Serpentine soil microbial communities from UC McLaughlin Reserve, CA, USA - Plot104A | ecosystem: Environmental > Terrestrial > Soil > Grasslands | place: USA: UC McLaughlin Reserve, Lake County... | reverse complement strand
TCGGAGACGGGCAAGTCCTACGACGACGCGCTGCTGGCGGAGGTCGGCTACGTCGCCGGCGCGTTCGGCTTCTGGGCCAAGCAGGCGCCGCGCTTCCTCGCCGACGAGAAGCTGCGGTCCTGGAGCCCGTTCCTGCTCGGCCGCAAGCTGCGCCTCCGCTACCGCCCGCTCGGCGTGATCGGCGTGATCGGGCCCTGGAACTACCCGCTGACGAACTCGTTCGGCGACTGCATCCCCGCGCTCGCCGCGGGCAACGCCGCGCTGCTCAAGCCCTCGCGGACGACGCCGCTCAGCTCGCTGCTGATGGCCGACGCGCTGCGCGAGTGCGGCCTGCCCGATGACGTCTACCTGGTCGCGGCCGGCGGCGGAGCGACCGGCGAGGCGCTGATCGACGCCGTCGACATGGTCATGTTCACCGGCTCGACCGAGATCGGCAGGAAGGTGTTCGAGCGCGCCGCGCGGACGCTGACGCCGGTCTCGCTGGAGCTCGGCGGCAAGGACCCGATGATCGTGCTGGCCGACGCGGACCTCGAGCGCGCGGCCAACAGCGCCGTCTACTCGTCGATGCAGAACAGCGGTCAGACGTGCATCTCGATCGAGCGCGTCTACGTCGAGGGGCCCGTCTACGACGACTTCGTCGACCGCGTCGCGCGCAAGGTCGCTGCGCTCCGCCAGGGCGCGCCCGACGGCCCCGGCAGCGTGGACGTCGGCGCGATCACGTTCGCGCCCCAGCTGGACGTCATCAGCCGCCACGTCGAGGAGGCGCGCAAGGCCGGCGCGCGCGTGCTCACGGGCGGGCACGCGACCGACGGCGGCCGCTTCTACGCGCCCACCGTGCTGGCCGACGTCGACCACTCGATGAGTTGCATGACCGAGGAGACGTTCGGCCCCACGGTCGCGATCATGCGCGTGCAGGACGCCGGCGAGGCCGTTCGCTGGGCCAACGACTCGCCCTACGGGCTCGCGGCGTCCGTCTACGGCAAGGACGTGGCGCGCGCCGAGCAGGTCGCGCGCCAGGTCGAGGCGGGCGCCGTCTGCGTCAACGACGCCCAGATCAACTACTTCGCGCTGGAGCTGCCGATGGGCGGCTGGAAGGCGTCGGGCATGGGCTCACGCCATGGCGCGCCGGGGATCCGGAAGTACTGCCGCCAGCAGTCGCTCCTGATCACGCGGATCGCGCCCAAGCGGGAGATCTACATGTTCCCGTACCGCGCCCGCACGACCCGGCTGATCGGCAAGTCGCTGAAGCTGCTCTACGGGCGCGGCAAGCGCGATTAGGCCCGCTAGGCCGCCAGCGGCAGCTCGGCCGGCTCGCTCTGGATCCGCTGCATCTCGCGCCGCAGCCGGCGGCGGCCGCGGTGCTGGAGGCCATGGACCGCGTCCTCCGAGCGGCCGAGCCGCTCGGCGATCTCGCGCGGGGAGAGCCCGACGAGGAAGCGCAGCATGATCACGTCGCGCTGCTCCGGCGGCAGCGCGTCGAGCGCCAGCTGCAGGTCGGCGAAGCGCTCGCGCCCGCTGGCGTCGTACTCGAGCTCGGTCGAGCGGACCTCCTCGCACGGCACCGGGCGGCGCGCGCGCATGTGGTCGATCGCGGCGTTGTGTGCCACGCGCAGGATCCAGGCGGAGAACGGCACGATGCGCGGCTCATAGCGCCCGAGCGCCGTCAGCAGCTTGGCGAAGATGTGCTGCGTGACGTCCTCGGCCTCGTGCTCGTCGCGGATGATCGAGCAGACGTAGCCGTAGACGTTGTCGGCGTAGCGCAGGTACAGGAAGCGCAGCGCGTCGTCGTCGCCCTGCTTGGCGCGCACGACGGCGGCGGTCACGAGGCGCTCCGTCGCGGGCGAGTGGTCGAGCGCGCGGCGGCGACGGAATCGGCCTCGATCGACCGTTGATTCGATGTGATCCGCTTCGCGGCGAATCGCGCCTTGCGCGCCAGTGATGGTGGTGAGCATCCAGCTGTCCTCCCGGCTGAGGCCCCGCCGTCCATGCGGGACCGACTGAAGGACGCGAACCTAGAACGGGGTGGTCAACCGGCTGTTACCTGCCGGGTCAACTGAGCGTTAAGCGACGCCTTTGGACAGATGTTCGGTTGGGTGCTGGACCCCGTCCTGAGACTCTTCTTTTACCGCGCAATCACGCGCGGGTGAATCAGGCCAGGGAAGGGCGGGATCAAACAGCGTGGAACGCGTTGTGCGGCAGGGAGAGACGGCCGCCGGCAGGAGGCCGGCGGAAGGACCCGTCGACGTGCCGTGGCGGGCCGCCTTCGAGGCGCTCCCCTCGGCCGCGCTCCTGCTCGCCCCCGACGGGGCGCTGCTCGCCTTCAACCCGGCGGCGGGCGTCGTGCTCGGCCCGCGCGCCCGCATCGGCTCGCGCTGCTGCGACTTCCTCGGCTGCCGGCCTCCCGGCGAGGGGCTCGGCGCCGGCTGCGTCACCGAGCTGGTGCAGCGCGGCGAGCACGCGCACGCCGAGCGCCAGATCCAGCTCTACGACGGCGCCTCGGCGTGGCTCTCGGCCGCGGCGGCGGGCGCACAGGGACACGTGGTCGTGATGCTCAACCGCCTGGCCGGTCCTGCAGGGCTGGCGCGCGAGGAGCTGCCGCCGCGGCTGCGCGTCCGCGCGCTCGGCCGCACGCGCATCGAGAGCGACGCCGACCCGCTCGCGACCGAGTGGCTCGGCCACCGCCCAGGCCAGCTGTTCAAGTACCTCGTATGCGAGCGCGGCCGCGTGGTCCCGCTCGAGGAGCTGCTCGAGGTCTTCTGGCCGAACGCGGGGCGCGCGGGCGCCACGAGCGTGCGCCAGGCGATCCACACGCTGCGCGACCGGCTCGAGCCGGATCGCCCGCGCGGAAAGGCGTCCGGCTACGTCATCGCGCGCACCGGCGGCTACGAGCTGACGCCGGGCCGCGTCTGGATCGACGCCGACGACTTCGAGGCGCAAGCCCGCGCCGGGCTCGAGGCGCTCCACCGCGGCGCGACCGAGCGCGCCGAGACCTCGCTCGCGGCGGCCGCCCTGGCGTACGAGGGCGACTTCCTCGCCGACGAGCCCTACGCCGAGTGGGCGCTCGCGGAGCGCGAGCGGCTGCGCGACCTCGCGGCGCAGGTGCTGCGCGGGCTCGCCGGGCTGAAGCTGGAGACGGGTGACGAGGAGGCCGCGGGCGAGCACCTCCAGCGGCTGGCGGAGCTCGAGCCGCTCGACCTCCAGGCGCAGCGCGACCTGATCGCGCTGATGCTGCGCCGCGGCCGTCACTCCGAGGCGCTGCGGCGCTACGACCTGGTGCGGCGGCGCTACAAGCGCACGTTCGGCAGCGACCCCGGCTTCACGCTCGCCGACCTGACGTAGGCGCCACGTCGCGCCGAGCGGGGCGCACTAACGTCTCGGTCTTGCTGGCCGCGCTCCTCGCTCTCGCCTCCTCGCTGTCGTGGGGGCTGTCGGACTTCCTCGGCGGCTTCCAGAGCCGGCGCCACCACGTGCTCGCGGTGATGCTGCTCTCGCAGGGGTTCGCGCTCGCGATCCTCGTCGCCGCGGTGCTCGCCGGCGCCCCGACCGAGCACGACGCGGCCGCCACGGCGTGGGCGGCCGGAGTCGGGCTGCTGGGCCTCCTCGGCCTGCTCGCGTTCTACCGCGCGCTCGCGATCGGGACGATGAGCATCGTCGCGCCGATCTCGGCCACGGGCGTGGCGATCCCGGTGCTGGTCGGGCTCGCGTCCGGCGAGCGCCCGGGAGCCCTCCAGGTCGCGGGCATCGCGCTCGCCTGCGCGGGCGTCGTGCTGGCGGCGCGCGAGCCGCCCGCGGCAGGCGAGCAGGAGCGCCGCACCGGGCGGGTCGCGGTCGGGCTGGCGCTGCTGGCGGCGATCGGCTTCGGCTCGTTCTTCGCGGGCATCGACAGGGCCGAGGAGACGGCCGACGTCGCGTGGGTCCTGCTTGCCGCGCGCAGCGCGGACGTCGCGCTGCTCGTGGTCGCCGCGCTCGTGCTGCGGCCGCCGCTGCCGAGCGGGACCGGCCCGCTCGGGGCGATCGTCGCGATCGGCTTCTTCGACCTGCTCGCGAACCTGCTGTTCGTGCTGGCCGCGGGCCGGGGGCTGCTGAGCGTCGTCGGCGTGCTCGGCTCGCTCTACCCCGCGGTCACGGTCCTGCTCGCGCGCTTCGTGCTGCGCGAGCGGCTCTCGCCGGTGCAGAACGCGGGCGTCCTGATCACGCTCGCGGGGGTCGTGGCGCTGGCTGCGGGGTGATCGCGGGCCTGGCGTCTACGTCAACGGCGCCATCGAGGGCGGGTCCGGAGGGCGGCCGGTCAACGCTGCAAAGCGCCGGGAATTCAAGGCCTGTGCAGCGTTGACGGCGCATATCGCCGTCGACGCTGCAAGCCACTCGGAATCGAGGGCCTGTGCAGCGTTGACGCGCTGGCGCGACCGCTCGGACCCGCTATCTACAAGCCCGCCGTTGACGTACACGCCGCGACCCGCCGCAACCGCGCGCGGCCCGGCGGGTTGATAGATCCGATGTCACGACAGCTCTCCTTCGGGCTGCTCGCGCTGCTGGTCGCCGCGCTGATCGCTCCGGCGGCGGCGCCCGCGTCGAGCAGCCAGGTCATGACCTTCGAGGCGCCTGGCGCGCTCCTGGACGACTCGCAGCGGGAGGCGACGCTGGACGAGATCCAATCGTTCGGCGTGACGCGCGTGCGCGCGCTCGTGTTCTGGCGCGACTTCTCCGCGCGCCCGAACGCGAAGCGGCCGCCGCGCTTCAACCGCGCGCTCGACTCCGCGTACCCGGCCGGCACCTGGGACGCGCTGGACCGGCTCGTCGAGTCGACACAGCGGCGCGGCGTCGAGCTGCAGCTGACGCTCACCGGCCCGGTGCCGACGTGGGCGACGAAGCGCAAGCGCGGGCACCTGAACACGCCCGGGGCCGCCGAGTTCGGGCGCTGGGTCAAGGCGGTCGCGCGGCGCTACGGCGACCGCGTCGACCTGTGGTCGATCTGGAATGAGCCGAACCATCCCGAGTTCCTCAAGCCGCAGTACAGGAACGGCAGTCCGGCTTCGCCGCGGATCTACCGCCGCCTCTACCAGGCGGGCGAGAAGGCGCTGCACGGGGTGCCGGGCGGGTCGCGCGACAGGGTCCTGTTCGGCGAGACCGCGCCGATCGGGAACGAGAACCTCGTCGCCCCGCTGGCATTCCTGCGCGGTTCGACCTGCCTCGACGAGAACTACCACAAGGCGCGCAGCTGCGACAAGCTGCGGATCGACGGGTACGCGCACCACGCCTACACGCGCAGGGCGGGGCCGACCTTCCGCCATCCCGATGCGGACGACGTCAGCATCGGCGCGCTCGACCGGCTCGTCGTGGCGCTCGACCGCGCCGCCCGGGCGGGCGTGATCGACAGGGGCCGCGGGATCTACCTGACCGAGTTCGGGATCCAGAGCAAGCCGGACCCGATCGCCGGCGTATCGCTGCGCCGCCAGGCGGAGTACCTCGCGATCTCCGAGCGGATCGCGTATGCGAACCCGCGCGTTGCGGCGTTCTCCCAGTACCTGCTGCGCGACGACCAGCCGCGCAAGGGGTCGCGGCTGCAGCGCTACTCCGGCTTCGAGACCGGGCTGCGAACGTCGCGGGGGAAGAAGAAGCCGTCCTACGACGGCTTCATCCTGCCGCTCGCCGTCAAGCAGTACGGCGCCAGCGACGTGCTCTGGGGCCGCGTGCGCCCCGCGACCGGGCCGACCGAGGTGACGATCCAGAGCAAGGTCGGGAAGGGCCGCTGGAAGCGCCTCACCGTGGTTCCGACCACCGGCGTCTACGGCTTCCGCGCGGACCACAGGGTGCGGCAGGTCTACCGCGCCAAGTGGCGGCGCCCCGGCGGTGGCACGATCGTCGGCCCGCCGATCAGGGCGTACTAGCGATATCCATCACGCTCCCGCCGGTGCGGATCGGGAGCCGGACGGCGGGCTCGGCCCCACCGCGCGAAGCGAGCACGCGGCTGCCGCGGCTGAAGTAGAGCCAGCGGCCGGAGGGCGACCACGCGAGCGCGCCGTAGCCGGCGAGCCGTCCGCCGGGGACGAGGCGCCAGCGGCGCTCTCGAGGTCGACGACGGCGGCGCGCTCACGGCCGCGGCCGTTCACGGTCAGGGCGAGGCGGCGGCCATCGGGGGAGAACGCCGCGTTGCCGCCCGGCTCCGGGCGGATGGCGGCGGGCGGCTCGAAGGTCCGCGTCGTGCCGCTGCTCCAGACCCGGATCCGGCGGCACCCCTCCGGGCACCACGCGAGCCGCGACCCGGCGGCGGCGAGCGGCCAGCCCGCGCTCAGGTTCACCCGGCGGTCCGGCTCGACCAGCACGATCCGCGTTCCGCGGACGACCACGACCCCGTCGTCGATCACGGCCTGGACCCAGCTCATCGCCGGCAGCGTCACGCGCCGGCCGGTGATGCGCGCTCGAGGATCGACCTCGCGCAGGGCGAGCCGGTCGCCGCCCGTTCCCGAGCGGCTGCCGAGCCAGACCCGGCCGGGCGCCGGCGATGCGGTCAGGATCTCGGCCGGGTCGAGCGATCGGACGCCGCCAGCCGGGCCGCGGGGTGGGTCGACGTCGCCGGCCGGGCCCGGCGATCGTTCGTCGTCCGCGGCCGGGCCCTGCGGTGTTCCGTCGTCGGCGCGGCCGCCGTCGCGCGCGGACGAGATCGTCATCGCGCCGGCTCGCCCGGACGATTCAGGTCGTCGCAGCGGCGCGGCGACCGCCGTCAGGCGCCCGCGGCGCAGCCCGACGAAGACGAGCCGGTCGCGGACCGCGAGCAGCGGGCCGTGGCAGAGCGTGCCGCCGGGCAGCTCCCGCGCGGTCGTCCGCCCGCTGCGCGGGTCGGCGACGATCGCCCGCTCCGTCGACAGGACCGCGAGGATCAGCAGCCCGTCGGGGGCGGTCTCCTGTCCCGGCGCGGGAACGCGCCGCGCGCGCTCCTCCGCGCCGGGCGAGGAGAACGCGAGCGCGATCCCGGCGAGGGAGGCCAGTGCCGCCGTGCGCCACATGCTCGTGATACGAGCGGCGCGCGCCGCGGGGTCCCGGACCTCTCGCGCCCGCCTGCACGTATGCACTGGTGTGCAGGCCACCTCGCAGGCGGCTACGCTCGCCGAGACCGGAGGTCTCGGAATGCCGGAAGCATCGGGCTTGGCAGTGCGCCGGCGGCGCGGCGGGGTGAGTCACGCCCTGACACGCGGGCGGACGTTGAGCGAGGCGGCGCTCGTACGCGCCGCGCGCAAGGGCTCAGAGGCCGCGGTCGAAGAGCTCTTCGCGCGCCACTGGAGCGGCGCCTACCGTGCGGCGCTGCTCGTCACCGGCGACCGGGCGGCCGCCGAGGACATCGCCCAGGAGGCGTTCCTGTCGGCGGTCCGCGCGCTGCCGAGCTTCGACCTGCGGCGGCCGCTGCGGCCGTGGCTCCACCGCATCGTGGTCAACCGCGCGATCGACTGGTCGCGCGCCCGCGGGCTCCGTAACGAGGTCGAGGCCGGCGCCGCCGGTGAGCCGGCGGCGCCCGAGCCGCGCGACTCCGGCCTCGGCGACACGATCGCCGCCGCGCTCAGGCGGCTCAGCGCCGAGCAGCGCGCAGTCGTCGTCATGCGCTACTTCCTCGAGCTCACACCCGGGGAGATCGCCGAGGCGCTCGACCTCCCGCGCGGCACGGTCAACTCGCGGCTGCGCCGCGGCCTCGACGCGCTGGGCGACATGATCGGGGAGCGTCCGCAATGAACGCGCGCGCCGTCGACTCGCTCCGCATTCGCGACCTCGCGGCGCGTGGCGACCTGATCGGGGAGCGTCCGCGATGAACGCGCGCCGAGATCGTCGCGCGCGGGCATCGTCCGGCTTCACAGAGCGCGAGCTCCGCGACGCGCTGCTCGAAGCGGCCCCCGACGACGATGAGGCGCGCGAGCGCTCCTGGCAGGTAGTCCGGGCCGCGCACGCCACGCGCGAGCCGGTGCCGCGGCAGCGGTGCTGGAGACCCGCTGTCGCCGTCGCGATCGCGGCGCTCGCGGCCGTCGGCGTGGCCACGGCCAGCGCCCCCGACAGCGGCGTCGGCCGCTGGGTGCGGAGCGCGTTCACCGCCACGGAGCGCCCGCCGGCGCGGCCGGCGCTCGCGTCGGTGCCGGGCGGCGGACGGCTGCTCGTCCAGTCGGGCCCGAGCGTCTGGGCCGTGGCGAGCGATGGCGGGAAGCGCCGGCTGGGCGCGTACGAAGGCGCGTCGTGGTCGCCGCACGGACGCTTCGCAATCGCATGGCGGGAGCGGCAGCTCACGGCGATTGAGCCGGGCGGCCGCATCCGCTGGTCGCGAGCGGCGCCGCGCCCGGTAACGCTCGCCCGCTGGGGCCCGGTCGACGGTTTCCGGATCGCCTACCTCGCCGGCGCGGAGCTGCGCATCGTGAACGGCGACGGCACCGGGGACCGCCGCCACGGCCCGGCCCGTCCCGGGGTCGCCCCGGCGTGGCGGCCCGACGACCGGCACGTGCTCGCGTACGCCGACCGCCGCGGCCGCGTCAACGTCGTCGCCGTAGACACGCGCCGGCTGCTGTGGCGCAGCGGTCCGTTCGGGGACGCGGTCGCGCTGGCCTGGTCCGCGGACGGCTCACGGCTGTTCGTCGCGACGCGCCGGAGCGTCGTGACCTTCGATCGCGCGGGCGGCCGCCGGGCGACGGACGCGGCGCCGCCGGGCGTCGCGATCGCGTCGCTGGCCGCGGCGCCGACCGGTCGCACGATCGCCCTAGTCCGCCACGACGATGCCGGCGGAGCACCGACCGCGCCGACGTCCGACTCGTCCGCGGCGCGCGCCGGCTCGTCCGCCGCCCCCGGCGACTCCGCCGGCCGCGGCGAGGTCATCGTCCTCGACCGCGGGCGCGAACGGTCGCTCTTCACCGCGCCGGGCCGGCTCGGAGCGCCCGCGTGGTCGCCCGACGGCCGCGGGCTGCTGGTCCCATGGCCGGCGGCGGACCAGTGGCTGTTCCTGCGCGCCCGCGGCGGCGGACGGGTGGCTGCCGTCGCCGACATGACCCGCCAGTTCGCGCCCGGCCGGACACGCCCGCCGTTCCCCGGCGCCGTCGAATGGTGCTGCGGCTCATGACGGAACGCTGAACGCGACTGCGGCGGCCTTGTAACTGCGAGTGCGCGCGGCGGACAATCGCGGCATGTCCAACCGCGGCTCCGTGCTCGTCGTCGACGACGAGCCGACGATCACGGAGGTCGTCTCCCGCTACCTCGCCCGCGCGGGCTACGAGACGCGCATGGCCGCCGACGGCCCCAGCGCGATCGAGCTCGCGGGTCAGCGCCGCCCCGACCTCGTCGTGCTCGACCTGATGCTGCCCGGCCTGGACGGCCTGGAGGTCATGCGGCGGCTGCGCGAGCTGGGCGAGACCGGCCCGCGCGAGCGCGTCGCGGTGATCCTGCTCACGGCCAAGGGCGAGGAGTCGGATCGCGTCATCGGCCTCCGCCTCGGCGCCGACGACTACGTCGTCAAGCCGTTCTCCCCGGCCGAGCTCGTCGCGCGCGTGGACGCCGTGCTGCGGCGCGTCGATCCCGCCCCGGAGAAGGCGCCGCCGCTCGAGCACGGCGACCTCGTGATCGACCCGGCCGCCCGGCGCGCGTTCGTGCACGGGGAGGAGGTGGCGCTGACGCAGCGCGAGTTCGACCTGCTCCTGTTCCTCGCGCGCCATCCGGGCCAGGCGTTCACGCGCACGCAGCTGATGGACGCCGTCTGGCAGTACGCGTTCTACACCGACACGTCGACCGTCACGGTGCACGTGCGCCGGCTGCGCGCGAAGATCGAGGCCGACCCCGCTCAGCCGCGCCACATCCAGACGGTCTGGGGCGTCGGCTACCGGTTCCAGCCGTGAGCGGCCGAGGGTCGGCGCTGCTCGGCCTCGGCGCCGCGCTCGCAGCGGCGGCGCCGATCGCAGCCGTGTACGGGGCGCGGGACGGGCTGCTGACGCTCGGCCTGCTCGCCGCGCTCGGCACGCCCGCGCTGGTGCTCGCACACGCGGCGCGGGCGCGCCGCCGCCGGCTCGGCTCGCCGCGCCGCCAGCTCGCGCTCGGGATCGCGATCGCGGTCGGCCAGCTCGTCGTCGCCGTCGGCGCCGGGATCGCGCTCATGTTCGTCTCCGCCCACGACGCGCTCGCGATCGGCGCCGTGACGGGGTTCGCGGTCGTGGTCGCGGTGCGCGCGGTGCAGCTGATGGGCGGCGGCGTGGTCGACGACGCGGAGCGGATGCGGCGCGACCTGATCGCCGCCGTCTCGCACGATCTGCGGACGCCGATCACGTCGCTGCGCCTCCTCACCGAGGCGATCACCGACGACGTCGTCGACAGCGAGACCAAGCGCGCCTACCTCGGCCAGATGAGCACGCACCTGAACGCGATGTCGGCGCTGATCGACGACCTCTTCGAGCTCTCGCGGCTGGAGGCGGGCGACATCGCGTGGAGCCTCGAGCAGGTGCGGCTCGAGGAGCTCGTCGGGGAGACGGTCGAGGCGATGCGCGTCCAGGCGGATGCGCGCAACGTGGAGGTGCGCGCGGAGCTGCCGCCGGGGCTGCGCCCAGCGCACGGCGACCCGGAGAAGCTCCAGCGGGTGCTCTTCAACCTGATCCAGAACGCGATCAGGCACACGCCCGCCGACGGATCCGTCGTCGTGCGCGCGCGGCCGGCGGGCGACGCCGTCGAGATCGAGGTCGCCGACACCGGCGACGGGATCGTCGCCGAGGAGCGCGAGCGGGTCTTCGAGCCGTTCTTCCGCGGCGGTGCGCAGGCCGCGCGGCCGAGCAACGGCGCGGGCCTCGGCTTGGCGATCTCGCGCGCGATCGTCGAGGCGCACGGGGGCCGGATCTGGCTCGAGGACGCGCCGCGGGGCACGCGGGTGCGCTTTTCGTTGCCGTCCCGATGAGGGCGGAGGGCGTCGTCAGAACGCGGTCCGGACGACCCGCGGAGGAGGGCGAAGCCCGGTCTAGTCCGGACAGGGATGTCCGGCGTCGTTGTCAGAACGCGGTCCGGACGACCCGCGGAGGAGGGCGAAGCCCGGTCTAGTCCGGACAGGGATGTCCGGCGTCGTTGTCAGAACGCGGTCCGGACGACCCGCGGAGGTAACCTCTCGCGCGATGGCCACGATCCAGCTCTGGCTGCTGCGCCACGGCGAGGCCGTGCCGCACGAGACCAAGCCGGACTTCGACCGCGAGCTGACCCCTCGCGGGGAGCGCCAGTCGGTCGCCGCGGGCGAGGCGCTCGCGCGGCTCGGCATCGAGCTCGCCGCCTGCTACACGAGCCCGCTCATGCGCGCACGCGGGACCGCGGAGCTCGCCTGCAAGCGGCTCAACGTGACGCCCGAACCGCGCGACGCGATCGGCAAGGGGTTCGACGTCGAGACCGTGCGCGAGCTGCTCGCCGGGTACGGCGACGGCGACCGGATCCTCGTCGTCGGGCACAACCCGTCGTTCGAGCAGGTCGTGCTCGACCTCACCGGCGCCCGGATCGACCTCAAGAAGGGCGGCGTCGCGGCGGTCCGCGTCAGCCAGGGGCGCGGAGAGCTGCTCGCCCTGCTGCGCCCGCGCGAGCTGGAGTCGCTCGCCCTCAGCGAGCTGCCGCAGCCCTAGCCGGCGAGCGCGGCGTCGATCAGCGCCAGCGCGACCTCGGCGCGGCTTGCGAGCGAGTCGGCGAACACGAACTCGCCCGGGTTGTGCGCCTGGCCGCCGCGCGGGCCGAGGCCGTCGACGCAGACCGGGACCGACCGCGCCATGTGGCTCGCATCGCTCGCGCCGCCGCGCCGGACGCCCACGATCGGGCGCCCGAGTGCAGCGCCCGCGCTCGCGAGCAGCGGCGCGGTCGCCGCCTCCGAGCTCATCCCCGGCCACAGGCGCACGAGCTGCGGCTCGAGCGCGACACCGTCCACGTCGCGCGGGAGCGACTCGAGCACCTCGAGGATCGCCGTGTCGGAGTCCGCGCGCAGGTCGCACGAGAGCTCGCCGCGGCCGGGCACGATGTTGAACGCCTCGCCGACGTGCATGACGGTCGGCACCGCCGTCAGGTGGTCGGGGCCGTCGGGCGCGTGTCGAGCCGCGACCGCCTGCGCCGCGGTCGCGAGCGCGAGCAGCGCGTTGCGCCCGCGGTCCGGCGCCGAGCCCGAGTGCGCCGCCCGGCCGCGCGCGTGCACCTTGATCGTGCCGGCCGCCTTGCGCCGGACGACGACGCCCTCGCGGTCGTCGGCCGTGCGCTCGCCGGCCTCGAAGCACAGGCATGCGTCCCAGCCGGCGAACCGCGGGACGTGCGCGAACGGCCCCGCCCGCCACTCCTCGTCGCAGACGAGCAGGAGCGCGACCTCAGTGAAGTCGGCGCTGCGGGCGGCCAGCGCCCGCAGCGCCCCGAGCGCAAGCACCACGCCGCCCTTCATGTCGACCGCGCCCGAGCCGACGAGTCGCTCGCCGTCGCGCCTGAGCGGCTTGTGGTGCACGTGCGAGACGACGGTGTCGACGTGCCCCAGCATCAGGATCCGGCGCGCGCCGGTCCCGCGCAGCGTCGCGAGCAGGTCCGGCGCGTGGTCGGGGGAGGAGCAGGGCGGCCGCTCGACCTCCGCCTCCGCCGGGAGCAGCGCCGCGCACACCGCGGCGCACTCCTCCGCCCCGTGCACGTCGCCGGACGGCGACGAGACCGCGACGAGCGCCTCGAGCTCGCGCACGGCGCGCCGCGCGATCGCGAGCGCCTCCTGCTGCACCCATGCGTCCATGGCCTTGCGGGACTCTAGAGTTCAGGCACATGCCCGAGCTGCCCGAGATGGAGATCGTCGCCCGCCGGCTCGACGCCGCATTGCCGGGCGAGACGGTCGAGTCCGCGCTAGCGCCCGGCATCAATGCGCTGAAGACGTTCGACCCGCCGCTGAACGCGCTCGAGGGCCGTCAGCTCACCGCCGTGCGCCGGCGCGGCAAGCTGCTCGTGCTCGAGCTCGGCGAGCTCGTCGTGCTGCTGCACCTGATGTCCGCGGGCCGGCTCCAGCTGCACCTCAAGCGCGCGTCGATGCGCGACAAGACCTCGCGCGTGCTGCTGCGACTCCACGGCGGGCGCGAGCTGCGCGTGCGCGAGTTCGGCACCAAGCAGGCTGCATGGGTGAAGGTGCTGCGCGCGGAGGCGCTCGAGGCGGAGGAGTCGATCGCGACGCTCGGTCCCGAGGCATGGCCCGACCCGCCGCCGTTGCGCGAGCTGCTCGACGCGCCGCGGCCGCTGCACTCGCTGCTGCGCGACCAGCAGGTGATCGCGGGGATCGGCCGGACATGGGTCGACGAGATCCTCAACGTCGCGAAGCTCTCGCCGTTCAAGCGCGGCGACGACCTCTCCGACGAGGAGGCCGACGCGCTCCGCGCGGCGATGGCCTCCGAGCTGGGCCGCGTGATCGACGTGTACGAGGAGCGGGTCGACCTGCCGCTGCCGGAGAAGTTCCCCAAGCCGACGCGCGTGCACGCGCATCAGGGCGAGCCGTGTCCGCAGTGCGGCACCGTGCTCGAGGCCGTCTTCTACGAGGACTACGTGATGTGCTACTGCCCGCACGACCAGACCGAGGGCCGCGTCCTGAAGGACCGCCGGCTCTCGCGCCTGCTCAAGTAGGCGGCAGCCTGCGCTCGCTCAGATACAGGCGCGAGTTGGCGTCCGACAGCGCGTCGTAGCGCGCGCGGTTGCGTTCGAGGAAGCGCTCGTAATGTGCGCGCGAGCGCCAGTGGTCGGTGACGAGGTACTGGTCCGCGGCCGTGCGCTCGAGCGTCGTCTCGACGTACGCGTCGTCGGTGCCGAAGAACCGCGCCCACTCGCCGTCGGGCCCGTACACGGCCTCGAACTCGACCCGCGACTCCGCGGCGACCTCGTACGCGAACGGGATCCGGTACATCGAAGATCCAGTTTGACCCCATGCCACGGCACGCCATCCTGCGCCGTGGCGAGCCTCGCGATCGCGCGATCCACGGCTCAACTTCCCATTGGCGCGTCGCGCCGAGGTGGGGTGGCGGGTTGAGCACGCACATCGTGCTCAAGGCGACGGTGGCCGCCGGGAGTGCGCCATCCTGAGTCCATGATCGAAGTAGGCACCAACGCGCCCGACTTCACCCTCCCCGACCAGGAGGGCGAGAACGTCTCGCTGTCCGACTTCCGCGGCAGCCCCGTCGTCCTGTACTTCTATCCAAGGGCCGACACACCCGGCTGCACGACGCAGGCGTGCGGGATCCGCGACCACCGCGCCGACTACGAGGCGGCCGGCGCGGTCGTGCTCGGCGTCTCGCCGGACCCGGTCGAGGCGGTCAAGAAGTTCGCCGACAAGCAGTCGCTGAACTTCCGCCTGCTCGCCGACGCGGACCATTCCGTGTGCGAGCTCTACGGCGTGTGGGCCGAGAAGACCAACTACGGCCGCACCTACTGGGGCGCGCTGCGGGCGACGTTCGTGGTCGACGAGGAGGGAGTCGTGCGCCACGTGATCCCGAAGGTCTCGCCGAAGACGCACGACGAGCAGGTGCTCGCGCTGCTCGGCCAGATCGCAGCGGCGTAGCGGCGTCTACGGCTCGGGCTCGAAGCGCACGCGCCGATCGCCGGCGGGCGCGACGAAGTCGAGCAGCCGCTCGCCCTCGGCGGCGATCTCGTCGAGCGTGCCGGCGGGGTCGCCCGGGTGCGGGGCGAAGCGGTCGATCGTCAGCGTCGCGCCGTCGATCCTCCAGTAGGCGCGGAAGAACCCGTCGACGAGCAGCGTGCCGACCCAGCGCCCGGTCGGCGGGAAAGGCGGGCCGGGGCCGAGCCCGCCGAGCACCCGCGAGCGGTCGGCGTGCGAGAGCAGGACGTTGTCGTACTCGGGCAGGAAGCGCGGCGGCGCGGGCGTGTCGGGATCGGGGAGCGGCCCGTCGGGGACGTCGAACAGCTCGCGACCGCGCTCGTCGCGGTAGGTCGCGAGCTGCGGGCGCAGGCGCTCGAGCACCGCGCGGAGGCCGGTGAATCCCGACCAGGTGCGCACGTCGGCGGTCGTCGCGGGCCCGAACGCGGCGAGGTAGCGCAGCACGATCGCGTCGAGCGGCGCGGCGCCGTCGAGCTCGCGTCCCAGCCACGCCTCGGTGCGCTCCCAGCGCGGCGCGCCGCTCTTCCCCCAGAGGCCGCGCGGGGTGACCTGCACCAGCGGCGTGTGGAAGGTGACCGCGTGCGCGAGCGCGGCGGGGTCGGCGTCCGGCCAGCGGCGAGCCAGCGCCGCGGCCAGCTCGGCGCGCGTGCGCGGGCCCGCGGCGAGCAGCTCTCGGCCCGTCGCGACGACCTCGCCGACGTCGGCGCCGGCGACCGAGCGCGTGAAGGCGCTCTTGAAGGCGCGCGCGAGGACCGGCAGCGCGTGCGGGTGCAGCGCGAGGCAGTCGCGCGCGCTGACGAGGTGGATCGTCGCGCGCATCAGCTGGGCGCGGACCGCTTCGCGTGCCGCTATCAGGTCGCTCAGCTCCTGGGCGCGGAAGCCGTCCAACCGCGACCAGAGCCCCACGTACGGGTTGGACGGCACCTGCGCCTGCACACCGACCAGCCGCTCGAGCATCTCGGCGGCCGGCGCCTGCGACCGTTCCAGCAGCCCCTGGCGCGCGAGCAGCGCGCGGTTCAGCCGCCGCTGCGTCAGTCGTTCCACCAGCCGGGGACCATCTCGGCGTCCTTGTTGTCGTTGTTCGGCGCGCCGAACGCGATCACCTCGGCGCCCTCCGGGCCGCCCTCCAGGCCGCGCATCGTCTCCGCCGGGATCCGGACGGCGTCCCACTGCTCCAGGTCGAGGACCTCGTCGTCGAGCTTCAGCCGCGCGCTGCCGCCGACGACGATGTAGACCTCCTCCTGCTCGCTGTGGCGGTGCCCGAACGGGGTGCGGAAGTCGGGCGCGATCTTGTAGAGGCTGACGCCCGAGTTCTCGAGACCGAGCGGCTTGCGGGCGAAGTGCGACTCCAGCCCCGGCGAGAGCTGGAACTTCGGCGCCATGTCCTCGACGTCGCGCTTGAGGTTGAGCTTGGTGTAGTCCGCCATAAGGGGCGGTTACCCGTTCAGGCCGGGAAGTCGGGCCGGTGGCGCAGCGGATCGAGGTCACGGTCCTCGGCCGCCCACTCGCGCGCCTCCGGGCGCGCCGCGATCGCCCCGCGCAGGTGCTCGATCGCCGCGTCGTGGCGCCCGGTCTGCGCCTCGACGGACGCGAGGTCGTACAGCCCCGCCGCGTTCCCGGGATGCGCCTCGAGGCTCTGCCGGATCAGCGCTTCGGCCTTGTCCCAGTCGCCCGCCGCCACGTGCGGCTGTGCGCGAAAGCGCCATTCCCACGCGGAGACCTCGTAGCCCTCGCCCGGCTTGGCGCCTACGGCGAGCACGGTCGTGCCCGGCTCGTCGGCGACGGCATAGCGGCGCGTCGCGGGATCGGGAAGGAACACGAGCGTGCCGGCGGGCGCCTCGAGCGTCTCGCCGTCGAGCGTGAAGCGCGCGCGCCCGGCGAGCACCACGTAGAGCTCCTCGTGGCCCTGATTCTCCTCCGTGTGCTCCTCGATGACGTCGTCGCCGATCGCGTTGCCGATGTAGGCGTTGACGCCGAACGCCTGGACACCGAGAAGGTGGCGCAGCGGGAGCCAGTTCAGGCCGGCGGCATGGATCGGCTCGATCTCGAAGACGCGTGCTGTGCGGAAGGCCATCCGGGCAGGCTACGCCTGAATCCGCCGACGCTACGCGGCGAGCGCCATGTGCGCGGCCAGCGCGAGCACAAGCCCGTTTCCGGCGACGGCGGTGCAGACGCGGGCCGATTCCGGCAGCCGCCGGTGCAGCGCCGCGCCCGTGACCGCGAGCACGAGCTGCCAGCTCAGGGACGCGGCGCCGGCCGCCACGACGAAGGCTAGCTTTGAAGCGGCGGGCGCGGACGCGACCGCGGGGAGGCCCGCCATCAGCGCCGCGAAGTACGCCACCGTCAGCGGGTTGACCGATGTCAGCGCGAGGAAGCGAAGGAACAGCCCGCGTCCGGACGGCGTCGCGTCCGCGCTGCGCGGACGGCGCGGCAGCGAGCGCAGCCCGAGCACGGCGACGACCGCGAGCACGACCGCCGCGCCGAGCTGGAGCGCGCGCGCGTGCGGCTCGAGCAGCCCGGCGGCGGCGGCGCCGGCCGAGGCCGCGAGAGCGGCGTAGAGGAAGTCCGCGGCCGCAACGCCGGCAGCCGCCGACGCGGCCGGCCGCAGTCCGGCGCGCATGCCGAGGTCGACGAGCATCACGCCGATCGCGCCGAGCGGGATCGCGACGCCCCAGCCCGCGAGCAGGCCGGCGACGAGCGCCTCCGCCAGGTCGCTCATCGCGGACCGCGCCCCGGCCTGCGCCGCCCGGGGCGGCACGCGATCGGCGAGCTCTTTCCGGCATGCGACATGGCTCTGTGATACGCCGCCGCCCGCGCTTCCGCCAGCCGGAACCGGCGATTGCTGCGAGAATCGCGGGATGGATGCCACGGACCGCGAGATCCTCGGCGAGCTCATGCGTGACGGGCGGATCTCGTTCCGCGACCTCGGCGCCGCCGTCGGGCTGAGCGCGAACGCGGCCGCCGACCGCGTCAGGCGCATGCGCCGCGACGGCGTGATCACCGGCTTCACCGCCACGGTCGATCCCGGCGCCGCGGGCCGCCGGCTCGTCGCCCTGATCGACGTCCGCCTCGCCGCGGCGGGGACGAACGAGGAGTTCGAGGAGACGACCGCGAAGCTCGAGCCGGTGACGGACGCGGTCCACGTGACCGGCCGGTTCGACTACCAGCTGCGCGTCGCCTGCCGCGACACGGCGGAGCTCGACCGGCTGCTGCGCCACCTCAGGCGGGAGGGCGGCGTGAGCGAGACGGACACGCGCGTCGTGCTGCGGAGCGCGTTCGCGCGGGGCGCTCCGTAGGCTGGGACGGGTGCCCCTCGCGTCGATCGGCGATTCCTTCTCCTCCTTCTTCGACGCAGTCGGCGACTTCGTCTCGAACCTCGCGGCCGTCAACTGGCTCGCGCTGTTCGTCGGACTCGCGTTCTTCGTCGGCTACCTGAGCGTGCGCGCCCGCGCGTCGTTCCACATCCTCCGCGCGGCGTATCCCGACCAGCGCTTCGAGTTCCGCCGCGTCTGGGGCGCCTACATGGCGGGCTACGG
>Ga0126312_10000992_pt1 | contig 18131 bp, 20 predicted proteins | sample Plot104A_FD_92537 | JGI IMG/M metagenome (GOLD analysis project Ga0126312, IMG submission 92537) | Serpentine soil microbial communities from UC McLaughlin Reserve, CA, USA - Plot104A | ecosystem: Environmental > Terrestrial > Soil > Grasslands | place: USA: UC McLaughlin Reserve, Lake County... | reverse complement strand
CGGCGGCGAGGGCGGCGACGGCGGCGCTGGCGGTCGAGCCGGCGGGGCCGGCGGGGGCGGCGGGGGCTCGTTCGGAATCCTGCTCGTCAACTCTTCCGGCGCGGTGATCAAGGACTCCGTGATCAGTGCCGCCAATGCAGGCAAGGGCGGAAACGGAGGGCAGGGCGGCCAGGGCGGGAGCGGCGGCTTCGGTGGCGCCGGGGCCACCGTCTGCACGAGCGAGGTCGGCGCCGGCGGCAATGGCGGCACCGGCGGCGGCGGTGCCCGGGGCGGGCATGGCGGCGGCGGCGCCGGCGGCCTGAGCTACGCGATCTACGTTCACAACTCGTCCGTCACGCAGACGGGCAACACGCTGAGTTACGGCAACGCCGGCGCCGGCGGTCTGAGTCCCGGGTTCGGGGGCGCCGCCGGCAGCGCCGGCGACAAGAACTTCTAAGGTGCTAGCCGCGACTTAGGAAGCCCTGGAGGCCTGACGGCCAACAAATTACGACAGTCCGCGAAGGGCAACACGCCGACGCGTGATCGGTCGAAAGCCCCGGACGCACCCACGCAGGCGGCGCGCGGCACACTCGAGCTGCGTCGCGGAGGACGCGTGGTCGCGCGCCCGTAAGGGCCCTCTCGTGGCGCTGCGATTCGGTGGTGCCCGGTCCAACGGATCATGCTTGGGTCTCGTAGGGCAAGATCACGAAGAGAAGCTGCCTGAGCGCGGCGGTATCGCAGCGAGGATCAAAGGGCCCCGCTTGGCAATTTGGACTCCGAATGGCGTCACGCCGAAATACACGCATCGGCGGCTGGGGCTATTTGCGCCGTTCTGCGACGTGGACGACCTCGCACTCGTGAGGCTCGAACTCGATCAGCCCGACGAAGCGGCGGCCGATCGCCTGGAGCTCAGGCGAGCCCTGCATCGCGGCGAGGTGCTTGGCGGACCCCACTGGAGGTAGTTGATGACGCGCGTCCCGTCGGTGCTGCGGTGGACTGCTGCGAGATGAACCCGGGAAATGTCGTGGCGACCTGATCGACGATGTCGACGTTGATCTGCACCACCTCGTCCTGATTTGACGGCTGGCAACGAAAGGTGTTGATGAAGGTCGCGTGCTCGGCGTCGCTATCGATCGCGGGCATCGCGTCAGCCTTGCTGGTCGTCGCCGGGCCATGTCCAGCGAGGTACCTCGCGGAGCTGGTGCAGCTCGTCGTCGCTGTCGGCGTGAGAGTTCTGCATCGCCACCCTGGAGCCGAACTCGACGTGCTCGCGCACGGCCTCGCGAAACTCCGCCTCGGCGGGCATCTCAGTTGCGTCCCGCGCCGCCATGTAGAGCTCGACGAACCGTTGGCGCTGCTCCTCGGTGATCCGCAGGCCGCGGTGAACCGAGATGAGGTGCCCGAAGCCGAGCTCGCTTGAAAACCGATCCGGACCGCCGAACGACTCGGCGGTGAAAGCGGTGAGGTGGTCGACGTGCTCGGGCCGTCCCGCACCGAATAGCGGCCGCAGTAGCGGGGCGAGATGCTGTTGCAGAAGACCTGCTCAAGGCGGTGAAGCGCCTCCTCACCGCCTGCGTGCTCGAACAGCGTGGGCATCGAGCAAGCTAGCCAGTCCCCATTCGTGGCCCACCTCCCGCGGTTAGGCACCGATCGGGCGGGGATGTCCGCTTCGCGCTGGTCAGTCGCTCGAGTAGGTCGAATAGCGGCTTCGCAGTCCCATCCGGCGGCCGATGGCTGCGAGCGCGGCCACGACCGGGCGGGCGATGGTTCGGGTCGTCGCCGAGGGTAGCCCGAACTCCGCGCGAAACTCATGGGCAAGAACCGCGGACTGCAGTGGGTTGCGTGGCAGGCCTTTCTTGTTGGACTTGCCGTCCCGCGCAAGTCCGCAGAAGGTCTCGAAGAAGTCCTCGCTCCTAAGTGCAGGCGTTAGGCGAACGACAACGTGGGCCTCGCTTCGCCCGGTCTGCCTCCACGCGTGGGGTGTACCGGGTGGCACCGTGCGCTTCGCACCCGCTTCGAGCCGCTCCTCGCTGTCCCCGATCCGAAGCGTGACTGCGCCGCGCTCTATCCGAAAGTCCTCCCGTTGGCAGGGATGGACATGCCGAGCAGCGACGAGCGCGCGCTCTCCGAGGAAGAGGTCGAACTCTGCGAACTCGCCACCTGTAGACGCCGCCGTGTGCCGCCACACGAACCGCTCTTTGCTCACCGGGTTGACCAACTCGGCTCCGACGCGTGCCACGAATCGGCATCCTACATTTGGGTGGCTGGGTCTAGGTCAGGCAGGCCGCGGCGAGCGCCTCGTCCCTTCGGAGGTAGTCCTCGATTCGGATAATCTTCTCGTCTTCGATTGTGAAGACGTTGTAGATCTCGCCGCCGCTCTCGATGTCGTCGATCTCACCGAGATCGGGGGAGCGCACGCCGAGGACGATGTGCCGCTTTCCTCCCAGCAGCTCGAGCGAGTCGATCTCCTGGTTGGCGTCGTACCCGGAAACGAAGGTCTCGACGACCTCCGCCGGGCCGTTGCAGACCAGCCCCTCGTGCACCCCTTGCCAGACGACGTCGGGGGCGAGCGCGGCGGCCATCGTTTCGGTGTCGCGGCGACGCAGGGCGTCGAACCACGCCCAGAGGAACTCGATGTTGTGACGCTTCATTCGCTTCCTTTCGCGATCTTCGGGTTACAGAAGACCGGAAGGGCGGCGCTCGCGCGCCACCGCCAAGCGAGAACGGCGTCGGGCGGGCGCGGATTCCCTCTGCTCGCCGGCCGGCGGCGAGCGAATCGGAGCGCTGAGGCGGTGGTCGGTTCTAGCGTCAGCCGGGCACGGCCCCGATGATACGAGTCCCCGCCGCGAGAGGCGACCGCATGCACGGCCAGCCCGGAGAAGAAGGCAGCGAGGCAGCCTGCCGCAGCCGGCGCGGTGCGGAGTGTGGCGACGTCGATCTCGCACTTCGGCGAGCGGAATCCGCACCAGTAGGCGAGGTAGACGAAACGGTTGTGCTTAGTGGCGCGAGCCGGGTACGGGCGGCAGCTCGCGCAGCCGCGAGAAGCGCGCCGCCGCGGCGGCGCGGGCAGCCTTCCCCGAAATGCGAAGCTTCGCGTAGATGTTGGAGAGGTGGCGCTCGACGGTCCTGACGCTCACGTAAAGGCGCCCCGCGATCTCCTGGTTGCTAAGGCCCTCGGCGACGAGTGCCAGCACCTCGAGCTCGCGATTGCTCAGCTCGGAGAGCTCGTCGCTCGCCGACACCTCGGCAGGACCGAGAAAGTGCGGTGCGGGCGCGGGTGATGCGAGCGACGACCGCTCGGTGTCGCCCGTGATCGCGTAGAGCGTCCACTCGCCCGGCACACCCCTGAGCACATGCGCTCCGCGGTCTTCGAACTCGAGCCCGGAGCCGACGACGAGGTCCTTGACAGTGCCAGAGGTGATCACCTCCCCGGGCTGCGCGGTCGCCATCACGCGCGCGGTTAGATGCACGGCGATTCCCGCGAGATCGCCGGCCGTCACCTCGCACTCGCCGGTATGGACGCCGGCGCGCACCTCGAGCCCGACTGCGCGCGCGCGGGCGCGGATCGCGAGCGCACACCGCACCGCTCGGGCCGGGCCGTCGAAGGTTGCCAGCACGCTGTCGCCGGTCCACTTCACGAGCCGACCGCGGTAGCGCGCCAGCTCTCGCTCGACGAGCCGCTCGTACTGGCCGAGCAGCTCGCGCCAACGGCGGTCTCCGAGCTCGGCCGCGTGGTCGGTCGATTTGACGATGTCGGTGAATAGGACGGTCGCGAGCATCCGGTCGCCAACCGGGGCGGCGGGCCGTCCGGTGACGAACTCCTCGATCTCGTCGATCATGGCGTCTTGATCCCCCGCGATGAAGAGGTGGTCGGCGCCCGCAAGCTCAACCTCACGTGCGCCGGGGATCCCGCGCGCGACCGTGCGCGAGAGCGCCGGCGGCACGAGCTGATCCTCGGCGCGGTAGAGCACAAGGGTCGGCACGCTCACAGCCGAAAGCAACGGCCGCACATCCAGGTCTTCGTACATGAGCCCTATCGCCCGCATGGCTCCTGGACTCGCCCCGGACCGCAGCCACCGTGGCCACCATTCGCGCAGCTCGAGATCGTGGGCCGCGCTCGGTGCCCAGTGGTCGATGCTGTCCGGGTGGCCCCAGCGCTCAATCATCCAATCCCAGAACCGGCGCGTGGCCTCTACGGGGATCCCCTCCGGGTAATCCTCCGCGCGCGACACGCGTGCGTAGGTCCCGTACTGCACCATCGCGCTCACGCGCTCCGGGTGGGTCGCCGCCAGCATCGTGGCGGCCGACCCGCCCTCGGACACCCCGAACACGGCCGTCCGCTCGACGCCGCACACGTCGAGCACCGCGAGCGCGTCGTCAACGATGTTCTCGAGCGTGTAGGCGCCCGCGTCGCGGTCGGAGAGCCCCATCCCCCGCTTGTCGAATGCGATCACCCGCGCGAACGATCCCATCCGCTCCCAGAACCGCTGCGCTAGTGGCAGCTCCAGGCCGATCTCGAGGTGGCTCACGAAGCCGCCTATGAACAGCACGTCCATGGAGCCTTCTCCCACGACCGTGTAGGCGATTGAAACGTCGCCGTTGTGGGCGTAGCTGGTGGGCGCCCGGGTCAGCACGCGTCCAGCGTACCTAGCGTGAGCTCGTGCCTACGCGAGGCAGGGAGGCGTGTCAGTACGTGCATCCCGCCACGCCTCGGCCGGGAACTTGGGTGGTGGCGCCGATGTCGCGCGAGCGGTTCGGGAGGAGGGTTCCACCAACGCCACAAAGAGCGAGGAGATCCCCCAAATGCACCCGAGGCTCATCACAAGCACGCAGACCCGGCTCGACGCGACCATCCCGGCATCGGCCGGGCGATCAATCGGCCGCGACGGCGAGCAGAGCCGCTCCCGTTACCCGGACGACGAGGGCCACGTCGAGCGTGACGGGCTGCGGCTCTTCTACCAGATCTACGGCGAGGGCGAGGAGACCCTCTTCCTGATGCCGACGTGGTCGCTGGTGCACTCCCGCCACTGGAAGATGCAGATCGCCTACCTCGCTCGCCATTTCAGGGTCCTGACGATGGACGGGCTCGGCAACGGGCGCTCCGATCGCTGCCGAGACCCCCGACGCTACGGACCCGCGGAGTTCGCCCGCGACTGCCTGGCCGTGATGGACGCGACCGGAACCGAGCGGGCGCTGATGGCGAGCCTTTCGCGTGGCGCCCAGTACCTGCTGGAGCTGGCGCGGCTGGCCCCCGAGCGCGTTGCCGGCGCCGCCTTCATCGGCCCCCTGTTCCCCTACACCCCGTCCCACTGGTCGTTCCTGCTCAACGACCAGCCCCTCTCCCGCACCTTCTACCGATACTCTCCCTATCGCTGGTGGGGACACATGAACGCGGCCCGCTGGCGGCAGGAGTACCCCGAGTTCGCGGAGTGGTTCATCTCGCGATGCTTCTCGGAGCCCCACTCGACCAAGGGCATCGAGGACGGGGTGGGCTGGGCGCTGGACACCGACCCCAAGACGATGATCGGCACGGTGCTGGGGGACATTCACAGCGACCGGCGCACCCTGCGCGGCTTGGCGCGAAACCTGGATTGCCCGGTGCTCGTGCTTCAGGGCGACCGCGACCGGATCACGGCGCCCCGCGACGGCCGCGCGCTTGCCCGCCTTGGCGGCGGGCGGCTCGAGGTGGTTCGCGGCGCGGGTCACTTCCCCCACGCCCGCAAGCCGGTCCAGGTCAACCTGGCTCTGCGCGACTTCTCCGAGGACGTCTTCGGGCGGAAGCCCACGCCCCGGGATCCCACAGTCCACCGACCCGACGGTCGCCCCCGCGCCCTCTACATCTCCTCGCCGATCGGGCTCGGCCACGCGCAGCGCGACGTCGCGATCGCCCGCGAGCTGCGCCGGCTCCAGCCGGACCTGCAGATCGACTGGCTCGCCCAGGACCCGGTCACCAGGGTGCTTGCGGGGGAGGGCGAGCGCATCCACCCCGCCAGCGTCCATCTGGCCAACGAATCCCGCCACATCGAGTCGGAGTCCGCCGAACACGACCTGCACTGCTTCGGAGCGCTTCGCCGCATGGACGAGATCCTCGCCGCCAACTTCATGCTCTTCCACGACGTCGTGCGCGACGAGCGCTACGACCTCTGGATCGGGGACGAGGCATGGGAGCTGGACTACTACCTGCACGAGAACCCGCGCGAGAAGCGCGTCCCGTTCGCCTGGCTGACCGACTTCGTCGGCTTCCTGCCAATGGAGGACGGGGGCGAGCGGGAGAGCTTTCTGACCGCCGACTACAACGCCGACATGGTCGACCACATCGCCGACCACCCCGAGGTTCGCGACATGGCGCTGTTCGTGGGCAATCCCGACGACATCGTCAATGAGCGGCTCGGGCCGCAGCTGCCGATGATCCGCGACTGGACCGAACGCCACTTCGACTTCACCGGGTACGTGACCGGCTTCGACCCCGCCGAGCTCGGCGATCGTGGCAAGCTGCGCGACCAGCTGGGCTACGGCGACGACGAGCGTGTCTGCATCGTCACGGTCGGCGGGTCGGGCGTGGGCGGCGATCTGCTGCGACGGGTGATCGCCGCCTTCCCCGCTGCCAAGGAGCGGGTCCCGGACTTGCGCATGATCGTCGTTGCCGGACCGCGAATCGACAGCACGTCGCTGCCCTCTCACGCCGGGCTGGAGGTGCTGCCGTATGTGCATAACCTCTACCGGCACCTGGCCGCCTGCGACCTGGCGGTGGTGCAGGGCGGTCTGACCACCTCGATGGAGCTGACAGCACAGAAGCGGCCGTTCCTCTACTTCCCGCTGCGCCACCACTTCGAGCAGAACTTCCACGTCCGCCACCGGCTCGAACGCTACGGGGCCGGTCGCCGCATGGATTTCGACGAAGCTCCACCAGAGCTGATCGCGGAAGCGATCGGAGAGGAAATCTGCCGCGACGTCGACTACCGCGACGTTGAGACCGACGGCGCCGCTCGCGCGGCCCGGCGCCTCGCTGAGCTGCTCCAGTAGCCGAGCCGCCAGCCGGCGAGGCATCGAGCTGGCGGAGCGAGGCAGACGTTGCGCGAGCCCTTGGCCCATGGCGGCGCGCGCCTTATCGTCTTCAGGTACATGGGACAGGGTGGGGCCAACGAGACTGATCGGGCGCACATTCGGTTGGCGGAGCTGGTGGCCGCGCTTTCGCTTGGTATAGACCTCGGTTTCGGGCAGCCGATGGAGCACGTATTGCGCCAGTGCTGATTGCTTTGCGGCTGGCCGAAGGGATCGGGCTCGACGAGCAGGAGCGGGCGGCCGGCGAAGCCGTTGCGGCTGGTGTGATGATTCGTCCGATGGGAGCAGAGGCCCGTCATGACCTCGTGCGCAGCGGTTGGGAGGCGCTGTCTGAGGCCGACTGGGACGGCGCGCGCTCCGCGTTCGAGCAAGCTCTCGAGCTTGGCGAGGATGCCGAGGCCCTGGATGGCCTGGGCCGGGCCCTGCACTTCCTGGGCGAGTACGCCCCGGCGATCGAGCTGACCGAGCGCGCGTTCGCGGCATACCGGCAGCTGGACAAGCTGGTGGAGGGCGCGGACCGCGCGCGCTGGCTGGCGTTCTTGCACGGCGCGATCAACAGCAACATGGCGGCAGCGAGCGGCTGGATGGCGCGGGCCGAGACCCTGCTCGGACGTGCGAGCGAATGTGCGGGGCACGGCTGGCTGGCCCTCGACCGTGCCCCGTTTACCGACGACGCGGCCGAACGTGAACGGCTGGCCGCGGCAGCACTCGCCATCGGGCGGCGGTTCGGCGACGTCGATCTCGAATATGACGCGCTCGCCCTGCGTGGTGAGGCATTCGTAGCCGCCGGGCGTGTGGCGGAGGGCATGCAGCTCATCGACGAGGCGATGACAGCGGTCTCGGCCGGCGAGGTCGTCGGCGTCGTCCCAGTGGGTGACATCTACTGCCGGCTGCTGAGCGCCTGCGAGATAGCGCTCGATGTCACGCGCGCCGAGCAATGGATGAGCGTAGCCGGGCGCTTCGAGGCGTGGAGCGACTTCGTGTCGCCCGTCTGTCGGAGTCATTACGGCGGAATCCTGATCGCGGTCGGGCGCTGGAACGAGGCGGAGGAGGAGCTCGTCGCGGCGATCCGCACGTTCGAGAGGAGCTACCGCCTGATGCGGGGATCACCGCTGGTCAAGCTCGCGGACCTTCGGGTTCGGCAGGGCCGGCTCGATGAGGCGCGCCGCCTGCTCGAGGGCAACGAGTCGCACCCCATTGCCAGGCGGGCGCTGGCCACGATCGCGCTCGCACGCGGCGAGGTCGCGCTGGCGGAGGACCTCACCCGCCTTTGCCTCGGCGGCGAGGCCGTATCCGATCCCGGTTGCGCACCGGCGCTGGAGCTGCTCGTGCAGATCCGGCTCGCACGCGACGACGTCAGTGGCGCCACCGAAGCGCTCGAGTGGCTCACCGAGCTCGCCGCCGACTCTGGCGATGGTCCCGCTGCTGCCTTCGCCGAACTGGCAGCCGGCCGGGTGCGGGCCGTGGAGGGAGACGAGCGAAGCTCCACCCATCTGCAGGCTGCGCTGCGGAGCTTCACCGGCCTCGATCTGCCGCTCGAGGCGGCAAGGGCGCAACTCGAGCTCTCCAGAGCCATCGCCCAGCCGGCACCCGAAGCGGCGGTCGCCGAGGCGCGTCTCGCACTCCGGACGTTCGAGCGTATCGGCGCGAACGCGGACGCCAATGCGGCGGCCGGCCTGCTGCGCGAGCTGGGCGCAGGCGGCCGTGCCTGGCCCAAGGACTACGGGCCGCTGACGAAGCGAGAGACCGAGGTCTTGTCGCTGCTTGCTGGCGGATGCTCCAACGCGGAGATCGCAGGGCGCCTCTTCATCAGCCGGCGCACGGCTGAGCATCACGTCGCCCACATCCTCTCGAAGCTCAACCTGCGCAGCCGCGCGGAGGCAGCCGCCTTCGCGGTGCGCGAACTACCCGAAGACCCGTAGCGCAATGGGTAGTCCTACCGATGCTGCTGGCGTAGCGCGCAGGGATCCTCTTGCCATCAGGAAATCCACGAGAGGAGGCAACATGAGCAGTAGCGAGGACAACAAGGCAGCCGTCCGCGCGTGCTTCGAGAACGCGTCGCAGGGGAACTTCGACGTGCTCGACGGCATCCTCGCGGCGAACTACGTCGTTCACCCCGAGGAGGCCCACGGTCGGGATGGCCTGAGGGAGATGGTGGAGGGGTACCGGAACGCCCTGAGCGGCCTGCGGGTCACGATCGATCAGCAGTTCACCGAGGGCGACTACGTCGCGACGCGCTTCACCATCAGCGGCAGGCACGACGGCGAACTGATGGGCACGCCCGCGACGGGCAAGGAGGTCGCGTTCACCGGCATCACGATCAGCCGATGCGAGGGTGGCCGGATCGTCGAGGAGTGGGAGATCACCGACGCCGTCGGCCTGTTGGGCCAGATCGGCGCGCTGCCGGAGATGGCCCAGGGCTGACTTGCGGCGGCCAACCTGTAGCTCGAGGGCCGGCTCAGGTGGGGGGTGCGCTGTCAGGGCTAGCGTCGCGGGGCGCGTAACGGTGGTGAAGCCCGATCACGTTGCCGTCCGGGTCCTCGAAGAACGCCTGGTGGCAGACGCCGGAGTCGAGGATGTCTCCCTTGAACCGGACGCCGCGCGACTCGAGCTCGGCGCGGGCGGCCTCGACGTCGTCCACGCGCAGCGCGATCGGATGGTTGTTGGGCCGGAACTCGATTCCGAACGCGTCGGACTGCATCAGGGCGATAGTCACGGTGCCGGTCTCGAACTCGGCCGCGGGCATCTGCCCCCAGCGCTTGGAGAACGGCAGACCCAGCACGTTGCCGTAGAACTCCATAGCGGCGTCGATGTCCTTCGTCGCCACCGTGATGAAATCCGTGCCAGTGACCAGGGGTGTCCGGGTGATCATAGGTCGCTCCTCGGTAGGGGTCGCTTGGCGTGTACGTCGTCCGGCGACCAGCGGCTCATCGGCTCCAGGCCTCGATGGGGGCGTGGCTCTGAAGCAACATGAACTTAGCCAAGGGCGCGAGTTCCTGCCCTGATCAGGCGGGTCTCACGCGCGTACCCGAGCGTCGGCGCCGCCAGCGGGAGTCCTCCCTGGCCGGGAGCAGGGCGCCGATCAGCGCCACGAGCGGCACGAAGAGGCCGACGATGCCAAGCAGCGCTCTGCCCTTGAGCAGCGTCACCGCCGCGAGCGCCGCGCCGGCGAGCTGCACGAGCACGATCACCCACTCGCTGTTGCGCTCGAGGCCCGCCAGCACGAGGAAGGCGTCGTAGACATCGATCCAGAACCGGAGGCCAAACAGCGTGATCGCGAGCAGGCAGGTGGTGACCACCACGGCGTCGATCGACTGTCGTCCCTTCTCCGACCAGTAGACGTCCTCCAGGTTCAACCAGAGGGCGAACTCGTCCATGGTCAGTCCCATGCCGATCCCGAAGCCGACCGCCACGAGCTCCTCCCATGGGCTCCCCAGCTCGAGGGCCAGGCCCAGATACCCCATCGCGATCAGCAGCAGGATGCCCCAGACCAAGTGGTGGACGTGGGTCCCGCCCGCCGTCTCGACGTTGCCCGGCCACCACGAGACCTGCGCGCGGATCATGTGCGCGCTCGTGCGTATGAAGACGAACGAGGCCACGAAGGCGGCCAGCACGAGGAAGTGCAGCTCCTTCCCCGGTATCTGGATGTGCTGGTCGTAGGCGCGCCCGATGTCGTCCCAGAGCCGCTCCACCCGGGGCGATGGTGCCAGACCGGCAGGCGCCGTCGCTTCACGCCGACTGCAGGCGCCCCTCGCCGTGTCTCTCTTGGTGTGCGCGGCGGGCGCCCTTATGCCCCGCAGCGGGGGCGCGAGGTTGGCGAGCAGGACAAGCCAGGGCTGCTGATGCCTGGTTCCTAATCGAGGCCGCTCGCCGGCGTATAGACGCCGATTTCGACAACTAGGCTCACGTTGGCCATGCCGCCCACTTTCACGGTCGAGTACATCGACCTCCCGCCCGTCCCCGAACCGATGCCCGAGGAGTTCTCCAGCCGCCGCCTCGGGCGCTCCGCGCTCCTGCTGCTCGCGGTGATCGTGGCCGTGGCGGTAGTCGTCTCCCTGCTTCCCGGTCTGGGGTCGGTGCGCGAGAGCTTCTCGGGCGCGCGCCCCGGCTGGCTCCTGCTCGCGGCCGGTCTCGAGGTGCTGTCGTGCCTCTCCTACGTGCTGGTCTTCCGTGGTGTCTTCTGCCGGCACATGCGCTGGCTGACGAGCTACGAGATCGGCACCGCCGAGCTGGCCGCGAACTCGCTGTTGTCGGTGGGAGGTGCCGGTGGCCTGGCGCTGGGCGCCTGGATCCTGCGGCGCGGCGGGTTGCCGCCGGGCCAGATCGCGCGTCGCACCGTGGCGTTCTTCCTGCTCACGAGTCTCGCCAACGTGAGCGCCCTGATCGTCGCCGGCATCGGCCTGTCCACGGGCGCGTTGCCCGGCTCTCCTAGCAGCGCACTCGGATTGGTTCCCGCGGTGATCGGCGTCGTCGGCATCTGCCTGGTGCTGGCGATCCGCCCCGCCGCCCGCCGGCTGGCGCGGCGGGCGCGGCGCCCGAAAGTGGCCCTCACCCTGGAGCTCCTGGCCGGTGGGGTCGACGAGGCGCTCACGCTGCTTCGCACGGGCGACTGGCTGGTCGTCGCCGGGGCGCTCGGCTACATGCTCTTCGACGTCGCCATGCTCGGCGTCTGCTTCCAGGCCTTCGGAAACGACGTGCCGCCGGCCGGCGTGCTGCTGCTGGCCTACCTGATCGGACAGCTCGGCGGCCTGATCCCGCTGCCCGGCGGCATCGGAGGAGTCGACGGCGGATTGATCGGCACACTCGTGCTCTATGGAGTCGGCGCCACCTCCGCAGCCGTCGCGGTACTGGCCTACCGCGCGCTGGTGCTTTGGCTGCCCGTCGCGCTCGGCGCGCCATCGCTGGCGTCACTGCGGCGGCGTTTACGCAGTGAGGAGCACGACATCGCCGCATGCGCACCGGGCGAGGACGTCGAGGTGCTCGGCCGCGGCCGCGTCCCCGCCTCGGAGCTCGTAGGCACATGAGCGGCCGCTTGCCCGGCGCAGTCGAAGACCGCATGGAGCATCTCTACGGCCTGCCGCTGGCCGAGTTCACCGGCGAGCGCAACGAGCTTGCCCGACGGTTGCGGGCCGAAGGCCAGCACGAGGCCGCTGACAGGGTCAAGCGGCTGAAGAAGCCGAGCGAACCCGCCTGGGCGGTGAACCAGCTCGCCCGGCGCCACAAGCGCGAGCTCGGCGCGCTGCTGCGGGCGGGCGAGCGGCTGCGGGCGGCGCAGGAAAGCGCTCTCGGCGGCGGGGGGCAGAGGGTCCTGCGGTCCGCCATCGCCGAGGAGCGCGAGCAGGTCGGCAAGCTCGTCGGTCTTGCCGAGCCGCTGCTGGGGGCCCGCTCGGAGGCGAAGCTCGAGCGGGTGCGCGCGACACTCCATGCGGCTGCGATCGACGATGAGCTGCGAGAGCGGCTCACGTCGGGCCGGCTCGTGGAGGACCGCGCGGCCGCGGGGCTCGGCCCGCTCGGCGGAGTCCCCGCACCCGCGGCGACCGATGAGGACCGGGCCGAGCGCAAGGCCGCGGCGGCGGCGGCCAAGGAGCGGGAGGCCGCCCGGCGCCAGGCGGAGAAGGCACGGCGCGAGGTGGAGCGCAAGCGTGCGCGGGTGACTGCCGCGGCGGCCGAGCTCGAGGCCGCCGAGCGGCGGCTGGCGGAGGCCGAGACCAGGGAACGCGACGCCCGCTGACTCAGCTGCGCGAGATGGCAGACAGCGGGACGGTCGACGTCCCTCCCCGCTTGAGCCAGTGCACGGTGGCCTGGCCCGCCCTGGCGTCGACCGAGCGAACGCGGCCGATTTCGCCGGTGGCCTTCTTGCGCACATGCCCGGGCGGTAGCGGGGCGGTGCTCACCCGCGCCGGAGGATTCGGCTTCGACGCGCCCCTCCGCAGCGGGTCGGGCACCGGCTTCGGCCGCTTCGGCGAATCCGGACGCTTCGGTGGATCCGGGTGCGAGCCGGCTTCGGCCCCTGCCAGCACCTTCTCGAGCGGCAGCATCTGTGCGCCCGTGCCCTTCGCGTCGGTGTCGAGTACCCACCTCTTCGCCATCCCAGTCGACGTTAGCGACCCGTCACCTAGGATTGGGCCGTGGCTCTCGAACAGCGACCCGCGTGGTATGCCATCGGGCTGGTTCTCGGCCTGGTGACGGTCGGACTGCTCGCTTTCATCAACGAGCGGGTGGGTGTGCTCGGCGGCTATTCGAGCCTCGTGGAGCGGGCCACCGGCCGTTCGCAGCAGCTCAGCTGGAAGGCCTGGTTCCTGTTCGGGGTGCTCGCGGGAGCGTTCGTGTTCCGGCTGCTGGCCGGCAGCGCGACCGTCCACGGAGGCTACGGCTGGCTCACTCGCGAGTTCGGCACCGACGCCTACGTGGCCGTGGGAGCCCTGCTGCTCGCGGCCGGGGCGCTGATCGGCTTCGGCGCGAAGACAGCGGGAGGCTGCACCTCCGGCAACGGCATCGGCGGCACGTCCACCGCTTCGCCGGCGAGCTTCGTGGCCACGGGGACGTTCATGGCCACAGCGATCGTCGCGAGCTTCGTGATCCAGGGGCTCACCTGATGGCGGTACGAGCGGCAGCCGCCGGCTTCGGCGCCGTCTTCGGGTTCGCCATCTCCTGGGGGCAGTTCACGGATCCGGATCGCATTCGCGAGATGCTGCTGCTGGAGGATCCCTACCTCTACCTGATGATGGCCACGGCGGTGTTGGTCGGGCTGGTGGGCACCCGCCTGCTGCGGCGCTTCCGCGCCCGCGCGCTGCTCACCGGCAACCTGATCGCCTGGGACGTCACGCGGCCGGGCGCGCGACACGTCGCGGGGGCGGCCATCTTCGGGCTCGGATGGAGCGTGGCGGACTCGTGCCCGGCGCCGATAGCCGCCCAGCTGACGCAGGGGGTCGGCTGGAGCGTGTTCACGGTCGCCGGCGTCGGCCTGGGAGTGCTCGCCTACCTCGTGTGGCAGGAGCGCCGGGCCGACCGCGCGCTACCGGCGGCGGCATGAGGGTGGCCGTCCTCGGCACCGGGATGGTGGGCACGGCGCTGGCCACGAAGCTTGCCGAGCTCGGTCACGTGGTCACGATGGGATCGCGCAGCGCCGACAACGAGGACGCGACGCGCTGGGCGAGCCAGGTGGGCGGCGAGGCGTCGCATGGCACCTTCGAGGATGCGGCGGCAGCAGGCCAGATCGTCGTGAACGCCACCGCCGGCGGCGCGTCGCTCGACGCACTGAGCGCCGCCGGCGAGCGCAACCTGGCCGGGAAGGTGCTGATCGACGTCGCAAACTCCCTCGACTCCTCGGGCGGCATGCCGCCCACGTTGTCGGTGATGGGCGACGACAGCCTCGGCGAGCAGATCCAGCGTGCCTTTCCGGAGGCGATGGTGGTGAAGGCGCTCAACACGATGAGCTGCCGGGTGATGGTCGACCCGGCGCGGGTGCCCGGCGACCACGACGTGCTGATCTGCGGCGATGACGAGAGCGCGAAGGCCGGCGCGCGTGAGCTGCTCGCGAGCTTCGGCTGGCCCGAGCGCTCGATCATCGACCTTGGCGACATCTCGGCCGCCCGTGGCATGGAGGCCTACGTGCTGCTTTGGCTGCGGCTGTTCATGGCGCTCGACACGGGAGACCTGAACATCAAGGTCGCCCGCTGACGCCCGCATTCGAGGCACTCGACTTCGTCTACATGCCGAGTCGCGACGTGGCCGCGGATCTGCAGCGCTTCGAGGGCGGCCTCGGGGCCGATGTGGTGTTCGCGATCGAGGCCTTCGGGGCGCGCGTGGCGATGCTGAAGTTGGCGGCGGGACCCCCGCAACTGCTGCTGGCGGACCACCTCCAAGGCGAGCGGCCGGTGCTCGTCTACCGCGTCGCCGAGCTGGAGGCCGCGGTCGGCGAGCTGGAGCGGCGAGGCGTCGACCCGGGCCCCCAACTGGGTATCCCGCATGGCCCGCTCCACTCGTTCGAGCTGGACGGCGGGCAACGCGTGGCGATCTACGAGCTCACTCGCCCGAACGCCGGCGATCACCTCGCCGGCAGACGCGACTTCTGACGGCGGAGACCGCCGGCCTCGGGCCGGCCGTCCCGGGCCTCTCCGTCCGGCTGCGGCCGAAGGCGGCGTGAACGTCGCTGGCTAGAGTTTTGGCAGTCCGCCGCCGAGGCCGCCGAGCAGCTCCTGTGGGTTGATCCCGAAGCGCTCGAGCAGCCCGCCGTGCTTTTCGGTGTCGACCTGGTCGGGCAGCTCCTGGTCGGCCTGCTGGGCCTTGTCATGGTCGCCTCGCTGGCGCAGCAGCTCGAGGATCTTGTCCTTGGGGATCTCCATTCCTTACTCCCTTTCGCTCACGTCCCGGTGGGACAGGAAGTCCCTGGAGACCCCGTTATCCGCTGTCCGGCACGCGAAACCAGGGACCGCTGCCCGCGAGTCCGGGGGCGAGAACACGCTTCAGAGGAAACGGGTAGGTTTCCGCACTCCGTGAACAAGGGAGGGGATCGGTGAGCAAGGCACGAGTGCTCCAGGCGGTGGCCCTGGCGGGACTGCTGGCGATCGGCCTGAGCGCCTGCGGCGGGGGATCGAAGAGCAAGACACCGCCGCCCGATCCGGTCACGATGGCGCTACAGGCGCCCGGCATCCGGGCGGTGATCGTGCCGAAGCAGAGCAGCGCCCTGACCGTGGTCGTGCCGCCGTGCAGCACCGCGAGCCTACGCCAGAGTTCCACCCGCACGCCCCCCGGCTCGAATCAGATCGTCGTGCCGAAGAGCGCAGTCGACCAGACCGTCGCAATCCAGCCCTGCATCGTCGGCGGTGGTACGAAGAACGCCGAGAAGTCGAGCACCGTCCTGCTAAGCCCTGGCGGCGCCGGCTCACCCCAGACCCAGAAGCAGGGCCAGCCGCAGAACCAGCTTCTGCTGCCCAAGAACAGCAACCTCACCAAGATCATCGTCCCGCCCTGCGTGGTCCAGGTCGGCTCCAGCAGCAGCGCCAGCAGCAGCAGTAGCAGCAGCTCGGGCGCCGGGCCCTCGGCGGGCACCACGATCACGCTTCCGGCCACGCGCAACAAGACCTCGGTAACCGCTCCGCCGTGTTCGATCTCGATGGTCAGCAGCTCCAGCAGCAGCGGCGGCTGAGTCGCAGTGTTCCGCGGGAACAAGGTGCCGTGGATCGTCGGCGCGGTGTTGATCGTGGCATTCGGGATCGGGGCCTTCTTCGTGACCAAGAAGGAGCCGAAGCCGCCGCCGCCGCAGGCCCTGCCGGCCAACGCCCGCGGCGTGGTGCTGCCCGCCGACCGCCAGCGCACGCTCGTGGTGGCGCCCTGCCAGACGCCGCTCGAGGAGACCGTCAGCGCCGTTCGCGCCGGCCAGGGCGTGCCGGGCGCCACCGAGCTCGCGATCCCCAAGGGGGAGGGCGAGCGCACGGTGATCGTGCCCCACTGCCAGCCCGGCCAGGGCTCGATTTCGCCCGAGGGCAACCTGCCCTCCGGCGCATACGTCCTGCCGGACACCGAGCAGCTGCAAAAGACCGAGGCCGGCATACAGGTCCCGCCGGGCTTCCTGGTTCGCTCGCAGCTCATCCTCCGGGGCGGCGCGAGTGCCGACACGGTCGTGGTGGCCGGCTGCACGAAGAAGGGCGGCACCAAGGGCCGCGACGCCGTGCTAGACGCCGGAGGCGGCGGCTCGCGCGTGGCCGTGGCCCCGTCCTGCTGAGCTGCGCGAGCGGCGCCGGTCGCGCACGAGGCTGAACAGGCACCAGCCGCCCACCCCCGCGGCGGCCGCCAGCGAACCCATCCCGGGCACGGCCGTGCGCGCGCTGAACTCCACCGTCGCCACCGGCGCCACCATCAGCGTCAAGGCCGTGAGCGTGAACAGCAGCGCGGGGCCGCGAACGCGCCCGCGGGCGGCGAGCGGCGCAGCCAGCGACAGCAGGGCGAGCACCACGAACACCGCGCCCTGGATTCGGGTCACCGACTCGTAGTCGCGCAGCGCGCCGAGCAGGCCGCGGTTCAGGCTGAATGAACCCGCGTCGTCGTAGAGCTGGCGTGCCACGCGCAGCCCCTCCTTCTGGAACGAGCGGTTGAACAGGATCTTGCCGTGCACCAGGTCGTCGTAGCTCGGGCCGCCGCCGTAGCCCTCGAAGCTGTCCGGGACGATGTAGCGCAGCAGCCCGGCGCCCACCTCGTCGGCGTAGTCGAGCGGCTGGCCCCAGATCACCGAGAGCGCGAAGTCCCTGACCGCGTTGGTCTGGTCGGCACTGGCGACGTGCGGGTTCTGGAAGTAGCGGACGGCGGGGGAGAGGTACCAGTTGAACGTGTACTGGTAGGTCAGCGGCCGGCGTGAGCGCGGTGTCGCCTCGCAGAGCACGTCGGTGCCAGGCGGCGGGTCGAACTTGCGGCAGTCCGCGAACGGCGCCACCCGCCCGTACAAATTCCAGATGCCGTTGCGGCTCAGGCCCGTGCGCCCGACCTGGTGCTGCTCTGCGGCGAAGTAGGCGCCCAGCAGCGCCACGGCGGCCAGGGCGCCGGAGGCCACCAGGGCAAGCCGCCGGCGCACCGGGGCGCGGCAGCTGAAGATCAGCCAGAGCGCGAACAGCGGCAGTAGCGGCAGCGCGACTACGCGCACGCTCGCCGCCCCCACCAGCAGCAGCCCGCAGGCCGCGGGCCAGGCGAGGTGGTCGCCCTGGTGGGTGCGCACGCCGGCGTACAGGGCGGCCGCGATCAGGAACATGAACAGGGCTTCGCTGATCGCGGCGTGCTCGAGGAAGACGCCGTCGGCGCCCAGCGCGATGACCGCGGCCGGCACCAGCCCGACGGCGCGCGGCACGCCGCTGCGCCCCACGGCCAGGTAGAGCAGCACCCCCGTGGCCAGGCCGAGCAGGTGCTGCACCACTACGACCAGCGTCAGGCTCGGGGCGATCACGTGTACGGCCCGTAGGAAGAGCGGGTAGCCGGCCGGGCGGAGGTTGTTCGAGAAGAGCTCGCTGTGGGCGACGTCGATGTAGCTGGCGGCGTCGGGCCAGCCCATGAACGCGGGCCGCCAGGCCAGCATGAACAGCAGCCGCAGCACCACTCCCGCT
>Ga0126312_10000991_pt1 | contig 18132 bp, 23 predicted proteins | sample Plot104A_FD_92537 | JGI IMG/M metagenome (GOLD analysis project Ga0126312, IMG submission 92537) | Serpentine soil microbial communities from UC McLaughlin Reserve, CA, USA - Plot104A | ecosystem: Environmental > Terrestrial > Soil > Grasslands | place: USA: UC McLaughlin Reserve, Lake County... | reverse complement strand
GGCGACGACGAGGCCGGCTTCGGGCGCCGTTAGGTCCGACTGAGTGCGGCGGGGCGGCGTGCGACCGCCGCCCCGCCGACCCAATCCGCGCCCGCCGCCCCGCAAAGACGAGTCGGCGTCGTTACGCCTGGCGCGGAAACGCCTGGCATGCCTGCGATCCTGCGCTATGTTCTGAGCATGTTCGCGCACGCACATCAGGCTCTGACGATGGCCCTGCTGCCAGGGCCCGTCGGCGTGCGCTAGCTCAACTCGTCGATCAAACCGGCTCCATCAGAAGCGGGGGTCGACACGCTCATCGGTGGCCCGGCCTCGCGGGGCCAAAGAGGAGGAACCCGATGAGCACGACGCGACGCTTCTACATCACCACCGCCATCGCCTACGTGAATGGCGATCCCCATCTCGGGCACGCACTCGAGTTCGTGCAGGCGGACGTGCTTGCGCGGCATCGCAGGCTTCGCGGCGACGATGTGCGCTTCCTCAGCGGCACCGACGACAACGCGCTCAAGAACGTGGATGCTGCGCTCGCCGCAGGTCTGCCGGTGGCGGCGTTCGTCGCGGAGAAGGCGCAGCGGTTCGTCGATCTCGCCGCCCCTCTGCAACTGTCGAACGACGACTTCATCTGCACGAGCACTGATCCGCGACACCGCCCCGGCGTCGAGCGGCTTTGGGCTGCCTGTGCCGCGGCGGGTGATCTCTACCAGCACGACTACGAGGGCCTCTACTGCTCCGGCTGCGAAGCGTTCGTCCTTGCCGGCGACCTGCACGACGGCCTCTGCCCGGAGCACAACGAGGAACCGGAGTTGATCGCCGAGCGCAACTGGTTCTTCCGCTTGTCGCGCTACCAGAACGCACTGCTCGACCTGATCGAGAGCGGTCGGTTGCGGATCGAGCCGGAGCACCGGCGGAACGAAGTGCTCGCGTTCATCCGGAGCGGGCTCAGCGACTTCAGCGTCTCGCGCACGCAGGGGCGGGCGCAAGGCTGGGGCATCCCGGTGCCGGGAGACCCGACGCAGGTGATCTATGTCTGGTTCGACGCGCTCGCCAACTACATCACGGCACTCGGCTTCGGGCACCACGGAGCTTCCTATGACGACTGGTGGCGCGAGAGCGACGAGCGACAGCACGTGATCGGCAAGGGCATCGTCCGCTTCCACGCGATCTACTGGCCCGCGATCCTGCTCTCAGCCGCGCAGCCGTTACCGACGACGATCTCGGTTCACGACTACCTGACGGTCGAAGGGCAGAAGCTCTCCAAGTCGCTCGGTACCGCGATCGAACCCGTGGAGGTGATCGACCGCTACGGCGCCGACGCGGTTCGCTGGTGGTTCCTCCGCGACGTGCCCCGCACGGGTGATTCCGACTTCCGCTCCGAACTGATCGCGGTCCGCGCCAACGAACTCGCCGACGGTCTCGGGAACCTGATCAACCGGACGATCGCGCTGATCAGCCGCCATAGGGTTGAGGCCACGCACACGCCGGAGGAGAAGGTCGCGGAGGCTGCGTCGCTGCTGGCGTTGTGCGCCGAGCTGCCATCGGCGATCGACGAGGCGCTCGCCGTGTTCGACCTGCGGCGTGCGGCGTCGGCGCTGTGGGAGGTCGTCACAGAGGCCAACCGCTTCGTCTCGGCGACGCAGCCGTGGGAACTGGCGAAGGCCGTGCGCACCGACGACGACGGCGCGGCGGCCCGGTTGGACGTTGTGCTCGGTGTGCTGCTCGACGCTTGCTCGTGCATCGCGTACGAGCTTCGCCCGTTCCTGCCGTTTGCGGCAGAACGGATCGACGCCGCGCTAGCCGACCTGGATACGCAGCGGGGGCGTGCCCTCTTCCCGAAGGTCGAAGCGGCGGCCTAGCGACAGAAGCAAGCATCGCGCAGCCGTTCGACGAGCGGCCTTCCGCCAAACCGTCCTACGCTGGGCAGCGATGGACGAGCGGCAGCTTCGACTTCTCCGCCGCCTGCGGCTGGCACTGCTCGCGCTGCTCGTTGTCTGGTTCTTCTCGCCGCCCGAGTGGCGCTATGCGGTCCCGCTGTGGCTGCCGTTCGGCGTCGCGCTCGCACTCGAGGCGCAGTTCTTCGTCGTCGGGGTGCGAGGGAGCGCCCCGGTCCTCGGCCGCGACACCGATCGCGGGCCGCAGCGCGCCGACCTCGAGGACCTCGGCTGGCCCGGAGGCGAGGAGCCCGAGGAGGACGACGAGTTCTGGCACTCGGCGCCGGCGCCGCGCAGGCGCCGGCGTCGCGGCCCGGTGCGCAGCCTCGCCGAGGCCGCGGTCGTGCTCGCCGTGATCGCGCTCGTCGCGTTCGCGATCAACATCCGGCGAGGCTGGAGCAGCCTGCCGGCCGAGACGCAGGCGAGGGTGGAGCGCGCGCTTTCGGCCCAGGCGCGGACGATCGCCGGCCACCGCGTGAGCGTCCGCTGCGACACCGGCGGCCGCCACGTCGGCGCGGTTCAGGAGGCGGACGGCGTCGCCGTCGTCGGCGGCCGCGAGGCGTGGCTCACACCCGGCATCTGCTTCCGCCTCCATCGCCTGCGGGAGGGCCACGTGGGCTCGTTCAGCGCCACCGGGCGCGCGATCGCGGTCCTCGCGCACGAGGCGTGGCACCTTCGGGGCGTCGCCGACGAGGGCGTGACGAACTGCTACGCGTTCCAATCGGGCGTCGACGTCGGCGTCCGACTCGGCCTCTCGCAGTCGACGGCGCATCGGATGATGCGCCAGCAACTTGCCGACAACCCGCTCGACGCCGCAGGCGACAGCCGGTACCTCGTCCCGCCCGAGTGCAGGAACGACGGGCGCTACGACCTCGACCGCGCCGCGAACGCGTTCCCGTGAGCACGTTTTGATCGAGAGTCAACGGCCAGGCCAAGGGGTCCTGCAACCGTCCAAGGAGGGACGGATGCGGCGTAAAGCTGCGGTTGCAATGCTTCCGACGGCCTTTGACCTCGCGGCGGCAGCGCCCGTGTGGGCGGATGCACCTCCGCCGCCGAACGGCGGCAACGGCGCGGGCCAGAGCGGCCAGGGCACCGGGAACCCGGACGATCGTCCGGGTCCTGCCAGAGCGAAGGCGGGCCGGGGGGCCAGCCGTAACGGCTTCGGCCTGCGGGAGCGAGGGGCGCTCCGGCAGGCACCGCGTTACTCCAGTTCGCGCGCGAGTTGTGCGACGCGCCCGGCGATGTCGTCCCGGATCGCGCGAACCTCCTCGAGCGGACGGCCCTTCGGGTCAGGCAGATCCCACGAGACGTAGCGCCTACCGGGGACGACGGGGCAGGCGTCGTCGCAGGTGGCGACGACGACATCTGCCCACGCGACGGCCTCGTCGTCGAGCTTGCGCGGGACGTGCCCGGACGCGTCGAGGCCGACCTCTCGCAGCGCCTCGAGCACCTGCGGATGCACGGCGGCACCGGGCGCGCTCCCGGCCGAGCGCGCCTCGTGCCGCCCGTTCGCCGCGGCGCGAAAGAGGCGCTCCGCGATCACGGAACGACCGCTGTTCGCGACGCAGACGAACAGGACGTGCATTCAGCAGCAGCCGGCCGCCGCAGGCTGGAGCACCGGAAGCCGCGTGCGCTGGGGGTGGCTCCCGCGCGTTGCCTTCACGATCGCGCCGTGCATGCCGTCGGCCACCTCGTGCGTGAACTCGACCGAGACGTCCCCGAACCCCGCGGCCTCGAGCCCAGCGACGTACTCGCCGCGCGAGAGCGCGCCGGCGATGCAGCCGACATGGCTGCCGCGCTGCGCCCGCTCCTCGGGCGCGAGGCGGTCCTCGGCGACGACGTCGCTGATCCCGATCCGCCCGCCGGGCTTGAGGACGCGCGCCATCTCCGTCAGCACGGCCGGCTTGTCGACGGAGAGGTTGACGACGCAGTTCGAGATCACCACGTCGACGGACTCGGCCGGCAGCGGCACCTGCTCGATCACGCCCTTGAGGAAGATCGCGTTCGTCACGCCGGCCTCCTCGGCGTTCCGCCGCGCGAGGGCGAGCATCTCGTCCGTCATGTCGAGCCCGAAGGCGAGTCCCGTCGGGCCGACGCGACGCGCCGAGAGGATGACGTCGATACCGCCGCCCGAGCCGAGGTCGAGGACCGTCTCGCCCTCGCGGAGCTCGGCGACCGCGGTCGGGTTGCCGCAGCCGAGGCTCGCCAGCACGGCCGTCTGTGGCAGCTCGCCGCGCTGCTCCGCCTCGTACAGGGCCTCGCCGAAGACGGGCGCGGAAGCGCCGGCCTCGTCACCGCAACAGCCGCCGCTTCCGCAACCGCCGCCGCGGTCGACGGCCACGGCGCTCTCGGCGTAGCGCCGCCGTACCTCCTCGCGCAGCTCGTCCGCCGTGGTCGTCATCCGCAACACGCTCCCTTCAGGTCTGCGACGGCCGACAGTGTGTCGACGGCGTCGCGCTTCAACGAGAAATACGCCCACTTGCCGCGCTGCTCGCGCGCGACGAGGCCGGCGTCGACGAGCTTCTTCAGGTGGTGCGAGACCGTCGGCTGCGACAGCCCGACCGGCTCGGTCAAGTTGCACACGCACACCGGCTCGTCGCTCGTCGCCAACAGGTTGACGATCCGGACGCGCGCCGGATCGGAGAGCGCGCGGAAGATCGACGCGGTCGCGTCGGCCTCCTCGTCGGAGAGCGCGGGCGCCGCGAGCGGGGCACAGCAGGCGATCGGCTCGGCGGTACTCATATCGACGCCCATCAATATATCGATGAGCGTCGATATGTCAACCGTCAGTCGTCGTCGACCTCGAGGTCGTCTCCTTCGATCTCGATCCGCTCGCGGCGGAGGTCGGCCTCGACGCGGTGCTCCTCGCTCGTCGTGCGCTTGCGTATGATCACGCGCTCGCGGACGACGAGCCGCTTCGTGACGACGAGCTGCTCCTCGAAGAGCGGGATCGAGACCGACCCGTCGGGGAGCGTCTCGATCTCGCCCGAATCGTCGTCCGTAGGTGCCGCGCGCTCGACGTCGGCGTCCTCGATCCCGCGCGGGACGTGCTCGACCACGTGCTCCGTCTCGGTCGTCTTGCGGGCGCCGACGACTCCGGCGACCTCCGAGTCCTTGCCGATGTGGAGCTCCTCCTCGTGGCGGACGAGCTCGTCCTGCCTCGTCTCGGTCATCGCCGTCCTCCGTTCAGGCCGACGCCGCGCGTGTCGAGGATCGCCGCGTCCGCGCGGCGGTGATAGCGGTCGCCACGTGATCCACCGAGGGCGCCGCCGCCGAACATCGCGATCACCGCGACGACGCCGCTGACGATCGCGCCGGCCGTCAACGCGTCGCGCGAGAACCAGTTCGGGAGGTCGACCTTCGACAACACGTCGTACTCGGAGCCGAGCGTCGCGCCGAGGACGGCGAGGATCGCGGCGAGCAGCAGCGTCCAGACGCCGGTCATGAGGCCGTTGCGGACGCCGTCGTAGCGCGCGATCCGCGCCGCCGCCCAGCCGCCGACGAAGTACGCGAGAAAGAGCGCGACGAGGCCGCCCGCGAGCCCGCCCAGCGAGAGCTTTTGTTCGTTGCCGTCCAGCCCGGTCTGATACCCGATCGCTCCGACCGCCGCGCCGACGAGACCGCCGAGCAGGGTCAGCAGCGCGAGCGCCGTCAGCATCCCGACGAGGCTCGCGGGGAAGTCGACCCCGCCGAACCGCCGCCGCGCCTCCTCGACCGACACCTCGCGCCGCGACGCCGCCGTCTCGACGCCGTTCGTCTCGATCGCGACCGGCCCCTCGGCAGGACGGCCGCGCGGGTGCGCGGCGATTTCGTCCGTCACGACCGGGCGCGGCGTCGCGCCGTCGGCGACGACCACCCGCTTCCGCTTCTTCCGTGCCATTTCTCAACCCCTTTGCCTCGCCTCGATGTCCCCTCGCTGGTCGCCGATCTCCGCGCGACGAAACATGGACAAACTCGCCGCCGACGCAGGAACCGATGCTGCAACGGGTAAACGAACGTGAGTCGCCATTCCAGCGTTGGAGGAGACATGAGAAGCACACCCGTTCAGTCGCTCGCCGCCCTCGTCGGCGCCGTGTTCCTCGCCGTCGGCGTGCTCGGGTTCATCCCCGGGATCACGACGCACTACGGCGACCTCTCGTTCGCGGGCGACGGGTCGACGGCAAAGCTGCTCGGCGTGTTCCAGGTCAGCGTCCTGCACAACATCGTCCACGTCCTCTTCGGCCTCGCCGGGCTCGCGCTCGCCCGCACGTGGGACGGCGCGCGCACGTTCCTGATCGGCGGCGGCGTGGTGTACCTCGTGCTGTGGATCCTCGGGCTCGTCGGCGGCGCCGACTGGATCCCCGCCAACTCGGCGGACGACTGGCTCCACTTCGTGCTCGGGATCGGGATGATCGGGCTCGGGTTCGCCACGACGCGCGAGCGCCCCGACGCGACGGCGGCGACCACCTAGCGTGCGGCCGCGACGGGCGGGACGCCGGCGCGCGTCCCGTCCTTCACGGCGCTGCGACGGCCACGATGATGTGGCCGTGGACCCGGTTCAGGCACTGCTCGAGCGGGTCGAAGCGGGCGAGCTCGGCGACCCGTTGCCGGTGCTCGCGTACGTCGCGGGCCGGGACGTCGAGGTCGACGACGCGGAGCTGAACGGGGCGAAGCGCCGTGCGATCACCGTCCAGGCCGCGGGCGGCGACGCCCAGCGCGAGCCGTCGGTCGACGACGTTGCGGTCAAGCGGCTCGCGGTCGAGCTCTACACGGATGACCGGCGCGCGCAGCTCGGGCGCGCGATCGACGAGCTCGCCCTGCGGGCGCGCGAGCTGCCGCGCGTGCGCGAGGCGGTGCTGTTCCTCGCGCGCGACGTCGACCTCGCCTGGCGCCTGTTCGCGCTCGGTCTCGTCGCCGAGGACCTCGGCGAGTAACGGGCGCCCACCCGTTTGAGGGATGTGCGCTCGGCGCTCGGGGGCCGACCCCTCTGCGTACGTGCGCTCACTCGCCGTTCTCGCCGCCCTCGCCACTCTCGCCTCCGCCGCGCTCGCCCCGACGGCCGGCGCGTCGCAGCTGATCGACCGGAACGCGCAGGGAATCGAGCTCGAGGTGAACACGAAGGGCGAGGCCCTCCTGACGTACCGCGCGGGCGGGCGCCTCCGGCACGTGCTCGCCTGGGGCGCCGTCAACGCGATCGCGCCGACGACGGCGCGGCCTCAGGTCGCGTTCAGGCTCGACTACGCCGGCGGCTGGGGCAAGTACCGGCGCGACTACTGGAAGACGTTCACGAACGCGTGCAGGGCGTACGACGGGCCGAGCCTGCACTGGGTCGTGGCGACGTGCAAGGCGCGCGACGGCTCGTATTGGTCGCTCCAGGCATGGCAGAAGATGCTCCCGAACTTCGGCCTCGCGCCGACTCCCGCGCAGGCGGTCTGGATGCTCCACCTCTCGCACTGGCGCGGCGTGCTTCCGCGGCTCGAGATCGAGACGAACTGGGCCTACCGCACCTACGACCACCTCTACGGGACGTTCGCGTACGGCTCGACCGGCGTCTTCGGGTTCCACTCGACGCCGACGGGCGTCCCGCTCGACTCCTTCGGGCGGAACGTCTACGTCGACACGTTCAACTCGATCTACGGCGCGGGCTGGAAGCGCGAGAACAGCTTCCTCACGCACAGGGGGACGGGCGCGTTCTGCTACGGCTTCTACCCGCACGGCTCGCACCCCGTGGGGAGGGGCGAGCGCTACCGCGCGACGGTGATCGGCCCTGGTGTCACGCCCGACGTCTACTGGGAAGGCGTCGCGCCCGGTGCGTACTCGCGGGATGCGGACGCGGCCGCGAACGATCGCATCCGCGCGCTCAGCGACGGCAGCTGCAAGCCCAACTAGGGCCGCGCCAATAGCCTTGCCCGGGTGCAGGAGCGTGGAGCCGAGCAGCGGGCGTTGTTCCGGCGATGGCCGGCCGGCGTGTCGGTCGTCGTCGCGGAAGTGGAGGGACGGCGCGCGGCGCTGACGGTGTCGACGCTCCTGTCGCTGTCGCTCGAGCCGGCACTCGTCGGGATCTCGATCGCGCTCCAGGCGTCGCTGCACGAAGTGCTCCGCGACGCGGGGGAGTGGGCCGTGTCGATCCTCGGCGGTGACCACGCGCACCTCGCGCAGCACTTCGCGCGGGGCGTCCCGCCGATCGCGCTGTGGCACGGGGTCGCAGTGCGCGCTGAGGACCCACGCCTGCTCGAGGGCGCCGTCGGCTGGGTCACCGTGCGGACTGTCGACGCGGTGCGGACCGGCGACCACACCTTCTTCGTCGGGGCGGTGCTGTCGCTCGAGCAGGGGCCGGCGGCGACCTCGCTCGTCTACGTCGACCGCGACTACCGCGCGCTGTGATCGAGGCCGTCGTCTTCGACCTCGACGGCGTCCTCGTCGACTCGGAGCAGGTCTGGGACGACGTGCGCGAGACGCTCGCGCGGGAGCGCGGCGGCCGCTGGAGCGACACCGCGCAGCGCGACATGATGGGGATGAGCTCGCCCGAGTGGTCGCGGTACATGCACGACGAAGTCGGTCTCGAGGACTCGCCGGAGGAGATCAACCGCGAGGTCGTCGCGCGCATGCTCCGCCGCTACGGCCAGGGACCGCCGTGGCTGCCCGGTGCTGTCGAGGCCGTGCGGCGCGCCGCGGCGCGCTGGCCGCTCGGTCTCGCCTCGTCCTCGAACCGGGAGCTGATCGACGCGGTGCTGGAGGCGGGAGCGCTGACGCCGCTCTTCGGGGTGACGGTCTCGTCCGAGGAGGTGGCGCGCGGGAAGCCGGCGCCCGACGTCTACGTCGAGGCGGCGAGGCGCCTCGGTGTGCCGCCCGACCGTTGCGCGGCGGTCGAGGACTCGCACAACGGGATCCGGGCGGCGAAGGCCGCGGGGATGCGCGTCGTCGCGGTCCCGAACCCGCACTTCGCGCCCGGCGACGAGGCGCTCGCCGAGGCGGACGCAGTCGTCCCTGACGTGGCGTCTCTCACGCCTGCAACAATCGTCGGCTGATGGTCGAGGCGATCCACATCGGGCCCGAGAAGGCCGGCGCGCTCGCGCGGGTCGAAGCTGTCCGCGCGCTCGCCGGCAAGGGCCTCGAGGGCGATCGCAAGTTCTACGCCGACGGCGCGAAGCCGGGACAGGCGCTCACGCTCGTCGAGGCCGAGGTCGTCGAGGACGTCGACCTGCCGTCGGGAGGGACGCGCCGCCAGGTGACGGTGCGCGGCGTCCGCCTCAACGACCTCGTCGGCAAGCGCTTCAAGGTCGGAGACGTGGAGTGCGTCGGCGTCGAGCTCTGCGAGCCGTGTCTCCACCTGCAGTCGCTGACGCGGCCCGGGATCATCGCCGAGCTCACCCATCGCGGCGGCCTGAACGCGGACATCCTCACCGACGGCACGATCGCCGTCGGCGACGCCGTCACCAGCGCGTAGCGCCCGCCTCAGGCGGCGCGGCCGACGAGGACGCAGCCGTTGTGGCCGCCGAGGCCCATCGCGTTCGAGAGCGCGACGTCGACCTGCGCGCGCCGCGCCTCGTTCGGGACGTAGTCGAGGTCGCACTCGGGGTCGGGCTCGCGGTAGTTGATCGTCGGCGGGAGGACGCCGTCGCGAACGGCGAGCACGCACATGATCGCCTCGATCGCCCCGGCCGCGCCGAAGGTGTGGCCCATCATCGACTTCGTGGAGGACACCGCGAGCTCGTAGGCGTGCGGCCCGAAGACATCCTTCAGAGCCTTCGTCTCGGCGGCGTCGCCGAGCGGCGTGGAGGTGCCGTGCGCGTTGACGTAGCCCACGCGCTCCGGCTCGACGCCCGCGCGCTCGAGCGCCGCGCGCATCATCGCCGCCACGCCCAGCGCCTCGGGCTCCGGTTGCGCCATGTGGTGCGCGTCGTTCGACGCGCCGTAGCCGAGGACCTCGGCGTAGATCTCGGCACCGCGCCGCTCGGCACGCTCCCAGTCCTCGAGCAGGAGCGCTCCCGCGCCCTCGCCCATGACGAACCCGGCCCGGGTGGCATCGAACGGGCGCGACGCGCGCGGCGGGTGCTCGTCCTCGGCGGCGAGTCCTCGCATCGCGGTGAAGCCCGCGAGGATCAGCGGGTGGATGCACGCCTCGGTTCCGCCCGCGATCACGGCGTCGGCGTCGCCCCGCTTGATCAGCTCCGCCGCCTCGCCGACGGCGTGCGAGCCGGTCGCGCAGGCGGAGACGACGGCGTAGTTCGGGCCCTTGATCCCGAGCGAGATCGCGATCTGCCCTGACGCGGAGTCCACGAGGACGTTCGGGAGGAAGTTCGGCGAGACCCGGTCGGGACCGCGGTCGCGCAGCGTGTTCGCCTGCTCCACGATCCGCGCGACGCCGCCGATCGCGGAGCCGAAGACGATCCCGACCCGCTCCGGGTCGAAGCCGTTCAGGTCGGCGTCGTCGAGCGCCTCGCGCGCCGCCGCCACCCCGATCAGGACGTTCCGCTCCAGCTTCCGCGCCTCCTTCGGCGAGGCGACGGTGGTGACGTCGAAGCCCTTCACCTCCGCGGCGACGCGCACGGGCAGGCCGTCCGTCTCGAAGGCCTGGATCCAGTCGATTCCGCTCTCGCCCGCGAGGGCGGCGCGCCATGTCGACGGCGCGTCCACGCCGAGCGGCGTCACAGCGCCGACGCCGGTGACAGCGACGCGTCTCATCGCGCCAGCCTAGCGCCGTTTGACGACGCTCACGTTGGGGCATTACCTGGACAACACTTGCGGCGCCCAGCCCCCGCGCCCTGATCCTTCAGGAGGTTGAGCGAAAGTTGTCACAGCTTGCAGAGGCCCCGAAGCCGGGGCTCGTCTTCTTCCACTCCAGCGTCTCCGGTCGCTGCCGCCGCGTCGAGGGGTTCCTGGCGCAGGTGCTGCAGCGGCGGCGGAACCACGAGACGTTCAGGTTCTACTCGGTCGCCAGCGAGGAACGGCCCGATCTCGTCGAGAGGTTCGCCGTCGACGCCCTGCCGACGCTCGTCGTCGTCGAGAACAAGCAGGTTCGCGCCCGGCTCGAGGGCCCGCGCGGCTGCCGCGACATCGAGCGGTTCCTGGCGCCCTGGCTTCAGTAGCGCGGGGGAAAGAGCGCGGGGGGAAACGTCGGGTTTCCCCCCGCCGGCCCCCTTCCGTCGCAGGCCGCGCGAAGGCGCGGGCCCGGAGCGTTAGACGACGACGCCTTCTTCCTGGAGGGAGAGGGTGGCGAACTTGTCCCAGTGCTGCTCGATGATCGTCGCGAAGGCTTGCTCTTGGGCGATGATCTCGTCGCACGCCGTGGCGGTTTCCTCGTCGCCTGCGCGCTCCGCGATCCGCTTCAGGAGCTGGTACGACGCGATCTCCATGTGCTCGGTCGCGTAGCCGTCGCGCGCGTTGCGGCCCGCCTTCTCGCCGCGGACCATGTCGAGCGGCATCTTCGCGAGCGCGCCCAGGATCCCCGCCGCCTGGCGCACCGTCGACGGCGTCGCGCCGTGCGCCTCGAGCCGCTGCCGCATCCGCTGCGCGTGACCCTCCGTCTCCATCTTGTGGTGTTCGAGCTCCTGCAGGATCTCCGGGTCGTCGGTCGTCGAGATCATCCCGTCGAGCATGCGCAGCACGTTCTGCTCCATCGAGTGCGCCTCGTCGATGTGCTTGATCAGCTGGTCGTTGATGGTTCCCACGTGTCCTCCTTCGATCCTCGTCATGGCGAAGCGGCCGAGCTCGCGCCCGCGGTACGTGAACCTCCCGCCGAGGCTGTCGCCTTCACCGTCGATGACGTCGACGAAGCCGCCGAACGGCCGGCGGTAGTGAAGCTCGCTCCCGACGACGTCGAAGTCGACGGCGACGCGGCCGTTCGCGGCGAGCGTCGACCCGCGCGTGCGCTGAATCCTCTTCCGGACGCCGACCAGCGGCGGCAGCATGCCGCTCACGCGCCGGACGTCCCACACTCCTTCAAGCTCTGGCATGGAACTAGGCTTCCACGAGGTGCCTGGTCCAAACGTCCCCTTCCCGCCGATGGAGGCGGAGCTCGTGCGCGAGCTGCCCGACGGCGACGGCTGGCAGTACGAGCCGAAATGGGATGGGTTCCGCGGCGTGCTCGAGAACGACGGCGGCGAGCTGGCGCTCTGGTCGCGAAAGGAGCGGCCGCTGCTGCGCTACTTCCCCGAGCTGCGTCCGCTGGGCGACTCGCTCCCGCCGCACTCCGCCCTCGACGGTGAGATCGTGATCGCGCGCGACGGCATGCTCGACTTCGACTCGATGCAAACGCGGCTCCACCCCGCGGAGTCGCGGATCCGCAAGCTGTCGGCGGAGATTCCCGCCGAGTTCGTCGTCTTCGACGTCCTGCTGTGGGACGGCGAGCCGGTGTGGGAGCGGCCGCTCGAGGAGCGCCGCCGCCGCGTCGAGGCGCTGAGCGGGTTCCGGCTCTCGCCGGCGACACGTGAGATCGCCGAGGCGCAGGGCTGGCTCGACCGCTTCGAGTCGATCGGCCTCGACGGTGTGGTCGCGAAGCGGCTCACGGTGCCGTACCTGCCCGGATCGCGCGACGGCGTGGTCAAGGTGAAGGAGGAGAAGACGGCGGACTGCGCCGTCGTCGGCCTGCGCTGGAAGGGCGGCCGCGAGGCGATCGCGACGCTTCTGCTCGGACTCTACCGCGACGACGGCGGGATCGACTACGTCGGCTCGTGCGCCGTCGCCGCGTCGCGCCGGAACGAGGTCGCCGACCGCGTGCTCCCGCTGCTCGAGGACGCGCCCGACCGGCGTTTCTCGGAGCCGAACCGCTGGGGGACGGGCGAGCTGGAGGAGGCCGCCGTGCGGCCGGAGCTGGTGGTCGAGGTGCGCTACGACAAGGTCCAGGGCAACCGCTTCCGCCACGGCACGAAGTTCCTGCGCTGGCGCGAGGACAAGGATCCCGCCGACTGCACATGGCGCGAGCTGCGGCCGCCGCGCGAGCCGAACGCGACCGGCGTCGAGGCCCTCTTCGGCTAACGGACGACGACCGTCGGGCCGAAGTTTCGGTCGGCAGGCGACCACACGCGGAGCTTCGATCCGGCTTCGGCGCGGACGACGCGCGTGAACGTGCCGGCGCCGTCGGTGCGCGCGGTTCCGCCGACCCACTGCCACGCGCCCGCGCGGTACTGCTGGAGGCGATACGTCTGCGGGCCGCGGCGGGGGCGGATCTGGCCCCAGATCGTGGTCGTGAGACCCTTGCGGGAGCGCTGCGCGAGCGGGAATCGGAACGCCGCGTAGGCCGGCTTCATCGACCCGGTGCTCGAGAAGAGGCCGCTCTGCCAGCGACCGAGTTCCGGCTCGTCCTGGAGCAGGTACTGCACGAGCATGTCGACGCGCGGCGCGAGGTACGCGCGCAGCGCCGCCTCGGCGAGATACCGCGCCTGCGTCGCCTTCGACACGCCGAGGAATTGGTCGGGCGGGTTCGTCTGGTAGCCGAACTCCGTCAGCCAGATCCGCTTGGAGCCCCACGCACGCTGCACGTGCGAGAGCAGGCGCTCGAGCGTCGACATCGTGATCGTCTCGCAGTTGCCGCAGCCGCCGCTCCACGGAGATTCGCCGGGGTTCAGCGCGTACGGGTTGTGCGCGTAGGCGTCGAGTCGCGCTCCCGCGGCGCGCATCCCGGCGATCCAGCGGACGGGGGAGACGCCGCCCGTCGAGCCGCGCGGGGCCGTGACGCCGCCCCCGACGAGCGCGTTCCGGCGCACGGCGTGGATCGCCGCGTACGCGGGGTTGAGCAGCTTCTGGGTGTACACCTGCGGCGAGGTCGGACGCAGCCACCGCCGCTGGTTCGGTTCGTTCCAGATCAGCCAGCGGCGCACGAACGGGTAGCGCTGCGCCGTGCGCTTCGCAAACGACGCCCACGCCCCGTTCACCGTCGGCGCCCAGTTCAGCGTCCGGCCGCCGTTCGCCCAGCGCGGCGCGCCGTAGAGGGTCACGACCGGCTCGATCGCGCGTGCGTGCAGGCCGCGCAGAAGGGCGTCCGGACGCGACCAATCGGCCTTGCCGCGCGTCCGCTCGATCACGCTCCAGTCGAGCGTGACGCGGACGAGATCGACGCCGGTCGCGTCGAGGCGGGCGAGGCGGGAGTCGAGCGTTCCCGGGCCGAACTCGAGCCACGCGTCGTCCTGGATCCCGTACCGGATCGAAGGAGAGGCCGCCGCCTGTGCCGGAAGCAGGGCGGCGAGGACCACGGCGAACACGAGGGCGCGGCGCACCAGGGCACGGTACGCCTCTCTCTTTAGAGCCGTGTTAGGGCGAGTTACGAATCCGATGGGCACTCGAGCCCGAGCTTTCCGAAGCGCGCGCGGAGCGAAACACCGCGGCGCCACATCCCGCGCATCGGGTCGCCGACCTCGGCCATGCGGTCTCGCATCGTCTCGATCGTGAACGCGGCGGGATCGACCTCCGGAACCTCCTCCCACAGGAGCGGCGCCGAGACCCGCGCGTCCGGCGTCGGCCGCGCCGAGTACGCCGACGCAATCGTGCGGTCCCGCGCGTTCTGGCCGTAGTCGACGAACACGCCGACACGCTCGGCGACGCGCCACGTCGTCGTCGCGACGGCCTGGTCGCCGACCCGGCGCTCCACCTCCTGCGCGAGCGCCTTCGCGAAGCGCCGCACCTCCGGAAACGGGAGCTCGGGGCGAATCGGCGCCAGGATGTGCATCCCGTTCGATCCCGACGTCTTCGGGAACGGCGAGAGCCCGAGCTCGTCCATCACCTCGCGCACGACGAGCGCGATCCGGCGCACGAACGGCCATTGCCCGCCGCTCGTCGGATCGAGGTCGATCAGGAGGTAATCCGGCTTCTCGATCTCCGGGACGCGGGACGACCACGTGTGCAGCTCGATGCAGCCGAGGTTCACGACCCACGCGAGCGCGTCGGCGTTGTCGACGATCGCGAAGACCGTCGAGTGGCCGCTCGGGAAGCGCACGAAGATCTCGTCCACGAACGGCGGGTGCTTCGCGGGCACGCGCTTCTGGTGGAAGAAATCGCCGTCGACGCCGTTCGGGTAGCGCTTCATGTGGAACGGCCGCCGGCGCAGGTGGGGGAGCGCGCAGTCGGCGACGTCGAGGTAGTACGAGACGAGGTCGCCCTTCGTCAGCCCCGGCTGCGGGAAGAACAGCTTGTCTGCGTTCGTTACGGCCGGAGTACGATTCGGCCGGGCCAAACCAGGAGGGTATTCGAGGACATGAGGAAGATTCTGCTCGCGCTCGCCGCGCTCGCCGTCATGGCGGTTGCGTCGGCGTTCACCGCCGCCGGCTCGTCGGCGCCGGCGTCGGCATCCGCGATCCCGGGGTGCGCGAAGGCCGCGCTGAACCTCGTCGGCGACGGGACGCTCACGGTCGGTACCGACAACCCCGCCTACCCGCCCTGGTTCGGCGGCGGCACGCCGTACAAGGGGTCGAGCTGGAAGATCAACGACCCGAACACGGCCAAGGGGTTCGAGTCGGCCGTCGCCTACGCGGTCGCGCAGCAGCTCGGCTTCACGCGGAGCCAGGTCAAGTGGCTCTACACGCCGTTCTCCCGCTCGTTCGCCCCCGGGCCGAAGAGCTTCGACTTCGACATCAACCAGATCTCGTACACGCCCGCGCGCGCGAAGGTGGTCACGTTCAGCGCGTCGTACTACAACGTGAACCAGGCGATCGTCGTCGTCAAGGGGACGAAGATCGCATCGGTCCGCTCGATCCGCGGTCTGAAGCCGTACAAGCTCGGCGCGCAGCTCGGTACGACGAGCTACCAGTACATCGTCAACCGGATCAGGCCCTCGTCGCGCCCGGCGGTGTTCCCGAAGAACGACGCCGCAGTGCAGGCGCTGAAGAACAAGCAGATCGACGGCCTCGTCGTCGACCTCCCGACCGCGTTCTACGTCACGGCCGTGCAGGTGCCGAACGGGAAGATCCTCGGCCAGTTCCCGACGACTGCCGGCGGCGAGCACTTCGGGATGGTGTTCCAGAAGGGCAACTCGCTCGCGGGCTGCGTCAACAAGGCGCTCGCGAACCTGAAGCGCAGCGGAGCGCTGGGCAAGATCCAGCAGACGTGGCTGGCGAAAGCGACCGGCGCGCCGGTCCTGCGGTAGCGGAGCGGCGCTCGCGAATCCTCGACGGGGTGGGCTCCGGCGGCGACGGTCGCCGGAGCGCCGCCGTCGCGATCGTCAGCTCCGCGCTCTTCGTCGTCGTCGTCGGGTTCGCGATCACGCGCGCACCGGGATGGGACGAGGTCAAGCGCACGTTCTTCGACTGGGGGTACTTCAAGGACTCGGTCCCCGAGATCGCGCGCGCCTTCAAGCTGAACGTGAAGATCTTCTGCATCGCGGAGGTTTTCATCCTCGCCTTCGCGCTCGTGCTGGCGGTCTTCCGCTCGCTGCCCGGCCCGGTCTTCTTCCCGCTCCGCGCGCTCGCGATCGTCTACGCCGACTTCTTCCGCGGCGTACCGACGATCCTCGTGATCGCGCTGCTCGGCTTCGGCGCGCCGGCGCTGCAGGTGCAGGGGATCCCGCGCTCGGTCATCTTCTGGGGGATCGTCTCGCTCGTGCTCGTCTACACGGCGTACGTCTCGGAGGTCTATCGCGCTGGGATCGAGTCGGTGCACCCGTCGCAGGAGGCGGCCGCGCGGTCGCTCGGGCTGACTCGGCTCCAGGCGCTGCGGCACGTGATCCTCCCGCAGGCGGTGCGGCGCGTGATCCCGCCGCTCCTGAACGACTTCATCGGCCTGCAGAAGGACACGGCGCTCGTCGGCACGCTGGGCGCGATCGAGGCGTTCAACCAGGCCGCGATCGACACCTCGGCGACGTTCAACTACACGCCCTACGTCGCGGCGGCGGTGCTCTTCGTCGCGATCACGATCCCGCTCGCGCGGTTTACCGACTGGCTGATCCTGCGCGACCGGCGCCGGCGGCAGGCGGGCAGCGTCGCGTGACGGACGCCCTCGTCGTCGACGGCGTGTGGAAGTCGTTCGGCCGCGCGGTGGTGCTGCGCGGGATCGACCTGACGCTCGCCGAGCACGAGGTCGTGTGCCTGATCGGCGCGTCGGGATCGGGGAAGTCGACGCTCCTGCGCTGCGTCAACCTGATCGAGCCGATCGACGCCGGCCGGATCGTCGTCCGCGGGGAAGAGATCAGCGCGCGCGGCGTGGACGTGAACCGGATCCGGCGCCGGATCGGGATCGTCTTCCAGGCGTTCAACCTCTTCCCGCACATGACCGTGCTGCGCAATGTGACGCTCGCGCCGCGCGAGGTGCTCGGGCTGTCGCGCGCCGACGCGGAGGAGCGCGCGCTCGAGCTGCTCGGCCGGTTCGGGCTCGGCGAGAGGGCGCGCGAGTACCCCGACCGGCTGTCGGGCGGCCAGCAGCAACGGGTCGCGATCGTCCGCGCGCTCGCCATGCGGCCCGACCTGATGCTCCTCGACGAGGTGACGAGCGCGCTCGACCCGGAGCTCGTGTCGGAGGTGCTCGAGGTGATCCGCGAGCTGGCGCACGCCGGGATGACGATGCTGATCGCTACGCACGAGATGGGCTTCGCGCGCGAGATCGCCGACCGCGTCTGCTTCCTCGACGACGGCGTGATCCTCGAGCACGGGCCGCCCGACGCGATCTTCGGCGCGCCCCGCGAGCCGCGCACGCAGCAGTTCCTGCAGCGGATCGTCGCCGCGGGCCGGATGTAGCCGCGTGTCCACGCGGCGTCCAGTGAACGTCTAGCTGTCCTGCCCACGGACGTTGTGAACGCGGCTGATCGGGGCGCGTCCTTCGAGTGAGCTGTGTGGCCGCGTGGTGTTGTAGTGGTTGAGCCAGTGTGGCAGGCCGGCGGCGCGGTCGTGGTGTGACTGGTAGACGAGCCCGTAGGCCCATTCGCGGGCCATCGTCTGGTGGAAGCGTTCCACCTTTCCGTTCGTGCGCGGCCGGTACGGCTTGGTCGTGAGGTGCCGGATTTGGGCGCGTGCGAGCGTGTCGCGGACGAGGCGGCTGCGGGCGTAGGCCCAGGCGTTGTCGGTCATCAGCCGCCGCGGCGTGATCCCGTGCTCGGCGTAGAAGTCGAGTGCTCGCTCGAGGAACCTGACGACTGTCGCCTGTTTCGCGTCGGCGTGGATCTCGGCATAGGCGAGGCGGGAGTGGTCGTCGATGATCGCGTGCACGACGTCGACGCCGTCTTGGTGCTGACGGTCTTGGCTTGAGCGGTCGCCTGTGACGCGGTGGCCGGGCCGTTGGAAGCGGGCGTACTCGCTGGTGTCCATGT
>Ga0126312_10000990_pt1 | contig 18142 bp, 21 predicted proteins | sample Plot104A_FD_92537 | JGI IMG/M metagenome (GOLD analysis project Ga0126312, IMG submission 92537) | Serpentine soil microbial communities from UC McLaughlin Reserve, CA, USA - Plot104A | ecosystem: Environmental > Terrestrial > Soil > Grasslands | place: USA: UC McLaughlin Reserve, Lake County... | reverse complement strand
GCGCACGTCGGGCAGCAGCCGCCGGGCAGCGTCACCGCGCATGGCTTTGAAACCGCACTGGGCGTCGGTGAACCGGGCCGCCAGCGTCGCGTGCAGCAGGCGGTTGTAGAGGCGCGAGACGACCTCGCGCCTGCGGCCCCGCACGACCCGCGCCCCCGGCGCCAGCCGCGACCCGATCGCCAGGTCGCTGTGCCCCGAGACGAGCGGCGCGATCAGCGGCAGCAGCGCGCGCAGGTCCGTCGAGAGGTCGACGTCCATGTAGCAGACGACGTCGGCGGCGCTGCGCAGCCAGGCGGTCCGCAGGGCGCGTCCGCGGCCCCTGGCCTCGCACGCGAGCATGTCCACGCCGGAGAGGCCGGTCGCGAGCGCGGCCGCGATCTCGGGCGTCGCGTCGGTTGAGCCGTTGTGGGCGATCGTGATCCGCCATGCAAACGGCATCTCCGCCTCGAGTTAGGCGCGCAGGCGGTGGATCGAGGCCGACAGCGCACCCTCCTCGTTGTAGACCGGCACAACGATCTCGATGCGCGGGGTCCTCAAGCGCATGGCCTCACCACCCGGTGGGAGCCGTCCTCGCCGACGACGACGCCGCCGTGGACGAGCCAGCGGTGGGCCCCGTCCGGCCCGCTGAGCAGCGCCGCCTTGGCGAGCGGCTCGGCCACGAGCGCCGTGGGCGCGAGCGCCGTCACCTGCACGAGGCCGGTGAACGCCGGCCGGCCGGTGGAAGGGTCGAGCACGTGGTGCGCGGGCGCGCCCCGCCCGTCCAGCCACGAGCGCCGGCCGATGCCGGTCGTCGCCACGCCGCCGGCGCGCAGCGAGAACGTGTGCAGCACGCGACCGTCGAACGGGCTGTCGACTCGCACCTCGCGAACGCGCGTCCCGTCGCCCCCGAGCAGGAGATCGCCCCCGCAATCGATGGCAAAGCTCTGGTGGCCGCCCAGCGCCGCCCCCGCCCAATCGGCGAAGAGGCCCTTGTAGCCGCCGGTGTCGAGCTCGACGCCCGGCGGACGGGTCACCACGGAGGTGTCGGAGTCGCCCGCGACGGTCCGCCAGCGCTCCTCCGGATCGGGGCCCGCGGCCCGGCGCGCCGGCGTGAGCCGCAGCGCGAGGGGGAGCGGGAGCGAGCCATCGAGATCCGACGCGTATCCCGCCCGTTCGAGCGCGCGCCCCAGCGTCGGATCCACCAGCCCGCCGGTGCGCTGCGCCATCGCGAGCGCCGCCCGCACGAACCGCACCATCTCCGCGCTCACGCGCACCGCGTGGCGAGGGTCGCGGTTGAGCAGCGAGAGCTCGCTGTGGCGATCGAACCGGCCGAAGCGGCCATGCAGCCCCACGAGCCGGTCCACGACGGCGCGCGCGGCGTCGGCAGCGTCGCGCTGCGGACCGTCGCCGGTGACGTGGACGGCGCAGCCGGCGCCGAAGCAGCGGAACGTCCTGACGACGTGGCGGGACGCGGGAGGAGCGAGCATGGCCGCCAGCCTGCGGGCGCCGTCTTGGAGCAGCCTTAGCGGTGCGTAGGAGCAACGTAGGAGGCCCTGCGCCGCTAACGCACCGCTTAGGCGTGGCGGTCACCGTGGCCGAGCGATGACGACTGATCCCGCGCCGCACCTCTTCTGGATCACCAGCCGCGCGGCGGGCACCGTCGCCCTTGCCACCGCCAGCCTCGCGGTCGCGCTCGGGCTGACGATGAGCACGCGCCTGCTCAAGGGCCGCGGCCCCGACCTCAAGACGGCCCACGAAGTCCTGTCGCTCGCGACCATCGTCGCCATCGCCGTCCACGGCCTGGTCCTGATCGGCGACACGTTCCTGCACCCGTCGCTCGCCGACGTGACGCTCCCATTCGTCGGCGACTACAAGACGGTGTGGACCACGCTCGGGATCTTCAGCGGCTGGGCGCTCGTGGTCCTCGCCCTCTCCTTCTACGTGCGCAAGTACATCGGCGTCCAGCGCTGGCACGCCCTGCATCGCTTCACCGCGCTGGCCTGGATCCTCGGCGTCGCGCACTCCCTGGGTGAGGGAACCGATGCTGGCCAGGTGTGGTTCCTCGCGATGACCGGCGTGGTGGCAGTGCCGGCCGCGCTGCTCCTCGTCACCCGGCTGGCGCCCGCGCGCCGTCGCCTGGCTTGACGACCCCGACACGGCGACGACGTAGCTTTGGGGCCGTGGCCACCGTCCTCTACGACGACGACTGCGGCTTCTGCGTCTGGTGCATGGGCAAGGTGCTTGCCCTCGACCGTAGGGGCGTGCTCGAGCCGGTCGCCCTCCAGGACCCGCGCGCCGAGGCGCTCCTACCGGGCATGGACGAGGAGACGCGGATGCGGTCGTGGCATCTGGTCGAGAACGGGTGGGTGAGCTCGGCCGGTGAGGCGTTGGGGCCGCTGCTGCGGCTGCTCCTCGGGGGTCCCGCCGCGGCGCTGGCCGACCGCGCCTACTACGCGGTGGCGAACCGCCGCTCGACGTTCGGGAAGCTGGTCACCGAGGCGGCAAAGCGGCGGGCTCGCGCACGCATCGCCGAGCACCGGCGAGCCCGCCAGTGACGGACGGCTACGCCTCCGACTCGGCCAGTCCCACCGCCACGAGGTCGAGAGGGTGCACCCACGCCTCCGCGAGGAGCGAGCCGCCGCGGGCCTGCAGCGCGTCGCGCAGCCCGATCGCCCAGCGGTGCTCGAGCAAGGCGATGGCGACGGTCGTGCCGGGCGGGATGGCGTCGGCGACGTACCAGATGTCCTCCTCCTGCTCGGATGCGCCCGGGGGTGGCCCGCCGCCGTCGTCACTGCCGTGCAGGCCGGTGAGGACGGCCACCTTGGCGCCGCCGTCTGGCGTGGCGGAGACCTCGAGGGCCTCCATCTGACCGTCGCCGTGGTGGCGGACGACCATCAGGTCGAGCAGGCGGACGATGTCGTGCTCGGCGAGCCGCTCGAGCTCGGCGAGGACCTCACCGGTCGGCTCGGCGCCACCCACGTCGACCACCAGGAGCTGCACGGGGCCGGTCGCCATCATCCACCTCCCAGCAGCTGGGCCTTGGCCTGCTCGAACTCGGCGTCGTTCAGCGCGCCCGAGGCCTTGAGGTCGCTCAGCTCCTTGAGCTTGTCGACGATCGATCCCCCGCCGGCCGGACCGGCGGCCGGCGGCGCCGCCACCTGGGGCGCCGCCACCTGCTGCGGCGGGGCCTGCTGCTGCTCGAGCGCGGAGATGCGCTCCTCCTGGCCCTGTTCTTCCTGCTGGTCGGCCATCTGCGACTGAGCGCGGTGCTTGCCCACCATGTAGGCCCCACCGCCCACCATCGCGGCTCGAAGAAGCGGTCGTCGTCTTCTCATGAACATGCGAGCGATCATTCCAGACCACCGATGGCCCTGCTGGCTTTTCCCAACGTCTCCGAAGCGCGCGAAGCGGCGACCGTCGATGCGCTGAAAAACGTGTGGTCGCCGGCGCGCGTGCTCGACCTCCACGCCGACCCGCACCACAACCGCACCGCGATCACGCTCGTCGGCGAGCCGGGCGCCCTGGCGGCGGCGCTGGTCGCCGGCGCGCGCGAAGTCGTCGCGCGCGTGGACATCCGCGGACACGAGGGCGCGCACCCCTTCGTGGGCGCACTCGACGTGGCGGCAGTGGTCTGGCCGGATGCCGCCCATCGCGGCGCCGCCTGCGCCGAGGCGCTGGTGGCGGCCGACGAGCTGGCCCGCCGGCTCGACGTTCCCGTGTTCCTGTACGGGGAGCTGGCCGCCGGCCGCACGCGGGCCGAGCTGCGCCGCGGCGGGCCGCAGGAGCTCCGGCGCCGCATGGCGGCGGGCGAGCTCGCTCCCGACTTCGGCCCGCCGCGCCTGCACCCGACGGCGGGCGCCACGCTCGTCGCCGCCCGCCCGCCGCTCGTCGCGTTCAACCTCTGGCTGGCACCGGTCGCCACGCTCGACGAGGCCCGCGCCACCGCCGCCGCCGTTCGCGCCCGCCTTCCGGGCGTCCGCGCGCTGGCCCTGCAGCTCGGCGACCGGCTGCAGGTCTCGATGAACGTGGAGCGGCCGGACCTCGTCTCGCTCGCGGAGGTCACCGCGGCGGTGCGTGCGCGCGTCCCGGTGGTCGAGGGAGAGCTCGTGGGCCTGGCGCCCCGAGCCGCGCTCGAGGGCTTCCCCACCGACGTGCCGCTGGACGGCGCGGAGCGCGTGCTCGAAGACGCACTAACCTCATAGCTCCGCCATGGCCCAGACGAAGCGCAAGCGGCGCAGCAAGCATCGCGGCACCGCCGCCGGCACGATCGAGTCGCGCGGCCGCACCGGCCGCAAGCCGGCGGGCACCGAGAAGAAGGGAAGCGGCGGCAAGGGCGCGACCGCCGCCGAGCGCCGCGCCGAGCGGCTGAGCCGGCCGCCGAGCTGGCGCTCGGCCATCAACCGCGCCGCAATCGCGGCGGTGATCCTCGTCGCGCTGTCGATCTTCCTCTTCAAGCAGAAGCCGGCCGCGTCGATCGCGTTCGCCGGCTTCGCGCTGATCGTCTACATCCCGATGGGGTACTACCTGGACCGGTTCCTCTACAACCGGCGCATGCGCTCGCAGGGGAAGCAATGAGCGGCCTCGACGTGCTCATGTTCACCGTCGGACCGATCCAGGAGAACTGCTTCGTGGCGCGGCGCGCCGGGAGCGATCGCGGCGTGATCGTCGACCCCGGCGACGAGGCCGACCGCATCCTGCACGCCGTCGACGAGCTCGGCCTGGGCGTCGACGCGATCCTCGTCACCCATACGCACTTCGATCACATCGGTGCGGTGGCGCCGGTGGCCAAGGCGACCGGTGCGCCGGTGTACTGCCCCAAGCTGGAGACGGTCGTGCTCGCCGACATCAACAGCTACGTCCCGTTTGCCGGCTTCGGCCCGTTCGAGAGCTACGACGCCGACGAGACCGTCGAGGGCGGCGAGCGCCTGCAGATCGCGGGCATGGACATCGAGGTCCTGCCCACGCCCGGCCACTCTCCCGGCCACGTCACCTACGCGGTGCAGGAGGAGGGCGCGCTGTTCAGCGGCGACGTGCTCTTCCAGGGCTCGGTGGGGCGGGTCGACCTCCCCGGCGGCGACTGGGAGACGCTGCTTGCGTCGATCGGCATGCTCGTCGATCGCTTCGACGCGGACACGACCGTGTATCCGGGGCACATGGGGATCACGACGCTCGGCCACGAGCGCGCGACCAACCCGTTCCTGCAAGAGCTCGCCGGGCATTGAGCGACCGCGTCCAGGCCCCGCGCGGCACGTTCGACGTGCTGCCGCAGGACGAGCCGGCGCGCGCAGCGCTCGAGCGCGAGGCGCGGCGGACCCTCGGCGGCGCCGGTTACCAACGGCTCGAGACGCCGATCTTCGAGGCCACCGAGCTCTTCGCGCGCGGCGTCGGCGAGGCGACCGACATCGTGCGCAAGGAGATGTACACGTTCGACGACGGCGGCGGTCGCTCGGTCACGCTGCGGCCGGAGGGCACGGCGCCGGTGTGCCGGGCCTACGTCGAGCACGGCATGCACAAGCTCGCGCAGCCGGTCAAGCTCTGGTACCTCGGCCCCTTCTTCCGCCGCGAGGCGCCGCAGAAGGGCCGCTACCGCGAGTTCTTTCAGGTCGGAGCCGAGGCGCTGGGCTCGGACGAGCCCGCCGTCGATGCCGAGCTGATCGTCCTGCTGGCCGACCTCCTGCAGACCCTTCAGGTTCGCGCCCGGCTGCGGATCTCGAGCCTCGGCACGCCGGAGACGCGCGCGCAGTATCGCGAGGCGCTCATCGCCTACCTCCGCGCCCACGAACGGGAGCTTGGGACGGACGTCCGCGAGCGCATCGACCTCAACCCGCTGCGGGCGTTCGACTCCACCCATCCGGGCACGCGCGCGGTCATGGAGCTCGCCCCCCGCCTCTTCGACGCCCTCGACGACGCCGATCGCGAGCACTTCGACGCGGTGACCGCGATGCTCGACGACGCCGGCGTCGAGTGGAAGCTCGACACGACGCTCGTGCGCGGCCTCGACTACTACACGCGCACGGTGTTCGAGTTCGAGTCGCCCGACCTCGGGGCCCAGAGCGGCGTCGGCGGCGGGGGCCGCTACGACCGATTGGTCGAGCAGCTGGGCGGCCCCCCGACGCCGGCCTGCGGCTGGGCGGCGGGGATCGAGCGGATGCTCCTCTCCGCCGAGCCGGTGGAGGAGCGTGCGCAGGTCGACCTCTTCGTCGCCTACGCGAAGCCGCAGTACGCGCGCGAGGCGCTGCGACTGGCCACCGTCGTGCGCCGGGGCGGGCTGCACGCGGAGGTCGAGCTCGCCGGCCGCTCGCTGAAGGGCCAGCTCAAGCAGGCGGACCGGGTCGGCGCTCGATACGTTGCCCTCCTGGGCGACGAGGGAACGCAGCTCAAGGACATGCACAGCGGCGAGCAGCACGCGATCGATCCCGGCGCGGTGGCCGACGCCGTGCGGCGCGAGCGGCCGGTCGCTTGAGGCCGCCGCGCGCGAACCCCTACCGCGACGCCTGGGCCGGCGACCTGCGCGCCGGCCGTGCCGGAGACGCGGTCCGCGTCGCGGGCTGGGTCCACCGCCGCCGCGACCACGGCGGGTTGATCTTCATCGACCTGCGCGACCGCTCGGGAGTCCTCCAGCTCGTCTTCCACCCCGAGCACGCCCCCGACGCGCATGCCCGCGCCCACCGCCTGCGCGCCGAGGACGTGCTCAGCGCCCGCGGGGCAATCGCGCGGCGCGAGCCTCAGAACGTCAACCCCGGGCTGCCGACAGGCGAGATCGAGCTCGACGTGGCCGACTTCGAGCTGCTCGCCGACGCCAAGCCGCCGCCGTTTCCAATCGACGAGGACGCCGACGTCGACGAAACGCTGAGGCTCCAGCACCGTGCGCTCGATTTACGTCGTAGCAGCATGCGCGACGCCATGGTCTGCCGGCACCAGGTCATCGCCGTCATCCGCGATCACCTCAACGCGCGCGACTTCCTCGAGCTCGAGACGCCGATCCTCACCCGCTCGACCCCCGAGGGCGCACGCGACTTCCTCGTGCCCGCGCGCGTGCGGCCAGGGACGTTCTTCGCGCTGCCGCAGTCGCCGCAGCTGTTCAAGCAGCTGCTGATGATCGCCGGCTTCGAGCGCTACTACCAGATCGCCCGCTGCTTTCGCGACGAGGACGCGCGCGCCGACCGGCTGCCCGAGTTCACGCAGCTCGACGTCGAGATGTCGTTCGTGGAGGAGGAGGACGTCATCGCGCTGGTGGAGGGGCTGATGGCGGCGCTCTTCGAGGCGACCGGATTTCGGGGGTGCCCTTCGCCGCCGTTCCCGCGCCTGCGCTACGACGACGCGATGCTGCGCTTCGGCACCGACCGGCCCGACACCCGTTTCGGGCTCGAGATCGCCGATCTCGGGGACGCGCTCGCGTCGACCGAGTTCAAGGTGTTCGCGGGGGCGCTGGGATCGGGCGGTGTGGTGCGCGGGCTGAACGCCGGGCGGCGCGAGCTCGCGCGGGCCGACCTCGACCGCCTGACCGAGCAGGCGATCGAGTGGGGGGCCAAGGGGCTCGTGTGGGCGTTCGTCGAGGACGGCGGCGGCTGGCGCTCGCCGATCGCGAAGTTCCTCTCCGACTCCGAGCGGACGGCGATGGGGTCGCGCTTGGACGCGTCGCCCGGCGACCTGCTGCTGGTCGTCGCCGACCGCGCTCCCGTGGTGGCCGACGTGCTCGGGCTGTTGCGGCTCGAGCTCGCGCAGCGCTTCGACCTCGCTCCGTCCGATCGCCACGACCTGCTGTGGGTGGTGGATTTCCCGATGTTCGAGCAGGACTCCGAGACCGGCACCTGGGACCCGCTGCATCACCCCTTCACCGCCCCCGAGGGCGACCTCGACGGCGATCCGGGCGCGCTGCGTTCGCGCGCGTACGACCTCGTGTGCGACGGCCAGGAGCTGGGGGGCGGCTCGATCCGCATCGGTCGTGCCGACGTCCAGCGCAAGGTGCTCGAGCTGCTGCGGATCGGGCCGGAGGAGGCACAGGAGCGCTTCGGCTTCCTCCTCGACGCGCTCGACTACGGGGCGCCGCCCCACGGCGGCATCGCGTTCGGGCTGGACCGCATCGTGGCGCTGATCGCCGGACGCGGGTCGATCCGCGAGGTCATTCCCTTCCCCAAGACGGCGAGCGGGGTGGATCCCCTGACCGGGGCGCCGGGCGCGGTGGACGCGACGCAGCTGCGCGAGGTGGGGCTTCGCCTGTCCAATCCGCCCGCTCGCGGGTAAGCGACCACGCCGTCACTCAGACCCGCGGAGCCTGAACCGCGACCATCCGCTCCGAGCTGACCGCCGCGCGCACCGGCTCGCCCGCCCGCTTGACCGCGCGGTGGAAGACGTCGGCCGCGAACGGGAGGGCCACGTCGCCCTCGGCGTCGATCGCCAGCAGCCCGACCTCGCCGTCCAGCGCGACGACCTCCTCCATCGCCGCTCGCGCCGCCCCTCCGATCGAGGCGGCACCGTCGCGCAGCCGCGCGGCGACGTCGTGCGCCATGACCGCGCGCAGGATCGCCTCGCCGTGCCCGGTGGCCGAGACGGCGCAGCGGGCATCGGCGTACGTGCCGCAACCGATCAGGGGCGAGTCGCCCACGCGTCCGCGCGCCTTGCCTTGCAGCCCGCCCGTCGACGTCGCGGCGGCCAGGCCGCCGGTGGCGTCGAGCGCGACCGCGCCCACGGTGCCGAGCGCGGAGTGGTTGCGCCGCTTGGCGTCATCGAGGACGTGGTGGGCGGGGTCGACCATGTCGATCCCGGCTTCCTCGGCGAACGCCTCGGCGCCGCTCGCCGCCAGGAGCACGTGCTCGGAGCGCTCGAGCACGACGCGCGCCGCGGCGATCGGGTTGCGCACCCGCCGCACGGAGGCGACCGCGCCCGCGCGGCGTGTCCGACCCTCCATGATCGCCGCGTCGAGCTCCGCCTCGCCGTACGCGTTGAGCACCGCGCCGCGCCCGGCGTTGAACCGCGGGCAGTCCTCGAGCCAGGTGACGGACGCCTGGGCGGCGTCGAGCGCGCCGCCGCCGCGCTCGAGTACGGCCCACCCCGCGTGCGCCGCTGCCGCGAGGTCCGCGCGGGCGCGTTCGGCGTCGACGACCCATCCGGGAGGCGGAGTCCCCGCCCCGCCGTGCACCGCGATGACGGGCGATGCCATGGCAGGAGGCTAGCCTCATCGACCGTGCGCACTGCCGATCACGACCCGACTACCGCGGGGTCGGGCGCCGGTCTCGCCTCGGACGCTCTCGAGCATCACGTCGCCTCGCCGCAGGGCCGCGGGCACCGCCCGCGCTGCGGCCACGACGGCGCCGCCGGCGGCGCGGCGTGCGGCGACCTCGTGCGGATCTCGATTGCGGTCGAGGGCGACCGGGTCGCCGACGCGGGCTTCGACGCGTCGGGCTGCGGGGCCGCGCAGGCCGCCGGCTCGGCGGCGGTCGCGCTCGTACGCGGCCGCCCGCTGCTGGGGGCGGCGCGCGTCGGCGTGCACGACGTGGCCGACGAGCTCGGCGGGCTGAGCCCGGGCAAGCTGCACGCCGCCGAGCTCGCCGCCGACGCGCTGCACCGCGCGCTCGGGGCGGCGGCGTGGAGCGACGCGCGCGCCACGCGCGTCGCCACGCGGACGCTCGTGGCGATGAGCGGCGGGGTGGACTCGTCGGTGGTCGCGCTGATGAGCGGCGACGACGCCGTCGCCGTCACCGTCGAGCTGTGGGCCGACGAAGAGCACGATCCCGAGCGCTCGTGTTGCTCGGCGTCGGCGGTCCGCGGCGCGCGCGCCCTCGCGCACTCACTGGGGATGCCGCACTTCACCCTGGACCTGCGCGACCGCTTCCGCGCCGGCGTCGTCGACCCGTTCCTCGCCGCCCACGCGGACGGCGAGACGCCGAACCCGTGCGTGCGCTGCAACGGCAACGTCCGCCTGGACGACATGCTCGCGCTCGCCGACGGCCTCGGCGCGGCCACGCTCGCGACCGGCCACTACGCGCGCATCGCAACAGACGGGGAGGGGCCGCTCCTGCGCGCCGCCGCCGACCTGGCCAAGGACCAGACCTACATGCTCTGCGCGGTGGCCCCGGCAACGCTCGACCGGCTGCGCTTCCCGCTAGGCGAGCTGCGCAAGCCGCAGGTGCGCGAGCGCGCCGCCGCGGCCGGCCTGGCGGTTGCGGACAGGCCCGACTCGCAGGACCTGTGCTTCCTTGCCGGGACCGACCGCGAGCGCTTCCTTGCCCGCCACGGCGGGATCCACTCGCGGCCCGGCCAGATCGTCGACGCCCAGGGTCGCGATGTCGGGCGCCACCGCGGCGCCCACGCCTTCACCGTCGGTCAGCGGCGTGGGCTGGGCATCGGCGGCTCGGAGCAACCGCTCTACGTCGTGCGCACCGACGCCCGCGCCAACCGCGTCGTCGTCGGCCGGCGCGAGGACCTGCGCCGCACGCATGTCGGTGTGCGCGCCGCCACGCTGCTGCGCGGCGGCGCGCGCGTGGACCGGGTCAAGCTGCGCTACCGCGCGGCGCCGCTGCCGGGGCGACTCGCCCGACCGACCGCGGCCGCGGGCCGCCATCGCCGCCTGGACGTCGCGCTCGACGAGCCGGTCCTCGGCGCGGCGCCCGGGCAGGTCGCCTGCCTGATGGACGGCGACCTGGTTATCGGCCACGGCGTCATCGCCGGCTAGCGAGCGTTCGCTCTAGACCTGCTGCAGGACGAGGCTGTTGCCGTCAGGGTCGCGAATGACGGCCTCGGTGCCCCACGGCTGCTCCTGGAGCGGGCGGTCGAACTCGACCCCTGCGGCCTCGAGCCTCTCGCAGTCGGTCTCCAGGTTGTCTGAGCCGAGCACGAGTCCCTGCAGCGAGCCCGGGGCCATCGTGTCGAACCAGGTGACGAGCGTCAGCGACGCGGACCCGCCTCTCGGCGTCACCTGCACCCAGCGGATTCCCGGGACGGAGTCGTCGTCGCGCGTGACTTCGAAGCCGAGCTTCTCGACGTAGAACTGCTTGGCCCGCTCCTGGTCGGAGACGGGGATGGAGACCACCTTCACGTCCGAAACGGCCATGCGCTTGCCCCCTCCTGGCGTTGACGTCTCATGCGGGGATGATCTACCGTCTGGCCTCATCTGCAAGGGCCAGATGACGGCCATTCGATGAGGCCAGCCGCCCAGCCGGGAAGGGTGCAGGAGCTGCTGCTCGAGGTCGAGCTTCACCGCGGGCAGATGCGCCGTGCGCTGCGCGAGGAGCTCCGGGTGGCGATCCAGGATGGCCGGTTGGTCGCGGGAACGCGGCTGCCGGCGTCTCGCCGGCTGGCGGCGGACATCGGCGTCTCGCGTGGCGTGGTGACCGACGCGTACGAGCAGCTCGCCGCCGAGGGATATCTCGAGGTCAACGCGCGGTCTGCTCCGATCGTCGCCGCCGTGGTCGCGCCCGCGCCGGCGCGACGGGAGCCTCCACCGCGGACCTGGCGTTTCGACTTCGACGCCGTCAGCCCGGACGCAAGCCTCTTTCCGCGCCGCGCGTGGGTGCGGGCGGTAGAACGCGTGCTGCGCGCAGCGCCGGATGGCGCACTCGACTACGCCGATCACCGAGGGCGCCCCGAGCTGCGAGCCGCCTTGAGCGCCTACCTCGCCCGCGTGCGCGGCGTGCGCATCGACGCCGGCCGGATCGTCGTCACCCAAGGCTTCACCCAGGCGCTCGATCTTCTCTGCAGTGTCCTGCTCGCGCGGGGGGCGACGGCGGTCGCGATGGAGACGCCCTCGCACGCGGGCCTGTGGAAAACGGTCACGCGGTCCGGGCTCGAGCTCACCGGCTGCCCGGTCGATGCCAACGGGCTCCGCACCGACGAGCTGGCGGACGTGCACGCCGCCGCGATCGTGGTCGCGCCGGCGCACCAGTTCCCGACCGGCGCCGTGCTGGCGCCCGACCGCCGCGCCGCGCTCCTCGACTGGGCAGCAGCACGTGGGAGCCTCATCATCGAGGACGATTACGACGCCGAATTCCGATACGACCGCCCGGCGGTCGGCGCAGTCCAGGGCCTCGCGCCACGCTCGGTGGCGCACGTCGGGACAGCTTCCAAGACCCTAGTCCCCGCCATGCGCCTCGGGTGGATCAGCGCACCGCCCGATCTGGTCGACGAGCTGCGCGAGCAGAAGTCGAGCGCGGACTCGGGGTCACCGGCGGTCGACCAACTGGCGTTCGCGGACCTCCTCTCGAGCGGCGAGTACGAGCGGCACATCGTTCGCGCCCGCCGCGCCTACCGGCGTCGAAGGGACATGCTCGTGCGCGCGCTGCGGTGGGAGCTCCCCGGCCTGGACGTCGGCGGGGCCGCCGCGGGGATGCAGTTGCTCCTGCGGCTGCCCGACCAGGCCGACGACGTGGGAATCGCCCACGCAGCGAGGGCGCGGGGCATCGGGGTCTCCGCGCTCTCCCCGCTCCACCTCGTTCCGCGATCGCAGCGAGGTCTGCTCCTCGGCTACGGGCGCCTCCCCGAACCCAGCATCGTCAGAGCGGCGGCGGCGTTGTCGAAGGTCGTACTCGAGCGGATGGAGCGCCGGTGATCCCCTCGACCGTGCCGGCGCTGTTCGCGCTCGAGGACCTTCGCGCCTCGCGCGGCGGGCGGGTCGTGCTCGACGGGTTCAGCGCCGACATTCCGCACGGGTCGACGGCGGTGGTCGGCCCGTCCGGCGCCGGCAAGTCGACGCTGCTGCGCCTGCTCAACCGGCTGGCCGACCCCGACGCGGGGGCGATCCGCTATCGGGGGCGCGACCTGCGCGAGTACGACGTCCTGGCGCTGCGCCGCACGGTGACGCTGGTGCCGCAGCTGCCCTCGCTGCTCGACGGTACGGTGGCCGAGAATGTCGCCTACGGTCCCCGGCTGGCCGGCGGCGAGGCCAACGTCGAGCGGGCGCTCGCTCTCGCCGGCCTGGCCGACGGCTTCGCACGTCGCCGCGTCGGCGAGCTGTCGGTGGGGGAGAAGCAGCGGGTGATGCTCGCCCGCGCGCTGGCCCTCGCGCCCGAGGTGCTGTTGCTCGACGAGCCGACGTCCGCGCTCGACGCGGCCGCCCGCTCCGGGATAGAACGCACGCTGCTGCACCTGCGCGAGGAGCTCGACGTCTCCTACGTGCTCGTGACCCACGACGAGGCGCAGGCCGAGCGCCTGTGCTCTGGGATCGTGCGGGTGCCATGACCTCGATCCACGTGACGCTGGGCGACGTGGCCGCGTCGGTTGCGCTGGTCGCCGTCGCGCTGGCCATCTCGCTGTGGGAGCGCACGCACCTCGAGGGCGACGTCCTCGTGGCGGCCGTCCGGGCGTTCGTCCAGCTGACCGCGATCGGCTACGTCATCAAGTTCATCTTCGACCAGGACGAGCTCGTCTTCGTGATCGCGCTGATCGCGGTCATGGTGCTGTTCGGCGCCCTGACGGCGCGGCGGCGGGCAAGGCGCGTGCCGCACGCGTTCTGGCCGCTGCTGATCGCGCTGGCGATCGCGGCGGTCACGACGCTCGGGCTGGTCGTGGCGCTCGGCATCTTCCCGGCGACTCCGCGCTACCTGGTGCCGGTGGGCGGCATGGTCATCGGCAACGCGATGACCGCCGCGGCGGTGGCGCTCAACCGGCTAGGGGACGACGTCGCCGACTCGGCCGGGCGGATCGAGGCGACACTGGCGCTCGGCGCCACGGCGGCCGAGGCGGTGCGGCCGGTTGCGCGCCGCAGCCTGCGGTCGGGCGTGATCCCGCTGATCGACTCGACAAAGACGACCGGGCTGATCTTCTTCCCGGGCACGATGGTGGGGATGCTGCTGGCCGGCGCCGCGCCGGTCGACGCCGTGCGGCTGCAGCTCGTGCTCCTATACACACTGCTGGGCAGCGTGTTCACCGCAGCGCTGGTCGCGGTGCTGCTGGCGCGACGCAACTTCTTCACGCCTGCGCACCAGCTGCGCGAGTCGGCAATCGCCTCCAGCGGGTAGACCGTTCGGCGATGCCGGGCACGCGCACGCTCGAGGATGCCGTCGCCGCGCTCGAGCCGATCGGCCTCGAGGCGCTGGACGAGCGCGCGGCGCTGCGCCGCCGCGTGGACAGCAAGTACGTGGTGGCGCGCGACGCGCTCGCCGCGATCGTGGAGTCGGCCGGCGATGCCTACGAGGCGCTGGAGATCGACGGGCACCGCTCGTTCGACTACGAGAGCGTCTACCTCGACACGCCCGACCTGCGGTGCTTCCGCGACCACGTCGAGCGGCGCCGGCCTCGCTACAAGATCCGCACGCGGCTCTACCACGAGACCGAGGCGTGCTTCGTCGAGGTCAAGGTCAAGACGGCCGACGAGGAGACGGTCAAGCGACAGATGCCGCACGACCCGTCGGCGCACGGCGGATTGAATCCGGAGGCCAGGCGCTTCCTGGACGAGTCGCTCGACGAGCTGACCGGCTCGCCGGCGCCCGAAGCGCTCGCGCCGTCGCTGTGGACGCGCTACCGGCGCTTGACCCTGGCGGCGATCGAGGGTGGCGAGCGGGTCACGACGGACCTCGACGTGCGGCTGGCCGCAGCCGACGACCGCGCCACGACGCTGCGCGACGACCTGGCGCTGGTCGAGACCAAGACCGAGGAGGGCCGCGGCGCCGTCGACCGGTTGCTCGCCGAGGGTGGGCACGAGCCGGTCACGATCTCCAAGTACCGCTTCGGCGTGGGGATGCTGCTCGAGGATGATCCGGGCGAGGCGGGCGCCGCGGGACTGCGCGACGCGTTTGCATAACCCGTTCATACACTCCGATGCGCATGCGGAGCATGTCGTCGGACGAGATCCGCGAGGCCTACCTCTCCTTCTTCGAGCAGCGCGACCACAAGCGGCTGCCGTCGGGTTCGCTCGTCCCTGCCGAGTACGACCCGTCGGTGCTACTCACGACGGCGGGGATGCACCCGCTCCTGCCGTACTTCCTCGGGCACGAGAGACCGCCGCACAACCGGCTGACGACGTGCCAGAAGTGCTTCCGCACCACCGACATCGAGAACGTCGGCAACACGCTGCGCCACCTCACGTTCTTCGAGATGCTCGGCAACTTCTCGCTGGGCGACTACTTCAAGCACGGCGCGGCCGAGTTCGCGCTGCAGTTCTCGGTCGAGGCGCTCGGATTCGACGTGGAGGCGATCTGGGTCAGCGTGTTCGCCGGCGACGAGGAGCTCGGGCTGGGCCCCGACGAGGAGGCGATCGAGGCGTGGGAGTCGCTCGGCTTCCCGCGCGAGCGCATCGTCGGCCTCAGCCGCGATGACAACTTCTGGCAGGCCGGACCGACCGGGCCCTGCGGACCGTGCTCGGAGCTGTATCTGGACCGCGGGGTGGCGTTCGGCGGCCCCGACGACCGGCCCGGGGACGACACCGAGCGCTTCCTCGAGTACTGGAACCTCGTGTTCATGCAGTACGACCAGAACCCGGTGGGCACGCTGGCGCCGCTGCCGGCCAAGAACATCGACACGGGCCTCGGCCTCAACCGCATGGCTGCGGTGCTGCAGGACGTGCCATCGGTGTACGAGACCGACCAGTTCGCGCCGCTGATGGCGCTGGGCGAGGAGCTGTCGGGGCGCTCGCGCGACCAGGACTTCCCGACCACCCGCGGGCTGCGCATCCTTGCCGACCACACGCGCGGCGCGACGTTCCTGATCGCCGACGGCGTCGTGCCCTCCAACGAGGACCGGGGCTACATCCTGCGCCGCGTCATGCGCCGTGCGATCCAACAGGGGCGCTCGCTCGGCATGGCCCCCGGCTTCATGGCGCGCTACGCCGACGTCGTCCGCGACGTGATGGGCGCGGCGTATCCGGAGCTCGGCGAGCAGCGCGAGTCGATCGACCGCTGGATGGCGTCCGAGGAGGAGTCGTTCGGCGCACGCTCGAGCAGGGCACCAGGCTGCTCGACGACCTCATCGCGCGGGCGCGCGAGAGCGGCGATGAGGGGATCTCGTCCGCGGACGCCTTCCGCCTGCACGACACCTACGGCTTCCCGATCGACCTGACGCTCGAGCTTGTCGCCGAGCACGGGCTGGGCGTCGACGAGGCGGGCTTCGAGGTCCTGATGTCCGAGCAGCGGGCGCGGGCGCGGGCGGTGTCGCAGTCGCGCGCGGGCGGGGGCGAGGCGCGCGAGCACGCGCGTGCCCTGGCCGACCGGGCGGGCTTCCAGACCGACTTCGTCGGCTACGAGACGCTGGCGCAGCGCACCACGGTGGGCGCGGTGGCGCCCGAGGACGGGCGCGTGCTGGTCAAGCTCGCCGAGTCGCCGTTCTACGCGGCGGGCGGTGGGCAGGTCTCCGACCATGGGTCGGTGCGCTGCGAGGACGGCGATTGCGTGGCGACGGTGGAGGAGGTCTTCCGGCTCGGCGACGACCAGGTCGTGGCGGTGCGTCCGGTCGAGGGCTCGCTGCGCGAGGGCGAGCGGGTGATCGCGTCGGTGTCCGCGGAGGACCGCCGCGCGACCGAGGCCAACCACACTGCGACGCACCTGCTGCACGCGGCGCTGCGCACGCGACTGGGGCGGCACGTGCGCCAGGCCGGCTCGTACGTCGGGCCGGATAAGCTGCGCTTCGACTTCACGCACGGCTCGGCGCTGACCCCCGATGAGCTTCGCGATGTCGTCGACCAGGTCAATGCCTGGGTGCTCGAGAACCATCCGGTGCGGGCGCTGACGACGTCGCTCGAGGAGGCCAAGCGGCTCGGCGCGATGGCGCTGTTCGGCGAGAAGTACGGCGAGGTCGTGCGCATGGTCGAGGTGGGGGACGGCGACTTCTCGCGCGAGCTGTGCGGCGGCACGCACGTGCGCTCGACGGCGGAGATCGGGGCGTTCGTCGTCACCCACGAGACCTCGAGCGCGGCCAACGTACGGCGCATCGAGGCGCTGACCGGTCCGGCGGCGATCGCGCGTTTACGTCACCATGACGAGCTGCTGATGGTGGCGGCCGACGCGCTGCGCACGCAGCCGGAGGGCGTGGTCGAGGCGATCGCCGACCTGCAGCGCGAGCGCAAGGAGCTCCTGAAGGGCAAGCCGTCCGAGCCGGCCGTCGACCCGAACGCGCTGCTCGCAGCCGCAACCCGGGCGCACGACGCCAGCCTCTTGATCACGACCGTCCCCAATGCCGATGTCAACGCCTTGCTTGCCCTCGTCGACCAGGTCAAGGGCCGGCTCGACAAGGGCGCGATCGTGCTCGGATCGACGACCAACGGCCGCGTCCACCTCGTCGCGTCGGTCGACCCGTCGCTGGTCGAGCGCGGCGTGCGCGCGGGCGAGATCGTGAAGATCGCGGCGGTGGTGACGGGCGGCGGTGGGGGAGGCCGCGACACGCTCGCGCGGGCGGGCGGCCGCGATGCGTCGAAGCTGCCCGAGGCGCTGGAGGCGGCGCGCGAAGCGATCGAGCAAGCCCTCGACCAGCCCCGAGGGGGTCAGACCCCTTCGTGAAGCGCGTGCTCGCGCTGGATCACGGCTCGGCGCGCTGCGGCGTTGCCGTCTCGGACCCCACGGGCACGCTCGCCACTCCGGTCGGCATCGTCGAGCGGCCCGACACCAAGCGCGGCCTCGAGCGCGTCGTCGCGCTCGTCCGTGAGCACGATGCGGCGGTCGTGGTCGTCGGCCTGCCGCTCTCGCTCGCCGGCGGCGACTCGGGGCAGACCGGCGAGGCACGCGCGTTCGCCGCGCGGCTGAGCCAGCGCCTCGAGGTGCCGGTCGAGCTCTACGACGAGCGCTTCACGACGACGCTGGCCCAGCGGGCGCCGGGAGCGGCGGCGGAGGACGCCCGGGCGGCGGCAGTGCTGCTCGCGGGCTGGCTGGAGGCGCACGCGTGAGTCCGCTGTTCCGCAGAGGCGACCAGTCGCGCGAGCGCACGCCGGAGGAGCGCGAGCGGGCGCGCGCCGAGCGCGCCGCGCGCCGGGCGGCGAAGCGGGGCGAGCCGGTCCCGGACCTCTTCGACGTCGAGTCCGCGGCACCGCCGCCTCCGCCGGACGAGGTCGAGCCCGAGCTCGAGGTGGAGGCGGAGCCGGTCGACGAGCCGTCGCCCGAGGAGCAGGAGGCTCCGCCGGTTCCCCCTCCGGTCGCGGAGGACCCCGTCCACGACGACCCCGATACCGGTCCGGCGCGCGCCGAGCCGGGCGACCAGCCCGAGCCCCAGCCGGGGACGCCGGAGCTCGACCCACCGGCCGCGCCCG
>Ga0126312_10000989_pt1 | contig 18153 bp, 14 predicted proteins | sample Plot104A_FD_92537 | JGI IMG/M metagenome (GOLD analysis project Ga0126312, IMG submission 92537) | Serpentine soil microbial communities from UC McLaughlin Reserve, CA, USA - Plot104A | ecosystem: Environmental > Terrestrial > Soil > Grasslands | place: USA: UC McLaughlin Reserve, Lake County... | reverse complement strand
TCGGCTGCCATTCCGCGGTCACTGCGCGATATTCCCACGCCACCCGATCAGGGGGAATCCATGAAGCTCGGAGCGGCGGGCCGGCTCTGGGCTGGAACGTAGCCCGAGTCAGACTCGCGGGCACTACAATCGGCCCACTTCCGCTTTCGCGTGTAACCAGGCGCTTCTCGCGCCAAGCGGCAGTGCTTCCCCGGAAGCGATGAGCGCCGCAGCCCACTGCCGTCTGCGGCGCCGACGACCATCGGAATGTGCCCGAACGCGATGACGCCCTGGACGAGCAGATGTATTTGCGCCTCGGCATCGCCTTGGCGTGGTGTCAGCAACTGGAAACCGCTTTGGTCCACTTGTTCGATGCGCGTCAGCACGATACGGCGCCACCTCTCGAAGAACGGTGGTCAACGGTGAGTAAGTGGTTAGACCAGGTGGCCGGACGACTCGTGAGGGTGCTTCGTGTCGCGCCCGAAGTCGAGACTGACCTGAGGGCGGCCATCGGACGGCGGAATCGCCTAGTCCACGACGCGTGGCGGCTTTACCACGCAGCCAGGATCAGCAAGCGTGGTCCACGCCGTCCGGGCTCCCGAAGGGGACTTTCGGGACTGGGAGGCCATTCACGGCTTCGCCCGCGACATCGCCGAGCGGCTCAGGTCCGGCGCCTAGCGCCGCGACTACCGCGCCGTCGTTGCGCCGACCGGCGCTCTTATGCAGACTAGGCCCCGTGCCCAGGGGACTCGCGACTTTCCTGACCGGCCGCCGGACCAAGTGGCTCGTGCTCGTCGCGTGGGTTGTGCTCGCTGCTGCGCTCACGCCGCTCGGCGGCAAGCTCGCGGACGTCACCGACGACCGGACCGAGGCCGCGCTGCCCAAGAACGCCGAGTCGACCGAGGTCATCAAGACGCTCGAGCGCAAGTTCCCCGGCGGGCAGTCCAGCATCGGGCTGATCGTCTACCGGCGCCCCGGGGGCCTCAACAGCGGCGACCGCGCGAAGATCGAGGCCGACGCCCGCCAGGCCACCCGCAAGCTGCCGCTCGCCGGGCCGCCGATCCTCCCGTCCTCCCCCGAGTCCGGCGGGGAGCAGATCTCGACGGACGGCCAGCTTGCCTACACGGCCATCGCGGTTCCGAACGATCCGAAGAAGCTGCCCGACTGGGGCAAGCAATTGCGCGGCATCACCGGCAAGGGAGGCAGCGGGCTGAAGGTCTGGGTCACCGGCGACGTCGGCTTCAACGCCGACTTCGAGAAGGTTTTCGGCTCGTTCGACACCAAGCTGCTGCTGGTCACGGTGCTGCTGGTGCTCGTGCTGCTGCTGGCGATCTATCGCGCGCCGCTGATCGCGGTGCTGCCGCTGTTCGTGGTCGGGGTCGCCTACACCGTCGCCAGGGCGTTCGTGTACCTGCTGGCCAAATCCGGCGAGACGGTCTCGAGCAACACCACGACGATCCTCGTGGTGCTGATGTTCGGCGTCGGGACCGACTACTGCCTGCTGCTCGGCTCGCGCTACCGCGAGGAGCTGCGCCGCACGGAGGACAAGCACGAGGCGATGGCGCGCGCGCTCCGGCGGGCAGGGCCGGCGATCCTTGCCAGCGGCCTGACGGTCGCGCTCACGATGCTGGTCCTGCTGCTGGCCGAGGTCGGGACAATCCGCTCGCTGGGACCCGCCTCGGCGATCGGAGTGACCTGCGCGTTCCTCGCCGGGCTGACGCTGCTGCCGGCGCTGCTCGCGATCGTCGGCCGGGGCGGCTTCTGGCCGCGCCGCGGCCGCGTCGAGTTCGACCCCGAGGCGATCGCCCACGAGCAGCCCGGCGTCTGGCGGCGGATCGGCGACCGCGTGCTGCAGCGCCCCGCCGCCGCGCTCGGGGTGACCGTGCTCCTGTTCGTGCTCGGCGGCTTCGGCCTGCTCGCCTACAAGGAGAACTACAGCACCACCGGGATCTTCAAGAGCACCCCGGAAAGCGTCGCGGGGTTCAAGGCCATGGAGAAGTCGTTCGCGCCCGGCGCGCTGGCGCCGGCCGACGTGCTGGTGGAGAGCGACCGCGGCCGGGTGAGCCCGGCGGCCGTCGCCGCGGCGCGGCGGCGGCTGGCGATCGCGCCGGGCGTGGCCGGCGCATCGCGCGCCTTCCAGAGCTCGCACGACGGGCACGTGGCGCGCTTCTCGCTGGTGTTCGCCGACGACCCGTTCACGTCCGCGGCGTTCAACCGGGTGCCGGTGCTGCGGGACCGCATCAAGGACCTGGGCCCGGGCGTCCATGGCAGGCTCGGCGGAGGCAGTGCGACCCAATACGACTTCAACCAGGCCAACCGACGGGATGTCCGGGTGGTGGTGCCGATCGCCCTGCTGCTGATGGCGATCATCCTCGGCGTGCTGCTCCGGGCGGTGGTCGCGCCGCTCGTGCTGATCGCCTCGGTGATCGCGTCCTTCTTCGGCACCCTCGGGCTGTCGGTCCTGATCTTCCGCTACTTGATCGGCGAGCCCGGCGTCGACGGCTCGTTGCCGATCTTCGCGTTCATCTTCCTCGTGGCGCTCGGGATCGACTACACGATCTTCCTGATGAGCCGCGTGCGCGAGGAGGCGCGCCGCTTCGGAACCCGCGAGGGCATGCTGCGCGCGCTCGGCGCCACCGGGCCGGTGATCACGAGCGCGGGAATCATCCTGGCCGGCACCTTCTCGGTGCTGATGACGCTGCCGGTCTGGTTCATCTTCAACATCGGCTTCCTCGTCGCCCTCGGCATCCTGCTCGACACGTTCGTGGTGCGGACGATCATGGTCCCGGCGGCCGTAGAGCTGCTCGGCGACCGCGTCTGGTGGCCATCGACGGCTAAGGGCGGCGGCGCGCTCAGGGAGGCGGCCGTTGCGCACGAGGCCGCTCACGAGCGTGAGCGGGCGCCGGCCGGCTGAGGGGCTCGTAGCCGGGGAGCTCGAAGCGGAAGGTCGCGCCCCCGTCGAGCCTCGGCGGGCGGCGGCGTGAGCGCGCCGAGCCCCGCCGACCACCTCTTCTGGCTGGCAGGGGCGTGGTGGCGATGGTGCTGGTGTCCCTGTCGGTGGGGCTCGGGCTGGCGATGTCGGGCCGGCTCGTGAAGCTGCCCGGGGCGCCCCCCCGCATCAAGCACCTGCACGAGGCCATCTCACTGAGCGCGTTTATCGCGGTCGGCGGGCACGGGCTGTTGCTGCTCGGCGATCGCTACCTCCACCCCGGGCTTGCGGGCGTGGCGCTGCCGTTCGCGAGCCCCGTCCGGCCGTTCTGGACGGGCGTGGGCGTGCTCTCCGGCTGGCTTGCCGCGATCGTCGGCCTGAGCTTCTACGCCCGGCGGCTGATCGGCACGAAGGTCTGGCGCTGGCTTCACCGCTGGACGCTCGCGGTCTACGTGCTGGCGGTGGCTCACACGCTCGGCACGGGCACCGACGCCCGCTCGACCTGGCTGGGCGCGATCGTGACCGCCACGGCGGCGCCGATCGTCTTCGCGGGCGTGTACCGCCTGCTCACGCTGGCGCCGCGGGCAGCTGCGGAAAAGTCCTGAGGCGCGTGCGCTGATCCCTGGGTCTGAGGGAACTCGCCGGCAAGCGAGCTTTCGCCTCATTCCGCCTGCGGCGTCGACCCGTCAGCCCGCTAGCCGGCGCACCTCGGCGGCGATCTCCAGGTCCTCGCGCGCGCGCGCGACCAGCACCCGGACCCCCGAGCCACCGGTGGCCACGTCGGCGTCCTCCCCGTCCAGCTGCTCGTTGCGCCGGGCGTCGAGCTCCGCGCCGAGCCAGCGCAGGCCGTCGCAGGCTCCGGCCCGCACCGCGGCCGAGCGCTCGCCGACGCCGCCGGTGAAGATGATCGCGTCGAGGCCGCCGATCGCGCTCGCCATCGCGGCGATCCCCGCGCGCAGGCGGTGCAGGTAGACCCCGAGGGCGAGCGTCGCGCGCTCCTCGCCGCGGCCGGCCCGCTCCACCACTTCGCGCATGTCCGAGCTACCGGCGAGCGCCAGCAGGCCGGACTCGCGCTCGAGCGCGTGCTCGACCTCCTCCGCGGACAGCCCGGCGTGACGCTGGACCCAGGTCACGATGCCCGGGTCGACGCTTCCCGAGCGGGTCGCCATCACCAGGCCCTCCGCGGGCGTGAAGCCCATCGTCGTGTCCAGCGAACGCCCGTCGCGAACCGCCGCGAGCGACGCGCCGGCCCCGAGGTGGCAGGTCACGAGCCGCAGGTCGTCGCGGCCCAGCAGCTGCGCCGCGCGCCGGGCGGCATGGGCGTGGCTGAGACCGTGGAAGCCGAAGCGGCGCACGCCCCACTCGGGCGGGACGGCGTAGACGAATGCCTCCGGCGGCAGCGTGGCGTGGAAAGCGGTGTCGAAGCAGGCGACGTGGGGGAGCCCGGGCCGCAGCTCGCGGAGCAGCTCGAGGGCGGAGAGCGCGCGTGGGTTGTGGAGCGGGGCCAGGTCGCTTACGGCGCGCAGGCGCTCGAGCACCGTTTCGTCGACGGGCGTGCTCGCGCGGAGATCCGGGCCCCCGTGCACGAAGCGGTGGCCCGCCGCGTCGCACCTGGGGGCGCCGTGGAGGAAACGTGTGAGCTCGCCGCGCGTCGGCTCGGGCGGCAGCTCGGCGTCGGCGAGGAGCTCGCCGGCGTCTCCGACCACGCGCAGCTTGAGGTTGCTCGAGCCCGCGTTCGCCACCAGGACCTGCACGGGTCGCCAGCATGCCAGGCCGCCGCCGAGTAGAACACCCGACGATGTCAACCCTCGACGCAGCGCTCTCGACCGCCGGCGGCGTGGTGCTGATCGCGATCACTCTGCGTGACGTGTTCGACGCGCTGTTCCACCCGGAGGGGCGCGCCACGCTCAGCCGCGGGGTCATGCGCAGCGTCTGGCGTCTGTTCCGGCGCGCCGCGAACCTGCGCCCCGGCCTGTTCCAGCTCGCCGGGCCCGCGGCTCTGGTCACCGTCGTGGCGATCTGGGCGGCGCTGCTCGTCCTCGGCTGGGCGCTGTTTCTCTGGCCGCACCTCCCGGGCGGCTTCATGGAGACCGCCGGTGGGCGCCTCGGCGGCGGCTTCTTCGAGGCGATCCACTTGTCGCTGGTCACCCTCACGACGCTCGGCTTCGGCGACGTGGTGCCGAACGCAAGTTGGCTGCGCGTCGTGGAGCCGCTCGAGGCTCTGCTCGGCTTCGGGCTGCTCAGCGCGAGCATCTCCTGGCTGCTGCTGCTCTACCCGGTGCTGCTGCGGCGCCGCGCGCTCGCGTACGAGCTCACGTTGCTGGCCGAGAGCGCGACCGACGTGCCGGAGCTGGTCGAGCAATTAGGCCCGGACTCGCTCGAGCGGCTGTGCGCCGAGCTGACGTCGCGCCTGGTGGCGGTCGAGCGCGACCTAGTGGCCTTCCCGGTCGCCTACTACTTCGCCGAGCGCGACCCGCGCTTCTCCCTTGCCGACACGGTGCCGCTCCTGCTCGAGCTGGCCGAGAACGCCGGACGACGGGAGATGCCGGGCAGCCTACGCCTGCGCGCGCAGATGCTGAGCCGCGCCCTCGACGACTTCGCCGGCACTGTTGCCGACCGCTTTCACGGCCATCGCTCGGACTCGACCCCGGAACTGCTCGAGGCGTTCGCGGAGGACAACCTTCGCCCCGCCACGACCGACCCGCCGTAGGATTCGGGCGGATGGTCGTGGAGACCGCGCACCCGCTTCCAGCCGAGGAGCTGCGCCTGATCGACTCGTGGTGGCGGGCCGCCAACTACCTCTCGGTCGGCCAGATCTACCTGCTCGACAACCCGCTCCTCCGCGAGCCGCTCCGGATCGAGCACGTGAAGCCGCGCCTGCTCGGCCACTGGGGCACCACCCCGGGACTCAACCTGGTCTACGCGCACATGAACCGCGTGATCAAGGCCAACGACCTGAGCGCGATCTACGTGACCGGCCCCGGCCACGGCGGGCCGGGCCTGGTGGCCAACACCTACCTCGAGGGGAGCTACAGCGAGGTGTACCCGGGGATCGGCCACGGCGAGGAGGGACTTCGCCGGCTGTTTCGCCAGTTCTCCTTCCCCGGCGGCGTTCCGAGCCATGTCGCCCCCGAGACGCCCGGCTCGATCCACGAGGGTGGCGAGCTCGGGTACGCGCTGCTTCACGCGTACGGCGCCGTCTTCGACAACCCCGACCTGATCGCGTGCTGCGTGGTCGGGGACGGCGAGGCCGAGACGGGCCCGCTCGCCACGAGCTGGCACTCGAACAAGTTCCTCAACCCCGCGCGCGACGGCGCGGTGCTGCCGGTCCTCCACCTGAACGGATTCAAGATCGCCAACCCGACCCTGCTCGCGCGGATCCCGCGCGAGGAGCTCCTGTCGCTGCTCGAGGGCTACGGCTACGCGCCGCGGGTGGTAGCAGGCGAGGAGCCCGAGGAAGTGCACCAGCTGATGGCCGCGGCGCTCGACGAGGCCGTCGCGGAGATACGGGCGATCCAGCGCGAGGCCCGCGAAGCCGGCTCCGCGGCCCGTCCGCGCTGGCCGGCGATCGTGCTGGTCACGCCCAAGGGCTGGACCGGGCCGAAGGAAGTGGACGGCCACCCCGCCGAGGGCAGCTTCCGCTCGCATCAGGTGCCGCTGTCCGACCTGGGGAAGCGGCCCGACCACCTGGCGCAGCTCGAGGGGTGGCTGCGCAGCTACCGGCCCGAGGAGCTGTTCGACGAGGCCGGCGCGCCGCTGGCCGAGATCACCGCGCTGGCACCGGCGGGCGAGCGGCGAATGGGCTCGAACCCGCACGCCAACGGCGGCCTGCTGACGCGCGCGCTGGACCTGCCGGACTTCCGCGACTACGCCGTCGAGGTGCCGGCGCCGGCGAGCGTGTCGAGCGAGGCCACCCGCGTTCTCGGCGCCTATCTGCGCGACGTCATCAAGCTGAATGCCGGGACCGCGAATTTCCGGGTCTTCGGGCCCGACGAGACGGCGTCCAACCGCCTGGGCGCCGTCTTCGAGGAGACCGATCGCCAGTGGGTCGCGGAGGCGCGCCCGGGCGACGACCACCTGGCCCCGGAGGGCCGCGTGATGGAGGCGCTGTCCGAGCACATGTGCCAGGGGTGGCTCGAGGGCTACCTGCTGACCGGGCGGCACGGACTGTTCAACTGCTACGAGGCGTTCATCCACATCATCGACTCGATGTTCAACCAGCACGCCAAGTGGCTGAAGGTCACGCGGGACATACCGTGGCGGCGCCCGATCCCGTCGCTCAACTACCTGCTCACCTCGCACGTCTGGCGCCAGGATCACAACGGCTTCTCGCACCAGGACCCCGGCTTCATCGACCACGTGGTCAACAAGAAGGCGGAGATCATCCGCGTCTACCTGCCGCCGGACGCCAACTGCCTGCTGTCGGTGGCCGACCACTGCCTTCGCAGCCGCCACTACGTCAACGTGATCGTCGCCGGCAAGCAGCCGGCGCTCGACTACCTGTCGGTGGACGAGGCGATGGCACACTGCGCGCGCGGCATCGGCACCTGGGACTGGGCGTCGAACGACGAGGGCGCGGAGCCGGACGTGGTACTGGCCTGCGCCGGCGACGTGCCCACGCTCGAGACGGTCTCGGCCGCGGCCCTGCTGCGCCGGCACCTGCCGGACCTGGCGGTGCGGGTGGTCAACGTCGTCGACCTGATGCGCCTGCAGCCGTCCAGCGAGCACCCGCACGGGCTCCCGGACCAAGAATTCGACGCCCTCTTCACGACGGACCGGCCTGTGATCTTCGCCTACCACGGCTACCCCTGGCTGATCCATCGGCTGACCTACAAGCGCAGCGGGCACGCGCACATGCACGTGCGCGGCTACAAGGAGGAGGGCACGACCACCACGCCCTTCGACATGGTGATGCTCAACGACATGGACCGCTTCCACCTCGTGATGGACGTGATCGACCGCGTGCCCGGGCTGGGGTCCCGCGCGGCGCGCCTGCGCCAGGAGATGGCCGACGAGCGCCTGAGGCACCGCCAGCACACGCGCGAGACCGGGGCGGACCCGTCCGACGTGCAGGACTGGACCTGGCCCGCCGAGGAGGACCCTCCGCCCCCGCCTCACGGCGTCAGCGGCTAGGGACCGACCCGGGCGCGAGCAGTCCAGCGAACACGTCGAGGAACTGCCTGAGGTGGCGCGGGCCGAGGAACGCCTCGCGAACGTGCTCGCGCGCCCGCTCTCCGAGCTCCTGAGCTCGCTCCGGTGCGCCGAGCAGGCCGGCAACGGCCGAGCCGAAGCGGGCGAGGTCGTGCGGGTCGACGAGCACGCCGGTGCGGCCGTCTTCGATCTGGTCCTGGATGCCGCCCACGCTCCCGGCCACGACCGGCCGCCCCTTCCACATGGCCTCCGCGACTGTCAGGCCGAAGCCCTCCGCGAGACTCTTCTGGGCGACGACGGTCGCGTCGCGCTGGAGCGCGTTGACGATGGCCGCGTTCTCCTCCGGGTCGACCATCGGCAGCGACGCGACGTGGATGCGGTCGCGCGCCGCGGCCGGGCAGTCGCGCCAGGCGGCAAGGATCTCCTCGAGCGCCTGCGCGCCCTCCGGATCGTCGGCCACCGCGGCGCTCGAGGGGCCCGCGAGGATCAGGTGCGCCTCGGAGTGGGGGGCGACGTGCTCCGCGAACGCCCGCAGCACGCCCACGTGATCCTTCAGGCGGTCCCAGCGAGAGACCTGGAGCACGGTCGGGGCCACAGGCGGGACGGGCGCCCCGCCATTCAGGTCGGCCGCCCTGTTCACCCTCGCCGTGCTCCCATCCTGTCGGGTGAAGGCGGCAGCTCCGGCCTGGCCTTCGCGAACTCCGGCGCAATGCAGGATCGCCCCGACGGCGTCCGGGCCGAGCTCCTGGTTCTTGGGCGAGAAGGCGTCGATCGACGGCGGGATGATCCTTACGAGGGACCGGTCCAGGTCGTCCCAGGCGAAGGCGTCGCGAGAGAAGATGTAAGCCTCGGCGGGCTCGACGTACGGCAGCAGGAAGGCCCATGCCTGCCGGGAGAGGTCGTTGGGCAGGTCCACGCCGACGTGGCAGCGCCACACCACGCGGGCGCCGTCTTCCAGTAGCGGGGCGACCAGGCCGGCGGTCTGCGGGTCGTGGAGCACCACGACGTCGCCCGGCTCGGTGAGCCTCGCGAGCGCGCCGGCGGCCGCCTCGCAGGTCTGCTCGTAAACCTTTCGCTGGGCCTCGCCGAGCGGGCCACCATCGCCGGGGGAGCCGTGCAGCAGGTTGTGGATGCGCTTGGTCACCTCGAAGAACTCCGACCGGCCGCGCATGACCACCCAGCGCGCGTCGACGCCGCCTCCGCGGGCGTAGGCGATCAGCGAGCCGAGCATCTCGGCGACGCCGCCGCCACGCATCGTCGAGTTCACGTTCCAGACCACCCGCCCGCCCAACAGTTCACGCGCACGCGCGATCGTCTCTTGGAGATCGGCCCCCTCTTCCTGGCTGATCACTTCGGCGAAGCGCTCGGGTGACAGCGCGGCCAGCTGGACCTCCTTCAGCGCTTCCCTCCCTGCCATCTCGGCCCTGTACCCCGCGGTCCCGAGCGTCAGTCGTGGCTCAGGTAGCCGGCCGCCTCGAGCCTCGCGACGACCTCGTCCCTCATGCGATCGAACTCGCCCCGCCTGCGCTCGAGCTCGTGGTCGAGCGCCTCTCCCTCGCGCTCCGCGCGGCGCAGGGCCAGGAGCTGGCGAAGGATGGAGTCGTTGCGTGCCGCCTCCTCAGAGGGCTCGTGCCCGGGCGGCCCAGACCCGGCCGAGGCGACAGAGCCCGCGGACACCGTGAGGGGGATGCCATTCGGATGCCATTCCAGCCGCGGCCGCAGGCCGGGGTCCCGGCGGGCGAGCAGGGGGCCGAGGCGCGGGCCTGCCACGTGCCCCGGAGGCCACCAGAGGCAGTGTGTCAGCGGCTCGCCGTCGGGCAGCCACGGCGAGCCGCGCTCGGCGGCGAAGTGTGGCGGCAGCATCAGCAGCCCGTGCAGCAACGGCGACCACGGCGACGGCTCGACCTCGGCGCCCGCGAGCGCGGCCAGCGACTCGGCGACCGCGGCGCCCTGGGCCGCCGCCAGCGAGCTGTGCTTGAGGCTGAGCTGGGTGACGTCGCCGGCCGCGTGGACCGTCTCGCTTCCCGCCACGCGCCCGTGCTCGTCGACCGGGAGGAAACCGCGCTCGTCGTGCTGCAGGCCGCCCGTGAACGGGCCGAGGACCGACGGCAGGAACACCGCCCGGTCAACCCTCAGCGAGCGGCCCGTCGAGAGCACCAGCGAGATGCCCTCGGCCTCCTCGCCGGGCCTGGTGGCCACACGCGAGACCATCGCTGAGTACGCATCCCGGCCGGCCTCCTCCGCTCGCCTCTCGCCTGCCACCTCGGTGCCGGTTCTGAGCTCCACGCCGGCATCGGCCAGCTCCCCGGCGACGGCCTCCGCGGCGGCGCTGCCAAACGCCTCGAGCGGGGCCGACTCCGCGGTCACCAGGGTGATCCGCGCTCCCGGCCCGCGCCCCGCTGCGAGGGCGGCGACGAGTGCGAGCTCGTAGGCGTCGACCGGCCATGCCGGGCCGGCTGGAACGACGAACGCCACGCGATCCACTTCGCCGTCTTCGAGCTCGCGCAGCAGGCCGCCGAACGCGGCCGTCGACTGATCGTCGCCGTGCCAGGCCCAGCCCCCGCCGGCGTGCTCCCGCCTGCGCGCGCCGACCGCCACGACGAGCGCGTCGTAGCCGAGGAAGGCGCCGTCGTGGGTCAGGACGCGCCCACGCCCGCAGTCCACGTCGGCCAAGCCGTCGCGTACGTGGCGGGCGCCGAGCTCGGAAGCAAGGTCGGCGAGCGCGCGGGTGCGGCGCCCGAGCCGGGTGAACGGCGCGGCGGTCGAGAGCGGTCTGTATGAGAAGTCCCTCACGGGAGCCAGCAGGGTCGCCTCGACGCGTCCCGGCGCGAGCGTCGCCAAGCCGGCCAGGGTTTCGAGGGCGGCGATGCCTCCGCCCGTCACGATCACGCGCAGCATGCGACCATCCTGCAGCATGGAGACGGACGCTGCCCAGCGGCTCGGCATCCCCGCCGACCTCATGCAGCGGGAGGCGCGGGAGCTGATGACCCCCGGGGTGCTCTCGATCGTCGAGGACGCGTCCCTGAGGCAGGTGATGCGCGCGCTAACGGGGCATCGGGTTCATGCGCTGCTTGTGGTCGGCACAGCTGGGGCGCCGCTCGGCTGGGTCACCGCGCACGGCCTGCTCGCGTGGGTCGACAAGGACCCTGCGATGGCGGTCGCCCGCGACGCGATCACGGAGCCCGCGCGCTCGGTCGAGCCGAGCGCAAGCGGTCGCGAGGTGGTGGCCGCGCTGCAGCAGGGCGTGAGCCACCTGCTCGTGCAACGCAACGCCCGCGAGCTGCCAGAGGGGGTCATCTCCGACCTCGACCTCCTCGCCGTGGGACAAGGCTAAGCGGGCAGGTAGCGTTACGCCCATGGCCGATTTCAAGGCCGTCATCTGCGGCGCCAGCTTCGCCGCCGTCGAGGGCCTGCTGCGGCTGCGCAAGCTCGCCGGCGCCGCCGCCGACGTCGACCTGGTGGCGCCCAACGACGACCTGGTGGTACGCCCGCTGGCCGTTCGCCAGCCGTTCGCCTTCGGCGCGCCCGCCCGCTATCCGATCGAGCGGATCGCGGCGGACGCAGAGGCCAACTGGATCCAGGACACCGTCGCCTGGGTGGACGCGGATGCGCGCACGATCGCGACGGCCGGCGGTGCCGAGCTTGGGTACGACGCGCTCCTGATCGCGGTCGGTGGCCGTCAGGTGCCCGCCTTCGAGCACGTCCGCACCTTCCGCGACGACGAGGCGGACGAGACCTACCAGGGAGTCGTGCAGGACATCGAGGGCGGCTACGTCAAGCACATCGCGTTCCTGCTTCCGGAGGGCCCGGTATGGCCGCTCCCGCTGTATGAGCTGGCCCTGATGTCGGCCGAGCGCGCTTACGACTCGAACATGGACGATCTCCGCTTCTCGCTCGTGACCCCCGACGCCAGCCCCATGGCCATCTTCGGCCGGGCGGCAAGCGACGCCGTCTCGGACGCGCTGGCCCAGGCCGGAGTCGAGGTCCACGCCTCGGCAGTGGCCCGCGTAGAGGGTGCCCGCCGAGTGCGGCTGGAGCCCGACGGGACCGAGCTCGAGCCCGACAGCATCATCGCTATGCCGAGCATCCACGGCCCGGGTATCCGCGGGGTCCCCGGTCAGGACGAGCACGGCTTCATCCCGATCGACGCGGCGTGCCGCGTTCCAGGCACGGACGGCCGCATCCACGCTGCCGGTGACGCCGCCGCCTACCCCATCAAGCACGGAGGGCTGGGAGCGGAGATGGCGGACTCGGCCGCCTCCTCGATCGCGAGCCTGGCCGGCGTGGGGGTGGAGCCGCAGCCCTTCCACCCGGTGATCCGCGGCAAGTTGCTCGGCGGGCGCAAGCCGCTCTACCTGAGCGCTCGGCTGATCGGCGCGCAGGGCTTCGAGTCCGAGGTCTTCGAGCGGCCGCCGTGGCCCGAGGACGAGAAGGTAGTGGCCGAGGAGCTCGGCCCCTACCTCGCGCGCCTCGCCGCCTAGAGCGGCAGTTCAACTGAGCGGCCGGGCCCCGGAGGCTCGGCGAGGCCGGCGTGCGCCGCTAGGTACGGAGCAAGGCGGCGGCCCACGACCTTGCTGGGCGGCCACCAGAGCGCGTGCTGGGAGACCTCGTCGGGCCCTCGGCCGCCGGAGACCTCCGACCTGAGATAGCGAGGGGCCGACCCGGTGAGCAGCATCCCGCGAAGCACGGGGCGGTATGGCGCCGCCTCCACCGGGGCGCCGACGCGCGCGGCGATCGCCTCGGCGGCAGCGTCGGCCTGCTGCGACGCCAGGCCGCCCTGCTTAACGGACCACGCCGTGGCGTCGCCGGCCGCGTAGACGCCGTCTGCGCCTCGCACCTGACAGTGCTCGTCGGTGGGGATAAAGCCGTCGCGGTCCTGAGGCAGCCCGGAGACCCGCGGGCCCACGAGGCGCGGCAGCGTGACCACCCGGTCGGCCGGCACGGCTCCGTCCTGCACGGGCCGGACCTCGAGGGCGCCGTCCGCGACCCCGGTCGGATAGGCGCCGGTGCGCAACTCGATGCCACGCTCGGCGAGCAGCGCCCGGACCTCGTGCGAGGCCTCCGCCCCGAACAGGTCTAGCGGCGCGTCCTCTGGAGTGATGAGCTTCAGCTCCACGCCGTCGAGCTCCTCCTCGGCGACGAGCGCGGCGGTCATCAGCGCGAGCTCGTAGAGCGGGAGCGGCCAGGAGGCGCCGGAGGGGACCGCGAAGGCCACGCGCTTGAGACTTCCCTGCCTCAGCTCTTCGAGGACCTGCCTGAACTGGCCGGTGTAGCCGGGCCCCATAATCATCACGCTGTCCGGAAAGGGGTGCTCCAGCTTGGCTCCGACCGCGACGACCAGTAGGTCGTACGGCAGCACGTTGCCCTGCGTAGTGCTCACCTCGGCGCGCTCCACGTCCACTGAGCTGAGGGTGCCGATCCGAAGCGAGGCGCCGTGGTCGCCGGCGATCGGCTCCAGGTCGAAGCTGCTGCCCTCACCGAGCCCGAACGGCTCGGCCACCGCGAGCGGCCGGTAGCTGAACTCCGGCCGCGGGACGAGCAGCTCGATCGCCACGCGCTCTTCGGCCAGCTCGCGCAGCGCCATCATCGCCTCGAGGGCGGCGACTCCGCCGCCCGCGATCAGGACTCGTTCAGGCGTTGGTGCCTCCTCGCGCGCGACGACCGGGCAGCAGGCCGAGGGACAGAACCAGGAAGCCGATGCCGGTCAGCACGAGAGCGATCCCCATCACGATCGAGAAGAGCGCGACCCGCTCCGCGAAGAACGAGGTGTTGAGGGCGGTGCTGAGCGCGGTCGCCGTCACCCAGATGTTGCGCTGCGGGTTGTCAACGGGCTTCCCGGTCTTCGGATCCCGGGCGGCTTGCTTCTCGTCCTCGGTCGGCTTCCCGTTCTTGCCCATGAAGCGCGGCATCTGCGCGTAGGTCTTGCCGCCGGTCGCCTCGAGGGCGTGCACCCGGATGTAGTCCGCGAAGCACTTGGACTGGCTACCCGTCTTCACCGGCTGGTTTGCGACGGAGCAGCTCGGGAGCTCGACCCCCTTCACCCCGGCGGCGTTGATCGCGGCCGCGGAGGCCGAGGGGGTCATGTCGGGTGTGCCGGTGATTCGCTCGCGCTGGACGTTGTCGCGCACCTCGCTTCTGCCGCTCGCGCCGACGACGATCGCACCGATGCCGAGCACGATCAGCAGCGCGCTTGCCAGGACTCCACCAAGGCTGAGAAAGCGGGTCACGGGGCTCCTCCTTTGGACGGGACAATCAGGACTGGGCGCGTGGCGTGCTGGACCACACCGTGAGAGACGCTCCCAAGCAGGGCGGACAGCCCGCTGAGGCCGCGCTGGCCCATGACGATCACCGAGGCGTCCTGCTCGTCCGCGGTGTCCAGGATGGTCTGCCACAGGGAGGCGCCGGCGCGCGCGGAAACGGCGTCGGGCTCGAAGCCGGCCTGCTGGGCGAGGCGGCTGCCACCGGAAGCGGCCGCCGCGGCCTCGCCGCGCGCTAGGTCGTCGAGATTCTCGGCGGGCGCCCCGGCCATGCCGCCGCCCCTCGGCACGAACGCCGTCCACGACTGCCACAGGCTCAGCACGAGAGCCCGCTTGTCGGCCAGCAGGCCTCCCGCCGCCTCTATGGCGCCTTGGGCGTCGGCGGAGTCGTCGTAGCAGAGGAGCGCCGGGCCGGAGGCGCGCTCGGCCGCTTCGGCGGGCACCGCCAGCACCGGCACCCGGCTGTGTTCCACCAGGTCTTGGGACGAGCTTCCGAGCAGGCGCTGCGCGAGCCCCCGATGTCCGTGCGCGCCGATCACCGTCGCTTCGGCCTGCCGCTCGCCGGCGGCCTTCGTCACGGCCTGCCAGACGCTCTCCTCCTCCTGGTGCAGGAGCAGTGGCTGCGCGGAGAGACCCGCCTGCTCCGCCAGGCGGACGCCCGTCTCGCACAGCTCGCGGGCCTCCCGTGCCTCCGCCTCCTCGAGCTCGCCCTCCGCGTCTGCCAGGAGCTCGGGCCGCAGCCCGCGCAGGCGGCGGCCGAACAGGGAGCGGGCCAGCGGCGTGAAGGCGTAGGCGACCTGCGCGGTTCGCGGCTCAAGCAGGGGGCCGGCGGACGCGATCGCGCGTCCGGCGGCGTCCGAGCCGTCGTAGGCAAGGAGCACCGGTCCCCGCGCCTCAGCCTCCATGACCCGGAAGCTCTATCAGCCCGCGGCGCCGCTAGCTGCCCGGCGGCGGACACCGGGTCGCCTCCAGGTGCCGAGCGCCGGCGCTGCTGAGCACCTCTTCGGTCGCGCCCGCACCCGCGAGGTAGAGCATCGAGCTGGCGCCGAGTGAGCGCAGCCCACCCGCTCGAGTCTGGCTGTGGCTGGTGCAGATGGGCACCGATCGCGCGCGCTGGTACAGCTGGGAGCGCCTCGACAATTGGGCCGCTCCAGCGCCGAGCACATCCATCCCGAGTGGCAGCAGATCTCGCTGGGGGACCGCCTTTGGGGCACCCCGGGCGGCAGCCAGTCCTGGGAAGTGGCGGTGCTTGAGCACGAGCGGTTCCTTGGGCTCCGCATGTCACTCGACCTGCGCGGGCGCCCGTTCGACCCGCGCGGAGCGCGACCACGCTTCTACACCGATTCGACCTGGGGCTTTCTGCTCGAGGAGCTGCCGAATCGGCGCACCCGGCTCGTGGTCAGAGGCTACTGGTCCCTCCGCGCTCGGTGGCTTCAGCCCGTCGCGTGTTTCCCCGCCAAGGGCGCCTCACGACTTCTCAGGGGGCCAGCCGAAAGGGCGGGTACCGGTCGGTCACGAGGATGAACGCGTAGCCCACGACGCGGTTGTGCCAACGAATCAAGGCGGCTCCTTCCATTCAGCTGCCGACCCTAACGGCCGACGCCCGCACGCGGCATCCGGAGTCCACACCCTGGCCTCCACGGGTAACCCATATGGCGCGGGTCGGCGGCGAGCGTTACGGTCCCGGGCAACACCGTGGGAGCCCAGGGAGAGTCGGCCGCGCTCGTCGAGGCGATGGGACAGCCTGGGTTCTACCCGCATCGGCCAGACCGGGTCGAGACTGTCGAGACACACATCTCGTGGGTGTTCCTGGCCGGCCCGCTGGCCTACAAGGTGAAGAAGCCGGTCGTTTTCGAGTTCCTCGACTACGGGACGCTCGAGCGCCGCCGTTCGCTCTGTCACGAGGAGGTGCGCCTGAACCGGCGCCTTGCGCCGAGCATCTACCGTGGCGTGCGCGCGCTGGTGCGTGACCAGCGCGGCTGGGCGCTGGCGAAGGGCGCTTATGCCCCGGGCGCGGGCGAGTACGCAGTTGAGATGAGACGCTTCGACGAGCGCGCCACGCTGGCGGCGCAGCTCGCGAGCGGCGAGGCGACGGGCGAGCGGATGCGCGAGCTCGGCCGCCGCCTAGCGGACTTTCACCGCCGGGCCGAGCCGGCACCAGCGCCGGGAGCCTGGCCCGAGCACCTCGCACGGTCGCTCGACGAGAATCTCGAGGCGCTGCTGGCGGTTGGCGGTGGGGTTGTGGAGAGCACTCAACTCGCCGCCGCCGAACGCTTCGTCTCGGCGTTCTTGGTGGCCCGCCGGGACGAGCTGGCCGACCGGGCCGCGCGCGGCTGCGTGCGGGACTGTCATGGCGACCTTCGCGCCGAACACGTGCTGTTTGGCAGGGACGGCGTGGAGGTGTTCGACTGCGTCGAGTTCTCGCCCGCTCTGCGCGAGATCGACGTGGCGACCGACCTGGCGTTCCTCGTGATGGACCTGGCCGGCGCCGGTCGCGAGGACCTCGGCCTGGAGCTCACCGGTTCCTACCGCCAAGTGGGGGGTGACCCCGGGAACGATGCGCTGCTCCACTTCTTCGCCATGTATCGCGCGTGGGTGCGCGCGAAGGTCGCGTGCCTGCGCGCGGCAGAGCTCGAGAGCGCGGACCCTCGCCGGGCTGCGGCGCTGTCGGAGGCGCGCGTCCTCGCCGCCCTCGCCCGACGGCTTGCCTGGCGGGCTCGATGCCCACTCGCGCTCGTGGTCTGTGGAGGAGCGGCAAGCGGCAAGAGCCACCTGTCGCGGCACCTGGCTGAAGCCGGGGGCGCCGTGCATCTGAGCTCGGACGTGGTCCGAAAGGCGCTGCTGGGCCTCGAGCCGAGCGAGCGCGCACCCGAGGCTGCCTACTCCGAGGAGATGAACCGCAGGACCTACGCCGAGCTTGGCAGGCTAGCTCGGCGGCACTTGGACTCCGGCCGCCCCGTGCTCGTGGACGCGACCTCCCGCTACCGGCGCGACCGTGACGACTTCGTGGCGGCGCTGGGGGAGGCCGAAGTGGCATTCGTGGAGTGCCTGGCTCCAGCCGCTGTCCGCGCGCGGCGCGCCGCCGACCGCGAGGGCGACCCGGCGCGGGAGTCGGACGCCGGCGTGGAGCTCGCCCAGCGCCAGCTGGCGGAGTTCGAGCCGCTCGACGAGGCGCCCGCCAGTGCCCACCTGCCGCTGCGGACCGACCGGCCGGTGGAGCAGGTCGCCGACGACGTCGAGGCGCTGATGGACGCGCGGCTCAGCCAGCGCTCTGCAAAGCCTTCGCGGTGACCTTGTACTCCGGGCAGCCGGTCGCCTCGTCAGTCGCCTGGGAGGTCAGCACATTCGCCAGCGCCTCGGGGGAGCGGAAGGACGCGCACCACGTCCCACTCCTTGACCTGGACGATCTCGTCGTCGAGCTTCATCCGCCCGCTCCCGCGCACGACCACGAACACCTCCTCCTGTTCCTTGTGCGTGTGGCCGTACGGGAGGCGATAGTCGGGAGGGATGCGCTGGTAGCTAAGGCCGCACTGCTCGAGCTCGAGCGCCTTGCTTGCGAGGCGGAACTCCAGGTCCGGCGCGCCGTCGAAGTTGGACCCCAGATCCTCCTTGAGGTTCCTGAGCGTGAACGGCACGCGCCGCGATTCTACTTTTCATCTCCGCCCCGCCGGGCCCCGCTGGGTCTCTGTGCGACGCGCCCGACAGGATTCGAACCTCTGACCTTCGGTTCCGTAGATCGACGAGTAGCGGCTGTTTTTGGCTCTACAGAGCCACGCGATCCGGTCCAAGTTGCCAAAGACTCGCCAGAAAATCACCCGGCCGCCATCTGTTTCGCGC
>Ga0126312_10000987_pt1 | contig 18158 bp, 19 predicted proteins | sample Plot104A_FD_92537 | JGI IMG/M metagenome (GOLD analysis project Ga0126312, IMG submission 92537) | Serpentine soil microbial communities from UC McLaughlin Reserve, CA, USA - Plot104A | ecosystem: Environmental > Terrestrial > Soil > Grasslands | place: USA: UC McLaughlin Reserve, Lake County... | reverse complement strand
CCGGTCTCGAGGTTCACCGCGGGGATCACGACGCGCGTCATGCTTTCGCCGAGACGCCTGTCGCCGAAGACCCGGTCAAGAGCGCCGCTGAGCCCACCCGCGTCGTACTTTCCGAGTGCCCACTGTCGCAACTTGCGTGGCAGTTTAGGACCGCAGAAGACCCCCGGCCCATGCTCCAAGTAGAAGTCAAGAATCTCGTGGGCACTAAGACCTGATGCGAGCCCAAGCGCGATGATCCCACCGGTCGAGGTACCGGTAACCAAGTCGAAGTAGTCGACGACGGGCTCGCCGAGGAGTCCTCGACGGTGGCTAGCAGCGCTGCTGGCAACACGCCGCGGATGCCTCCGCCATCGATGGCCAAGACCTTTCTCACGTAGCGACCCGCGCCGGGAAGTATTCGTTTCCGAGCAGTGCACGCCATGCCCGGATGGCGAGGCTGAGGTCGTCGGTCTCCGCGGCGATCGTCGCGATCTCGGCCATCTCGACCACCCTTTTGTGAAAGACGGCCCAACTTTCCCAGGACCATTCCGCTGCTGTAAACACGTCCCGGTCGTGGCACGGCGTCCAGAGGTAGCGCGAGTACCCCTCATTCGCGCCATCCGCCGCGATAGCCCCGAGGACGTTACTGACGTAGTCCGCTGGACCCCCGCGGAACACGCGGTCCGGGAGGCTGTAAAGCAGGCACTCCAGGTGGAAGGACACGGCCTCAAGGCCGAACCTCTCACGCAGATGCTTCAGCACTTTGATCATGGGCTTGAAGTTGCCGCCCGTTGCGTTCGGCGCGTTCTTGCGCGACAGCAAGTACTGGTGATAGCGGGCAAACCCGTCTTCCCACTCGCCTTGCTCGGGTCGGTAGAGGCGGAACGGCTCGCTGTCAGCGTCGTAGTTGCCCGCCTTGAAGACCACCGGCAACACCTCAACCTTGATGTCGAGATGAACCTTGATGACCATGCTGTTCGGGCGGTACGCGACATACGGCGCAAACCTGCGGTCGGCCGCGATCGCGCGTGCGACGGCGGCGAAGATGTCGTCGCGGGACCAGCTTCGGCCACCCCCCGATCCGCTGCCCGGTTGCCAGAGTGCACAAAGCGCGACGATGTCCACGTCATTGATGCTGTAGATCGCGGTCTCTTGGCGGTAGGAACCTTGGAGGAAGCAATGTGGTTCGAGGTCGCCGGCCGGCCCGAAGCGATTCTCGATCAAGCTTGTGATGGCCGCGTGCTCCCGCGCGGCCGTCTGCTCGAAAGACCGTCTCGGGTTAATCCCGGGAAAGAACCTCGCGAAGTGCTGGGATAGCGCATGGATTGCCATCGCGTTAACGCCTCCCTCGATTCTCGCGCCCGAGCGGACGGCACGGCGATACGTCGAGGCGCCGGACAACAGCCGCGGCGGGCAGTGGGGTGTGAACATACTGCGCGGCATGCGCACGAAGTGGCGAGGGTCGGCCGCCGCACGCGCGACAGGCAGGAGTCCGAGCTCGCCCTCCTCCAATTTCGCGTGGTTGCGAAAGCCGGGCGCGACTTGCGGGGCACGTGCGGCTTGGACGAGTTGCGTGCGTCGTGAGGGCCCGGTCGAGTGGCGCGTGGCAACGCTTACTTCGCTCCGTCAAAGCGGTAGTAGCGGAGGGAGCGCTCAGTGGCGCTCCCGTCCGGTGACCAGAGTCTTGAGGCCGGCACCCGCGGACATTAGCGGGCCGCGGCGGCGATGATCCGAGTCGGGGCATCGCTCCGATTCTCATCGACAACGATCGCCCCACCGCTCGCCGAGCGCCAAGCGGTCGACAGACCGACTGCGCCCGGCTCACCGTACTTGGTGGCCCTCCTGGTAGACCATCAGCAGCACATGACCGAACGAGAGAATGTCCCCTATGACCCCGTACCGCATAGTCACGTCGTTCCGACGGGGTATCTCCGTGCGTGGGCCCGTGGCAATCGGATCGCGATGCGGCGAGTGGGCCTCTCCGATTCGCGGTCGATTGGGATCCGCGACGCAGGGGTTCGCAAGAACTTTTATCGCCGGGAGCGACCCGATTCTGGCACCGCGATCTACGACGTCGAGTGGTCGCTCGGACAAGCCGAGACGGCGGCGTTGTCGCTGGTCTCTAATCTGTCGGCTCGCTGGCCCCTTAACCTCGACGACAAAGGCAAGATCGGCCAGTTCTTCGCGCTTCAGCACTTGCGCGGCGTGGCGTTTCGGCAGTGGCACGAGGACCACGTCGCGTCAGTTCTCGATGAGATCCGCGCGAATCCAGAGGCGGCTCTCAAACCCCATCCCGGCCGGACCACGACGGATGGCATCGAGGAGCTGACGGTGACAATGACGAGCGATACGTATCGGTTGACCAAGATGTTGAAGCTCGTCAGGTGCGTCGGCATCGTCTTCACTTCAATGCACTGGTCCTTAGTCGAATTCCACCGGGGCCGCTTGGCCACATCAGATCATCCGGTCGTCGTGTGGCCCCTCGGCGGCGGTACTAGCCGGAAGCCGAGTGCCAATGACCTTCAGGCGGGTGTGACCGAGAGCCTCGAGGTGTTCATGCCGGCCGGGCCGACGCATCTCTTGCTGATGACTTGGCGCGACCAAAAGAGCATCGGCACTTCGGTTCATGGCAGGGGTCGGCACCTAGCGACAGCCAACGCATTCGTCGTCGCAAACGCCGACACACAGTGGTTCCATGAGCCCGATATCGATCCATGGATTGCGCGAGGTCGCCGTCCGCCGCTCGGGCCGGAACTGCTCGCTGGATACGACCTATCAGAAGCATCGGGCTCCCACCGCCGCGCGAGAGCCGCGGAGCTCGCCAATGCCGAAGCACGCCGCGATTTGAGTAACGACCCCGTCGAGGTCGTCAGCGAAGATGCCCTGCCAGCTTCGACGGACCGGATCTAGTTGACGCACGTACTCGGGCGTCGTCCATCCGGAGTCGCGCACCCCACGCACTGCGCTCTTTACGTGCGAGCAGGCGTCCGTGGCGATCCCGCCGAACACTCGTGCTCGGGACGAGCTCCACTCGTCTCGCACGCGCGGCCGGGGGCCACCGCTTCTCCGGTGGAAGCGAGCGTCTCCCAGGTGCCCGACGACGCGCTCGGTCATCGTGTTCGTAGGCGTTGGTCGACACGACCGGATGCAGGCGGGAAAGGAGCCGCGCGACGGCGCCCTGCGCCGCACGCGCACCCAGGTGTCGACACAAAGGGATACTGAACCAGTAGGCCGTAGTGCCGGGCGACTACTGGACGCGGATCAGGTCCCCGGTGGGCGGTAGTCGACCGAGTCGATCGAGCGCTTCGCAGCATCGTCGACCTGCTCGGGGGCAAGCAGAACGGTCGTCTTGGTGGTCGCCCCTCCGGCCGAGTCGACGGACAGCGCGACGGCCGCCGCGGCCTCATTGTCGGGCAGGTCCAAGAGCACGACGGCGTCGTAGTCGCCGAACGCGAAGTAGAACGCCTCGAGCTCCCCGCCCACGCTCTTGGCCGTCTCCACCACGGCGTCGCGTCGACTCGATCCGCCCTTGGTCCGAACGCCCTCAACGCCCTCATGGGTGTACGAGGCCTCGATGAGATACTTCGGCATGAGCACCCTCCTCGGACTGGTTCGCGCCAACCATCCCACGCCTGCGACGCGCCCGCAAGGAACCGCAGACACGGCTCGGCTGTCGGCTGCCGCTGCGGCCTACGCCACCAGCTCAGCCGCGCGCCGACACGCCGGGTTGTACGACCCAGGCGTGCGGGATCCGCGACCACGGCGCCGACTATGACGCCGCCGACGCGGTCGTCCTCGGCATCTCGCCCGATCCGGTCAATCGCGTGAAGAATTTCGCGGACAAGTACGACCTGGGCTTCACGTTGCTGGCCGACGAGGACCACGCCGTGGCCGAGGCCTACGGGGTCTGGGTGGAGAAGTCGAGGTACGGGCGCACGTATTGGGGCAACGAGCGCACGACGTTCGTGATCGACCCCGACGGGCGGGTGGCCGAGGTGCTCCGGAAGGTCAAGCCCGCCCAGCACGACGACCTGGTCCTCGCCGCGCTCGGCGGCTAACGGCCTCGAAATAGGCCAGGCCGGGGTACGGCCGCAGCTCGCGGCCGTAGCTGCGGATGCGCCGGCCCTCGTAGCCGGCCCGATCGAGCTCGGCCAGCACCTCGGCGGGATCGAACAGCCTGAGGCGGTGCTCCTCGTCGTCGCGGCGCCAGCCGCCGCGGCCCGCGCGCGTGAACGTCGTGATGCGGCGGCGCAGCCTGCCGTCGGCCGCGGTGACCTCGTTGCACATCAGCCAGCCGTCGCCCTCGGCGAACGTGCGGCCGGCGGTCAGGCGCGCGCGGGCCGGCGTGGCGACGTCGAACAGGAGCAGCTCCGCATCTGCGCGGCCGAGCACCGACAGGGAGCCCGCGTAGCAGAGCACCTCGCCGAGGGCGGTGATCGCCGCGCAAGGCGGCGGCGCGTAGTCCACGACCGAGGCCTGCTCGAAGCGGGCGCGCGGAGCCTGCCGGCGCGCGATCCGCAGCATGTCCTCGGACTGGTCGATGCCGAGCACGTCGTAGCCGGCGTCGGTCAGCGCCCGCGCCCAGATCCCGCTGCCGCAGCCGAGGTCGACGACGAGGCCGTCGTCGATGCCCGCCCGGCGCAGCCGGCGCAGGAGGCCGGGCGCGGCGTCGCGGGCGAAGTCGCCGAACCCCGCGTCGTGGATCGCGGCGAGGTCGTGGGCGTAGAACGCCAACTGGTCAGGGTGGTCGGGGAAGGCCCGACCCCGACTACGGGGTGACGGGCGCCGGCGGTAGCGTGAACGGCGTCGGCACCACGATCTGCCCCGTCGCCCCCGCCTGCTGGACCCACGCGGCCAGCGACTGGAAGGCGAGGTCGGGCTGGCCCTGCTTGTCGACCAGGCTGGTGTCGAACGAGTACAGCGGCGACTGCGGCGCCAGCAGGTACTGGACGACGAGCTTGACCCGCGGATCCTTGAGCGAGAGCTGGAACCCCTTGCGCAGATAGGCGGCGCGCTGGGTCTCGGGCAGCGTGCTGGCCGTGGTCTTGCCGCGCGCGTAGAAGCCGTACTCGGTCAGGTAGAGGTTCAGGGGATTGCGGGTCGGCGAGGTCCCGCCGCCGGTGTTGATGAGGGCGCCGCGCTTCTGCAGCTTGTTGAGCGCCTGGTCGAGGCGGACAAGCGACCCCGTGGTCACGTCGTCGGAGGTCAGGCCGGGGAAGTACGGGCCGTACGCCGTGCCCGACAGCAGCGTGTACGGGTGGTGCGCGTATCCGTCGGTGCGCAGCGGCGGGCACTTGCGGGCCGCCGTGTAGTTCGCCTTCGAGCAAGTGATCTGGCGCAGGAAGGTCAGCGGCGAGGACGCCACGCCCGTGCGCCCGATCGGGCTCGTCTCGCCGAGGAGCACCTGCGCGTTGGGGTCGACCCGCTTGATGCCCCGGTACGCCCCGATGTAGAGCGCGCGGTACTGCTGCGGCGCGCTGACGTGCGGGTTGAGCCAGCTCGAGTAGTTGGGCTCGTTCCAGATCGAATAGCGGTCGACGCGCCCCTTGAAGTGCTGGGCGGCGGCACGGGCGAACTGGGCGAACAGCCGCGGGTTGGGCTTGAAGTTCGAGGGCTTGCCGTGGCGGGCGCTGGCCCACGCCGGGACCGGCCCCAGCAGGGTGAGCTGGACGCGCTGGCCGTTGGCGGCGGCCTGGTCGATGGCGCGGTCGACGTCGCTCCAGTCGTACGGGACCGGGTGGGGGACCTGGGCGTCCTTGGCCGTGTCGCCGACGACACCGGCCCAGCCGAGGTTGATGCGCAGGCGCGAGACGCCGAGCTGCTTGGCCAGGTCGTAGCCCTTCTGCGGCGTGAGCAGGTTCTGGGCCACGAAGACCTGGTCGTCCTGCAGGCCGATCTCGAGCGGTTGGTTCTGGGCGCGCTTGGCCGCGCCCGCCGGCACGGCGGCGAGCGCAAAGGCGAGCAGGATCAGGGAGATGAGCGTCGAGGGGCGGCGCATCGGGCGGCAGTCTAGGAACAACACAGGACCTTCCCCCGGGGTTGCGGCGCCGTACTGTTCCTGGCGTGACCACGGTCGTGGCCTCGCTGAGCAGCTTCCTCGACTCGGTGGGCGAGTTCTTCTCCAAGCTGGCCGACATCAACTGGCTGGCGATGATCGCGGGGCTCATCGCGTTCGGGATCTATCTGACCGTGCGCTCGCGCGCGTATTTCAACGTCCTGCGCGCCGCCTATCCGAAGGAGACCTTCCCGTTCCGCAACATCTGGGCCGCCTACGTGGCCTCGTACGGGTTTAACAACGTCATCCCGGCGCGCGGCGGCGACCTGATCAAGCTCTACCTGGTCAAGCGCTCGATCCCCAACTCGTCCTATCCCGCCGTGGGGTCGAGCATCTTCGTGGAGGTCATCTTCGACCTCGTGATGGGGTCGATCATCCTGACCTACGCGTTCACGCAGGGGGTGTTCCCCAAGCCGCCGGACTTCTCCGACTTGGATGCGTTCGACCTGTCGTTCTTCGCCTCGCACCCGCAGTTCACGCTGTTCCTGCTTACGGCGCTCGGGATCCTGGTCATGGTCGGCTTCGCGCTGCTCTCGCGCCGGGTCAGGGCGTTCTGGGCGCGGGTGCGGCAGGGGATCACGATCGTCTTCGACCGCAGGCGCTACTTCCGCGAGGTGTTCCTGGTACAGCTCGGGGCGTGGGTCTTCCGCTGCACGGCATTCTGGTTTCTGCTCGAGGCCTTCCACATCGGCGGCTCGGTGCGCAACGTGCTGCTGGTGCTGGGGACGAACGCGGTGGCGTCCGCGGTGCCGTTCACGCCCGGGGGCGCCGGCGTCCAGCAGGCGCTGCTGATCAAGGTCTTCGCGGGCGCCACGAGCGCCGAGGCGGTGGCGGCGTTCTCGGTCGGCCAGCAGATCGCGATCGCGGCGTTCTCGTTCGCGGTCGGGTTCGGCGCCCTCGCGGTCGTGTTCCGGATCCGGTCGTTCAAGGAGGTGCGCCGGCTCGGCCGCGAGGACCGCGCGGCCGAGGCCGCGGCCGCCAAGAGCTAGGCGCGCCCGCCGCTTACTGCAGGCCCTGGCGCGCTTCGCGCACCAGCGTGACCGCATCGGGGAACACCCGCGCGATGACCGCGCGGATCTGCTCCGCCTGCTCGTCGGTCGTGCCCTGGATGTTGACCCGGTTGATGGCCGCCACCGTGAGGTCGACCGCGAGCTTGATCGCGTTGTCCGCCCACGCGAGCTTCTGGGCGCCCTGCATCTGCTCGGCGAACTCGGCCATCCGCCGCTGCAGCTCCTCGGGGTCACCGAACAGGCCTCCGAACCCTTCTTCCATGCGTGCCATGGTACGCCCATGGCGCCGGTGATCGAGGGCGCGGGGGTTTCGCTGTCGTACTCGGAGCATGGCGAGGGCGCCGCGGTGCTGCTCGTGCACGGGATCGGCGGGTCCGAATGGCCGCCTCTGCCGGGCCGGGTGGTCGGCTACGACCGGCGCGGGTACGGCTCGAGCGGGGCGCCGGAGCCCTATCACCGGACGACGGTCGAGGAGCAGGCGGAGGATGCGGCGGCGCTGGCCTCGGGCTTGGGGCTCGGTCCTGCCGTGGTCGTCGGGGACGGCCTCGGTGGGGTGATCGGGCTGGACCTGGCGCGTCGGCACCATGCGCTCGTGCGGGGTGTGGTGGCGATCGATCCGCCGCTGTTCGCCTTCGTGCCCGAGGCGTCCGAGATGCTGGCGGCCGAGCGGGCAGAGCTCGAGCGCGTCCTGCGCGACAAGGGTCCGGCCGAGGCGGTGCGGGCCTATTTCGCCGACCGAGGGCGTGCGTTTGCCGCGCGGGCGGCGGAGGCACACCGGGCGTTCTTTGCCGACTATGGGGCGGCCGCGGGTTGGTCGGTGGGGCGGCGCGAGCTGCGGGCGCTCGACGTGCCGGTGTGGGTGCTGGACTCGCCTCGGGCGTCGGCTTATGCGCGGGCCGCTTCCGATGCGCTCGCGGCTGCGTTGCCGGAAGCCCGGCGGGGTGGCGCCCTGCGCGAAGCGGTCGCTTCGCTGCTGGCGGCCTGAACGGCAGCGACGAAGGAGGGTTGGATCGGCGTCGGCGGTTTCCCGCGCGATGGTTTGGGGGCGTGGGCCGACTTGGGTCGCTATGTCAGACCTAACTCGGCCCACGTCGCCTCGGGCGCGTTGCGATCTTCGCGATCGTGCCTCCGTGGCGGGTCAGGCCTGCCGCCAGCTCCGCCGCCGCTGCCGGCGGTGCCAGAGGCCCCGCCGCTGCGGACGTCGAGGTGGTACCGGCGGTGGCCGCCGACCCGTGCCTGGCACGAATCCAGGTTCGGTACGCCGGCCAGCAGCACCCCGCCCGGTCGCAGCCACCCCGCCGCCCGCGCGGCCGCGGCGGCCGGGTCGTCGAGGTGCTCGGGCACGTGCCAGGACACGACGGCGTCGAGCGTGTCCGGCTCGACCTCGGCGTCCTCCCAGCCGGCGCGCTGCAGGACGACGGCGCCGCGCAGCGCCGCCTCGACGCCCCGCCGCTGGCGGTCGAAGCGGTCGAGCACCCGGCGGGCGACGCGCGGCAGTCGCGGCTCGACCGGCCGGTCGGCGCCGGTCTCGTACGCGTCGGGCGGCGCTTCACCGAGCGTGACCGCGTCGCACGCCCCGCACCGCGCGAGCTCGAACCGGCCCGGAAGCGCGGGATCCGAAGCGGGGACCGAGCGCCAGGAAGCGACCGGCCCGCCACAGGCGGGGGCAGGTCAGGGCATGCAGCCGCTCAGGAGGTCGCCCACGCCAATCCGTGGTCCGACAGGTGGCTCAGGAACGCGACGGGGTCGAACGCGCTCGCCGGCGACAGCACGCCCGAGCGGTCATACCCCGAGTGCGCCAGTAGCGAGGCCCCGTGAACCGAGGTCACCGCGGTCAGGCCGTAGACGTCCGAGCCGGTCACCGCTCCGCGGCCCGACCGACCGCTCGCGCCGATCGCCTCCGCCACGATCAGGAAGCGGGCCGCGCGGCGCGCGTCCTCCTCGGGGCCCTCGGGCAGCGCCCCCAGCGCCGCGTGCAGGGCGCTGCGCACCGGTGTGCGCAGCGCCATCCCGATGCCCGCCATCAGCGGCGGCAGCAGCGGGGACAGGGGGCCGACCGGCGCCATCGTCGAGACCGCCACCCGCGCAACGATCGTGCGCACGCGCGTGTGACGGGGCACGGTCACGACCTCCCCGCACGGGTACTGCGCTGCGACTTGGCGCCCGAACGGCTCCGGGAACACCACGCTCGAGCGCATCGGCCCGGGACCGGCCGGCCTCCACGCGCCGTCCTCCCAGACGACGTCGCCGCCCTTGGCGATCTCGAGCGTCGACTTGATCGTCCCGCGCGACGCCCCGAAGCCGCTCACGACGTAGGCGAGCCGCAGCTCGTCGACCGGCTCGTGGTCCCGGGCCACCAGCCGGCACAAGAGGTCGCCGGGAACGTAGTCGAAGCCCATGGCCGGCACCACGGCGACCTCGGCCGCCCGTGCCGGCTCGTCGTAGCGGTCCGCGACGAGCTTCATGAACGCCTGCTCGCCGGTCGTGTCCACGTAGTGGGTGCCGGTCTCGACCGCGGCGCGCACCACCGGCTCGCCGTGCAGCGTGAACGGCCCGGCGCAGTTGATCACGGCCGCGCAGTCGCCGAAGGCATGGCGCAGGGCGTCGCGGTCGTTGACCCCGGCGGCGCGGACGTCGGGGTCACCCAGCTCTCCCGCCAGCGCCCGCAGCTTGCTCGCGTCGCGCCCGCACAGCATGAAGTCGAGGCCCCGCCGCTGCAGCTCTCGCGTCACCAGCCGCCCGGTGTAACCGGTCGCCCCGTAGACCGCGATGGGCCCGGCTTGGCTCAACCGCCGCGGTGGTGGAAGTAGAACTCGGGCAGCGCCGCGCGTGTGATCGAGCTGGCGAGGTTCATGGCCAGCTCGGCGTCGCCCGTGCGCACCGCGAGGTCGTCCAGCGTCACGATGCCGATGAGCTCGCCGCCCTCGAGCACCGGCAGCCGCCGGATGCCGTGCTCGACCATGAGCTCGGCCGCCCCGGTGATGTCCAGGTCGGGAGCGGCAGTGACGACGGGCGCCGACGCGTGGTCGCAGGCACGGTCGCTCGGGTCGCGCCCGTCGGCGAGCACGGAGACGGCCAGGTCGCGGTCGGTGACGAAGCCGACGGGCTGCCCGTCCTCGACCAGCACCACCGAGCCCACGTTCCGCTCCCGCATGATCTCGGCCACCTCGCGCACGCTCGTGTCGGGCGTCGCGGTGACCACGGATTCGGTCATCACGTCGCGGATGCGCACCCGGGCGAGTCTACGTCACGAGGCGCCACCTAGACTTCCGCTCTTGGCTTCGATGACCCCCACTCAGCACCGCGTCCGCGACCGGATCGAGGCGTTGATACGGCTCGCCGCGCCGGCGCTCGACCTGCTCCTCGTTGCCGGCGACCGCGTCTCGCGCGCCGCCGACCGCGGCGATGCGACGGCCGAGCTCTCGCCGCCGGCCGTCCGCAGCGAGCGTGCCATGGCCGGCCAGGTCCGGCGGGACTGATCGCCATGCCGCAACCAAAGACGCCGCCGCGGGCGGCCGATCCGGAGGAGACGCTCGCCTGGGAGGCGCGCAACCGCAACTGGGCGATCGCCGCGGCCGTCGTCGGCGCGGTGCTGCCCCTGATCGGCTTGTTCGTCGCGCCGAAGCCGAAGGCCGATCAGGTTCCGGAGCTCACGAGCGCCCTCATCTACTTCCACGACAACGCGAGCGGCTTCGTCATCAGCCAGGTCGTGATCTCGATCGGCACGATCGGCACCGGCATCGCGCTGCTCTTCCTCTACCGCGCGACCAAGGCGCGCCGGCCGCAACTCCAGCCCGCCGCCCGCGTGCTGGCGATCGCCGGCCCGATCCTCCTGACCGTCGCCGGGATCGTCGGTCAGGTCTACCTGGCTCAGAAGTCGGCCAACTTCGTCAAGGGGCCTAAGACCGACCCCGAGGCGGACAAGATCCTGACCGGCGGGGTCCGCGTCGCCACGGGCTCGGCCGGCATCGCCGGACAGTTCGCGCTCGGCTTCGCGTTCGTGATGATCTCGCTCAATGCCATGCGCGCCGGGTTGCTGACGCGGTTCATGGGCGTGCTCGGCATCCTCGTCGGCGTGTTCCCCGTGCTGCTGAGCCTGCTGGCCAGCACGCTCTCGGGCCTCGGCGGCGGTCCGGCTCCGATCGTCCAGTTCTTCTGGCTCGGCGCGGTCGCCTACCTGTACTCCGGGCGCTGGCCGAGCGGGCTGCCGCCGGCCTGGAAGACCGGCAAGGCGGAGCCGTGGCCGTCGAGCGAGGAGCTGCGCCAACAGCGCGCGGAGCAGATGCAGGCGCGCCGCGGGGCCGCCGGTGGCGGCGGAGGGGGCGACGCCGCGCCTGCCCGCCCGCCCGGCGGCCTGCTCGGCATGCTGTTCGGGGGCGGTCAGCGGCGCGGGGCGCCCCAGCCGCAGGCGGAGGCCGCCGACGGCGAGCCGGTCGAGGCCGAGGCCAAGCCGGCCACGCGACCATCGCCCGCCACCTCCGCGCGCAAGCGGAAGAAGAAGAAGAAGCGCGGCTAGCGGGCGCGTGCCTAGACGATCGTCTGCACCGTCCCGCCGTCGACCGACCATGCGGCGCCGGTGACGTTGGACGCGCCCTCCGAGCACAGGAACACGATCACGGCAGCGATCTCGTCCGGCTCGCCCATCCGCCCGAGCGGGATCTTGCCCGCTGCCGCCTGCAGCGCCTCCTCGCGCGACGTGCCCGACCGCTTCGCCGTCTGGTCGGCCAGCCCGCCCGGCCCCGTCCACAGCTCCGACGCCACCGCCCCCGGCGCGACGGCGTTGACGAGGACCCCGTCGCCCGCGTAGGCGTCGGCGAACACCCGCGAGAGCGACAGCTCGGCCGCCTTGGCCACCGAGTACGCCGCGTTGGACGGCGACGGCCGCTTGCCCGAGGACGACGAGACGTTGACCACGCGCCCCCAGCCCGCCTCGGCCATCCGCGGGATCGCCGCGCGCATGAGCCGCAGCGGGGCCATGACGCTCAGCTCCCACTGGTCCTCCCAGTCCTCGTCGGTCAACTCCTCCAGCGGCTTGTTCTCGCTCGTCCCGGCGTTGTTGACCAGCACGTCGACGCGCCCGAACCGCTGCAGCGCCGACCCCACGATGCGGTCCCCGGCGTGGGACGACGTCACGTCGGCCGCCACCGTGGCCAGGTCCCCGCCGAGCGAATCCGCCGTCGCCTCGAGCGCCTCGGCGTCGCGCCCCACGAGCAGGACGGCGGCCCCCTCGGCGAGCAGCCGCCGAGCCGTCGCCAGCCCGATGCCACGGGTGGCGCCGGTGACGATCGCCGCGCGCCCGGAGAGCCCTAGGTCCATGCCGTCATGATGCCGCCATGAAGTCGCACACGGTCTACCGCACCTTCACCACCGACAACCGCCGCGAGCTCATCCGCATCACCGAGGACGTCCAGCGCGCGGTCGACGACGCCGGCATCGCCGAAGGCATGGTGCTGGTCAGCGCCATGCACATCACCGCCGGCGTATGGGTCAACGACGACGAGCCCGGCCTGCACGAGGACACCCTCGAATGGCTCGACAAGGTCGCGCCTCCGAGCTGGAAGGAGCCCGCCAACGACGTCGCCCGTGAGCTCCTGCCCGACCCGGGCGACTACCGCCACCACCGCGGCGGCGAGGACAATGGCGACGCCCACCTGAAGAACCTGCTCGTGCACCACCAGGTGGTGCTTCCCGTCACTGACGGGCGGCTCGACCTCGGCCCCTGGCAGCAGGTCTTCTACGCCGAGTTCGACGGCAGGCGCCCAAAGCGAATGGTGATCAAGGTGCTGGGGGAGTAACGCAGCGCGAACAGCTGTGCGCCTGCTGATCAAGGTCATCGGGGAGTGAACGCCCACTCTGTCGGGTAGTTCACCCAAGGGGGTCCCACTGAGTCCACCGACCCAGAGGAGGAGAGGATGGAAGGTACCCCGTCCGGCAGGCAGGCTCCCGTCAGAACCGGACCCGGCGAGGTGGGAACCGAAGAGGATCCGACCGCACCGCGGGTCCTCCACTTTCCCAAGGTCGCCGATCCGGGCCCGCTCGGCCTCGCCGCGTTCGCGCTCACGACATTCGTCCTGAGCTTCTTCAACGCCGACCTGGCGCCCAAGAGCGGAGAGGTCATCGTCCTTCCCCTCGCGCTCGCCTATGGCGGGATCGCGCAGTTTGCCGCCGGCATGTGGGAGTTCCGGACCGGCAACACGTTCGGCGCCGTCGCGTTCACCTCATTCGGCGCGTTCTGGGTCTCGTTGTGGTTCTTCAACCAGTTCTTCGCTGAGGAGATCAAGGACCCCGGCGTCGTGGGGCATGCGGTCGGCCTCTACCTGATCGCCTGGGGCATCTTCACGACCTACATGTTCGTCGCTTCGCTGCGCACGACCGTCGCGGTCAGTCTGGTGTTCTTCCTGCTGGCAATCACGTTCTTCCTGCTCGGCTTCGGGAACCGCGGTGCGAACGCAGACGTCATCAAGCTCGGCGGCTACGTCGGCCTCGCGACCGCGATCGTCGCCTGGTACGCCTCGTTCGCAGTGGTGACCAACTCGACGTTCGGGCGGACGGTGCTGCCCGTGGTTCCGTTGAAGAGGGAGTAGTGACCAGGAGTCGTCATCATCCGGAGGCGGCGCAGGGGATGCCCTCGCGCCGCCTCCGCCGCGCCCGGACAGAAGGGAGTTCTTGATGGCAGAAACGGCACGGGGACGCGCTACGGGAGAGCGCGAGTACTCAGAGACCGAAATCGCCGTTCACTGGCGCGAGGAGGACTACTACCCGCCTCCCGAGGGGTTCGAGGCTCAGGCCAATGCGAACGACGAGTCCATCCTCGAACGCTTCAGCGAGGACCATTTTCCGGATTGCTTCGAGGAATACGCGGACCTTCTGACCTGGGACAAGAAGTGGGACGCGGTCCTGGACACCAGCAACCCGCCGTTCTTCAAGTGGTGGGTCGGCGGGCGCCTGAACGCGTGCGTGAACTGCGTCGACCGGCACCTGGAGTCAAGGGGGAACGAGAACGCGATCATCTGGATCCCCGAGCTCGAGGAGGACGAGACCCAGGAGATCACGTATGAGGAGCTGCACCGCCGCATCAACGAGTTCGCGGCGCTGCTGAAGGACTTCGTCGGCGCGAACGCCGGCGACCGCATCACCTTCCACCTGCCGATGGTGCCCGAGCTGCCCGTGTCGATGCTGGCCTGCGCCCGCCTCGGCGTGATCCATTCCGAGGTGTTCGGCGGCTTCAGCGGAGCAGCATGCGGCCAGCGGATGGGCGACGCCCAGAGCACCGTCCTGGTGACGATGGACGCCTACTACCGAAACGGCAACCTGATCGACCACAAGGCGAACGCCGACGAGGCGATCGAGGAGGCGCGCAAGGAGGGCATCGAAGTCGAGAAGGTGCTCGTCTGGCGCCGGATCCCGGGCGAGTACCACTCAGCCAGCGAGATGGTCGAGGGCCGCGACTTCTTCGTCGACGAGCTGCTGGACAACTACAAGGGTCAGCAGGTCGAGCCGGAGTCGATGGAAGCCAACGACACGCTGTTCCTGATGTACACCAGCGGCACCACGGGGCGTCCGAAGGGCGCGCAGCACACGACGGGCGGCTTCCTGTCATACGTCGCCGGCACTTCGAAGTACTACCAGGACATCCACCCCGAGGACACCTACTGGTGCTTCGCGGACATCGGCTGGATCACCGGCCACTCCTACATCGTCTACGGCCCCTTGGCGCTTGGAACGACCACCGTCATGTACGAAGGCGTGCCGACCTACCCGGACGCCGGTAGGCCATGGCGGATCGCGGAGAAGCTCGGCGTGGACATCTTCCACACCGCGCCGACGACGATTCGCATGCTGCGCAAGCTCGGGCCGGACGAACCGGGCAAGTACAACTACAAGTTCAAGACGATGACCACGGTCGGCGAGCCGATCGAGCCGGACGTCTGGCGCTGGTACTACGACGTCGTCGGCAAGGGAGAGGCCGCGATCACCGACACCTGGTGGATGACGGAGACCGGCGGCTTCCTCGGATCGACGCTGCCAGGGCTCCAGCCGATGAAGCCGGGCGCCTGCGGGCCCGGAGTGCTCGGGATCTACCTCGTCATCTACGACGAGGACGGAAACGAGGTGCCGAGGGGCTCGGGCAAGGCCGGCAACATCTGCGTCCGCAACCCGTGGCCCGGCAGGATGCTGACGGTCTGGCGCCAGGACGAGCGCTTCATCGACACCTACTACGCGAAGTACAGCGACCCCGATAGCAAGGACTGGCACGATTGGCCCTTCCTGTGCGGTGACGGCGCCGTGGAGGCCGAGGACGGCTACTTCCGCATCCTCGGACGGATCGACGACGTGATCAACGTCGCCGGCCACCGGCTCGGCACTAAGGAGCTCGAGTCGGCCGCCATCGAGGTCGACGAGATCGCCGAGGCCGCCGCCGTGCCCGTGGTCGACGAGGTTCGGGGCAAGGTCGTCGAGATGTACGTCGCGCTCAGGCCCGAGTACGAGCCGAGCGAGGAGATCAAGCAGAAGGTGGCAGCGAGGATCGATACGAACATCGGCAAGATCGCGCGGCCGAAGAACGTCTGGATCGTCGCCGACATGCCGAAGACCCGCTCGGGCAAGATCATGCGCCGAGTGATCGCCGGCATCTCGAACTTCGCCGACGTGGGCGACATCAGCACGCTCGCCAACCCGGACATCGTCGACGACATCCGCGAGCAGGTGCGTCGGGAGAAGGAAGCTCGCGGCGAGGTGCCGGACCTCTCCGGCAAGGAGAAGGAGGAGATCGCGACCTTCGGCAAGTCGTCCGAATAGAACCGCTGCGCTCCGCGCGATGACGGCGGGGGCCGGCCGGCCCCCGCCGTGCGTAGGTGCTTTCCGCCTGATGTCCCCGGGTACGAGCACTACGAGGACCAGGAACGAAGGAGGAGAGCAACGTCATGGGCGACACAGCGACCAAGGCTGAGACTGTCGACCTCGAGCGCGAGCTCGAAGAGCTCCAAGAAGTAGAGAAGTTCGACCCGCCCGAGGAGTTCAAGCGCGACGCGCTTTGGAACGATCCCTCGGTCTACGAGGAGGCGCGCAAGGACCCTGAGGCGTGGTGGGCCAAGCAGGCCGATGCCCTGCACTGGTTCGAGAAGTGGGACCAGGTGCTCGACTGGTCCAACCCGCCGTTCGCCAAGTGGTTCGTCGGCGGCAAGCTCAACGTCGCGTACAACTGCCTCGACCGCCACGTCGAGAACGGGCTGGGCGACCGGGTCGCCTTCCACTGGCGCGGCGAGGAGGGCGAGGAGCGCGACGTCACCTACGCCGACCTACTGCGCGACAGCCAGAAGCTGGCCAACGCGCTGAAGGACCACGGGATCGAGAAGGGCGACGTGGTCGGGATCTACCTGCCGATGATCCCCGAGGTCGTGTTGGCCATGCTGGCCTGCGCGCGCATCGGTGCGCCGCACAACGTCGTGTTCGGCGGCTTCTCGGCCGACTCCGTACGCGAGCGGATGGAGTTCAGCGACGCCAAGGCGCTGATCACCGTCGACGGCGCGCGGCGCAAGGGCAAGACCGCGCCGATCAAGCAGCAGGTCGACGAGGTCATGGGCGACGTCGAAAGCATCGAGACGATCTTCGTCGTCAAGGCCACCGACGCCGACTGCGAGATGCAGGACGGCCGCGACGTCTGGGTGCACGAGGCGATGGAGGCGGCCGACGACGAGTGCCCCGCCGAGCCGCTGGACGCCGAGCACCCGCTCTACATCCTCTACTCGTCGGGCTCGACGGCCAAGCCCAAGGGGATCCTGCACACCACCGGCGGCTACCTGACCGGCGTGGCCTACACCCAGAAGTACGTGTTCGACCTCAAGCCCGAGTCCGACGTGTTCTGGTGCTCGGCCGACGTCGGCTGGGTCACCGGCCACAGCTACATCGTCTACGGACCGCTGGCCAACGGCGCGACATCGGTGATGTACGAGGGGGCGCCCGACTACCCCGACAAGGACATCTGGTGGGAGCTCATCGAGCGCTACAAGGTCTCGATCTTCTACACCGCTCCGACCGCGATCCGCGCCTGCATCAAGTGGGGACCGGAGTACCCGGGCAAGCACGACCTATCGTCGCTGCGCCTGCTCGGGACGGTCGGCGAGCCCATCAACCCCAAGGCCTGGCTCTGGTACCACACCGTGATCGGGAACAAGAAGTGCCCGATCGTCGACACCTGGTGGCAGACCGAGACTGGCCACATCATGATCTCGCCGCTGCCGGGGATCACCTCGACCAAGCCTGGCTCGGCCACGCAGCCGATGCCGGGGATCGAGGCCGATGTGTTCGACGAGTCCAGCGGCGAGCCGGTACAGGGCAAACAGGGCCTGCTCGTCCTGACCAAGCCGTGGCCGGGGATGCTGCGCACCCTCTACAAGGACGACGACCGGTTCGTCGAGACCTACTTCGACCGGTTCGGCCGCGACACCTACCTGGTCGGCGACGCCGCCCGCAATGACGACGACGGCTACTTCTGGATCATCGGGCGCATCGACGACGTGATCAACGTCTCGGGCCACCGCATGTCCACGGCCGAGATCGAATCGGCGGTGGTGTCGCACCGGCGCGTGGCCGAGTGCGCGGTGATCGGCCAGTCCGACGAGGACACCGGTCAGGCCGTGTGCGCGTTCGTGACCCTCGAGGGCAAGGAGAACGAGGGCGACGACGACCTCGTCCAGGACATCCGCGAGACGGTGGCCAAGCGGATCGGCAAGTTCGCCCGGCCCAGGCGGGTGATCTGGTCGGCCGACCTGCCCAAGACGCGCTCCGGGAAAATCATGCGACGGTTGCTTAGGGACATCGCGGAAGGCCGCGAGCTTGGTGACGTCACCACGCTGCGCGATCCGGGCGTGATGAAGGACCTCGAGTCGAAGGTCGGGTCCGAGAACGGCGGAAGCGAGTAGTCGTTAGTCGTTAGAGGCGGGGCCCCGGCCGACGGCGGGGCCCCGTCTTCGCAACTAACGACTAACCAACTGATGCGTATCCGGTTCGTTCCGTCTGGGTTGGCTCGTAGCTTCGCGGGGTGCCTCGGCCGTCGTTCCCTTTGAGCATCTTGGAGTTCGGGGAGCGGTTTGCGACCGAGGAGGCGTGCCGGG
>Ga0126312_10000986_pt1 | contig 18169 bp, 16 predicted proteins | sample Plot104A_FD_92537 | JGI IMG/M metagenome (GOLD analysis project Ga0126312, IMG submission 92537) | Serpentine soil microbial communities from UC McLaughlin Reserve, CA, USA - Plot104A | ecosystem: Environmental > Terrestrial > Soil > Grasslands | place: USA: UC McLaughlin Reserve, Lake County... | reverse complement strand
GCAGCAGATGTTGCATATTCTGCGTTCTTTCCAAATTGGAAAGTTGAGGGACCAAGTGTAGCAATTAATAAAGGTGATCTGCCAATGGCAACAGGTGTCGTAAGAATATATGATGACGCTTGTGCCAATGGTGTTAGGGACGTTGCAACCACCACCAATGAAGGTAGTGGTGGTGGAAGTGGTGGTGGAAGATGTCTTATCGCTACAGCAGCATTTGGCAGCGAATTATCTCCCCAAGTACAGTTTCTAAGAAATTTTAGGGATAATCGGATATTATCAACAATTTCTGGATCAAGTTTTATGAATGTCTTTAATACTTGGTATTATTCTTTCAGCCCCTACGTAGCTGATTATGAAAGGCAGCAGCCATGGTTACAGCAAATAATCAAGACTGCAATATATCCATTGTTAGGGGTTTTGCAGATATCAGAAAAAGCATACTCAGCGGTACCCGGTGAATTTGGATCATTGGGTGCAGGTGCTATTGCAAGTTCTTTGATTGGAGCAGTATACTTTTGGCCCTTATCAATATTTTTTATTCATAAAAATATTGGAAGAAAAAAAGGATATCACAATAAATTGAACTACAAGATTGTCGCTGCCATGATTGTAATTGCAATTATGATTATTGCTGTGGTTTGTTCGCTGCTTGTTAATAACAACACAACACTTCTAATGATAACTACTTCATTATTTATATTAACAATTCTTACGACTTCTGCAATATTTTCAGCAAAAGCAATACTGGGAATTTCAATGAAACTTAGATCTTTATCTAGAAGGTATAATGGAGAGTAAAAGAACTTGATTATAGTGGCCATCTATGATGATGATGCTTTTCATCCAAAAGAAAACTCGATTGAAATGGAGGTACAACCGGATACTGTCTCACTTACGACACAACGGGACCTTTGGATCAAAGCAAAAAATATCGAGATAGAGGCAGATGAGACAATTCGACTAAAATCTGGCTCGACAATGACCATAAATGGTTCGCTAACTAAAATAAACTAACTTGGATCTTTTTTTATTCCTGTGCTTCCTTAAATAATCGCGATATTACATTTTGTATGCACATAAGAATGCCTAAATATTTGTACTGCTGTCTCTCTATGAGATCTGTTGCTCAATGTCCTTTCCACCTTCTCCAAATGACCCGGGCAGGGACACATCTGAATCGGCGCAAGGGGCATGTGCATGCAATTATTGATAGGTTCCCTAATGCCAGGGAGTGGTTGATTGAGTAGACAAGGTTCAGGACCTGAAGGTGAATATACTGGAAAGAGGTACTACGGCAAATATCGTGGAAAGGTGATTCTGAACATAGATCCTATGCAGAAGGGCAGAATTCAGGCAATGGTTCCAACTGTCTCACAATACCTTCCAACTACGTGGGCTAATCCCTGCGTCCCGTTTGCTGGACTTGGCGTAGGCACGTTTTTTGTTCCACCGATAAACGCTAATGTTTGGATTGAATTTGAGGAAGGAAACCCGCGCTATCCGATATGGACTGGGGGCTTCTGGGACGAAAAGGACCTAGTTTCAATACAACCAAATCCATTTCTCAAGCCGGGAGATTTTATCATTAGAACCCTTACGGGAAATACGATAAGGCTAAGCGATCTTCCTCCCGGGATAACACTTGAAACCCTCGACCAGAAGAAAGTGTCCCTGGGTGTCGATGGCATTGAGGTCAGCTGGTTAGGAGGCATCATAAGAATTCTCCCTGGAAATATGATTACAATTATGTCAACTTCGAAGATCTCAATCAATTCGCCAGGAAATGTTTCGATTAATGGGCCAGTGTAGCTTAGCCCTTTGATGATGAAATTATCCAACAGGTGAGGAGAGAATATTAGCACACGATATCCTTTGGCCCTTATTTCTTAGCGTCTTTGCCGATAGAAGTACTGTCCTGATATATGCAAAGTAGAATCGTCTGTCTTTGTTTCAACTGCTACGACTTTGATTAGGTTGCCAAGCCATTGCTGCAAGGAGCTTTGTATCAAAATCTGAGTAGTTGTAGATAGCTCCTCGCTATTCGGTGCAAAAATCAACTGATTGATCCTAGCCCCAAAGGTTGGACCGTTAACCCTTTCTTCTATTTTTGTAAATAATGCCTGTTCAATTAATTATCGGACATGCTTTATGTCATCATCTGTCCGAGCAGTACGACCTGTTCCATCTATCCTGAAGGGATAGTTGAATTGCATGTATAATGCTAGCCTCCAGGTTTGCGTATTTGCATTGGAGGATTAGAGATAGGTCTAATTTGTTCCTGTGAATTCTCGACTGATAAATTGATTGCGACAAACCTTTCATGCTCGCAGAGGTTAGCAAATGGAGTGATATTATTGGCGACTGCAAAGTGAAGGTAGTAGAAGTTGGAGCAAAGTTTCCCAGTTATTATTGTTATTTTCAATTGGCGGGTCCTGCAGGTCTCCAATTTGCAGGTGGTAAAGAAGGAAACAAATGATAAACCTTTTGTGCTAAAAACACAAAAGATGAAGGGCTGTAGTCATCTGTATATCTTTCCTTTCTCCCTTTCTCCAAAAATACTTCTAGTTGGTGTAAATTTATCAATCAATCAATCTATCTCTTTTATGTTTATACATATACCGCGGAAAGAAAAGCGCGAAATATATGCTGTTGTTGCTGTAGTTGCTATAAATAAGATTTTATCCATTGTTTTAGCAAAGGTGAAAATTTAGTCACTATTTTAGTCTAAGTTTTTCGGACCGAAAAATTTTCCTAATAACTTAGGCGATTAGACGCAGATTCTCTGAGATATTTCATCTTTTCTTTAATAAGAATGTCAATCTGTTCATGTAACATATTTTTATGCTGCATCAGAATTTCATAGACTACCCAGTTACTTTCATTTCCTTCGATTATTGCACTTATCCTACTCATTGCAATTCTCAATGTCGCGATCGATTTATCGATCGACCTTCTTGCTCTTTCAGTCTTATCAATATGTGTGTCATTATTATAAGCAATATCTGTAGAGTCTAAGAAAAGATAGCCGTCTTTGTGAATTTCCTTTACTATTTCTCGTACATTCTTTGATGAAAGATGCCTTTGCCTTACTAACTCTGCAAGCTTTGATTGTCCTTTCTTGTCGTCGATAAATAGCAATTCTTCAGCCACACTCGTATTCAAAGTAAGATCCGACAATGAGTTCAGAACATCTGCAGGCAAATCAAGAAGCTTGATACGCTTGGCTACGTAACTCGCACTTTTTCCTATTTTATCTGATAACTCGGATAGTCCGCCCCACCCATAATCAGAAACGTACGATTTGAATGCCCTGGCTTCATCTAGAGCACTAAGTGATTTCCTCTGAATATTTTCTATTAAAGCTGCTTCAAATGCTTCTCTGTCATCCATTTCAACAATATGGCAAGAAATTTTTTTCCATTTTAACGCCCTACATGCATGCAATCTCCTATTGCCTGCAACAACTTCAAATTGACTTTTATTATTAACCCGGACCAGAATGGGGTGCAGTAAGCCTTTTTGCCTTATAGACAGCACTAGATCGTCTCCTATGGCACTCCCGGACCGCAAAGAGACGTTGCTGTGTTTAATTCTTGAGATAGGCAATTCGTCAGAAATTCCAGGGAAAAGTGTCGAGCTAATGCCGCTCCTATGGATATCGGGGTAATATTTCGCCATCTCTAAGCTCCTACACCCAAGCTTATAAAATCTCGCCAAAAAGGTCATCAACGAATATTTTTATACGATAAGATTATTTTCATTATTTACTAATAGTCAGATATAATATTGTTCAATTTTAGGTTAGTAGCGATGGTCCCTGTATGTAACAATAGAAGTAATGAGCATAGATATTTCTTTGAATGATGTAGGCTTTGTGCTGATATCTGGTTCCTTGGCAGCGTAATGGATGTTCGTCGATTCAATGTTCATTACTAAGTATTTGGTTTCTTTATTCCGCCATTCAATTTATTAATTTTTGAGAGAAAACATAAATAGCTTATTACCATTAATGAGTAAATGAAACATCATGTGGTTGTAGTATTTTGATAGTCACACTTTCTATAGGTTTTGTGGGATACATTGCATCATTACAATCAGCACTCGCGTCGCCAGCAGCGACCCCATCTGGCCGCCCGACAATATTTGATCTCAATCCTAGATTATACTGCCTGATCTTTCCAGATATATGCGCTCTAACAATACCAAAAAATGAAATACCAAGACAAATACCAGGACCAATACCAGGACCAGTCTGTCTATCTTGCCCGACTTTAGATATCAGCAATTTAAGTTTAAATGAATCATTAATATTGACTCAAATTGGCGGATCAGTCATAGTGACCAAAGTACCAACAGAAAGTCTATTGAATCAAGATGTGGTTGCTCAACTAAATATATCAAATGTAACAGGTAACATGTCAGGTGGACAGTAACGCATTAGTCAGCAATTTAATTAAACTAATTATGACCCTCCAAATAAATTTGTTATACTGGTAGTGCATTGTTATAAGGTACATTTGGCAACTCTGGCTGAATCTACAATTTCGTTTCATAGGCAGACAAAACCCAACAACATATCTTTTGATAAAATGCAATATCAAGACAGGCAACTTTTATAGCCGGGTTATAGTTAGGTGTTCGACTCCCTAGTGGAGGAACAGCGAAATTTAGCTCGTTTGGATCTAATAGAGATCGGGCCCGAATCGCAAGGGCCCTGCCAAATCAAGCCTCTTTTCTGAAGGTTTTCCTCTCGAATCCGCCTGAGCCTGACATCCTATAAATAATAACTAATAAACGACCCGGCGCGACCAACGATCGATAAAAAGCCCAATTACGAATTCTTGTCTTATTTATCCCACCACAACAGTGAAAAGAAATATGTTAAATTCAGAGAATTCTTTCATAGGAGGAAGAAATCCCAAGAAACCAGAGAATTGGGAGAGAATTAAACAGGATATGGATTATCGGTTTATGCCATTTTATTTTATTAAAAGAATTACCATTGCGTGGAATACTTTTATACTCTTACCAATACATAGAACTATGGTAGATCTTTGTCATCTAGATGGTCCTTGTCATAAAGTAGATAGGCGATCGGGAGTATACTCTGATGGCTGCTGATACGATAATCAATTTTGATGATGTTCCTCCAGGTAAAGAGGTGATTGACCATTATAAAGGAATAACATTCATTAACTCACCTTATTTTGGCTCCGGATATGATTATGGTTTTCCATTTGTTGAGCGACTTGGTCGAGGCCAAGCTAACTCAGGCAATCAGGTATTGGTGATAAGAAACTGCAGCGGTGATTTTTGTCAATCCTTGGTAGTTGGCAAGTTTAATTATACAAGGCACGGTATCCAAGTTTTCGTAGGAGAAACACTCGGACCTTCTGTCACTACTAAAGTTACATTGTATGCATTTGATGCAGATAGAAACGTGATAGCATCAACATCAAAGGCAGTCAAAGGAGGCACCGGTGTTCACACGCTGCTTCAAGTTAGCAGGCCCAAAGGAGATATTGATACCTTTGAAGTAAGAGGGCAGGGCTTTTTGTCTCGCTTGGCCATCGATGACCTGCGTTTTGATAACTCCGATAAAATTCCATCTCCAGATTTTGGAATAAGTCGTATTGGACCCTTAGGCGACGGCATACGCCAAGGCTTTTCAGCGACTGCTACAATTAGGGTAAACCGTGTGAACGGATCATCCGGTAACATTCTTTTCAAAGCTACTGGTCTACCCTATGGAGTCACTGCGTCGTTTTCTCCCAATCCTAGTTCTAGTAATGAAATTTTGATGTCTTTTAAGGCTGCATCAGATGCACGCCTAGGTCTAGCGAGTGTAACTGTTACTGCTACACCTCAGGTTGCCAGCGCCGGTCATGATTCTAGGGCGTTGACGATCCCACTCATTGTGGCGGCCAACTTTGCTATAGAGTCCAAAACAATAGACATTCCACAGTGCACTGTCACTCGTGCCGTTATTAAAATATATACTCCAAATACACTAGGAGGCCCAGAACCTGGTTTAATTCCCGTACAGTTCTCAGGTTATGTCGATATATATGTATCTAGTATTTTGCTTGGAGTTGATGTAAAATTTGGCTTCTATGAGGATTATGCTCGTGTATACTTGGAAGGAGGTCGCGATAAGACATTTATCATTCGCATAGCTCCTCTACCCGGAAGCATTTACGAAGGCAAAGATTTGAAATTAGAGCTAGAAGCAAAAAGTCCTCCTTATCCTTCCGTTCGAGCCAGACTGAGCCTGCATGGAACGGCTGGATCATTGGAGGGGTTCAGGCCGAACAGTGGATCTACACCTCATGCACTCCAGCCTGGAACGGAGATAACCTTGTCTGGGACAGGATTCTGTCCCTTATCAAGAAATCCCATCGAAGTAGAGTTTGGTAATGTGAACGCAAAAGCGAAAGTAACATGGGTAGATGACAGATGGGGTAGGACGGCCTCTGTGCGAGTGCCACGCTTGGCTACAGATGGTCCTCTTACAGTGAAGACCGTTCACGGTTCATTTACCTCAAAAGAGGTCTTTGCAGTGAGAACGCATCGTAATACCCACGGATTTGCATTTGAGAATTATGATATAAATTATTTTAGTTATGAGGATTTGTCTGAGGCATTTGGTAAGGAACAAACTTATATCTCAATCACACTTGATCCATGCGAGCCCTTTTTCTTTTTGCCTTCATGCCCAGTGTTGACACTATCATTAATCCCTAACCCCATAGGCCTAATTGTTAGGGAAGTGGCACTAAAATCGATTGATGCTTCCTGTTATGGAATGGCAGTAACCAGTGAGCGACTCTTAAAGGGGGAAATTTCCTATGGATCTTTCATGCCCGGCGGAGCTACTACTGTAAGACAACTTTGTGCCGCCGATGGTCCGTGGGAACCCCTAAAGCACCATATATTTATCCAAAATCTCAGCCAGATAAGCGCTGAAATATATAAACATTGGCTGAGTCAGGCTGACGTAGTCTTCACACTTAAAGATTCATCTGACTACAGAGATCGAGCCCGTAACATGATTACTGATGACTTGAGGGATGGAAATTATCCGTTTATTATGATACGTGAGGGCGGTAAAGGACATGTCGTAGTTGCCTATGACTTAGAGGAAAGCAATGAGAGCAATATCGCGTACTATATCTACACATATGATCCTAATTACCCATTTGCCGAAGGTATGAGCATTGACGGCGTTCCTGTCAATGAGAATCTCGTTGCTGGAAGTCGGGGCGAAGATGAGAAACGATCGCAATACACACACTTAGGACGTGAGGAGACCTTGAGCAGAATTACAGTATATAACACAGGTCGATATGATCCGCCACGGACTTTGGGATGGAGCAGTAATATTGAGATGCGTAGCAACTTTGTTGTTACTCCCTATGAGGTGGTTCCGCGCAGACCAACTTTTCCAGCCTCAATTGAAGGTATGTTGATATTTGCATTTGGATCCGTTACTATCACTCAGATCAGCGACGCCAACGATTGTATGCTCTTTGGTCCTGATGGTAGTATCAACACTGATCCAATAACACATCTTCGATCAGCAGTTGCTCCCTGGGTGCCTCTTAATGGCATTCAACAATCAGCACTGTCTGATGCATACATTATTGAAGATAACAAGTATCATAGATGGACACTTAAAGGTAAAGATAAAGGGAAGTATTCTAATTTTATAATAGCCAAAGACTTCGGAGTTAAACTTGATGATTTGCCAGTAAATCCAACCTCTACTGACGAGATCTCAGTAGATCCTATCCAAGCAACCTTTGGTTTCCATACAGACGAGTCCTCCAAGCCACTGTCAGTCAGCCTCGTAGCAGGGGGTGCCAGCGATAGGTCGACCCGCACCGTAATTCTCAAGACCACCAGCAACTCCAGTGGTCACGATGTGCTTGCATTTGATACTTCGCGTGAGACATTCTCTTATACTCATGAGGGCGAACCTACTACTTTTACTATCACCTTGGGCTGGGCAGGAAATATGGGTCGGCCCACAGTTTTCAGAAGCGAACCCCTTTCTATAGGGCCTGGGGAGATAGCGACATTCCATCCTACTAACTGGCCTTCGCTGGACCAGTCTCCAGTTGAATTAATTCTGACAGGTCAGAATGACACGGCATCACAACGACTTCTTTACTCAGCTCAAGAGACCGTACCTTTCACTATCGATGACATCAGCGTTCATGACACAAATGGTGCAGAGAAGGTCTTAAGGATCGATACCACGTGGACGGTCTCTAATGAGACAAGTGATAGCAAGGCAATCGTATGGTTGGTAACTAAAGACAATACCTTGATCGGCGAAAACCACATAGCTTTGCAGGAGAGAAGTCAGAATACCTCCAGATCTAGAACGGATACATGGACGTTCCTGGCTCCTGGCTTAGGCCAATATCATTTTACGGCATATGTTATGGCAATCACAGGCCAGCTCCCCCCAAACAGCCATGTACTATACAAGACTATACCATTTACAGTAGGTAACATTAACCAGCAAAGTAGTGGCAGCGAATAGTCAATCGATTGATTTTAAAATCAAAAGAAGCAGACGTGTTCTAACAAGTCTACTGATCAGATGCGTCCTTTGTAGGTTTTTACTATTTTTTTAGCAAAAACTATCATAGATACATCCTGGGGAGATGCTTAATCAAAAGGCTTTTTTTATATGACAGCAGAATCAAGATGGTGGTTCTCTCCTGCGAAAATTTCTGAAGCAGGTAACGACCTACTTCCTGGTGCAATAAAAATACATACCCAGGGTCAGTAGCAATAAAAAAGTCGGGAACATTTAGCATTGACATGTGAGAAGTATTTATCAATAAAAGTTATGATGATAATGAAGGGCTTAGATCGCGTTTTAAGCCAAAAGGAACTAATGATCTGTTGATTGTAACTAGTTTTCAGGTACATCTCCAACTGTCCAACGCATTCACCTCCTCTGACAAGAGCAGAAGATAAATGAATTTGTAGGCAACTTCCTCAAGACAATGGTTTGCTCCTTTAGCGATTTTCAAGACAGTCACATCACATTGCAAACTCAGGTATATGATATTGATAATTATTATAAGATCAATGATATCGTATCAGCTACTTCTTCAATGGCTGGAAATGTTGTAGGTACGTTTCCAGTAATTGGTCCTTATATTGCAGCTGGAAAAGCTGTTGCGTCAAGTAGAGAGATACGAAATCCCCAGACTGAGAGAATTTTTAACCTTGCTGACGTAGAAGAATAGTAGTCTCTTATTCCTCTCCCTTTTCCTTCTTTCTTGTTTTATAAATTTGAACTAATATTCTAGACCACAATTTACAATTATCAATACGAAAAAATCTTTTGAGGTAAACGTATCTGCTTGCACTCTCAACACCATTAATACCGAATTTGGTAAAAAAGTTTATTCGTTACCTTTTAGTAGGAAAGCCGTAGAATAAATTTGGCTTCTCCTCGAAAAGGAACCTCTGGAAAGCGATCTCATGCTCATAATTCTCCGTCTAGACTCCCCTCAGATTTGATTGCCAATTAATATAAACAATTGAAGGCTGGAAAGCCTGTTACTGCGAGTCATGCAGAGCACGAAGGCCCATTTCAATCTGTACGAGAGGTTGAGTACAATGGTCATAAAATAACCATCTACACTCAGTATCAGATTAAAGTTGACGGTAAGTCTTTCGGTGGCCACATATATGTGGACAACAAGGGCAAGGTTTCTGCCCACGCATTACCGAATTACTCATTTGTTTCAGCAGTGGATCTGGTCAAAAAGATGATTGATGAATTTCCTGATGATTTTACGACCAAGAAAAAGTCAGGTCGTTCGAATAGTGCGACAAAGAGCGGGAGGAGGCGGTGAAGAAGAAGAATGGTAATCACACGACGTAATATCTTGAATGATTCGAATGTTCGCGACAAGTACATAGAAGGAGTCAAGCTCCTAAAACAAGATTTTCTCCGGCAAGATTGGACAAATACATACGACATATTCATAATCTGGCATTACTATGCCATGATGGCTCCTACACCTCCAGGTTCGGGCCGTAATGCTGCACACAGAGGTCCTTCGTTTCTACCTTGGCACCGGTGGATGCTAATACTTCTTGAACATCATCTTCAAAGAGTGCTAGACGATCCAGATTTTGGGCTGCCATATTGGGACTGGTCATCTGACGGCGAATTGCCTCCTAACCAACAGCCGACAGCGCCTACCTGGGCAAATGATTGTATGGGTGGCTCAGGTTCTCCAGTTACTACCGGTCCATTCAGAGATGGCCAATGGAAAGTGAATATAGAGAGTATAGGTTTTCCTGATCCCATACTAGTCCGTGCAAACAGGCCGTTGAGACGGGTACTTGGTAGAGATCCAATTGCAAGTAATCTACCTACAAAAGAAGATGTCAGAAGAGCAGTTATCCGCGGACAACCCAATGTTGTATATGATGCAGCGCCTTGGGATACAAATTCCGAAAGCTTTCGCAATGAGCTAGAAGGCTGGTGGCCTGATGCACCTGGTCTGCACAACCGTGTTCATGTTTGGGTAGGGGGCGATATGGGGCCTGCAAGTTCACCAAATGATCCTGTGTTCTTTCTCAATCATTGCAACGTAGATCGCATCTGGCAGGACTGGCAGCAAAGACACGGCAATCCGCCGTACCTCCCCAATAATAGCGCTGGGACTGCACTCCGCGGTCATCGACTTAACGATCGCTTATTTGCTGTAACAACAAACAACCTATTTGATCCAATTTACCGAGGGAGAGTTCGTCCTGCAGATCTGCTTGATGTTTCTGCGCGATATATTTACGACGCGTTCTAACAGCATAGTTCAGAGGATATACATATCTAATGTACATTTTCATTTAGTTCCACTAAGTTACATTTAGAGCAATGGATGATAAAGTAAACAACATACAATGGGCGAGTCTTTTCCAGGGAGCTCTTGATGTAGCCAATTCCGTACACTCGTGCGTAAAGTATAAAGCTTGTCGAATCAACCATAATGTACATACAACAACTATGGCAGTTTTGGCAGTAAAAAGAGGGAGGGGCAATAGTAGTACTAATCCTGCCTGAAAAAGAAGAAGCGAGAGTAGCAGTGGCAAGGGTTATCTTTAGTAGTCTGTTATCTTTTGCTCTCGTTATCCTCTGCTTCTTCTCGCATTTCAAATTTTGACTTTCCATTGCTTATACTGCTCTTCCTTTCCCAGAACAACTTGTGCTCGCTTATCAGCTCTCTGATAGGAGTGTTGCTCAGCATCTGACGTCAGCATCAAGAAATCTTGCGGTTTCGTGTCTGATCTTATTTAGGTTAATTTTCATTTTTTTCTTAATCCTTATCATCTTGATTGTGGTCATTGCGAGCAGTTTCAAAAACAATGCCATCAACGGCAAAGGGAGACTATGTCAAAATCGAGGCTATAATGGAGGCCTTGGCGATCCTCTCGCCCTTTCAGCGTATCACCGTAGGTGCATTTAACTTAATCGCATTCGACTGCGAGGAGCTGAAATTTCGATTGCCTTCGAACCATGCAATAGCTTCCAACACGCGACTATTCTGCGGTGGCCGACCACTCCATGTGAACGTGCCTCCGGGTGCACAGTCAACTGTAACCCAGCGTGCTTGCTGATTTTCGAAATCAAGTCGGATATGTACTACTCCACCATCAGGATCTGGTGCAATTGTTCCATTCAATATAACCTCATTGGCGTAATACCATGTCCCACTAAGCTTCGAATCGGTCTTCTTCCGCGGCCGAATCTCGTATTCCACCCCGCCCCAGCGTGCAGAACTTTCTGCATCTTGCCGCCAAGCTTCGATTCGAAAGCGCTGATCGTTTTCACATCCGCTACGTATTATCTGCTCTTCAAGTTCTAGCTTGCAGTGAAAGATCGCCGTATGGCCAGACGAAATCTCCTGCTTGGGGGGCCTAACAGTAAGCTTCATGCCGTATGGCAATCCATTGGGTTCTACATATGCGACCTCAGGGCCAATACCTGCATTGTGCACGCTGAAATCGAACTCAATGGGTCCAAAGGGACTACTGCCCGCCGGTTTATACAAGTCGACGTTCTTTTGTGCGTGGTTATTCAAAATCCAAGAATCGCTGGAACCGAGGGGCACGCCTGTAGGGTCTGTATCAACACCGGAGTCTTCAATATGCACAAGCAGGCAGGTATGGCCGCTAAAGCCAGGAGGCACATCCCACTTAACCTTAATCTTTTGTGGATCGTTCTTGCCGGGTATTTCTGGAACTGTTGTCGAGCCGATGAACTTGTAGCGCCAGCCCTCTAGGGGGTTCATCGGCTTTCCGGTATCACCGCCACCCGGCGGATCGAAGTAGTAGAAGTTGAGCTTGACGTTAATCGCCTTTACCTGTCCCTTGTTGCGAAGACGTGCAACTACCCAGTGCGGCTGTGCTTTCGCGGGGTCAACGCGGATCTCCTCTCCTTGGTCTGTAGGTTGGCCAACCGGATAATCGGGATTGAGGTTCTCCGGTTTGGGTTCGTTGTTCCCCGGCCAATCAACCCACAGATCAGGACTCTTATAATAGGGATCACCTTCGGAAAAATAGAGATCCACGAACTCAGCATTTTCACGGGAAACCCTCACTCGATATACCCACGCGTCGCCTTCGACGAGCTGAAGGTCTAGGAGTTCCACCCTCATGCCCTTGACTGGAAGCTCGGGCGCGAGGGCAAGATCAAACTGATCGCCGGGTCTTCGAAGAATATTTTTAGGGTTGAGCAAATGCAAGGATCGACGGTACAAGCCAGCTGTAGCGAAACGTTCGTCCGTCTTCCAGGTGATGCCATTGGTTATGAGGATTCCCCCATCCCCGGGAAGGTGCTTGCTGAACGGTGAGCCTTTCGTCCACTGTCTAGCTTCGATTAATCCGAAGACAGTAGCGTCGCCGCCAAAGTCTATCGAAGCGAGCTGGACGACCGGAACCTTCTCGCCAACGCCAAAGGCAGCGCGAGACGACCCTACAAGGCTTTCGCGCCACAGTTCTATGGGCACGAGCAGAAGCTCCCATGTCTTGGTATGCGAGGGATCTGGCAATCCAAGCGGAAAGACTCTCCCGTAATCCTCTTCGGTACTTGCACCCTCAGGGATCCAACCAGATTGCAGCTTGTGATAGCCACAGTGGTGTGAGAGATCTGGATGATAATCCATCATTGCCCATTGGCCCATATACGCGAGGTCATCGCGATAACCAGTTTGATGATACAGATCTCCGTATCCCAAAGCATGGCCAAGCTCATGGCAGATCAAGGGATTGTCCGGCATTCCACCCCTTTTCATCAAATCCAATGTCCAATTAGTCTGCAACCGGATAGACTCGTCTTTTCTGTCGATGATAGTTCCCCAGATTTGCCGGCCGCGGAAGCTGATCTCATAATGATCCAGAGGGGAGACATCCCAGAATTCCGAGGGAAGCACCGCATCCTTGTTTTTAGGATCCTGTATTGCTGCTTCGATGGGCATGACAAGGACAACACTGAATTGCTGGAGGAAATGGAGGACTTTCTCCTTCTCCAGTGCATTGGTTAGCTTGCCCACATTACGAATCTGATCTATTGCAGCACTGAAGACATCGCGCAAGAAGTCTTCGTTGTCTCGTAATGATTCGCTATTGTTTATTGTAGAGGGGCTGTTGGGCTCTGACGTGGCAGTTTCGAAGAGCGTTTCAAGCCCAGACGAGCCAATGACCTTTACTTCGGCCCCAGGGCCACCGTAACGATCCGATATGGCGATGGTTGTGTCAAGTCTTCTGCCGAAATAGGTGAAATTACACTTAGGCTCTTTCAGTAGCCTGGCATTATAGCCGAAGCGGCCTGTTGGCTCTGCCTCCTGAGCGAGCACCGCGACATTTTCCATGTATTGGCTAAGTGCCCCTGTGTCGCCCACAGTCATGGTGCCCCGCATTGGATTGGCCAGCCCCATCGGATCTCCACCAGGAAGGGTGCTTGTCACATTCTTGATAGTGAGCTTGTTTCCCGTGGTGTTTGCAGCGCTAAACGTCACCAGCAAACGGCCGAACCGCATCCCGACTTGCGCGATACGGATTAGCTTCGGTGGGGCGAATAATCGTGTTGTGATGCCTGCGGCAAGCTCGGCTGCTTTCATCACGTTGTCGAGATATTTTCCAAGCTCATCCAACTTCGCTTTCATGTCTGCTACATTGGCATCGGCGGAGATGTCAATCACCTTCGCTGGAAACTTAAGTTTAAGAGTCTTCATGCCGCCGGCAGGCGTCTTGAGTTCAAGCTCAAACGTCTCGGTGCCGAGGAACTTCACCTGAAGGGAAAATAGTTTCTCCTCCCGTTGAAATGCAATGGCGAAGAAAGGCAGAGTCAGTTTGGCGCCCTCGGGGCCACCTGTCAGAGGCTTAGCATCAATAGTCAGCGACTCCCGGCCGTCGAAGACAATCATGCTCGCAGCATCTACGTCGCCTTTAACCAGCTCCACTTTGGCAGGCTTATAGGCGGGGAAGTAATAATCCTTGAGTTTAGGACGTCGCAATCTTAAGGGCCCTTGGGCTGGCACCAGTCCATCGTCAACACCGAATATTGTGATGCTCAAATTGTCCCTTGATAATGTGCCGAAGCTATTCTCGTGATAATAGTCTTTGATGACCGGCACCATAGTTCGTTTCATGTAAGCACCAAATCCGTTAAGATTTGCACTCGAAAACCATTGAGTCCCTTCAATCACTGGCAGCAACAGCGCCTTAACATGAGTAGCTTTCTTTCCTAGTGATAGAGACATCGTGTATGATTGCTGACCAATGAACGTTTTAGTTTCCTGCTGTATAGTCGGGAACTGATCAAGCCAAGGACGCAGATTAGAGACAATCTCGTAGGCATCGTGCCATACCCATTTGCCTGAATCTCGGATGTGCATGACCAGAGCTGACGTCCCTTCGGCCGTAAGCAACAAGGCCCCGCCGCGCCCAAATTGCCATTCATCGACCAGATTCATATCAGCCGACAACAACGCGACATGTCGTGTGGAACGATCTGACGCAAGAACGTATCCCCCTAGGCGCTGTAGTGCCGCAATGCTCCAGAATAGGCGTCGTCCACAAGGAGGCTTGCCTTGACCGCTCGGAGAATGGTGATCGACGCGATCTCCGTTGCCAACTACGATTCCGCCGTCATCAGAGGGCACACCATCCTCACCTTCGTAATCCGGTCCCGGCTCTTCAGGTTGTTGAGGAGTCTCGCCGCCACTTGGAGAGGGTTGTGGTCTCGTTTGTTCCTCCTTGTCAGTGAGTTTGCAACATATGCAACAGCAGCCTGGCTCGTGCGGCAATCGGTCAGGCGGACCATTTCTATGTTGATTATGTTCGCCGCCAGCAACAGCGCGCAATTCCGCCGACGGCTGAGTTGGAGGAGAAGATTTAGGCTTGAGGTCTGAGCCGAGTTTTGTGATTTTGCGCGCCATTATATCTGTCAAGATCAAATGTTGTCCAGTAGAGTCGACTGACAACTTCATCTGTGTGTGATCTAGTGGGCGCCGGGCGACAGCCGCACGCTGTCGAAGATCGATTTGGATCAGATGGCTTTGGTGCTCCTGAGCTTCAAATGTCACCGCATAGGCCTGCCCCCCCGCAGCTGCAAGCTGCGTGATCTTTCCAGAAAGCTCGAGAATTGTCGTCAGATCTTTTTCGCGTATAAGTGAAACCGTCGAACGCCCTGCCAGTTCCGTCGCAATCAATAGCCCGAGCGTTGATTCAGCGATCGTGGATACCTGTCCGGGAAGTCTGTGAGATGCCACTTCGCGCGCTGCAGATCTATTGGAATCGAGCAAAAGTCTATAGATGGTGAGCCGGTCGTCCGCTGCTATTGCGAGCCCCTTTGCGCCTTCAAAAAGCGTTGCCACCGTTCCCGGCACTAATGTTTTTGGAAGATCTGTTATTTCACCCATTGCAGAATTTTGACCACTTTGCTGCTTTTCTTCAAAGATCAATAGACTACTCGCTCCTCCCCTTAGGTATTCATTATTATGCAATATTAAAACAATATGGTAACACAAGAGCTATTTGACGATCTATATACACAGTCGCTCGACCGATACTCTAGTATTAAAACCGATAATATAGGAGTGGATGTCATATACGACTGCATAACTACTCAAAGGGAAAATTAAGAAATGGAGGTCATCAGCTAACCACGCTGACTGTTCTAACCATGTTTGGATGTAGTAGACAGAAGTACGGATACTTGCCTGCTTCTGTAAAGGTATGATCAAATGTTGCTGCTGCTGCTGGAGCCAATATACCAGAGCCAAACGTGCCATCTAGCATTATATTGTTCCTGATTACTCTGTATATCTCTACTGTCGCCATTAACGCTATCAACATTATTATGGATGTTAGCTTCCTCTGTGTTTGTATCAGCACTGTTATAATCATGATAACGATCAGGTAATTAATTGATAGCCGATTGAAGCATTTAACACAAATTAAGAGTTACGAGAGCAAACCCAAATACACAGAGAAGAGTTCGAAAGAACTGAGCAGAAAACAATTCCCTTTATCGCAAGTCTAGGACTGTCTCTTTTTATGTACATCAGAGCCATACCTTTAGTTTTTGTCGTAAAGAGCATAATGAAGGTAGTGGAAATTATCCTGCTTGCAATAGGAGCGATAACCACAGCCATAACTAATTTTTGGGGGCATAATCGCATTTGCGCTATTTTTACCAGCTGGAATACTTGCATTAAGATATAAGCAACGGGTCATGGTAAAATAGTTGAGAGCAATGCAGCTACATTACGCCAGTTGCCCCCCTTCGCGCTTGGTTTTCTTTTTTCTTACTGTGATAAATTCAGGTGTTTCCCATTCTTCCATATCCTCAACTATTACGCTGTCCTCTTCCTTTTTGTCGTAATTGTACAGCCAGGGATAGAAGATTGAGTACAAGCCGGAATTGGAGTGTTCTTTTTAGGTACAGTTAGATCTTGCCATAGGAGAATATTTAGTAAAATGAGAGCAACTTGTCAGTTCTAAGGGAATAGTGCATGCGGATCGCTCATTAAGGCTCAATATCGTAAATTTTCTATTAATAAGCAATTTCAGATCCACCAAGGTATAGAGATCATTACTTTGGGACATATGTTCTTGCTATAAAAGAATTCTTTGCTGCAACAACTCTAAGTTTTCTTATTTCTTCTTGCCCTTTGTATCCATTGATTTGAGTCTCTAAAAAAAATTGATCAAGATTTCCTGCTTTGAAAGGAGATGTAGGAACTGGCGAAGGATCTAGTAGATTACAATAACTACGACAAATCTATTACATAGAATGGTCTAAAAATATAACTAACCTCCATCGTTATCTAAAATTGCCTACATTTCAGTTCATCTGCTATTTTCTGGAAACAATATTTATCTAATTCCCCTTGCAAGAAAAGATGATACGTCATGAATAGAGAACTGAATAAGGAAAAACTAGCCTTACAATCATCCGAGACGTTAATCCACTATCCGGAATCACAGTTTACAACTTTTCCTATTGGGGTAGAAGCAGCTCCATCTAGGTCCAAGTTAAGAGAGGAAAAGGTTATTATAGAAACTTCAAAGGTCAAAGTGCGTCGAACAAAAAGTGTGCTCAGGCATACAAATTTTCAGTATTTAGCAAGGTCGGGGTAATGATATGAGCCTTTTACACCCAGAGTGGAGCTTGACCATAAACCTGAAACTTCAGGAAGATGAACATTGATGGAATCAATTGAAAAAAGAAATACAGGAACTAATGATTTCAAAATGCGGCCGCCCCACCGGCCCCTAAAAGTGTATGCATTCGACCCAACACGCGGTCGCACTCTAGGCAACTATATGACGATCAATACTCCTTATGAGAGATTACAACCAGGGCCAGTTGGCAAGTATTTGGAGGTCATAGACTACGATGCCAACAATAGATGTTATTATCAGCCAGTAAATCTAGACGACCCGTGGGTTATCTTAGGGGATGGTTTGGACCCTAGCGAATCCAATCCCCAGTTTCATCAACAAATGGTCTATGCTGTTGCAAGCGAAATGATTGCACGCTTTGAATCTGCTCTTGGGCGTTCTATTAAATGGAGTTTTGGAAGATGGAAATGGGCAGATCGAAAAGAAGAAGAAGAGGGAAGGG
>Ga0126312_10000985_pt1 | contig 18181 bp, 17 predicted proteins | sample Plot104A_FD_92537 | JGI IMG/M metagenome (GOLD analysis project Ga0126312, IMG submission 92537) | Serpentine soil microbial communities from UC McLaughlin Reserve, CA, USA - Plot104A | ecosystem: Environmental > Terrestrial > Soil > Grasslands | place: USA: UC McLaughlin Reserve, Lake County... | reverse complement strand
TAGCGCACTTTCCAGCGCGAGCCCGACAGCTAACCCCGTAGGCGCAAGGAAAGGGGTATTCAGTCGTGAACTCGTCACAAAACGAGTCTGCCGTAGACGCCCGTTACCGGAGCTCGCTCGAGCGCTCTCGCGCGCGGCGCCAGGCCGCCCGGCGCGTTCGCCGGCGCCGCCTGCGTCTGCGCGGCGGGGGCGTGTCGATCGCGCTCGTGGCGCTGGGGGTAGCGGCCCTCGGCACCGGCGCCGCGCTCGGCCAGCAGGCCTTCGCGGGCCAGTCCGCGTCGACAGGCCTGCTCGCGGAGGGCGCCACGGGGCCCGGCGTGAGCGCCGTGCAGCGCGCACTCGGCGTATCGGCCAGCGGCGTCTTCGATCAGCGCACCAAGGCCGCCGTCGAGGGCTTCCAGCGCCGCCGGGGCCTGCTCGTCGATGGCATCGTCGGGCCGCAGACCAGGGGTGCCCTCGGGCTGGCGGCGCCGGCCGCGGCGGGCGGGGCCTCGAGCGCGTCGACCAGCTCGGCCGCCCCGAGCCAGGCGCCCGCGGGCAGCGGGTCGCTCGGCGGGATCGCTCAGTGCGAGTCGGGGGGCAACCCTCAGGCGGTCGGCGGCGGCGGCCAGTTCCGCGGCAAGTACCAGTTCACTCAGGAGACCTGGCAGTCCGTCGGTGGCAGCGGAGATCCTGCCGCCGCGCCCGAGGCCGAGCAGGACCGCCGCGCGGCGATGCTCTACCAGCGCAGCGGGAGTTCGTCCTGGCCGGTCTGTGGCGGCTGATTCGAACTGGCCCGGGGGCCTGCGAGGGGCCGCCTTCGGGCGGCCTCTCGCGCCGTTAGAGGCCGTGCGTCAGGCCCCCGTCAACCGGAATGGCCGTCCCCGTAACGTAGCTCGCCCGCTCTGAGCAGAGGAAGGCGACGACCGCCGCCAGCTCCTCGACGCGTCCCAGCCTGCCTGCCGGCACCTGCTCGCGGGCCAGCTCCTCGGCCGCGTCGAGCGAGCCGAAGTTCTCCGCCAGCCGGTCGGTGGCGATTCGGCCGGGCAGCACGCTGTTGAGGGTCACACCGTCGGCCGCCACCTGGCGAGCGATCGTCTTGAAGGCAGCGAGCAGCCCGGGGCGATGCGAGCTCGACAGGATCAGCGACGGGAGCGGCTCGCGGGCCGCGCTAGAGGACACGCTAAGGACGCGACCGAAGCCGCGCTCGCGCATGCCCGGCAGGACCAAGTCGATCAGCCTCAGGGGCGACAGAACGAGGCTACGGTGGGCCTCCTGCCACTGGTCGCGGCCGAAGGCCAGCGGGTCTGGCCCGCCGGGAGGGCCCCCGGTGTTCGTGACCAGGACGTCCACCGGGCCGAGGTCTCGTTCGACCTGCTCGACCAGCGCGGGCGCCCCGTCGAGCTCGCCGGTGTCGTGCACGTAGCCCCGCGCCCCGATCTCGGCGGCGGTGGCCTCGATCCGCTCGCGGGAGCGCGAGCTGATCGCCACGCGGGCGCCCTCGGCGGCCAGGGTCTCGGCGATCCCGCGCCCGATGCCCTTGCTCGCACCGGTGACGAGCGCCGTCCTGTTCTCGAGCCCCAGCTCCACAGGGGGCACACTAATCTCCATTCCGGCATGGGACTGCTGAGGGGCATCCGCCGCGTCGCGCCAGTGGCCGCGGCGGGGCTGGCGGCGGGCTGGTTCCTGAAGAGGCAGGGTCTTCTGGGAGCGGCCGACGGCCCCGAGCCTTCGCTCCCGCCGCGGCCGTCACCCTCGCCACCGGCGCCGGAAGTCGCTCCGGACGAGCAGGGTGCGGAAGAGGACGAGCCGCTCGAGGCCCACGTCGAGGCCGTCGAGGCGGTGTCGGACGCCGCCGACGTCACCACCGTCGTCGAGGACCTCCTGGCCGCTGCGCCGGGGGAGGGACAGGAGATGGGCGACGTCGAGGGCGAGGAACCTCCGGACCTCGCGGAGAACGTCCAGGCGGCCCTCGCCGACGTTCCGGGGCTGCTCCCCGGCTCGGTGCGGGTGGAGGCCGCCGAGGGCGTCGTCTGGCTGCGCGGTCAGCTCGCGCGGCCCGAGATGATCGCGGAGGCCGGGCGCCGCGCCGCGGCGGCGCCCGGTGTGACCGAGGTCCGCAACCTCTTGCACGTGCCGGGGACGCCGCCGCCCGCCGGCGCGTAGCGACGCCGCGACGCATCCGGCCGCGCGATCTGCTTCCATTCCCGCCCGAAGTAGCCGAATCTCCGCCGCCCGGTGTGGCGGGGAACGGGGGAACCAGTGGGTCCGGAAGGACCCTGGGGCGAATCGCCACCCGAGTGTGGCGTAGCGCTGTTCCGGCGCGAGCCCGTCAGCTTACCCCGTAGGCACTGGGGAAAGGAAGCAGTTCCGTTGAGGCATAAGGCCGTCGCAATCGCGCTGTCGCTTGCAGCACCCACCGTGTGCGCCCTCGCGGTGGACGCCGGCATCGCTGCCGCCGACGGCGGCGGGACCACTAGCGGCGGCCTCAGTGCAGGCTCGCCCCACGAGGTGGTGCTCCGCCGGGGCGACCGCGGGCCGGCCGTGAAGCGGGTTCAGCGCAAGCTTCACCGCGAGGCCGACGGCCTCTTCGGGCGGGCCACCGAACGCGCGGTCAGGGGTTTCCAGCGGCGCAAGGGCCTCGAGCCCGACGGAGTCGTCGGCCCCGGCACGCGGCGGGCGCTGCATCTGCGCCCGTTCAGCCGCGCCAGCGTCTATCGGCGCAGGATCGGGCTCCCGCGCGTGCTGCGCCTGATCGCCGAGTGCGAGTCGGGCGGCGACCCGCACGCGCTGTCGAGGGACGGCCGCTACCGCGGCAAGTACCAGTTCACCCGCGCGACCTGGGAGCGGCTCGGCGGCGAGGGGGATCCCGACTCCGCCTCCGAGCGGCTGCAGGACAAGCTTGCGCTTAAGCTCTACCGCGCCGAGGGCGTGTCACCCTGGGGCGCTTGCGGGCGCTCCGCCAGCGGCGCCTGATCAGCCGATCCGGACGGGCGCGCGGGAGCGCCTGTAAACGACGCCGCCCAGGGTGACGGCGCAGAGAACCGCCACTACGGCGTAGGGGACGGCATCGGAGGTCGCCTCGGCCAGGGCGGCGCCGGCGGCGCCGCCGATCACGATGCCGCCTCCCCAGGCGAGGTTGGTGACCGCGAACGCCAGTCCCTGTGCCAGCCCGAAGCGCTCGGACGCGTCCGAGACGAGGGCCATCGCGGATGCCCAGAACAGGGCGAGCGCCGCTACCGCCGCCACCAGAGCGGCCGCGGACAGGATCGCCGTCCCGGGCAACGGCAGCAGGATCGCCATGGCCACCGCGCCGGCGAGGCCGAACCGGATCGGGACGAGACGCCCGCGCCGGTCGGAGAGCCGGCCGGCCAGCGGGGTGACGAGCGCCTCGACCAGGGCCGCGACGAGGAACGCGGCGCCCACGGCGACGCCGCTCGCACCGAGGTCGTCGAGCCGCAGCGGGACCAGCACGTTGATGACGCCGGCGAACAGCGACGGCAGCACCAGGAGCCAGAAGCCGGCGGCGAGCGGTCGCCGGCTGAGCGCCGCGAGCGCGTCCCGGAGGCCGGGGGTCTCCCCGGGAGGGACCCCAGGCGTGCCAAGCGCCCAGGCGGCCAGCCCGACGCCCACGAGGGCGATCAGCCCGAATACGAGCTCGGGCCCCACCAGCGTCGCGGCGCCGCCGAGCACCGGTCCGAGCATCACCCCCACGATCGCAGCGCCGATGGCGGAGCCGATCAGCTCGCCCCGCCGGTCCGCGGGCGCGGCGGTGACCAGCCAGGCCAGCCCGCCCGCCCATGAGCAGGCGCCGCCCACGCCCTGGAGGAAGCGGGCCGAGTCGAGCAGCACGACCTGGTCGGCCAGCCCGAACACGATGCTCGTCAGCGACATCAAGCCGAGCCCCGCGAGCAGGGTCGGCTTGACTCCGGCCCGCCCCGCCAGCCAGCCCGCCGGGATGGAGCCGGCGAGCGTGCCCGCCGCGTAGGAGGCGCTCAGCACGCCAGCGGCGGTCTTCGACAGGCCGAGCTCGGACTCGTAGTGCGGGAGGAGCGGCGAGATCGCCGCGTAGAACGCGGTGTCGACGAGCACCACCGCGGCCACGAGGAGGAACAGGCGGCGCACGGCGACGATGCTACGCGCGGTTCGGCGTTGACAGCCTTCGCCATCGCCTATCCGTTCGCGTTCCTCGTCAACCGCCGCCTGATCGCGCGGAGCAAGGGGCCCGCTGGTACACGAGCACCACGGCCACTGACCTAGGGGGCGAAATCCCCGCCACAGCAGTCTTGGCTCCGCATGGAGGCTCTCGACGAGCTGGCATCGGCGCTGCGGTCGCGGCTGATCGAGCGCGCCCGGGAGGGCGCGGCCGGCGGCGGGCTCGAGGACGAGGTGCGGGCGCTGGTGCAGGCGGAGGCGGGGCCGCTGCCAGAGGCGGAGCGCGAGGCCCTGGCGGAGCGGGTGGTGCTGCTCGCGGCGGGCCTCGGTCCGCTCGAGCCGCTGCTTGCCGATCCCGCGGTGGACGAGGTGATGGTCAATGGGGCCGACGCTGTCTACGTGGAGCGCTCCGGCAGGGTCGAGCGAAGCGGGGTCCGCTTCGCCGACGAGGCCGAGCTGATGCACGCCGTGGAGCGCATCCTGGCGCCGCTGGGGCGGCGGGTGGACGAGGCGTCCCCGCTCTGCGACGCGCGGCTGGCCGACGGCTCGCGCGTGAATGTGGTGATCCCGCCGTTGGCGGTGGACGGGCCCTGCCTGACGATCCGCCGCTTCCGCCGGCTCGGGTTCTCGCTGCGGAACCTCGTTGAGAATGGAACGCTCACGCGAGCGTTGGCCGAGTTCCTGGCGATGTGCGTGACGGCCCGGGCCACTCTTCTCGTCTCCGGCGGTACCGGCTCGGGGAAGACGACGACGTTGAACGCGCTCTCCGGCGCGATCCCCGGTGAGGAGCGGATCGTGACCATCGAGGACGCCGCCGAGCTGCGCCTGCGCCAGCGTCATGTAGTTCGGCTCGAGGCGCGGCCGCCCAACCTCGAGGGCAGGGGCGAGGTCACGATCAGACAGCTCGTCCGCAACGCGCTGCGGATGCGGCCCGACAGGATCGTGGTCGGTGAGGTGCGGGGCGCGGAGGCGCTCGACATGCTCCAGGCGCTCAACACCGGCCACGACGGCTCGCTGACCACCGTCCACGCGAACTCGCCGGCCGACGCGCTGCGGCGCGTCGAGACGCTCGCGCTGATGGCCGGCGTCGGCCTCCCGCACACCGCGGTGCGCGAGCAGGTGACGAGCGCGATCGACGTGGTGGTGCACCAGGCCCGGCGGGCCGACGGGTCCCGAGCCGTGGAGTCGGTCACGGAGGTGGTGCGAGCCGCGGGCGGCGCCGCTGTGCGCGACATCTATCGGCGCGGCGCCGCCCTACGACATCCGCGCGAGGGCCCGCTCGCCGCTCGACTCGAGCAGATCCGGCGGGAGGGACCGTGACGCTCGCGGGAGCGCTCGCCTTCGCGGCCGGCGGCCTCGGAGCCCTGGCCATCACCGAGGCCTCGCGCTCGCTGGGCCGGCTTCTTCCCGGCGCCGCCACCCGGCTGGCGGGCCTGGTGGAGGGAATCGTGCGGCTCGGCCGCGAGGGGCGAGATCCAGGGGCCGCCGAGAGACGCAAGCTGCTGCTGGCGGGGTCGGCCGCCGGTCTCGGCCTCGGCACCGTGCTGGGCGGACCGGCACCGGGAGCCGCTCTCGCCGCGGCCTGCCCCTGGGCGGTCGCCCGCCTGCTTCGCGCCCGCCGCGAGCGCTACCGGGTGGCGGTGCAGGCCGGGGTCCCGGCCGCGGCGGAGGCCGTGGCCGACGCGCTACGGGGCGGCCACTCGCTGCGGGGCGCGCTGGCGGAGGGGGCGCGCTCGAGCGCTGGCGCGGCAGGCAGCGAGCTGCGCAGGCTGGCGGCCGAGCTCGAAGCGGGGGCGCGCACCGAGCAGGCGCTCGAGGCGATGCGGAGGCGCTTGGGGTCGCCCGCCGTCGACACGCTGGTGGCGGCGTGCCTCGTACAGCGACGGGCCGGTGGCGACCTGGCGGAGCTGCTCCGCGACATCGCTCGCACACTCGAGGAGCAGTCGCGGCTGGAGCGAGAGGTGCGGGCCGCCACGGCCCAGGCCCGATTCACCGGCCTGCTGGTCGTGCTGCTGCCGCTGGGCGGGGCGCTGCTTGCCGAGCTCGCGAGCCCGGGCTTCCTCGCCGGGCTCTTCGGCTCCTTCCTGACCGCCTGGCTCGTGGGCATCGCGGTGGTGCTCCAGCTTGCCGCGGCGCTGCTGATCAGGCGGATGGCCACGGTTCGCTGGTGATCCCGACCGCGCTGGCCTTCGTCGCCGCCGCTCTCGGGGCGCTCGGGCTGGCCCTTCTCCCCGGCACGGGCTCCCGGCGCGAGACGCGGGCGGTCCGATTGCTGCGCGGCCTGGCGGCCACCGGCGCCAGGCTGCGGACGCCCCTCGCGACTGCCCCGGCCGATCTCGAGCGGCGGCTCGCCGCCGCGGGCCGTCCGGGCGGGTTCCGGGCGCGGGAGCTGATGGCTGCCAAGTCGGCCGCCGCCCTGGCGGCCGCGGCAGCAGGCGTCACGCTGTCCGCGGCCGCCCCGGGCCGCCTGGGGCTACTGCTGATGCTCGCCGCTCCGGTGGCAGGCTTCATGGCGCCCGACGCCTGGCTCGCCCGGCTCGCCTCGGCGCGGGCGCGTCGGGTCAGGCGCGACCTGCCGCTGCTGCTCGATCTGCTGCGCGTTCAGACGCAGGCGGGAGCTTCCCTCCCTGCCGCCTTGCGCGAGGTGGGGGACCGAGCAGCGGGACCGCTGGCGGTGGAGTTGGGCGCGGTGGCCCGCGAGGCGGCGCTGGGCGTGCCGCTCGAACGCACCCTGCGCGGCCTGGAGGGCCGGCTGCCGCTGCCCGAGTTGCGGGCGCTGGTGGCCGCCCTGGAGCGTTCCCGCCGGCACGGGGCGCCGCTGGGCGACACGCTGGCCGCCCAGGCGCGAGAGGCGCGCTTCGCCCTGGCCCGGCGGGTCCGCGAGGACGCCGCCCGCGCGGGGCCCAAGATTCAGCTGGTGGTGGCGCTCCTGCTGGTGCCGTCGGTACTGCTCCTGGTGGCGGCCGCGCTGGCCGCGGCGCTGCTCGACGGGGGCGGCGCGGCGCTCCCCGGCTGATCTCGGCGCAAGGGATCTTGCAGCCGTCGTCGGTGGGGGCGGAGCTTCTCCCACCCCGGCGCGGCCGCGTGTTCCGCTCTGGCCTGCGAAACGGGGCGCCTCCGGCCCGGACCTAAGGCTTCCTTCGGACGGAATGTGGGAGATTGTGTTGCCAAGTGGGAAGAAGTGGGGTAGGGTGGATTCAGCAAATGGACCGGAGTGGCGGGGTTCCTCCCACTCCGCCACTTCGGTCCGAAGTCTTCACCGCGAGGGAACTTGGCATTCCGGGGCCACTACCAACACTCGCTGGACGCGAAGAACCGGCTCAGCATTCCCGCGAGGTTCCGCGCGGCGTTCTCATCGGGAGTTGTTCTCGCCAAGGACCCGGAGCCCTGCGTGGCGATCTGGCCGACCGGGACCCACGAGGCGATCGTCGAGCGCGCCGTCAGCGGTCTGAACCCGATGGGCTCCCGCTACCGGACGCTGTCGCGCTTCTACCAGGGCAACTCGTTCGACCTGGAGCTCGACGCCGCGGGCCGTGTGACTCTGCCGCCGCCGCTGCTCGCGCACGCGAGCGTGGACAAGGACGTCGTGGTGGTCGGCGTGGGGGACCACCTGGAGGTGTGGGCCGGCGAGCGCTGGGCCGCCCAGCAGGACAGCCTCGACGCGCAGATCGAGGAGGTGACGGAGCAGCTTGGCGATCCTTCTTGACATGAGTGGTTCCCACGTCCCCGTTCTGGCGGGCGAACTGATCGACCTGACGGCCCCGGCCCCGGGCGAGGTCGTGATCGACTGCACCTTCGGCGCGGGCGGGCACGCCCGCCTCGTGGCCGAGCGGATCGGCGTCGCCGGCACGCTCCTCTGCGTCGATCGGGACCCGGCCGCCGAGGAGCGCTTCGAGGAGTTCGCCGGCGAGGTCGAGTGCGCGACCCGCTTCCTGCGGATGGACTTCGTCGACGCGCTCCGCCACCTGCGCGGGGAGGATCTCGCCGCCGACGTGGTGCTGTTCGACCTCGGGATCTCCTCGATGCAGGTGGACGCGCGCGAGCGGGGCTTCTCCTACGCCTACGACGCCCCCCTCGACATGCGCATGGATCCGACGGTGGGCCCGGACGCCGGCGAACTCGTGAACACGCTCGAGGAGTCGCGGCTCGCCCAGGTCCTGCGCCGCTACGGCGAGGAGCCGAACGCGCGTCAGATCGCGCGCGAGATCGTCCGGCGCCGGCGGCGAGCGCCGTTCGAGACGACGGGCGAGCTGGTGGAGGCCATCGAGGCGTCGATCCCGGCGGCCGTGCGTCGGCGCTTCGGTGGCGGCCACCCGGCGAAGCGCGTCTTCCAGGCGATCCGCATAGCGGTCAACCAGGAGCTCGACGACCTCGACGCCGCGCTACCGGAGGCGTGGTCTCTGCTGCGCGACGACGGCCGGCTGGCGGCGATCTCCTTCCACTCGCTCGAGGACCGTCGCGTCAAGCGCTTCCTGGCGGAGCGGGCGCGGGGCTGCATCTGCCCGCCCGACTTCCCGATCTGCGTCTGCGGCCGGACGCCGGAGGCCGAGGTGCTCACTTCGCGCGCCGTGATGCCGACCCAGGGCGAGATCGCCGAGAACCCGCGCGCCCGCTCGGGGCGGCTCCGAGTGGCGCGCAAGCTCCCCCAGGCGGCAGACGGCTGATGGCGCGGGCTTCCGCCACCACAGCCGCGCGCGCTAGCGCCGGCCGGCGCGCGCCGGGCGCCCCCCTTCGCGGACGACCCCCGCGCCGGCTCTCCGGGCCGAGCGCATCCGGCGGCGCGGTGGCGCTCCCCGGCCGTGTCCTGCGCGGCCCCTTCGCTCGCGCGGCCAAGGCCCGCGCCGGCGGAGTCCTCGACGCCCTGCTTCAGGGCCGGGCCTGGATCGCGCTGGTGGCGGTGCTGCTCGTGGGGATCGTCTTCTTCAACGTCGACCTGCTCGAGCTGAACCGCAACATCGCCCAGACCGCGGACAGGACGGCGCGGATCAAGCGCGAGAACGCCGGCCTGCGCCTCCAGGTCGCCAGGTTGGCGTCGACCGAGAGGATCCAGAAGGTGGCGGCCCAGCGCGGCCTCGAGCTGCCTGCGCCCGGCGACGTGCGTTACCTGCGGCTGAGCCCGTTCGCCGACATCCGCAATGCGGCGGCTCACATGATCGAGCCCGGCTCGCGGTCGACCGCGTCGGTTCCGGGCGGCGCCCCGGCGTCGGTCGCCATCTCGCCCTCGAGCGTCCCTGCGGCGCCCTCCACTGCTGCGCCGGCCGCGGCGCAGACGCCCCCCCCGGCGCCCGCGGGCGCGACGAGCTCCCCGCCGGCGGGCGGGGCGCCGCCCACGGCCACCACGCCTCCTGCCGGCACCACCGCCGGCGGTGCGGCGCCCGCTCGCACCGCCCCGGCGGCGCCGAGCGGCTAGGCCGTGCGCCTGGTCGAGCGTCGGATCGGCCTGCTGTTCGCCCTCTTCCTGCTGCTCCTCGGCGCCGCCACCCTGCGCGCGAGCTGGCTCGGCACCGTCAAGGCGGGCTCGCTGAAGCAGCGCGCGGTCACACAGCAGGTCGAGCATCTGGACGTGCCCGCCCGGCGCGGGACGATCAGCGACCGCCACGGCGTCGAGCTGGCGGTCTCCGAGGACGCGGTCACGGTCTTTGCCAACCCCTTCCTGATCAAGAACCCGGCGAGGACCGCCGCAAAGCTGGCGCCGCTCCTCAAGCTGCCCGAGGACGGCTTGCTCCAGAAGCTCAGCGATCGCGAGAAGGGCTTCGTGTACCTGCGCCGCCAGATCGACTCCAGCGCGGGCGACAAGATCGAGAAGCTGAAGATCGAGGGCGTCGGGACCGTCATCGAGCCCAGGCGCACCTACCCGCAGGGGGCCCTCGCCTCGCAGGTGGTCGGGTCGGTCGGGACCGACGGCTACGGCTTATCGGGCCTCGAGCAGTCCCGCAACTCGACGTTGGCCGGCGAGAACGGCAAGCGGCGCCTCGTCAAGGACGCCCTCGGCGAGCCGGTGAGCATCGTCGAGGTTCAGCGAGCGCAGGCGGGCGACGACATGCACCTGACGCTCGACGCCGCCATCCAGGAACGGACCGAGGCCGTTCTCACCCAGATCGGCAGCGCCTACCGCCCGCGTGGTGCCACCGCGCTGGTGATGGACCCGCGCACGGGGGAGCTGCTGGCGCTCGCCAACTGGCCGCGCGTGGATGCCAACGACGTGGGCGGCGCGCCGGCCTACGCGCGGCAGGACCGGGCCGTCGCGGCCAGCTACGAGCCCGGCTCGACCTTCAAGGGGATCACCGTCTCGGGTGCCCTCTCGGAGCGACTCATCACGCCGAGCACCGCCTTCGATCTGCCGCCGACGCTGCGCGTGGCGGACCGCGTTATCCGCGAGGCGCACGGCCGTGGCGCGGAGCGGCTCACGGTCGCCGACATCCTGGCCCAATCCTCGAACGTGGGCTCGGTCATGATCGGCCTCCGGCTCGGGGCGCGACGGTTCGACCACTGGGTGCGGCGCTTCGGCTTCGGCAGGCCCACGGGCATCGACCTACCAGGCGAGGCCTCGGGCATCGTCCTGCCCCGCAAGGACTACTCGGGCTCCTCCATGGGCAACATGCCCATCGGCCAGGGCCTGGCCGTCACACCGATCCAGATGGCACAGGCGTATTCGGCCATCGCCGGGGGCGGAGTGATGCGCACCCCGTACGTGATCGGGGGCGATCGCAAGGACGGCCGCCGCGTGCTTCGCCGCCGGGTTGCCGGCCAGGTGTCCCGGATGTTGGAAGGCGTCCTCGGCCCGGGCGGCACGGCACAGGAGGCCCGGGTCCCCGGTTACCGGCTCGCTGGCAAGACCGGCACCGCCGAGAAGCCGGACGGCCACGGCGGCTACTCGAAGACCAAGTTCGTCGCCTCCTTCATCGGCTACGCCCCGGCGCGGCATCCGCGGCTGCTCGTGGCGGTGATGGTCGACGAGCCCAAGGGCCAGATCTACGGCGGTGTCGTGGCCGCGCCCGCCTTCGAGAAGATCATGGCCTTCGCCTTGCCGTATCTGCGCATTCCGCCCGGCTAGCGGACCACTAGACTGGCTTCTCCTCCATGACCCTGCGCGAGCTTATGGGGAATGGGGCGCCCGAGGTGGAGATCTCCGGGCTTGCCTACACGAGCACGAGCGTCACCCCGGGGGCGCTCTTTTTTTGCGTGGCCGGGTTCACGAGGGACGGCCACGACTTCGCCCCGGACGCTGTCGATCGGGGCGCCGCCGCTCTGGTCTGCCAGCGGCCGCTCGGGCTGGGCGTGCCAGAGTTGCTGGTGGACGACGTACGCGCCGCGATGGGCCCCGCTGCCGCCCGCTTCTACGGCGATCCCACGGCCGAGCTCCGGGTTGTCGGCATCACGGGCACCAACGGCAAGACCACCACGGCGTTCCTCGTTCGGCACCTGCTGGAGGCGGCCGGGGTGCAGTGCGGCCTGCTGGGCACGGTCAAGCGCGTGGTTGGTGGGGTGGAAGAGGAGGTCGAGAGGACCACGCCCGAGGCGATCGACCTGCAGGCAACCTTCAGGCGGATGCTCGACGGCGGCGACCGCGCCTGTGCGATGGAGGTCTCCTCGCACGCCCTCGAGCTGGGGCGCGTATCCGGGATCCACTTCGGCTGCCGCGTCTTCACCAACCTGACCCAGGACCACCTCGATTTCCACGAGACGATGGAGGCGTACTTCGAGGCCAAGCGGCGGCTGTTCGAGCAGCCTGGAGTGTCGATCCTCAACCTCGACGACGAGCACGGACGACGGCTCGCGGAGGAGGTCGAGGATCCGGTGAGCTTCGCGATCGACCACGAGGCCGCCTACCGGGCGCGGGACATCGGCTTCGAAGTGAACGGCTCGACCTTCACCTGCCAGACGCCGGACGGCCCGGTCGAGGTCAGGTTGCCGCTGCCGGGCCTGTTCAACGTGCAGAACGCGCTGGCGGCGATCGCGGCGGTGCGCTCGCTCGGCGTCGACCCCCCGCCGGACGCGCTCGAGAGCTTCGGGCGCGTGCCCGGCCGCTTCGAGTCCGTGGACGAGGGCCAGGACTTCGGCGTCCTGGTCGACTACGCCCACACCCCGGACTCGCTCGAGAACGTGCTGCGGGCGGCTCGCGAGGTCACGCGCGGCAGGCTGCACGTCGTCTTCGGCGCCGGCGGCGACCGCGACCGCGGCAAGCGACCGCTGATGGGCGAGGTGGCCACCCGGCTCGCGGACCGGGCCCTAGTGACCTCCGACAATCCGCGCAGCGAGGACCCGGACGCCATCGTGGACGCGATCATGGGGGGCGCCGGCCCAGGGGCGGAGCGCGAGGCGGACAGGCGCCGAGCCATCGTCCTGGCGATCGAGAGCGCGGAGCCGGGCGACGTGGTGGTCATCGCGGGCAAGGGGCACGAGCAGGGCCAGGAGTTCGAGGGCGGCCGCAAGGAGCCCTTCGACGACGTGACGGTGGCGCGCGAGGCGCTGCAGGCCCGCCTCGGGGCGCGGGCATGATCGACCGTCCCGCCGCCTGGCTGGCGGAGGCCGGCGGCGCCCGTCTGGCCGCCGGCGACCGCGGCGAGCCGGGACCGGAACGGGCGGCGATCGATTCGCGCGAGGTCGGGCCGGGAGACTTGTTCGTGGGGCTCAGGGGAGAGCACGCCGACGGCGGCGAGTTCGCCGCCGCCGCGCTCGAGGCCGGCGCCTGGGGCGCGCTGGTCGGCCCCGCGTACGCGGGCCTGGAGACGGATCGGCCGCTGCTGGTGGCGGAGGACCCGCTCGCCGCCCTCCAGGCCTTGGCCCGCGCGTGGCGGCGGGAGCTCGGCTGCAAGGTTGTGGGGATCACCGGTTCGACGGGGAAGACCTCGACCAAGGACATCCTCGCCGCGCTGCTGCGGCGCGAGCTGCGCACGCACGCCAACAGGGAGAACCTGAACACCGAGATCGGGCTGCCGCTCTCGGTGCTGGAGGCGTCCCCCGGGGTCGAGGCGCTAGTGCTGGAGATGGCGATGCGGGGCGAAGGGCAGATCGCGGAGCTCACGGCGATCGCCGAGCCCGACGTGGGCGTGATCGTCAACGTTGGACCGGTCCACCTCGAGCTGCTCGGCACGGTCGAGCGCGTGGCGGCGGCCAAGGCGGAGCTGATCCGCGACCTCCCCTCTGGGGCGGCCTGCGTGGTCCCGGCCAGCGAGCCGCTGCTCCACGTCCATCTGCGCAGCGATCTGGACACGTGGACGTTCGGCCCGGGCGGCCAGGTCATGCTGCTCTCATTCGACGGCGGGCTCGGCGAGATCGAGGCCCGCCACGACCACCACCAGCTGGGCCTGGGTTACTCGGAGCCGCACAACCTGCTCAACACGCTCGCAGCGGTGGCCGCCGCCCGGGCCCTCGGGGTGCACCCGCAGGGGCCCGTGGAGGTGCAGTTCTCCTCGCTCCGGGGGCAGGTCGTGGAGCTACCCGGCGGCGTAACGGTCGTGAACGACTGCTACAACGCCAACCCCATGTCGATGCGGGCGGCGCTCGAGCACCTCGCAGAGAGTCCGGCCGAGCGCCGGATCGCGGTGCTGGGCACGATGGCCGAGCTCGGCCGGGAGGCTCGCCGTTACCACCGTGAGGCGGGGAAGCGGGCCGGCGAGCTGGGGATAGACCTGGTCGTGACGGTCGGCGAGCAGGCGCTCGGCTACGCGGAGGGATTCGACGGCGAGACCTACGCCGTCGCGGCGCCCGAGGAGGCAGGTGCGCTGCTTGAGGAGCTGGCGCTGCCCGGCGACAGGGTCCTGTCAAGGGCTCGCGCTCGGTAGGGCTCGAGCGGGTACTCGCCTAGGAGCCGCTAATGGGAGAGATGCTCATCGCCGGCATGGCTGCCCTGCTCATCTGCATCTTCCTGGGGCCGAGGTTCATCGACCTGCTGCGCGAGAGGGAGTTCGGCCAGCACATCCGCGAGGAGGGGCCGGAGGGCCACCACGGCAAGGCGGGCACTCCCACCATGGGCGGCCTGGTGGTGTTCCTCTCGGTCTCCGTGCCGTTCCTGATCCTGAGCGACTACCGCGCCTCCAGCCTGGCCGTGTTCGGCACCGCCATGGCGAGCGCCGGGCTCGGCTTCGCCGACGACTGGGTGAAGCTCCAGAAGCGGCGCTCGCTCGGCATCTCGGGCAGGACCAAGCTGGTGGTCCAGGCGCTCATGGCGATCGCCCTCTGGCTGTTCGTCACCAAGCGCGTGGGTCTGGAGGACACGCTTCGGTTGCGCGTGGTCGACGCGTCGATCGACCTCGGCGTCGCCTACCCGGTCTTGATCTTCCTGGTGCTCGCCGGCGCCACCAACGGCGTGAACCTCACCGACGGGCTCGACGGCCTGGCCGCCGGATGTGCGGCGATCGTGCTGCTGGCGTTCACCGCGATGACGTTCATCACCCACGGCCAGAAGGACCTGGCGCTGCTGTCGGCGTGCCTGGTGGGCGCCTGCGTGGGCTTCCTCTGGTTCAACTCCTTCCCCGCCGCGGTGTTCATGGGGGACACCGGGTCCCTGGGGCTGGGCGGTGCCATCGCGGCCCTGGCGGTGATCACCAAGACGGAGATCCTCCTCCTGATCATCGGCGGCATCTTCGTCATCGAGGCGCTGTCGGTGGCGATCCAGGTGTTCGCCTTCCAGCGCTTTCGCAAGCGGGTCTTCCTGATGGCCCCGATCCACCACCACTTCGAGCTCCTGGCCTGGTCCGAGACGAAGATCATCCTGCGCTTCTGGATCGTGGCGGCGGTCTGCTCCGCGATCGGCTTCACGCTGTACCAGCAGTCGATCACGTGAGCCGGCGACCGCCGCTGCCGGAGGGGCCCTACCTGGTCGTCGGGCTGGCGCGCTCGGGCGCCGCCGCCGCGCGCGTCCTGCGCGAGCACGGCGAGGTGATCGGTTGCGACAGCGGCCGGCCGGAGGTCCCTGAGGGAATCGAGTCCCACCTGGAGAGCGACGGCCTCGGCCTGTTGGAGGGTGCCCGCACGCTCGTGAAGAGCCCCGGCGTGCCGCGCCAGGCCGCCGTCGTGGCCGAAGCGCTGCGGCGCGACGTCCCGGTCTACGGCGAACTCGAGCTGGCCTGGCGGCTGCTGCCCAACCGCTTCCTCGCGGTCACCGGCACGAACGGCAAGACGACGACCGTGGAGTTGCTAGGCGCGATCCACCGGGCGGCCCGCGTGCCGGTCGAGGTCGCGGGCAACGTCGGGACCCCGCTGGCCTCGCTGGTGGGCCGGGCCGACCCGGAAGCCGTCGTTGTCTGCGAGGTATCGAGCTTCCAGCTCGAGGACGCCGACGGCTTCGCGCCCGAGTGCGCACTGCTGCTCAACCTCGCCGAGGACCACCTCGACCGCCACGGAAGCTTCGACGCCTACCGAGACGCGAAGCTGCGGCTCTTCGCACACCAGCGTCCCGCGGACGTGGCGGTGGCGCCCAGCGACCTCGCGCTTCCGGGCGCCGCCCGGCGGGTGGAGTTCGGCGCGCCCGGGGCGGACCTGATGCTCGAGAACGGGGAGCTGATGTGGCGCGGAGCGGGCCTGCTCGGCGCGGCGGAGGTGAGGTTGCGAGGGGCCCACAATCTCGAGAACGCCATGGGCGCGGCGGCCGCCGCGCTCGCCACTGGGCTCGAGCCCGAGCCGGTCCGCGAGGCGTTGCGGAGCTTCACCGGCGTACCGCACCGGCTCGAGGAGGTCGGAACCGTGGACGGGGTGCTCTACGTGAACGACTCGAAGGCGACGAACGTGGCGGCGGCCGCGCGGGGCATCGAGGCGTTCGAGGGCGGAGTGCACGCGATCCTGGGCGGCAGTCTCAAGGGCGGCGGCTTCGCCGGCCTGCGCGAGCCCGTGGCGGCGCGCTGCCGAGCCTGCTATCTGATCGGCGAGGCGACCGAGCGGCTGGCGGCCGACCTCGAGGGGACCGTCCCGCTGCGCCGCTGCGGCGACCTCGAGAGCGCCGTCCGCGAGGCCGAAGCGGCGGCGAAGCCGGGTGAGGTGGTGCTCCTCTCGCCGGCCGGTGCGAGCTACGACCAGTACGAGGACTACGAGCGGCGGGGAGATCACTTCCGGGCTCTGATCCCGCGGGCATGATTCGGCGCCAGGGTGTCGAAGACGGTCCGGATGGCCGCCTCCCGGACTCGGAGAAAGCGTCCGATGGAGTATTCGCTGCTCTACACCGCGACGCTTTGCATGCTCGCCGCCGGCGCGGTGATGGTCTACTCCGCGAGCTCCGCCGAGTCGCTGCTCCAGGGGCCGGGCGATCCCGCCTACTACCTCAAGCGCTATCTCGCCTGCGGCATCGTCGGCCTCGGCGTCATGCACGTGCTGTCACGGCACGGGCTGAAGGCCGTGAAGGCGGCCACGCCGATGCTCCTGCTCGGGTCCTTCGGGCTGACCTTCGCGGTGATGCTCCCGGGCATGGGCGTCTCGGTGAACGGAGCCACCCGCTGGCTCGGCGCCGGCCCACTCCAGTTCCAGCCGTCGGAGCTGCTCAAGCTGTCGCTCGTCCTCTATGCCGCTCAGCTGCTCGCGGCCCGGTCCCGGAGGACGAGGACGCTCGCCGGGCTGGCCAAGCCGCTGCTCCTCGTGGTCGGGGCGGCCTGCGTCCTGCTCATGGCCCAGCCGGACATGGGCACGACGCTCGTGATCTGCTTCGCGGTCTTCTCTCTCCTGCTGGCCGCCGGCACGCCGGTGCGCGTCCTGGCGACGATCTTCGGGACGCTGGCGTTCCTGGCGCTCGTGGTCGTCCTGCTCGAGCCCTACCGCAGGGCGCGCCTGACCTCGTTCGTGGACCCGTTCTCGGATGCCGGCGGGGCCGGCTTTCAAGCCGTGCAGGCCCTCACCGCGGTGGGCTCGGGCGGTCTCTTCGGCGTCGGGCTGGGGGAATCGGTCCAGAAGATCTTCTACCTGCCCGAGGCGCACACGGACATGATCCTGGCGATCATCGGCGAGGAGGTCGGTCTCGTGGGCATCTTCGGGGTGATCGCCCTCTACGGGATGCTCGGCTACGCCGGGCTCCGCACCGCGAAGCTCGCCCGCGATCGCTACTCGAAGCTGCTGGCCGCCGGCCTCACCTCCCTGATCCTGTCCCAGGCGACGCTCAACTTCTTCGCGGTGCTCGGGATGGCCCCCCTCACCGGGGTCCCGCTGCCCTTCATCTCCTACGGCAGCACGAACCTGATCGTGATGCTCGGCGGGATGGGGCTGCTCCTGAACGTGGCTGCGACGGGCGGCGGGGTCTCGCGCTCCAAGCCGCGGCTCACGGCAATCCAGGGAGGCGGCGGTGGCGAAGATCGTGATCGCCGCCGGCGGCACGGCGGGTCACGTCGTGCCGGCGCTCGCGGTAGCTGACGCGCTGCGGGCTCGGAAGGCCGAGGTCGAGTTCGTGGGGGGCGAGCGGGCCGAGGTGGAGCTTGTGCCGCAGGCCGGCTACCCCTTCCACCGGCTGCGCGTGACCGGGATCAACCGCCGCAACCCACTCAAGGCCGCCCGCGCGGTCGCGCTGGCAGGGGGCGCGACCGCCAGGGCCCGCCGGCTCCTGCGCCGGCTGGAGGCGGACGCGGTGCTGGCGGGGGGCGGCTACGTGGCCGGACCCGTGGGGCTCGCGGCCGGCTCGCTGCGGCTGCCGCTGGCGCTGTCCGAGGCCGACAGCCACCTCGGCTTCGCGAACCGGCTGCTGGTCCCGCTCGCCCGGCGCGTGTTCCTTGCCTTTCCGCTCCCGGAGCGCGAGGGGGGCAAGTACCTCGTAACCGGACGGGCGGTCCCGCCGGAGACGGGCCGGGTGGACCGCGAGCGGGCCCGCGCGCGCTTCGGGATTCCAGCGGGCGAGCCATGCGTGCTCATCTTCGGCGGCTCGTTGGGCGCGCGGCGGCTGAACCACGCCGCCGTGGACGCGTTCGGGGCCGCTGCCCCGTGCGCGATCCTGCACGCGGCCGGTCGCCGCGACCACGACGAGCTCCGGCGACGACTCGACGATGCCGGCTCGCCGGAGCACTACCGCCTCTACGCCTACATCGAGCCGTTCGCCGAGGCCTTGGCCGCGGCGGACCTGGTCGTCGCCAGGGCG
>Ga0126312_10000984_pt1 | contig 18186 bp, 18 predicted proteins | sample Plot104A_FD_92537 | JGI IMG/M metagenome (GOLD analysis project Ga0126312, IMG submission 92537) | Serpentine soil microbial communities from UC McLaughlin Reserve, CA, USA - Plot104A | ecosystem: Environmental > Terrestrial > Soil > Grasslands | place: USA: UC McLaughlin Reserve, Lake County... | reverse complement strand
TGGGCCAACTTGACCTGCGACGGATCTACCGCGGCTACGGCTTCCCCAACGACATGCTCGTGCACCTCAACGTCTGGAACGCGCGCGTGCGCGACTTCCCGTCGCGCCCCGTGTACGGCGTCGGCGAGCGGAGCGGCATCAAGATCCGGAGCGTCGTGCCACGCATCTCGTGGCTACTGCTGAAGGGCTTCCTGTGGCGGCTGCGCGAGAAGTACGTGATCCGGGACTTCCACCCGCTCGTGTTCTTCTACGCGCTCGGCGGGCTGATGACGTTCGTCGGCCTCGTCCTCGGCGTCATCGAGACGGCGCTGCGGATCGCGGGCAACGACGTCTCCGTCGGGACGGTGGTGCTGATCGCGCTCCTGCTGATCGCAGGGTCGCAGTTCACCCTGTTCGCGATGTGGTTCGACATGGAGTCGAACAAGGACTTGCGCTGAAAGGATCCGTCGCGGCCTTACTCATTGATGAGCCTCGGCGGTTGGATGCTTTGTCGGCTGTATCGCCTACACGCGCTTCCGCGAGAACAGGCCCTTCCACGAGAGCGAGATCCCACGCTGCCCGTGTGTGTTCGCGCTCACGCGCGCGCCGCGTCGTCCGGCGCTCAGCCCAAGGCTTCGCTTGCTCAGGCTCAGCCGCAAGCCGAGCACGATCTTCTTGCTGCGGCGGTAGCCCCAGGACATCCGCGCTACCCGACGGCGAACGATGTGCGGAGCACGCCCGCCGCTCCACAAGAAACGACGATCCCCCACCGCCCGGGAGTCGTGCGCGTGCCGACCATCCATGTCCACGACACACGGCCAGCCGTTGCCCTCTTCGAGTACAGCCCTTGGGCGTGTGACGGTCCGCTCTTGTAGTTGACCGTGATCGAACACGTTGCCGACGGGGAGACCGCCGCCGTCAGCGTTGCATAGCTCCCTGGCGACGCGGGCGACGTGACCGAGACGAGCCGAACACGCGCAGACGCCGTCGTAGTGACGACCAGGCTCGCCGCGATCGCGAGCGACATGACTACAACCCTCTTCAAATTGACCCCCTAGACCTCGGATCGGGCGGATGCCCGGTGCGACGCTACGCCGCAGTGGCTTGAACGTACGCGTCGTGTCAGCTTTGGACAATGGGCCGAACGGCCTATCTTCGGCGTTGTCAGCTCGACAAACCGTCGCGCGGTGGCCGCCCCGTCCAGTTCGAGATCCTGTACGATGATTGTACCTAATTATGTACAATAAAGACATGGCTCGGATAGTCCCGTTCTCGCATGCACGCGCAGAACTGAGTGATCTGCTCGACGAGGTCGAACAGACGCACGAGCACGTCGAGATCACGCGAAACGGGCGTCCCGCCGGCGTCCTCTTGTCGGCCGAGGAGTATGCGGTCATCCAGGAGACGCTCGAGGTCCTCGGTGACGGCGGCGTGCTCGACGCCCTGCGCGAGAGCGAAGCCGACGTTCGTGCTGGGCGTGTGCAAACGCTCGCCGAGGTGAGGCGCGAGCTGGGGCTTGGCTGAGCTCCGGCTGACGCGCCGGGCCAAAGAGAATCTCCGGGACCTTCCGACAACCGTCCAGGACGCCGTGATGGAGACCCTCGAGAGGATCGCCGTTGATCCCGATGCGGAAGGGAGGGAGCTGGTCGGGCGGCTGCATGGACTGTGGTCAGCTCGGATCGGCAACTACGACGTGCTCTACACGATCGAGCGCAGCGACGTGATCGTTCGAGCGATCCGGCATCGCGCTGTCGCGTACGGCCCACGGCCCCCGCGGGGACGAGGATGAGTGTCCGCGACAATCGACCTGAGCCACTCGAGGTGCTGTCGGGGCGATTCGGCTTCGAGTCTTTCCGTCCCGGACAGGAACAGGTGGTCGACGCGTTACTCGCGGGGCGGTCTGCGCTCGCAGTGTTTCCGACCGGCGCCGGAAAGAGCCTGTGTTACCAGCTGCCGGCGCTTCTGCTCGAGGGGACGGCGATCGTGGTCTCGCCCCTGATTGCGCTGATGAAGGATCAGATCGACTTCCTCCAGCGAAACGGGATCGAGGCGGCTCGGCTCGATTCGAGCCTCGACGCCGCCGAGCATCGTCAGATCGTTGAGCGGCTTCGCGCCGGCGCCTTGAAGCTTCTCTACGTGGCACCGGAGCGCTTCAACAACGAGCGCTTCCTCGGCCACCTTGGGAGCACCCGGATCTCGTTGTTCGCCGTCGACGAGGCGCGTTGCATCTCCGAATGGGGCCACAACTTCCGGCCGGACTACCTGAAGCTCGCCGAGCGTGCGCGAGAGCTGGATGCGGAGCGGGTGCTCGCGCTGACTGCGACGGCGACTCCGGCCGTCGTTGCAGATATCCGGGCCGGGTTCGGGATCGAGGAGGCGGATGCGATCGTCACCGGCTTCTACCGGCCGAACCTGACGCTGCTGACGACACCGGTTGTCGCCCGCGACCGTGATCCGCTGCTGGTGGAGCGGCTGCGCGAGCGTCCCTCGGGCTCGACGATCGTGTACGTGACGCTCCAGCGAACGTCGGTGCGTGTGGCCCAGCTGTTGGCCGAGACGGGTTTTCCGGCGCGTGCCTACCACGCCGGAATGGACGCTGACGACCGGGTTGCCGTGCAGGAGTGGTGGGCGGGGTCGGCGCGGGCGATCGTCGTCGCCACGATCGCCTTCGGGATGGGCATCGACAAGGCCGACGTTCGCTACGTCTACCACTACAACCTGCCGAAGAGCCTCGAGTCGTACTCGCAGGAGATCGGGCGCGCGGGGCGCGACGGCGAGGCGAGCGCCTGCGAGCTCTTCGCCTGCCCCGACGATCTCCCGGCGCTGGAGAATTTCGCTTTCGGCGACACGCCGACACGCGAGGCGCTCGCCGGCTTGGTCGCGGACGTGCTGGCGCATCCCGTCGGCACGGAGTTCGCGATCTCCGAGTACGAGGTGGCCGTTCGCCACGATCTGCGCCAGCTCGTGCTCAAGACGGTGCTCACGTACCTCGAGCTCGACGGCGTGCTCAGACAGGGAACTCCGTTCTACGCGGGCTACCGGCTCCGTCCGCTCGGCGTCGCGTCGCTGGAGGAGGTCTACGACCGCTTCGACGGATCCCGCGCCGGCTTCCTTCGGCGCCTGGTCGAGACGGGCAAGACCGGTCGGACGTGGACAACGCTCGCCCCCGACCACGCGGCGGCCGAGCTGGGGGAGGAACGCCGCCGGATCGTCGCCGCGCTCGAGTACCTCGACCAGCAGGGCCTCGTCGAGCTGCAGCCCGCCGAGCTACGACAGCGCTACATCCTCCTGACCGAGCCCGAGGCGGACGAACTGGTCGAGCGGCTGCTCGAACGCTTCGCTCGCCGAGAGCAGGCCGAGATCGCACGAATCGAGAGCGTCCTCGAGCTCGTGACGCATGACGGCTGCCAGGTGTCCGCTCTCGTCGGCTACTTCGGCGAGACGCGCGAAGAGCGCTGCGGGCACTGCAGCCACTGCCTGTCCGGCCGCGCCCAGCAGCTTCCTCGACCTGAGCCGAGGCCGCCGGTGGAAGCGGCCGTCGATGCTGCCAGGCTCGCGGCGTTGGCCTCGAGCCATCCCGACGCGCTCGCTTCGCCGAGGCAACAGGCGCGATTCCTCGCCGGCATCACAAGCCCGGCAACGAGCCGCGCGAGGCTGACAAAAGACCCGCTCTTCGGCTCACTCGCCGAGCGGCGGTTCGCGGACGTGCTCATGTGGTGCGAGGCAGCATGATCGAAAGCGGACTCGCCTGCGCAACGCACTGCCGATGCGATCGAAGCCTGAGCCTCGATCGCATCGGCCCTTGACCTACAGACGAGCTACTTCCCGATGCTCGACGCGGCAGCCTCGCCGATGTACGCATTTGCGTTCTCTCGGCGCTCAACCAGCCGGTGGGCCGCCTTCGCCACGCGGGTGACGTAGGCGCCGTGGTTCGGACAGAGCTCGTCGAGCCTCGTCGAGCCGAACGGGGTGAAGTGCGCACCCAGAAAGAGGAGGTTGTGGAGTGCGGCGCGGTCCACCGCGGTGGAGTCGATCGGATTCTGGTCTGGCGCAGCGACGAAGTCGATGATCGACGCCGCAACGTGCGCGGTCCCGGCAACCTCGAAGTAGCGGTAGTCCGGGGTTTCCCCGCGTTTCAGAAATCCACCGCGCTCTGCCTCGGTCTCGGTGCCAAACGCGAACACCTTGCCACCGTCCGAGACGGTGCCGCTGCAGATGTAGCGGAGGAAGGTCAGGAGCGTGTGAACGCGAAATATCGCGGGAACTACGGATGCCTCGCCGAGATCAAGGCGAGGTATGACCCGGACAACTTCTTCCGTGTGAACGAGAACATCAGGCCGTCATAGCCTGACGGCCTCGGGAGCGCGCTGGCCTGGCCTACTCGACGCGCTCCTCGCTCTCGCGATCGAACAGGTACATCTTGTCCCGCGGAACCGCGAACTCCTCGTCGTTGCCGCGGTCGATTCGCTGCTCGACCGGGAGCTTCGCAAGCATCGTCGTCCCGTTGCGCGCCAGGTGGACGAGCAGCTCGTCGCCGAGGTACTCCGTCACCTCGACGCGCGCGCCGAAGCGGTAGCCGTCGCCGTCGGCGGTCGCGAGTCGGAGGTGTTCCGGACGGAAGCCGGCGATGCGATCCTCGCCGCCAGCGCCGACGATCGGCGCCGGCACGAGATTCATCGACGGCGACCCGATGAAGCCGGCGACGAACAGGTTCCGCGGGCTCGTGTACAGCTCCTCCGGCGTCCCCACCTGCTGCAGCACCCCCGAGCGCATGACGGCGATCCGGTCGCCCATCGTCATCGCCTCCACCTGGTCGTGCGTGACGTAGATGGTCGTCGTCCCAAGGCGCTCCTGGAGCTTGAGGATTTCGGCGCGCGTCTCGACTCGCAGCTTCGCGTCGAGGTTCGACAGCGGCTCGTCCATCAGGAAGACCGCCGGCTCGCGCACGATCGCGCGGCCGAGCGCGACGCGTTGGCGCTGGCCGCCCGACAGCTGCTTCGGCTTCCGCTTGATCAGGTCGCCCATCTGGAGGATCTCCGCGGCCCGACGAACGCGCTCGTCGATCTCGCGCTTCGGCACGCCCGTGTTCTCGAGCCCGAACGCGAGGTTCTTGTAGACCGTCATGTGCGGATAGAGTGCGTACGACTGGAACACCATCGCGACGTCGCGTGACGCGGGCGCGATGTTGTTGACGACGCGGTCGCCGATCAGGATGCGGCCCCCGCTCACCTCCTCGAGCCCGGCGAGCAGCCGCAGGGCGGTGCTCTTGCCGCACCCGGACGGCCCGACGAGCACCATGAACTCGCCGTCGTCGATGTGGAGCGCCAGATCGTCGACGGCGCGCGTCCCGTCGAAGACCTTGCTCACGTGCTCGAACGTCACGCCGGCCATGCTGTCGCGCCTCCTGGGTCTGGACGGGGCAGCGCGAAGTGCGCCGCCGCAAGGAACGAGTACGCGACCGTGAGGGTCAGAAACGGGATCGCGGCCGCGGCGATCCCGACGAGGTTGATCGCGAGCAGCGCGAGGGCGAGGACGCTTGCTGGGCCGGGTCGTCGCAGGAGGTCGGCGAGCGACTCGCGCGCGACGACCTTCAGCGGCCGCTCGGGCTCCGAGACCGCCAGCGGCCAGAGCTCCAGCTGCAAGATCGCGAAGGCCGCAGCCAGGTACAGCGCGGCCAGCGCGAGCGCCCAGCCGAGCCCGCCGAGCCCGGCGTAGAACGGCACCGCGAACAGCGCTCCGGCCGCAGCCGCGAGCACCACGCCGCCGAGCACGAGCCCACGTCGCCAGTGGACGCGGACACCCGTCACCGCGTCACGCAGACCCAAGTCCCCCGTCTGCGCGACCGTTACCGCACAATGCATCAGCCCGGCTGCGAGCGGCCCCGCGAGCACGAGCAGCGCGAGCACCGGCGGCACCCACAACCCGGCGACAACGACCCCGAGCACGAACGCCGAGAGCGCCGCGTTGAGCACGAGCAGGCGCCACGACTGCCCGTAGAAGTCGCGGGCCGCCCTGCGTAGCGACGCGCCGACGCTCATCCCTTGACCCCCGCTGCCGTGACGCCTGCGATGAAGTACCGCTGCGCGAGCACGAAGAGCAACGCGATCGGGATGATCGAGATCACGCTCGCGGCCATCAGCTGCGGCCAGAGCGTCTTGTACTGACCGATGAAGCTCGAGAGCCCGACGGTCAGCGAATAATGAGACGGATTCTGGAGGATGACGAGCGACCAGAAAAAGTCGTTCCACATCCCCTGGAACGTCAGGATCGTCACTGCCGCGAGCGCAGGCCCGGCAAGCGGGAGCATCACCCGCCAGTAGGTCTTGAAGTAGCCCGCGCCGTCGAGCTTCGCCGCCTCTTCGAAGTCCTTCGGAATCGTCAGGAAGTACTGCCGCATCAGGAACAGGTTCGTGGCAAGAACCATCTGGATCACGATGAAGCCCTGATACGTGCCGATCAGGTTGTAATGCACCGGCGGGAAGTCGAGGTTCCACGCCGTGTGCGGGAAGTCGCTCAGGATCTGGAAGACCGGCACGAACCGCAGCTGGTCGGGGATCATCAGCGTCGCGAGGACGACCATGAACAGGATCTCGCGGCCGGGAAAACGGAGGCGTGCGAACGCGTAGCCGCCGAGCGAGCAGAGGAAGAGGTTGATCAGCGTCACCGACGTAGCGAGTAGCGCGCTGTTCGCGGCGTAGCGCGCGAAGTTGAACTCCGTCAGGACCTCCCGGTACGCGTCGAGCGTCGGATGGTCCGGAAGCAGGTCGAACCCCTGGACGCTCTCCGGGATCGTCTTCAGCGATGTCGAGACGCTCCAGAAGAACGGGACGAAATAGAGCAGCGAGAGCGCCAGCAGCAGCGTGTAGATGACGACCCTCGTCGCAATATGGCCGCCGCCGCGGCCGGGGATCTCGCCGCGTGCGCCCGCGACGGGCTCTTCCCCGCGCGCGAGCCGCTCGATCGGCGCGACGTGCGGAGCTGCTTCCTTCTCGACCGCCATCACGAGACCTCGGCGCGTCCGAAGAGAAGCCGCTGCACGAGCGTGAAGACGAAGATCATGAGAAACAGGACGACGCCGATCGCGGCCGCATAGCCCCAGCGCAGGTCGCTGATCGCCGTCCGGTACATGTAGAGCACGACTGAGAGCGTCGAGTAGTTCGGGCCACCCGTGCCGCCCGAGACGATGTACATCTGGTCGAAGACCTTCAGGCACCCGATGATCGAGACCACGAGCACGAAGAAGTGGCCGGGCTTGAGCAGGGGAAACGTGATCTTCCAGAACGTGCGCCAGGCGCCGGAGGCGTCGATCGCCGCCGCCTCGTAGACGTCCGTCGGGATCGCCTGGAGCGCCGCGAGGTAGAAGAGCATAATCGTGCCGGACGTCGTCCAGGTGTTCAGGGCCATGATCGCGGGCAGAGCGGTGTCCGAATCCGCGAAGAACGCGGTGTTGGTTCCCAGGATCGAGTTGACGAGACCGTCCGCGTTCAGCAGGTAGATGAAGATCGCGACGATTGCCGCGGACGACGCAAGCGACGGGAAGTAGAACGAGGCGCGGAAGAACGGCCGGCCGCGGATCTTCTGGTTCACGATCACCGCTGCGAGCAGGCCGAGCGCCATCTGCCCAGGGACGACGAAAAGGGTGTACACCAGGATGTTGCGCAGCGCATGCCGGAAAAGCTCGTCGTCGATCAGCTCGCGGTAGTTCTGGAGCCCGAGGTTCTCGATCGGCCCGAGGACGCCCCAGTCGTAGCGGGAGATGTAGAACGCGTAGATCATCGGGAAGATGAAGAAGAGGAAGAAGAACCCGAGCGGCAGGGCGACGAATGCGTAGCCCACGAAGGCCTCGCGCGCCTTGGCGCTGCCGAGGGATTCACGTCTCCTCTGCGTCCTCTGCGGAACGGCGACCGCCATCGCTTCTCCCGATTACGCGGCGGAGGCTCCTCCCGGAGCCTCCGCCGATGGTTCGTGCGCTCCTACGGAAGCGCCTCGTTCGCGGCTTCCTGGACCTTCGCCAGCATGCCGTTGACCGTCTGCTTCCCCTCGATCACCGCCGTCAGTTCGTTGTTCGCGACGGTCATCACCTTCGAGAAGCCCGGTGCAAACTGCCAAGGTCGGCCGATCGGTGCGTCCCTGATGAACGACGTTCGGCCTCCAACCTTGAGCTTCACGTCCTTGCGCGAAGGCAGCTCGAGCCCCTTCGACGTCCAGGTGGTCATGCCCGGCTTGCCGACGAGGTACGTGAGCAGCGTCCAGGCGGCGGCCTTGTTCTTGGAGGCCTTCGCCATCGAATACGACACCGTGAAGCTCAGCGTCGCTGCCTGCTTGTTCTTGACCATTCGGTAGACGCGGTACTTCACGCTCGGGAACTGCTCCGCCATGAACGGCATGATCCAGTTGCCCTCGAACGTGATCGCGGCCTTCTCCTTGCCGAGCGCCTCGCCGCACCAGCCCGCGCCGAGCTGCTGCTGTGTCCCCGCGAGGCCGCTGTTGATCAGCCCGACGTAGAAGTTGACCGCGTCGCGAACCGCGGGCGTGACGACCGTCGCCTTCGTCTTCGAGCTGTTGAGGAGGGAGCCCTTGTTCTGGTAGACGAATGCCAGCAGGCGCGCCCACTCTGGCTGGAGACAAATCGGGCGGCCGCCCTCGGGGATGTTCGCGGCCTTCATCCGCTGTGCGAGCGCCCGCAACTGCGCCCACGTGGTCGGCGCCTTGCCGCCGACCCTCGCCAGCATCGACGTGTTGATCTCCATCGACAGCGGCGAGAACCCCTTCGGGAACCCGTACGTCTTGCCCTTGTACTTGAACGCGTTCAGGAGCCGTGGGTAGAACGGCTTCGTGCTGAACTTGTACTTCTTCATGTAGCTGTCAAGCGGCTGGAGCAGCCCCTGCTTCACCCAATCGGGGAAGTCGTTCGAGTCGACGTAGAAGACGTCCGGCGGCTTCCGTGCCGCGAACTGCGCAAGCATGTTCTGCTGGTACGGATCCAGCGCCGTATAGGTGACGTTGATCTTCGGGTACTTCTTCTTGAACCCGGCCAGGACCTGCCTCAGGAGCTGACCCTCCGTGCTCCCTCCGGACGTCCAGCCGGCGAGGGTGATAGAGCCCGTGACGTCCCGTGCGGTCGGCGCAGCCGTCGCCGCCGACCCTCCGCCTCCGCCGATCCCGGCTGCGACCGCGACCACAATCGCAAGGCAGCCGATGCCGACGAACGTCATCCTTTTGCGCATCCAAGTCCTCCTTTTGCTGGAAGCCGTTCGCCCAGGTGATCTCGACCCGGCCCGATCGGTCGTGCGATTGCCGTATTCGAACGCCTCTTGAGCAACCGAACGTCACCCCCCGTCGGGTCATACCCCGACCGGGGAAGTTTGTACACCCACAGCGGGAACGGCGGCGAGGGTGCGACCGTGGCTGACGAGGCTCGTATCCGGGCGGCTATCGCCGGGGCCGACCGCTTCCTCAATGCCTGGCACGGCGCGCCGCCGGTGCGCGAGACGCTGCAGAGGCTGGCCGATGCCACCGCGGCGGACGAGCGGCCGGATCGGTACGGCTCGGGCGAGCGAGTCGAGCGGCTCGAACGGCGCGTGGCCGAGCTGCTCGGGCAGGAGGCGGCAGCCTTCATGCCGAGCGGCACCATGGCGCAGCAGATCGCGCTCCGGATCTGGACCGACCGGAAGCGGATCTCGACGGTCGCGTTCCACCCGACGTGCCATCTGGAGCTGCACGAGCAGAAGGGCTACGAACGCCTGCACGGGCTACACGCCCGGCTCGTCGGCGACCCGAACCGGCTGATCACGCTCGGCGAGCTCGAGGCGATCCGGGAGCCGCTCGCGGCGCTGCTGCTCGAGCTGCCGCAGCGCGAGATCGGCGGATCACTCCCGGAGTGGGACGACCTCCTCGCGCAAAGCGGATGGGCGCGGGAGCGCGGCGTCGCGCTGCACCTCGACGGCGCGCGGTTGTGGGAGGCGGGCCCGTACTACGGTCGCGAATACGCGGAGGTCGCCGGCCTCTTCGACAGCGTCTACGTCTCGTTCTACAAGGGCCTCGGCGGCCTCGCCGGGTGTGCTCTCGCGGGTGACGCCGAGCTCGTGGCGGAGGCGCGTGTGTGGCAGCGCCGCCACGGCGGCGCGATCGCGACGATGCACCCGTACGTCGTCGCCGCGGAGCTCGGGCTCGACGAGCGGCTCGCCCGCGTGCCGGTCTACCTCGACCACGCACGGGCGCTCGCCCGCGCGCTCGCGGCCCTCGAAGGCGTCGAGATCGTTCCCGATCCGCCGCAGACACCGCTCTTCCACGTCCTGCTCCGAGGCGACCGCGAACGTCTGTCCGACGCAGCGCTGTCCGTTGCGGAGGAGCGCAAGGTCTTCGTCTTCGGCGATCCGTCCTCGACCACGTCGCCCAGCCGGCAGCGGCACGAGGTGATGGTCGGGGAGGTCAGCCTGCGGCTCGAGCCCGACGAGCTGCGCGAGGTCTACGCCGAGATCCTGCGGCGCGCTGGGTGACCGATCAGCAGTCGGCGCGCTGCCGTGCCTTCTCGGCGCGCAGCCGCTCGATGAATTGATCCGTTCGAGCCCAAAACGCGCGCTTCGCCTGCGGGCTCGTCTCGAAGACAGACGAGTGCGTCGCGCGAAATCCCTCGCGCGACCGCACCGGCACGACCTCCACGTCGTCCGGGTTGAAGCCGCTTCGCCGCAACGCGTCGAGCAGCGCGAGCGCGCCGACGGAGCCGACGACCTCGTCCGCGTCGCCGACCATGATCCGGAACCGGATCCCACGCGGCAGGCGGCGCATGTCCACAGGCGCTTCCTCGGACGAGCCTGGGAAGACGGACACGACGGCGTCCGGGACAGGCCGGTTCCTCGGAGCGGTCGCCGCGTACTTGGCCGCGAGGCCGCCGCCGCGCGAGTAGCCGATGACGACGAGCGGCGCGCACGACGGCGGCCGCACGATGCGCCAAGCACGGCCTACGGCTCGAACGATGTGCGCCGTGGCGCCGGTCTCCCCCGGCACGCTCTCGTATTGCGGGAACACGACGACGTTCCCGCGACTCGTCAGGTGGCGAAGCCACGGCTGGTGATTCGTCGGCGTCATCTCGATCGGCCCGCCGTGACCGTGGAGGAACACGACGAACGCGTGCGGGTCCTCCCTCCCGTGCCCGAAGATCCAGAACCGATCCGCGCCGCGGCCGAACGCTCCGATTCGGCGTGTGTCGGTGGAGCTCGAAGGTGTCGGCGAGCCGCCGCATGCCGTCGAGCTCGCGCACACGAGCACGAGGACGATCCCGACGAGCGCGCGACGCACGCGAACATCTTGGCGGCGACCTGAGCCGTAAGGGCACGTCGTGCTGAAGCGCACGCGGTCGCCGGTAAGAACTTCGTTAGGACTGCAGGTGCCCGTAGGAGCGTTGCGTATCCTCCGCGGAATGCCGACCGCGGTCGTGACGGGGGGCGCCGGCTTTCTCGGCTCGCATCTATGTGACTACCTGCTCGCGCGCGACTACCGCGTGATCTGCGTCGACAACCTCGAGTCGAGCAAGCTCGAGAACCTCGCGCACATCCGCGACGAGGCGTTCGTCTTCGCGTACCACGACGTGATCGAGCCGATCCAGATCGACGGGCCCGTGGACTTCGTCTACCACCTGGCCGCGCTCGCGAGCCCGATCGACTACCTCCGCCAGCCGCTGCACTCGCTCAAGGTCGGCTCGTATGGGACTCATCACGCGCTCGGGCTGGCGAAATGGAAGCGCGCTCGCTTCCTGCTCGCCTCTACGAGCGAGGTGTACGGCGACCCGAAGGTGCACCCGCAGCCGGAGACGTACTGGGGCAACGTCAACCCGATCGGCCCGCGCGGCGTGTACGACGAGGCGAAGCGGTACGCGGAGGCGATGACGATGGCGTACCACAGCCAGCAGGGCGTCGACACCGCGATCGTGCGGATTTTTAATACCTATGGGCCTCGAATGAGGTCGCACGACGGGCGCGCGATCCCGAACTTCATGCGCCAGGCGCTCGCAGGCGAGCCGTTGACCATGTACGGCACCGGCAGGCAGACGCGCTCGTTCTGCTACGTGGACGACCTGGTTCGGGGCCTCGTGCTGCTCGCGGAGTCGGGCGAGCATCTGCCCGTCAATCTCGGCAATCCCGGCGAGTTCACGCTGCTCGAGCTCGCGGAGACGGTGTTGCGCGTGACCGGCTCGAGGAGCGAGATCGTCTACGAGGCGCTGCCGATCGACGATCCGCAGCAGCGTCAGCCTGACATCACGCGCGCGAAGCAGATCCTCGGCTGGGAGCCGGAGATCCCTCTGGAAGACGGCCTGCGCCGCATGCTCGAGGCACTCGGGAGGGAACCGGTCGGTGTCTAGGCGGCTCTGGGCCGTCGCGGCCACGCTCGTCCTGGCCGCTCTCCTCGCCGTGCCGACGGCGACCGGGTCGCGGAACATGCTGGTCGGCCTGCTCGACGAGACGAGCGCCCTCTACGGCAATCCCGATCGGACGTATCCGATGCTCCAGCGGCTCCGCGTCCAGGTCGTCCGGATGGATCTCTACTGGGGCGGCAACCGCGGCACCGCGCGCAAGATCGGCGTCGCGAAGCGGCGCCCCGCGTCGCCGCGGAACCCGGACGACCCGGCGTACAACTGGGAGATCTACGAGCGCGCGGCGCATTACGCGGCGCAGTACAAGGTCAGGCTGCTGTTCACGATCTACGGGACGCCCGGATGGGCGAACGGCGGCAAGGGGCCGAACGTCGCGCCGCGAAACGCGCGCGACCTCCAGAACTTCGCGTTTGCGGCGGCCAGGCACTTCAGCGGCAGGGCGATGGGCGAGGACGGTCGGCGCGTCCCTGCGGTGAAGCTGTGGACCGCCTGGAACGAGCCCAACCAGCCGTTCCAGCTCACGCCCCAGTACAAGCGCGTACGCGGGCGCTGGGTGATCCAGAGCGCGAAGGACTACGCCAGGATCTGCAACGCGATCTACAACGGGATCAAATCGACGCTGATCGGCGGCGAGAAGGTCGCCTGCGGCGTGACGTCCCCCGGCGGCGGCAACAACCCCCGCGGCGCGCGGCCGACGGTTTCTCCGCTCGCGTTCCTGCGCGCCGCGAAGAAGGCAGGCATGCGCCGGTTCGACGCGTACGCGCACCACGCCTACCCGCGCAAGCCGAGCGAGTCGCCGGCGACGAAGCCGCCGAAGAACGCCGTGACGCTCGCGAACATCGGTCAGCTCCAGAAGGAGGTGAAGCGGCTCTACGGCACGAAGCCGATCTGGATCACCGAGTACGGCTACCAGACGAGGCCGCCCGACAGGACGTTCGGCGTCTCGTGGACGACGCAGGCGAAGTACCTCAGGCAGGCCTACGCGATGGCGCGGAAGAACCCGGGCATCCAGATGATGCTCTGGTTCCTGCTCCGCGACGAGCCCGTGCTCGCGGGCTGGCAATCAGGTCTCCTGACCTCCAGCGGCCGCGTCAAGCCTGCCTTCAACGCGTTCCGCACGCTGCCGCGCTAGCGGCGTCCACGCGTCGGCCGCGAGCAGCGGCGCGAGTGCTGCGGCTCCGACGACGAGGGACGCGACGGTTCGATACGCCGCCCACCGGAGCGTGAGCTCGACCGGCACGACCGAGATCCAGAAGACGAGGACGACTCCCGCGAAGCTGAGGAGACCCCAGCCTGCCGCGAAGCCGGCAAGGCGCCAGCGGCGGGCGAGCAGCGCGGCTGCGACGGCGGCGAGCGCCAGCGGCAGCAGCAGGCCCCAATCGAGCGAGAATGCGTGCCCTGCCACGCTGCGAAGCGCCGGCCCGAGCCGGTCGGCACGATCGGCGAGGTAGCGGGGGTCGAACGCGTCGCCGAGCGAATACTCCGGGTTCCGCAGCCCGTGGACGCCCGCGAACACGCGCCACGGGAGATACAGGGCGGCGACGGCGGCCGACGCGAGCAACGTGCCGCGGAGTCGCTCCCTGCCGCCCGACGCGAGCGCCGCGACGAGCGCGGCGGCTGCGAACAGGAGCCCTTCCGGCTTGGTCAGCGTCGCGGCGGCGAGAAAGACGGCCGTCGGCGCAAGGAGCGACCGCTCCCCGTCGGCGATCCACCGTGCGAGGCAGACGACGCCGAGCGCGACCATGATCGCGAGCGGCACGTCCGCGTAGTTCGTCGACAGCTGCTTCACGAAGGCGCTCGCGGAGACGATCGCCAGCACGCAGATCGAGGCGAAGAGCGCGGGGACGCGCTCGCGCAGCAGCGTCCACAGCGCCGCCGCGAAGCCGATCCCGAGCAGCCCGAGCTGGACGTGGACGAGCGTCCCGTCGAACCGTCCGAGCGCTCGAAAGTCGATCGCCTCGAGCGCCGGGAAGAAGAGCGGATGCTGCACGGGCGCGTAGTGCGCGAACACGGGCTCGTAGGCGCCGCCGAAGACGTACAGCGCGCGCGCCTTCGTCGCCCAAATGGCCCACCCGTCCCACTCGTACAGTGGCCGCGTCTCGAGCATCCGCGTCACGTGCGCGAGCAGCAGGAGCCCGAGGAGGAGGACGACCGACGTGGCGATCTCACCTGCGCCGCCGAGCCACGCGCCTCGCCGGCCTCGTAACGTTCTCTTACTTGGCCGGCGGCGGCGCCACCCGATCAGCGCCAGCATCGCCGTCAGCACGGCCAGCTCGAGCGGGCCGACGGCGGCGCCGAGGAGCGCGAGCTGCGCGGCGACGACTCCTCCGGCCGCGATCCCGAGCATGTACGCGAGCGGGAGGCGCGCGAGCAACGTCGCGCGATCCCTCGCGATCCCGAGCACCGGCAGCAGCGCCGCCCCCAGTCCCAGGAAGAGCACCTGCAGCAGTAGCAGGCGCGTCATCTCGCGATGCGTGCAACAGCGACGCCGTTCTTCCTGTCCCACTCCACGCGATCGAACGGAACCCCGAGCGTCCCCGGATCGACGCCGACGGCGACGACGACGTCCGCGTCGTCCACCGAGTCGATCTGGACCGCGGGCAGGAGCGCGTAGCGCGCGAAGGTGCGTGCCGCAGTCGCTCGAGGCACGCCGAGGACGACGTCGTCGCCGCCGCGGGTGACGAGGAAAAACCGCTCCTTCTTCCGGACGCGTTCACGGACGAATGCGACCGCGTCAGCGGGGAAGAGCTGCTGGTACCGGAAGACGACGTCCGGCTGCACCTCGACGCTCGCGAACGCCTCCCGCTGGTCGGTCGCCCACGACCACGACTCCGGAAACGTGATCGCTGCGGAGACGACCGCGAGCACCGCAACGGCGACCGCCGCGGCGGCGGCGGGCGTCCTCAGCCGGTGCACGTCTCGAGCAGCGACCGGTAGAGCCTGTCGATGTCGTCGACGAGCCGGTCGACGGCGTAGCGCGGGACGACGCGCGAACGCCCGGCCGCGCCCATCCGCTCCCGCAGAGCCTCGTCGCGCGCGAGCGTCGCGAGCCGGTCGCCGAGGAGATCGATGTCGCCGGGGTCGACGAGGAAGCCGTCCTCTCCGTCGCGGACGACGTCGGGAACGCCGCCCACGCGCGTGGCGACAACTGGTCTGCCGGCGGCGAGCGCCTCGATCGTCGTCACCGGCGTCCCCTCGTTCCCGGACGGGAGGACGAAGGCGTCGAAGGCCGCGTAGTACGGCGCCACGTCCTCCTGGTAGCCGAGGAAGAGGGTGTCGCGCATCAGGCCGAGGTCGTGTGCGCGTCGCTCGATCGCGTCGCGATCGGGGCCGTCGCCGACGAGGCAGAGCTTCGCGTCGATCCCGCGCTCGCGCAGGGCGCGGAACGCGTGCAGGACGTCGTCCGTCCGCTTGACGCCGGTCATGCGCCCGATCCACCCGACCGTGAACGCTTCCGGCGGGATGCCGAGCATCTTCCGCGTCTCCACTCGCTCGGCGCGGTTGCCGTCGACCCGGTCGCCGAGCTCGATCCCGAGCCGTACGACGACGAACTTCTCGCGCGGTGCGACCCCGAGGCTGACGAGGTCGTCGCGAACCTGCGGACTGACGGCGACGAGGCACGTCGTCGTCCGCGCGAGCTGCCGTTCCAGCAGGGAAAACGCCCGCGAACGAACCGGCCCGAAGTACCCGCGAAGCACGTGCCCGTGGAACGTGTGGACGACGATCGGCGGCCTCGCGTCGCCTGCGATCGTCGCGGCGAGGCGTCCGACGGCGCCGGCCTTGGCGGTGTGCGTGTGCAGGATGTGCGGCCGCACGCGCCGGATCACCCGCGCGAGGCGGAGCACGGCGAGGACGTCGCGGACCGGGGCGATTTCGCGCTGGAGCGCGTCGAGCCGCGCTACCGGCACCCCGAGCTCGTCGGCGACGAAGGCCATCGAGTCCTCGCCGCGCGCAAGCGTCCCGGCGACGAGCGTCGTCTCGTAGCCGCGCTTGCGCAGACCCGCCGTGAGGTACGCCACGTGCAGCGCAGGCCCGCCCATGTTGAGGCGGGCGATGACTCGGAGAATCCGGACCGGGCCGCTACGCATCCCGACGTTCCTGGCGCGTCGATGGCCGTGCGCGGCCGGAAGGGGCAGTATGCGTAATACGGCCCTGAAGAGCCGCGTGCGGCCAGCGGCGCGAGCGCGTCGCGGAGGCCGGCTCCGCCGGCCGCAGCGGCGCGCGCCCAGGGGCGTCAGGCAACCGGCTCGCGCTCGAGCAACCAGTCCACGGCGCGCTGAAGGCCGTCGCGGAGCGTCACCCGCGGCTCGAAGCCGATCACGCGGCGCGCCTCGCCGACATCCGCCCACGAGTGGCGGACGTCGCCCGTGCGCGGCGACAGGAACTCCTTCTCGACGTCGCGCCCGACGAGGTCGCCGATCGCGTCCGCGAGCTCGAGCACGGTCGTCTGGTCGCCGGTGGCGATGTTGAGGACGGCGCCGCTGGCGTCCGGCGCGTCCGCCGCGAGCAGATTCCCGTCGACGACGTTCTCGACGAACGTGAAGTCGCGCGACTGGTGTCCGTCCCCGTCGATCCGGACCGGCTCGCCCGCGGCGATCGCGGTGATGAAGAGCGGGACGACGGCGGCGTACTGCGACGTCGGGTCCTGCCGCGGCCCGAACACGTTGAAGTAGCGCAGGACGACCGTCTCGATCTCGTAGACGCGGCTGAACGCGACGCAATAGCGCTCCGCTGCGAGCTTCGCGACGCCATACGGCGACTCGGGGTCCGGCGGGCTCGACTCGAGCCGCGGCAGCGTGCCGCTGTTGCCGTAGACCGACGACGACGATGCCGCGACCACACGCCGCACGCCCTCGTCGCGTGCGGCCAGCAAGACGTTCAGCGTGCCCTCGACGTTCACCGCGCTCGTCGTAAGCGGGTCCTGCACCGAGCGGGGCACTGAGGGCAGCGCGCCCTGATGGAAGACGAGCTCGACGCCGCGCGTGGCGGCGTGCACGCGCTCGTAGCTGCGGAGGTCGCCTTCCACGAGCTCGATCTCATCCCACACGTCCGAGAGGTTGGCGCGGTTGCCGGTGGCGAAGTTGTCGAGCACCCGCACGTCGTCGCCGCGCGCGAGCAGCGCGCGGACGAGGTTGCTGCCGATGAACCCGCCGCCGCCGGTGACGAGCACCTTCGCCATCAGCCGACCACCGTACCGGCTCGTGCGGCTGCGGCCACCCCGAAGCCGATCCCGAGCCATGTGACGCCGTCGAGCGGGATCCCGGACGTGAAGCCTTCCGCGCTCCACAGTCCGATCACGAGCAGCACCCACGTCAGGCCGACGAGCGCGAGCGGCGGCGGCCCGCGCCACGCGATCCAGCCCGCGACGACGAGCCACGCGACGACGAGGGCGAAGCCGATCGCGCCGAGGTCGGCGAGCGCCTCCACGTACAGCGTCTGCACGCCGTACGGATGCCCCGGCGCGGGGAACGACTGCGGGTTCTGGTCGCGAAACTTCCCTCGCGCGTCGTCGACGTAGGGAGCGAGGTTCTCGTACTCGTCGGTTCCGTGCCAGCCGACGCCGACGACCGGATGGTCGAGCCAGACGCGGCCGCCGATGTACGCGAGCACCGTCCGCTGCGAGTACGTCTGGACGCCCCGCGGCTGCTCTCGCTCCCGGAGCCCGACGAAGCGCGTGAAGTCGGCGAAGTCCTTCGAGCGGATCGCGAGCACGCCGACGGCGCACAGGAGGCCGACGCCGCCGATCAGGAGCAGATGGCGGGCACGCGTCTTGACCAGCAGCGCCCCGCAGGCGAGTGCGAGGCCGACGACGCCCGCCGTCGCTCCGCCGAGGACGA
>Ga0126312_10000983_pt1 | contig 18193 bp, 16 predicted proteins | sample Plot104A_FD_92537 | JGI IMG/M metagenome (GOLD analysis project Ga0126312, IMG submission 92537) | Serpentine soil microbial communities from UC McLaughlin Reserve, CA, USA - Plot104A | ecosystem: Environmental > Terrestrial > Soil > Grasslands | place: USA: UC McLaughlin Reserve, Lake County... | reverse complement strand
TACGCGCGCTTCAAGCGCATGACGGGCCACAACGTGCTCCACGCCATGGGCTACGACGCGTTCGGGCTCCCTGCCGAGCAGTACGCCCTCGAGACCGGACAGCACCCGCGGGTCACGACGGACGAGAACGTCGCCACGATGCGGCGGCAACTGCGCCGGCTCGGGCTCGGGCATGACCCCCGCCGCGGGGTGTCGACGACGGACGTCCAGTACTACCGCTGGACGCAGTGGATCTTCCTCCAGATGTTCAATGCCTGGTACGACGACCGGCAGGACAAGGCCCGCCCGATCGACGACCTGGTCGCCGAGCTCGAGTTCGGCACGCGCGCCGTGCCGGACGGTCGCCCCTGGGGCGAACTGGACGCGCTCGAGCGCAGGAAGCTCGTCGACTCGTACCGCCTGGCCTACCTCGACGAGTTCGCCGTCAACTGGTGCCCGGCGCTCGGCACAGTGCTCGCCAACGAGGAGGTGACCGCCGAGGGACGCAGCGACCGCGGCAACCATCCCGTGTACAAGCGACCCCTCAAGCAGTGGATGCTGCGCATCACGAAATACGCGGAGCGACTCCTCGGCGATCTGGACCTGCTCGACTGGCCCGAGTCGATCAAGATCATGCAACGGAACTGGATCGGTCGAAGCGAGGGCGCCGACATCGTCTTCTCGGTCGAGGGCCATGACGACCTGGGCATCCGCGTGTTCACGACCCGGCCCGACACCGTGTTCGGCGCCACGTACATGGTCCTCGCGCCGGAGCTCGACCTCATCGACGAGATCGTCGCGAACGAGTGGCCCCGCGACACTCCCCTGGAGTGGCGCGGCACGTTCGGTCTCGACGTCTCGCCGGCGGAGGCCGTCGAGGCGTACCGCAACTTCGCATCGACCAAGACGGACCTCGAGCGGCAAGCGGAAGGAAGGGAGAAGACCGGCATCTTCATCGGCGCGTACGCGATCAACCCCGGCAACGACGCCCGCATCCCGATCTTCATCGCCGACTACGTGCTCGCCGGGTACGGCACCGGTGCCATCATGGCGGTCCCCGGTCAGGACCAGCGCGACTGGGACTTCGCGGAGGAGTTCGATCTCCCGATCATTCGCACCGTGCAGCCGCCGTCCGACTTCGACGGCGAGGCGTACTTGGGTGACGGGCCCGCGATCAACAGTGGCTTCCTCGACGGCCTGAACGTCGACGACGCCAAGAGCAAGATCACTGAGTGGCTCGAGGAGACGGACAACGGCGCCGGCGCCGTCACCTACAAGCTCCGTGACTGGCTGTTCAGCCGCCAACGGTACTGGGGCGAGCCGTTCCCGATCGTGTACGACGAGACCGGGCTCCCGGTCGCGCTGCCGGAGTCGATGCTGCCCGTCGAGCTGCCCGACATGAGCGACTTCCAACCTCGCATCGTGGCCGACGACGAGGAGACTCTGCCCGAGCCGCCGCTCGCGCGCGCCGAGCACTGGGTCACGGTCGAGGCCGACCTCGGCGAGGGCACGAAGACGTACCTGCGCGAGACGAACACGATGCCGCAGTGGGCGGGATCGTGCTGGTACTACCTGCGCTACCTCGATCCCACCAACGAGAACCGGATCGTCGAGCCCGAGGTCGAGCGCTACTGGATGCAAGGCGGCACGCGCGCGGGCGGCGTCGATCTCTACGTCGGCGGTGCCGAGCACGCCGTGTTGCACCTGCTGTACGCGCGCTTCTGGCACAAGTTCCTGCACGACCTCGGCCACGTGTCGACGCCGGAGCCGTTCGCGCGGCTGTTCAACCAGGGGACCATCACCGCGTACGAGTACGTCGACGACCGCGGCGTGTACGTCCCCGCGAACGAGGTCGACGAGCGTGACGCCAAGTACTTCTTCGAGGGGAAAGAGGTCACACGGCAGCAAGGCCGGATGGGCAAGAGCCGGAAGAACGCGGTGGCTCCCGACGACATCTACGACGACTACGGCGCCGACACGCTGAGGCTCTACGAGATGTTCATGGGCCCGCTCGACGCCAGCCGGCCCTGGAACACGGCCGACATCGTGGGCGTGCACCGGTTCCTCCAGCGCTTCTGGCGCAACGCGATCGACGAGGAGACGGGCGCGATCCGTGTGTCGGACGCCTCCGCCGACGAGGACACGCGCCGCATCCTGCACCGGACGATCGATGCCGTCTGCACCGACATGGGCAAGCTCCAGTTCAACACGGCGATCGCGCGGCTGTTCGAGCTCAACAACCGGCTGACGGCAGTGGTGGGGGAGACCGGGGCCGCGCCGCTCGAGGTCGTCACGGCGATGACGCTGATGCTCGCGCCCCTCGCGCCGCACATGGCCGAAGAAGTGTGGTCCCGGCTGGGGCACGCCGAATCACTGGCGTACGCGCCGTTCCCCGAGCCCGACCCGGCCTACCTCGTCGTCGAGGAGGTCGAGATCGTCGTGCAAGTCGACGGGAAGGTGCGCGCCCGGGTCAAGGTCCCCGCCGGCGCTGGGGAAGCCGAGCACGAAGCGGCTGCGCGTGCCGACGACCGGATCGCCGCGCTCCTCGCCGGCGTCGAGGTCCTGAAGGTCATCATCGTGCGGGGGCGCCTGGTCAACTTCGTCACGCGGTAGCGGGTGATGCCGCGCCGGCTCGACGCCCCCGAGCGCGCGTCCTTCGACCACATCCCGACTGCAGACCTCGAGCGGGCGCGCCTCGTCCGTGTGCCCGTGCTCACGCCCGGCATCGCGGGAATGACGCTCGACCGGTGGATCCTGCTGCGGCGTGGTCACGAGCACGACTGTGACCTGATCGCCCACGAGCTCGTGCACGTGCGCCAGTGGCGCGAGCTCGGTGTGGTGCGGTTCCTTGCTCGCTACCTCGGCGCGTACGCCCGAGGACGTTGGCACGGGCTCGGCCACCGGGCCGCCTACGAGGCGATCCCGCTCGAGGCCGAAGCGCGGGTCGTCTCGGGGCGCTGACCACCCCTTTCCGAGCCCAGGCGAGCGCGCTACCGTCCTGTCCAGCTCGGCGCTCCGAGCTTCGACTTCCCTTTCCGCTTCCTCCGGTCTCTCTCGTCGCGCCCGGAGGTCGCCATGCCCGACTCGCCCCGCACCGACACGGTCGAGCGCGCCGCGCCCGACGCCGAGTTCTGGCGACCGTCCGAGCGTCCTGGGCAGCCGCCTGAGTTCCCGCCCCGACTGGGCGACTGGGGCGGTCCGCTCGAGCGGTTCATCGATCGCGTGCGCGAGGTGCGCGGCGATCCGCGCGTCGGGATCGCCGCGCTCCTCGTCGTCGCGGTCGCCGCCGGGTTCATCTGGTACCGGCTCGGCGCCGGTGACTCCGGTGAATCCGTGACGACGCAACGCTCCCCCTCCACCAGCGCTCGGGCAGCGGGCTCGACTGCCGCGGGCAGCTCCGCGACCACCGGCAACTCCTCGCGCGCCGCGAAGAAAGGCGAGCGCGTGACGGTGCACGTCGCCGGCGCGGTCGCCAAACCCGGCGTCTACGACCTCGACGCCAATGCACGGGTCATCGACGCCGTCGAGGCCGCGGGCGGGGGAGTGCCGGATGCCGATCTGAACCGGCTGAACCTCGCAGCCAAGGTCGCCGACGGCCAGCGCGTGCTCGTGCAGCGCGTTGGCGAAGCGGCGCCGGCCGGGTCGGCGTCGCCCGGCGCAAGTAGCGGCGGGAGCGCCGATCCGTCGGGGCTCGTCAGCCTCAACAGCGCGACGCAAGCCGAGCTGGAGGCCCTTCCCGGTATCGGGCCCACGCTCGCCGAGGCCATCATCTCGGAGCGAGAACGGCGCGGAGGGTTTCGGTCGGTGAACGAGCTGCGTGACGTGCGCGGCATCGGCGAGAAGCGCTTCGCCGACCTGAAGGACAAGGTGACGATCTGAGGCGCGGTCATGCCTCGGGTCCCGTCTGCTTGGTGGCGGCGGTGGTCGCCGGCGCCCGCCTGGGTGAGCACCTCGGCGCCGGGTCCGCAATCGCCGTCCTCGCGGTCGGGCTGCTCGGGGGGGTCGGCGCGCTGTTCCTCCCGAGGAGTCCGGCCCGGCTCGCGCTCGCGGCCGCCGCCGTCGCACTGTTGGCCACCGCGGCGATGCAACGTGCGCTCGACGGGCAAGCCCACTCACCGCTCACCGCGGCCAGGGACGCACGCGTGGCGGCAACCATCACCGCAACGCTCGCCGCCGATCCCGACGGTGAGCGGTACAACGCGCACGTCCTCGTCCGCGTCGCACGGATCGATGCGCGCTCCGCGGGAGACCGCACGGTGCTCGTCACCGCCGGCGGCGACACCGCCGGCAAGCTGCGGCTCCTCGAGTCGGGCGACGCGCTGGTGGCATCGGGCTGGTTCCAACCGCTCACCGGCTATGACGAGCGACTCCGGTGGCGACACGCGGTTGCGAGCTTCGACGCCGTCGAGCTGCTCGCATTCGAGCCCGCCCGGTCGCCCCTGCACCGGGCGGCCAACGCGCTTCGTGCGCGGGTCCTCGCCGGGGGCCGCCACCTGGCGTCGACGGAGCGCGCCCTGATGGCGGGCTTCCTGCTCGGCGACACTCGCGAACTCCCTCGTGACGTCGAGGAGCAGTTCCGCGCGTCGGGCCTGACGCATCTGCTCGCAGTGTCCGGCGCCAACGTCGCATTCGTGCTCGCGCTGACGAGGCCGCTCCTGCGCCGTCTGCCCCTGCGGGCGCAGCTGGTCGCCGGCGTCGCCGTCCTCGTCGTATTCGGCACGATGACGCGCTGGGAGCCGTCGGTGCTGCGCGCGTGCGCGATGGCGGCGTGCTCGATGACGGCGTTGTACCTCGGGCGCCCGACCGCCGGCGTGCGGGTCCTCGCGCTGGCTGTCGTCGCGCTCGTGCTCGCAGATCCGTTCCTCATCCACTCGATCGGCTTCCTCCTTTCCTGCGGCGCCAGCGCCGGCATCGCGGTGTTCGCGCCGGCGATCACGGCCCGCGTTCCCGGGCCGCACTGGCTCCGCGAGCCGCTCGGCGTGACGCTGGCCGCGCAGATCGGCGTTGCGCCGGTGCTCATCCCGGTGTTCGGTTCGGTGCCGCTTGCCGCGCTCCCTGCCAACCTGATTGCCGGGCCCATCGCGGGCCCGCTGACCGTGCTCGGCCTCGCGACGGGCATCACCGGGGGCATCGTCGAGCCCTGGTGGCCGGGCCTGGCCGCGTTGCTCCAGGCGCCGACCGGGCTCCTCGCCCGGGCCATGCTCACGGCGGCGGCGTTCTTCGCGCGGCTGCCAGTCGACGTCGACGGACGCGCCGCGTGGGCGATGATCGCGGTCGGGGCGCTCATTGGAGCGGCGAAGCTCTGGTCGGGGCGGCGCCATAACCTCCGAGTCGATGCGCTTTCGTCTCGGTGACCGCGTCCACGACGTCACCGACCGCGCCCTGGTCATGGGCATCCTCAACCGGACGCCGGACTCGTTCTTCGACGCCGGCGAGACGTTCGCGCTCGACGCACTCTTCCGCCGCGCCGAGCAGCTCGTCGCCGAGGGTGCCGACGTGCTCGACGTCGGGGGGGTGAAGGCGGGGCCGGGGCCGGAGGTGACGGAGGCCGAAGAGCTCGACCGGGTCGTCCCCGCGCTCGAGGCCCTCCACACGCGCTTCGATACGCCGCTCTCGGTAGACACGTGGCGGGCGGCCGTCCTGGCGGCGGCGTGCGCAGCCGGCGCCGTGCTCGGCAACGACATCAGCGGCTTCGCCGATCCCGACTATCTCCCCACGGCGGCGAAGCATCGGGCGTCGGTCGTCGCCACCCACATCCGTCTCGCCCCCCGAGTACCGGACCCCGAGCCCGGCTACGACGACCTCCTCGGCGAGGTAGGTGCGTTCCTGCTCGCCCGGGCGGGCGCGGCCGAAGCTGCCGGTCTCGCGCGGGAGCACATCGCGCTCGATCTCGGGCTCGACCTCGGGAAGACCCCGGCGCAGAGCGCGGTCCTCCTGCGCGAGAGCGACGCGTTCGCGTCCCTCGGCTACACCCTGCTGCTGTCGGCGTCGAGCAAGCGCTTCCTCGGCGAGCTCCTCGACCTCGCCGTCGACGACCGCGGCGACGCTTCGCTGGCGGCCGTCGCGTTCGGCGTCATGCACGGGTGCCGGATCGTGCGCGTGCACGACGTCGCCGGATCGGTCAGGGTGTGCCGGATGGTCGAGGCGGTGCAAGCGTTCGAGCGTGACGGCGCGCGCGACCGGGGAATGAAATGAGCGCCGCCGTGTACCAGGTAACCGGGTCCGATCCGGTCTTGCGCGGCGAGGCGCTCGAGCAGCTCCTCGCCGAGGTCGTCGGTGACGACGATCGCACGCTCGCGGTCGAGGAGTTCACAGTGCCGGGCCGCGCTGCGCCCGGCGAGGCCGAGAGCGACGCCCCGAGCGGAGCGGAGGGCCGCGAGGAGATCGTCGCCGCCGCGCTGAACGCGGCCCAAAGCCCGCCGTTCATGACCGGACGCCGCGTCGTCGTGCTGCACGAGGCCGGGAACCTGGGCACCGGAGACGTCGCGCCGCTGGCCGCCTACTTCGCCCGGCCGCTCGACACCACCGCGTTTGTCGTCGTCGGCGGGGGCGGGCGCTTGCCGAAGAGCCTCGGCGACGCCTTGAAGGCGGCGAAGGCCGTCAAAGTGGAGCCGGCCGCCGAGAAGACGGGCGAGGTGCTCTCACAACACCTCGCCGACGCCGGGATCGAGCTCCGTCCCGCCGCTGCGAAGCTCGTCACGACGCACCTCGGTGAGGATGCCGGTCGCGTGCCGCAGCTGGTGGAGCTGCTCGCCGCCGCGGCTGGACCGGGTGCGACCCTCGACGTCGCCGACGTCGAGCCCTACCTCGGCGACGCCGGGTCGGTGCCCAACTACCAGCTCACGAACGCCATCGAGGTGGGCGACATGGCCGGCGCGCTTGCGACGCTGCGGCGGATGCTCACCGCACCCGGCCCCGGGCAGGGTCGGCCGATGCACCCGCTGCAGGTCATGGGCACGCTGCACTCGTACTACCGGCGGGTCGCGTCGCTCGACGATCCCCGCGTGCGCAGCCCTCGCGACGCGGTGGCGGCGCTGGACGGTCGGATCAAGGAGTACCCGGCGCGCAAGGCGCTCGACCAGGCCCGGGCGTTGCAAACCGACGGCCTGCGCAAGGCCTTCGACTATCTCTTCGCCGCCGATCTCGACCTCAAAGGCGCGCGCGCGATTCCAGAGGACGCGGTGCTCGAGGTGCTGGTGGCCCGGCTGGCCGCGCTGTCGGGGCGGGCGAGGGGCGGGCCGATCGGGCGCGGGTCGCCGCCGCCGAGCGGTTCGCGGCGTCGCTAACTACTGCGCGGCGCCCGCTTCATCAAGCGGGACGTGCGACGGGCGGCTTGGTTCTTGTGCACGATGCCCTTCTCGGCCGCCTTGCCCAGCCGCTTCTGGGCGGCGCGGACCCGGTCGCCGGCGTCGTCGGCGTCCGTGTCGAGGCCCTCGGACGCCCGCTTGACGCGGGTCTTGAGCTCGGAGCGCGCGACCTTGTTGTGCATGCGCCGCCGCTCGTTCTGGCGGTTCCGCTTGATCTGGCTCTTGATGTTCGCCATGCGCGTCTCGAGATCCGTCGTTCCGGTGGGGGACCGGCTCAGGCTAGCAGGGACAAGCAGACGGCGAAGCGAGCGAGCTCAGTTTGGTCTTGTTCCCGATCCGATCCCGCGGTGCGTGAGAATGGCGAGGATGCTCCCCCTCGAGTCCCAGCGCGCCCTCGCGATCATCAGTCACGTCGACCACGGGAAATCAACGCTCGCTGACCGCTTCCTCGAGCTGTGCGGCGCGGTCGACCCGCGGGACATGCGCGCCCAGTACCTCGACTCGATGGACCTGGAACGCGAGCGGGGGATCACGATCAAGGCGCAGAACGTCCGACTCAGCTGGAAGGACCACGTCCTGCACCTGATCGACACCCCGGGTCACGTCGACTTCAGCTACGAGGTGTCACGCAGCCTGGCGGCCTGTGAAGGGGTGGTCCTCCTCGTCGACGCGTCGCAGGGCATCGAGGCGCAGACCCTGGCGAACGCGTACCTCGCCGTCGAGCACGACCTGGTCGTCGTCGCCGCCGTCAACAAGATCGATCTCCCGGTCGCCGACCCCGATCGGGTCGCGGGCGAGATCGAGCGGGTGATCGGCATCCCCGCCGAGGAGGTCCTGCGCATTTCGGCGAAAACAGGCGCGGGCGTGCCGGAGCTGCTCGACGCGATCGTGGACCGCATCCCGCCCCCGAAGGGCGATCCCGATGCGCCCCTCCAGTCGTTGATCTTCGATTCGTACTACGACCCGTACCGCGGCGTCGTCAGTTCCGTGCGGGTGTTCAACGGCACGCTCGTCTCAGGCGCCCGGCTGAAATACCTCCAAGCCGACGCCATCCGCGACGCCGAGGAGATCGGTGTCCGTCTGCCCGATCCGACGCCGGTGGCGAGCCTCGGACCCGGGGAAGTCGGCTACCTGATCGCCGGCATCAAGGACGTCGGCCAAGCGCGCGTCGGCGAGACCGTGACGACCGCGTCGCAACCGGCGGCACCGCTCGAGGGGTACCGGGACCCCAAGCCGATGGTGTTCTGCGGCCTGTATCCCGTCGACGGCGACGCCTACGCCGACCTGCGGGAGGCGCTCGAGAAGCTCCGCCTCAACGACTCGTCGTTCACCTACGAGCCGGAGACGTCCGGCGCGCTCGGCTTCGGCTTTCGGTGCGGGTTCCTCGGCCTCTTGCACATGGAGATCATCCGGGAGCGCCTCGAGCGCGAGTACGGCGTCGACCTCGTCGCCACGGCGCCCAACGTCGAGTACCTCGCCAACCTGACCGACGAGAGCGTCGAGGTCGTCGACAACCCGTCGGCGATGCCTCCGCCGAATCAGGTCGAGTCAATCGAGGAGCCGTACGTCGGGGTCACGATGCTCGCGCCGTCCGAGTACGTCGGCACGCTCATGGACCTCGCGCAGTCGCGCCGGGGCGAGATGAAGAAGATGGAGTACCTCTCCGAGGACCGGATCGAGCTCGTCTACGACATCCCGCTGGCCGAGATCGTGCTCGACTTCTTCGATCAGCTGAAGTCCCGCACCCGCGGCTACGCGAGCCTCGACTACGACCCCGCCGGCTATCGCCGCTCCGAGCTCGCGAAGGTCGACGTCCTGCTCAACAGCGTCCCCGTCGACGCGTTCTCGGCTGTCGTGCACCGCGACAAGGCCTACGAGTACGGGCGGCGCATGACCGAGAAGCTACGCGAGCTCATCCCGCGCCAGCTGTTCGACGTGCCCATCCAGGCGGCCATCGGCGGGCGCATCATCGCCCGCGAGACGGTCAAGGCCCGCCGCAAGGATGTGATCGCCAAGTGCTACGGCGGCGACGTCACGCGCAAGCGCAAGCTGCTCGAACAGCAGAAGGCGGGCAAGCGGCGCATGAAGCAGATCGGACGGGTGGAGGTGCCCCAGGAGGCGTTCGTCGCTGCGTTGCGGCTGGCGGACTAGGCAGGAGCGACGTGCGTATCTGAGCGACACCCTGTGTCGCTCAGATACGCATCACGTGTCGCGCGGCAGGCCGAGGACGCGCTCGCCGATGATGTTGCGCTGGACCTCGGAGGTGCCGCCACCGATCGTCAGGGCCCTCGAGTACAGGAATCCCTCCGCCCAGGTCGGATCGGCGTCGCCGAACGGGCCCCGGTCGGTCAGCATGCCCGCGCTCCCGGCCAGGTCGACTGCCAGCGCCATCACGTGCTGGCCGTGCTCGTCGGCGAGCGCTTTTCGCACCGACGTCTCCGGGCCCGGCTCGAGGCCGCGCACCATCGCCGACACGGTCCGCAGCCGGATCAGGCGCAGCACCTCGGACTCGATGTAGAGCGCGGCGAGCTTCTGGCGGACCCGGGGGTCGGCTTGGCCGCCGTGGGCGCGCACGATGTCGAGCAGCGTGTCGGCTGTCGGGCCACGCCCCCACAGCGCCCCCTCACCGGACAGCGAGACCCGCTCGTTGCCGAGCGTCACTTTCGCCAGACGCCAACCGTCGTTCTCGTCGCCGACGATCTCGTCGGCCGGGATGCGGACGCCGTCGAGGAACACCTCGTTGAACATGGCGGTGCCGTCCATCTGCTTGATCGGCCGCACGGCGATGCCCGGTGCCCGCATGTCGACGACGAAGTACGAGATCCCCCGATGTTGCTCGGCTGTCGCGTCGGTGCGGGCGAGCAGGATCCCGAACTGGGCGACGTGGGCGAACGTCGTCCAGACCTTCTGGCCGTGCACGACGTACTCGTCGCCGTCGCGCTCGGCGCGCGTCGTGAGCGAGGCGAGGTCGCTGCCGGCTCCCGGCTCGCTGAACAGCTGGCACCAGAGCTCGGCGCCGGAGAGGATCCCGGGGAGGTAGCGCTCCTGTTGCTCCTGGTTGCCGGCGACGAGGAGCGTCGGGCCGGCCCAGCCGATGCCGATCGGGTTGAGGGGGCGCGGCGCGCCGGCGGCGCGGAGCTCATCGTCGATCACGAGCTGCTGCACCGGGCCGGCGTCGCGTCCGTGGGGCTTGGGCCAGTGCGGTGCGACGTATCCCGCCTCTGCCAGACGCACGTTCCAATCGGGCGGGAACCGCCCGCCGGGCGCGTGCTCACGAATGAACGCGCGGACTTCGTCGCGGTAGGTCTCCGCCTCTGCGGGCAGATCGAACTCCATTGGGCGCAGGCTACCTTCCGTCACTTTTGCCGCTTCGCGACTGCGGCTGATCCGCGACTCGGCCGCGGTACGAACTACTACGCAGACGACCCACCGGATCGGGGAATGTGAAGACGGGGGAGCTGCGGCTCGCGAGCGATGCGCAGCTCGTTGTGGCGATCGGGCGCTTCCGCCACGACGCGCTGTCCGAGGTCTACCGCCGCCACGCGCCCGCAGCCTTCGGGCTCGCTCGCCGCATCGTCGGCGATCCCGCCCGCGCCGAGGAGGTGGTCCAGGAGGTGTTCCTCCGGCTCTGGAACCTGCCCGATCGCTTCGACGCGGCTCGGGGGACCCTCCGGACGTACCTGCTCACGCAGACGCACGGGCGCAGCGTCGACGTGATTCGGGCGGAAGCGGCCCGTCGCGCACGCGAGGAGCGCGACGCGCGCATGACGCCCGAGAGCAGCTACGACCTCGAGCGTGAGGTCTGGGATCTCACGCAGGCGGAGCACGTCCGCGATGCGCTCGGCCGTCTGAGCGAGGGCGAGCGGCGGGCGATCGAGCTCGCGTATTTCGGTGGTCACACCTACCGCGAGGTCGCCGTCCTGTTGGGTGAGCCCGAGGGGACGGTCAAGAGCCGGATCCGGTCGGGGCTGGGACGGCTGCGGGACGCGTTGGTCGACAGTGGGATCGCAGGGCCGTGGCGCGAGAGCTGAGTCGCCATGAGCTCGACGAGCTGCTGGGCGCGTACGCGCTCGACGCGGTCGATGACGACGAGCGCGAGCAGGTGGAGTCGTACCTCGAGCGCACCCCCGAGGCGCGTTCCCTCGTTGCGGACTACCGCGAGACGGCGGCGCTGCTCGCGCACAGCGGCACCGAAGCGCCGCCCGGGCTGTGGGAGCGCATCGAGCAGACGCTCGAGGAGGAGCCCCCGCAGCTCGCAACGCCAGTCCCGGCGGGCGTGGTCGCGTTCGAGTCGCGCCGGGCGCGTCTCCGCCGACGGATCGCGGTGGCGGTCGCGGTCGCCGCCGCTGTCGTAGTAGTGGGCTCGCTCGCGGCGAAGGTCGTGCAGCAAGACGACCGCATCGACGAGCTCCGCCGCGAGGCCGAGACCGGGTCCGTGCTCGCCGCCGCCGAGACGGCGGCACGGGACCCGCACGCCGCCCGGGTGACGCTGTCCTCGACGGACGGCGCGCTCGAGGCCCGCGCCGTGTACCTCCCTGACGGTGATGGCTTCCTCGTCGAGAACAACCTCCGGCCGCTGCCCCCGGACCGGACGTACCAGCTGTGGGCGCTCCTGGGCGATCCAGGCGCGGAGCGGCCGATCTCGGCCGCGGTCCTCGGCCCGGACCCGGGAGTCACCGCATTTCGGGTGCAGGGCCCGGTCGCCGGGTTCGCGATCACCGACGAGCAGTCCCCCGGCGCGGTCTCGCCGAGCAACCCGGCGATGATCCAGGGCGCCGTCACCTGAGCGGCAGTCGCCCGGCCGCCGTTGGCACTCGGTAGAATCGAGTGCTAACAGGCGAGCACCGGGCCGGTTCGCGCCGCGCGCGGGCCGGAACCCGGGCCGAGAGGTCGATGTCCGATGGCACCGATGGGGTCGATGGGATCGATGGGACCGATGGATTCGACGGATCTGGACGAACGGAAAGCCGCGATCCTGCGGGCCGTGGTCGAGGAGTACGTCGAGACGGCGGAGCCCGTCGGGTCCCAGCGGGTTGCCGGCTCCCGCAAGCTCGGGGTGTCGAGCGCGACCGTTCGCAACGACATGACGGTCCTCGAGCGGGAGGGGTACATCACCCAGCCGTACACCTCGGCAGGCCGCATCCCGACCGATCTGGGCTACCGCTACTTCGTCGACCACTTCACCAGGGAAGGGGCGCTGCGCGTCACCCAGCGGCGGGCCGTGGCGGAGTTCTTCGAGTCCGCCCACCGGGCGCTCGAGGACCTCCTGCACGAGACCAGCCAGCTGCTGTCCCGGGTGACCGACCACACCGCGATGGTGGTCGGCCCCCAGCCCGAGGTCGCCCAGGTCCGCGGCGTCCAGCTTGTGACACTGCATCCGGGCGTCGTGCTCGCGGTGGCGGTGCTGTCGAACGGGGCAGTCGAGAAGTACACGCTGGAGTTGCCCGACGAGCCCGACGAGGCGCAGGTCGCCGCGGCCGCCGCCGCCCTCGACGGGCAATGGAACGGGTGCGCGTTCAACGAGCTTCCCGAACCCCGACCCAGCGGCGACGACGGCATCGACCGGCTTGCACACGCGGTCCGCGGCGCGTTCGGCCAGCTCGTCGCCGAGCGGCCGCTGGAGATGTTGTACGTCGGCGGCACGAGCCGCCTTGCGGCCGAGCAGGAGTCGTTCGCGACCGCCGAGAGCGCGACCCATTTGCTCGAGCTGCTCGAGCACCAAGTGGTGGTCGTCTCGCTCGTGCGCAACTTGCTGGACCAGGGTGTCAATGTGAGCATCGGCTCCGAGAACGAGATCGAGGAGCTCCGCGATTGTGCGATCGTGCTCGCGCCGTACCAGATCGAAGGTGAGCTCGCGGGCACCGTGGGTGTGCTCGGGCCGACCCGTATGGACTACCGCCGGACGATCGGCGCCGTCGCCGCTGTCTCTCAGCAACTCGGCCGCCTCCTGACACGGGTGGACTGACGTTGCCTCGTAGCTACTACGAGGTCCTCGGCGTGTCGCCTCAGGCGACGGAGGCCGACATCAAGCGCGCGTACCGTGCGCTCGCGCGCCGGTATCACCCGGACTCGAACCCCGACGACCCCGACGCCGAGGCCCACTTCAAAGAAGTCACGATCGCCTACGAGACGCTGAGCGACCCCGAGCGGCGCCGCCGGTACGACGTCTTCGGAGCGGACGGCGCGCCCAGCGCTCGGCCGGGGGCCGGGCAGGCCGGCGATGCCTTCGGGCTCGGGGACCTGTTCGACGCCTTCTTCAGTGGCGACGCCTTCGGCGGCCGGCGGGGGCCGGCGGGGCCACCCCGAGGCTTCGACGCCGAGGTCGCCGTCGAGCTCACCCTCCGGGAAGCTGCGTTCGGTGTCGTCCACCCGGTGGAAGTCCGGCTGCCCGTCACCTGTGAGCGCTGCGACGGATCCGGGTGCGAGCCCGGCACGCACCCGTCGCGCTGCGACACGTGCGGGGGAACGGGCGAGGTGCGCCAGGTGCGACGCTCGATCCTCGGCCAGATGGTCACGGCGTCGCCGTGCCCCGCCTGCGACGCCACCGGAAGCCGCATCCTCTCGCCGTGCCGGGACTGCCGGGGGGAGGGGCGCGTCCAGGCGCTCCGGCGCATCGACGTCGAGGTGCCCGCCGGGGTCGACAGCGGACAACGGCTTCGACTGCCCGACCGCGGCCCGGCCGCGCCACGCGGCGGCATCGCCGGCGACCTGTACGTCACAATCGCGGTTGCGCCGCACCCCGAGTTCGAGCGCGAGGGCAACGACCTCGTGCACGTGCGCAGGGTCTCGTTCACGCAAGCCGCGCTCGGCGCCGTGTTCACGATCGAGACGCTCGACGGCGACGAGGAGGAGATCCTCGTGCCGCCCGGGGCGCAGCCGGGCCAGGTGCTGCGGCTCAAGGGCAAGGGGGTGCCGTCGCTGCACGGCCGCCGCCGCGGCGACCTGCTCGTGCGTCTGGACGTCGAAGTCCCGGCGAGGTTGCGCCCGGAGGAGGAAGAGCTGCTCCGCCAGCTCGCCGAGCTGCGTGGCGAGGAAGTCGCGCCACCCGATCGCGGGTTCTTCGACCGGGTGCGCTCCGCCTTCCAGTAGTGACGCGATTCGCGGCCCTGTACCCGGCGACCGCACACACGTTCCTGCCCGCGCTCGACGACGACGTCACTCTCGACGACGAGGCCGGGCATCACCTCAGCCGAGTGCGGCGCGTCCGCGCCGGCGAAACACTCACCGCCGCTGACGGCGACGGGCGTTGGCGCCCCTATGCCGTCGTGAGCGTTCGATCCGGAGCGGTCGATCTCCACGCGCAGGGCGCGCCGGTGGTCGAGCCGCCGCTCGAGCCGCGCCTGGTCGTCGCGTTCGCGCTCACGAAGGGAACGAAGCCCGACCTCGCCGTGCAGAAGCTCACCGAGCTCGGCGTCGACGGCGTCACGCTGCTGTCGACGCGTCGTTCCGTCCGTCGTTGGGGTGGGAGCCGCGCCGACGTAGCCGTCGCCCGCCTGCGCCGTATCGCGCGGGAGGCGGCGGCCCAATGCCGACGGGCCCGGTTGCCCGAGATCGACGGCGTGTTGCCGGTGACGGAGCTGCGCGGCCGCCCCGGGCTCGTCGTCGCCGATCCCGCCGGCGAGGAGCTCGAGCGCCTACACGTTCCACCCGGCGGCGAGTGGGTGCTCGTCGTGGGGCCCGAGGGCGGATTCGATCCCGACGAGGCGGCGGCGCTGACGTCGCCTGGCCAATCCGAGGATGACGAGGGGCCGACCCGGCTGCGGCTCGGACTCCATGTCCTGCGGGCGGAGACGGCCGCGATCGCCGGCGCCGCAGTGCTGGCCACGCGGCGCGCCATACGGGAGGACCCATGACGGGGTATTCTCACTCTGCGCAAACCTGTGGCGACGATGCCGACCACGAAGCGTGATATTGGTGACGCAGAGTGATACCCGGGGGCACGGAATCTCGGTCCGGATGGAACGAGAGGGGCGAGAGGGGCACGGTGTGACCATGAGCGGGCCAGTGGTGGGCGAGCGGTTGCGCTCGATCCGCCGCCAGAAGGGTCTGTCATTGCACGACGTGGAGGCGCGTTCGGGCATGGAGTTCAAGGCTTCTGTGCTCGGCGCGTACGAGCGGGGCGAGCGTGCGATCTCCGTGCCTCGCCTCCTGCGACTGGCCGAGATCTACCAGGTCCCTGGCGACCAGCTCCTGCCGCGGACCGCGGACGTCGACGTCGACCCCGCGCACCATGACGACAGGTTCGAGGAGGGCTTCACGATCAACCTCGTGCGCCTGCGCGAGCTCGACGACCCCGAAGCGTCCGTGCTGTCGCGCTACGCCGAGACGATCCAGCTCCAGCGGCAGGACTTCAACGGCCGGTTGCTCACGATCCGCCGCGACGACCTGCGGGTCCTCGCCGCCGTGCTCGGCCGCCGCGCCGAGGACCTCGCACGGCGACTCGACGAGCTCGGCCTGCGCGCCGACACCTGACCGTTTCTCGACCGGACACCGCCCACTTTCTGGCGCCGTCGCAAGCTCCGGCTCTGCGGCGACGGTGGGCAAAGCCGCCGTTCGCCGCACCCAGGGCTACGATCGCGGCGACGTGGCCTCGCCGTCGCCGACTCAGGTCAAGATCCTCGTTCCGGGCAACCATCTGATGGTGGGCCTTCTCGGTCAGCGTGACGAGCTCCTCCGTCTGGTCGAGGGTTCCTTCCCGGTCGAGATCCACGTGCGGGGCAACGAGATCACCGTCACCGGCGACGCCTCGGAGGCCGAGCGCGTCGGCCGCCTCTTCGAGGAGATGGTGATCCTTCTGGAGCAGGGCCACAGCCTCGATCGGGAAGGAGTGGGACGCAGCATCGAGATGCTCAAGGCTGATCAACGCCCCACTGACGTCTTCACGACCGAGGTTCTGCGCGGCCGCAAGACCGTCCGGCCGAAGACCTCGGGCCAGAAGGCGTACATCGATGCCGTCCGCGAGCACACGGTTACGTTCTGCATCGGGCCGGCGGGTACGGGCAAGAGCTACCTCGCGGTCGCGCTGGCCGTGCAGGCGCTCCAGGCGAAGCAGATCAACCGCATCATCCTCACGCGCCCGGCGGTCGAGGCGGGCGAGCGGCTCGGTTTCCTGCCCGGGGACATCCTCGCCAAGGTCGATCCGTATCTCCGTCCGCTCTACGACGCGCTCTACGACATGCTCGACCCCGAGGTCGTCACCAGGCTGATGGACCGCGGCGTCATCGAGGTCGCGCCACTCGCGTTCATGCGGGGCCGCACCCTGAACGACTCGTTCATCATCCTCGACGAAGCGCAGAACACCACGCCCGAGCAGATGAAGATGTTCCTGACCCGACTCGGGTTCGGCTCGAACATCGTCGTGACCGGTGACGTCACCCAGATCGATCTCGCCGAAGGGCGCGGGCGATCCGGCCTCCTCGTCGTGCGCGACATCCTCGAAGGCATCAACGGCGTCGCCTTCGTGCAGCTCGGCTCGGCCGACGTCGTCCGCCACAAGATCGTGCAGGACATCGTCGACGCCTACGAACGCGACGAGAGCCGCCGATGACGGCAATGAGGCGCGGCGCATGAGGACGGTGTTCGGCGCCGACGAGCAGTCCGAGGTGGAGGTGGACGTCCTCCGCTGGGTGAAGCTCGCCCGCATGGTGCTCGATCAGGAGCGGGTACCCGAGGAGTCCGAAATGTCGGTGATCTTCGTGGACGAGCAGGCGATGTCGGACCTCCATGAGCGCTTCCTCGGTGGCAGTGGGCCGACCGACGTGCTGGCGTTCCCGATGGACGACGACGTGGCTCCGGGAGGCCGCCAGCCCGACCAGGGTGGGCGCGGCCCGGGCTCGCCGGCGGAGGCCGCCGATCCGCCCACCGTGATCGGCGACGTCGTGGTGTGCCCGCAGGTGGCCAGGCGCCAGACCGACGGGCGGGGATCGCTCGACGACGAACTGGCGCTGCTCGTCGTCCACGGTGTCCTGCATCTGCTGAACTACGACCATGCCGAGGACCAGGAGTCCGAGGCGATGAGAAAGCGGGAGCGCGAGCTGTTGGCGCAATTCCGGGAGCTCGAGCGGGAAGAGGGACGGTGACCGCGGGTCCAGATACCGGCGTGACATGACCGGAGCGGACTGGCTACTCGTCGCGGCGATCGTCGTGCTGTTCCTCGCGTCGATCTGGCTGGCCCTGATCGAGACCGCGTTCACGCGCATGAGCCGCGTCCGGGCCCTGGCGCTCGAGGAGGACGGTCACCGCGGCGCCGGTCGTCTGGCGCGCATGCTCGAGCACCCCGAGCGGACGCTGAACGTCGTCTACTTGCTCGCACTGTTCTGCCAGCTCACGACCGGGTCGCTCGTCGGATTCGTGCTGAGCCGCGCCGTCGGCGCCTGGGGATTCGTGATCGGCATCGTGTTGCAGTTCGTGCTGTTCTTCGTGATCGGCGAGGTCGCGCCCAAGACGTACGCGCTCCAGCACACCGACGGTGCGGCGTTGCGGAACGCCCGGCTGCTCGCCTTCCTCACGAGCTTCCCGCCGCTCCACTACGCGTCGAGCGCGCTGATCGGACTCGCCAACCTCCTCATCCCCGGTCGCCAGCCCAAGGAGGGCCCGTTCGTCTCCGAGGAGGAGATCCGGACCATGGCCGACGTTGCCGCCGACGAGGAGGCGATCGAGCGCGACGAGCGCAAGCTGATCCACTCCATCTTCGAGTTCGGCGACATGGTCGTCCGCGAGGCGATGACGCCGCGTACTGACATGGTGTCGATCTCGGCGGACGACACCATCGAGGAGGGCATCACCGGTGCGATCGAGGGCGGGTTCTCGCGGATTCCTGCCTACGAGGAGACGACCGACAACATCGTCGGTCTCGTGTTCCTCAAGGACCTCGTGGCGCTCGCCCGCGCCAGCAAGCGGAACGAGCC
>Ga0126312_10000982_pt1 | contig 18207 bp, 17 predicted proteins | sample Plot104A_FD_92537 | JGI IMG/M metagenome (GOLD analysis project Ga0126312, IMG submission 92537) | Serpentine soil microbial communities from UC McLaughlin Reserve, CA, USA - Plot104A | ecosystem: Environmental > Terrestrial > Soil > Grasslands | place: USA: UC McLaughlin Reserve, Lake County... | reverse complement strand
CGGGGCGTAGTTGTTGTTGTAGCCGAGCCCCTCGCCCGCGAGTCGCTTCCAGACCGTCTGGCCGCTGCGGAAGTCGATCGCGGTCAGGTACCAGGTGTCCGAGTTGTCCGGCTGCGGGTCCTTGGTGTAGACGTAGACGAGCCCGTTGCCTCGCGAAAGCTTGGGCACGACCGACGGCGCGCGCTCGTCGCTGTGCCAGACCTTGTGGCAGCCCGCGCCGTCGGCGTCGATGTCCACTCGCTCCACCCCGCCCGGGACCGTGCCGCCGTTCTCGGTCGCGGTCGGCCCGCTGTAGCCGTAGTTGTTCTCAACCACCATGGCCGTGTCGGTGGCGATCAGCGAGTTGTCGGTGGCGCTGCGGCCCTGGTCGAAGACCGGCACCGAGCAGACCCCCCTGCCGCGCGAGTTCCGCTCGCGGCGGTAGACGGCCACGTCCATCGGGTCGGCGTTGTCGGTGATCGAGACGTAGTGCTCGCCCATCAGTGTCGGCGTGGTGCCGGAGCCGGCCTGGGTCTGGCCGGGCTTCTGCTCGTGGCCGTTGGGGTAGACGACCCGCCAGCTCACGAGCGGCCCCCCGTCGCCCGCGGCATCGAAGCGGTAGAGCGCGCTGTCGGTGACGATGAACACGCCGCCCGTCTCGTCCACGGCGAAGGAGTTGCCGATTGTCTCACCCGTAGCGCGAGACTGCACCTTCCCGCTGGCCGGATCGATCGTGCCGACCACGCCCTTGCCCGACGCGAACCAGATCCGGCCGGCCCAGTCGGGCAGGGCCGAGAGCAGCCTGTCGTCCGGCGTGACCGCACCGCCCAGGTCGTAGGAGCGCTCGAGCTCGAAGTCGGAGCCGTCCTGGGTCTCGCCCACGATCCAGATCTGCCGGTTGGTGGTGGGTATCACCGCCCGATCGCGGTCGTCGAGGTAGAAGTAGCCGCCGCCCGAGAAGTCGGAGAAGGGGTTGCTGCCGCTTACGCTGCGCGGCGGCAGCGGGAAGGCGGCGAGCAGCTCGAGCGTGTCGGGGTCGAGCATCAGGAGCCGCGGCCCCTCGAGCCCGACGCAGATCGTGACGATGCGCCCGTGGCTGTCGAAGGTGTGCGAGGCGCACTCGGCGGAGTGGAAGGTGGAGCGCCGCTGCATGTCGCGGCCGAGCGGCCCCGACCAGCGGTTCGTGTCGGACTGGTAGGCGTCGCTGTGGATCTCGCTCTTGCCGTTCGGAGCCATGAACGGGTGGCGCGGCGGCTCGGGCGCGGCGACAGGGTCCGGCGTGGCCGGGGAGCCGACGAAATCCGGCGCCGTGGTGGTGCCCTCGGGGATCGGTGTGGCAGGCACGGCGGCGTAGGCGGCGGGCGCAGCCGCGAGCGCGCTCGCCGCGGCGGCCAGCGCGATGCGTGTCGAAATCCGGAGCCCCTGCACGATGCTCTCCCGCCCTCCGGCCGCAGGTTACCCGCTGTCCGCTCCTATAACCCCCGGTTCCGCGGCGCTCCGCGCGGTGGAGCTGCCGGCGGGTCGAACGGGCCGTAGCGGAACCGACGCATGATTTGCCGCGGGTCTGGGAAACTGCGGCGTCGTGGGGGCGTTGCAGGGGCGCTTTTCGCTCGGGAGTGGCAGCCGTCGAGGGCGCGGGAGCGTCGTGGCAGCCATGCTGCCGGTCGCCGCTCTGCTGGCGCTCGCAACGCCCGCGCGCGCCGCCACGCCGCCCATCACGAGCAGCTTCAACGACTGTCCCGCCTACGGCGAGGACCACGTCTGCTCCGGTGAGGTTCCGAGCTGGGACGGCTCCAAGCTCGACGTCGACCTGACGCTGCCCCGCGCCGGCACCGGATCGCAGCACCCGCTGGTCGTGATGCTGCACGGCTTCGGCAACGACAAGCACGAGTGGGAGTCGACGGACGATCGCGGCGACGACGGCGACAAGTGGCACTGGAACAGCCACTGGTTCGCCAGTCACGGCTACTACGTGCTCACCTACACCGCCCGGGGCTTCAAGACCGATGCGGGCTCGGACTGGCAGCCGCAGACGCCCGCCGGGACCTCGGTCGACCCGCCGAGCGGCACGATCCATCTGAAGAGCCGCGAGTTCGAGGTCCGCGACACCCAGTGGCTGTCGGCACTGGTCGCCGGTGCATACGCGGACGTGGACCAGAACGCAGTGGCCGTGACGGGCGGTTCCTACGGCGGCGGCGAGAGCTGGCTCCAGGCGGCCCAGCCGCAGTGGACCTTCCCCCATGAGCGCGACCCGTCACTGCCGGCGCTCCAGCTGCAGGTATCCGTGCCGAAGTACCCCTGGACCGATCTCGGAACGAGCCTGGCGCCGCACGGCCACGGCGGCGGTCCCACGGGAAATGACCTCTACGAGTCGTCGAGCGGGCGCCCCGACAGCGACAGCGGCGACGGCTACCCGATCGGGGTGGCCAAGGCGAGCTATGTAAGCGGCCTGTACGCCCTCGGCAACAGTCAGGGCCTGTTCGAGGCGGGAACGACGACAACCCCCTCGGAGGAGGGCCCGATCGACGTCCACGCCTGGTACGACCGGGCGATCGGCAGCGGTGACCCGTACGACAGCGCGGGTGCGGAGGACCCGCTGGTCAAGCAACTGAGGCGCGGACTGACCGAGTTCCGCTCCCCCTACTACCAGGACGAGCGGTGGGAGGCGCAGGCCGCCTCCGGGGCGCGCAAGGTCGCCGTCTTCGCGATCCAGGGCTGGACCGACGACCTCTTCCCCTCCGTCGAGGCCTTCCGCCAGTACAAGTACTTGAAGCGCCTCGACCGGCGCTGGCCGGTCGAGGTCGCCCTCGCCGACGTCGGGCACAGCCGCGCCCAGAACAAGCCGGAGGTCTGGCACCGCGCCAACGACCAGGCCTGGCAGTGGCTCCAGTCGAACATCGGCGGGAGCACCGAGCTGACGACCCACGTCTCGAGCGAGCCGACGCTTTGCACGAACGACGCCGACCCCGACTCGGGCGACACGGCCAGCAAGCGGATCAGCGCCACCACCCCTGAGGGCCTGTCCGCGGGCAGCCTCACGGTGCGCTTCCGCCGTGGCGACAACCTGAACTCGACGAGCGGCGCGAACGACCCGAACGGACCGGCGACCGATCCCGTCCTCGGGGGCGTCATCGCCGGGGCCACAGAGCCCTGCCGCGAGGCGCGGTCGGACACGGCGGGAGACGCGTACACCGCCTACTCGGACACGCTCCGCGACTCCAGCACCTTCGTCGGGATCGGCTACGCCGAGGTGCCATACACCCTCACCGGTACCACCGCGACCCTGCTCGCTCGCGTGTGGGACGTGGGGCCGACCGGGCAGCAGCTGCTCGTGTCGCGAGGCGCGTACCGGCTCGACGTCCCCGCCTACGACAAGCCGGCGGGGACCCTGCGGCTGCCGCTGTTCGGAAACCACTGGCCGCTTCGGGTGGGGCATCGGATCAGACTGGATCTGCTACAGGTGGACCAGCCGACCTTCCGGGCGTCGAACGTCGCCAGCTCGATCCGGTTCGACCCGCCGCAACTCGTCCTCCCCACGCGGGAGAGCGGTTCACGCACGCTCGGGGGATCCTGAACCAGCCGTCAGCGCCGGCGGCCGCGCTTGGGGCGAGGCTGCGGTGGATTCGCTGCCCGCTCCTCCGCGGTCATCTTCCTGATCTTCAGCGAGCCCTCGTCGATCTGCTCCTGGATGACCGCCAGCTTCGCCTGGCGGCGCTCTTCGGCACGCTGTTGCGTCGTCTTCGGTGGCATCTGGTCACCATCCTCTCAGCGAGGCCGGCGGCACCACGAACCGCCACATGTGATTTGTATCGACTCCCCACCTCGGAACTTGAGGCCTCCCCCGAATCCGGCAGCTTGTGGCGGCGACCCAGCGCGGAGGCAGCAGGCGCCCGATCTACGGTGACCCCGAGTGGCTGACTGGTCCCGCACCATCCAGGGCGTAGGCGATCTCCACGCCGGCGCCATCCGGCGCGCTCGCGTGCAGCGGATGCTCGACGACGTGCACACCCTGCACACGCCGGCGCTGCACCTCCAGATCGGCGACGCGACCGAGCACGGCCTGCCCGAGGAGGACGAAATGGCGATTCGCTGGCTCCGGCGGCTGCCCGGTCCGCACCAAACGATCCTCGGCAACCATGACGTGCTCCACAACAAGCGCAGCGTCGCCGCCTGGGCGAGGGCCTACGGCCACAGGTCGCAGAACTTCACGATCGACCTGCCCTTCGTCCGCATCGTCGCGATCGGGCCCGATCACGACAGCCCGGCCGCTCGGTCCGGGGTGCTCTCCCACAGGACGCTCGCCTTTCTCGACCACGCGCTCGCCAGCGCGCCGGGCGACTGCTGGGTCGCCTGCCACTGGCCGCTCTACAAGAGCGTGCTCGGCGACCCGAAGCGCTACTTCACCTCGGCCATGCGGAACTTCTACGCGAAGCCGGTGGCCGACATCCGCACGGTGCTCACCAGGCACCCCAACGCCAAGCTGTGGATGGCGGGCCACACCCACTCGCCGATCACCGTGCCGGGCTTCCTGACGCGTACGCCCTTGAACAGGGGCCGGACGATCGTGTCCGTGAACCTCTCGGCGCTCGTGGGGACGGGCAAGGTGCGGCAGCCGAAGGACCCGATCCTGTCGGTCTACCTGACCCACCTGCCCGGCACGATCGAGGTTCGCTTCCGCAGCCACCGGCGCATGGCCTGGGCCGCCCGGGGCGGCCGCCGGGTGGTCAACGTGCGCGTGTAGCCCGCCGCCTACGTCGACGAGCGCGCCAGGCAGTTTCTGTCGACCTCCGCAAGCGAGCGGCAGCCGGCCAGGCCCATCGTCAGATCGAAGTCGGCCAGGTAGTTCTGGATCACCTCGCGGACGCCCCGCTCGCCCGCGATCGCCAGGCCGTAGACGTAGGGCCGGCCAAGCAGCACCGCGGTGGCGCCCAGGGCGAGCGCCTTGAATGCGTCGGCGCCTCCGCGCACTCCGCTGTCCAGCAGCACCGGGACCTGGCCGCCCACCGCCGCGGTCACGCCGGGCAGCGCGTCGATCGTCGAGATCGCTCCGTCGACCTGACGTCCGCCGTGGTTCGACACCACCAGGCCGTCGATTCCGGCGTCGACCGCTCGGCGGGCGTCGTCGGGATGAAGGATGCCCTTCAGCAGGATCGGCAGCTTCGTCCGCTCGCGCAGGAAGGGCAGGTCGTCCCACGTCAGCGAGGGGCGCGAGTAGACGTCGATGAACCGCTGCACCGCAGCCCGCCCGCGCCCCGACACGAGCGTTCGGAGGAAGCGGTCGGGATAGCGGCGGGTCAGCTGGAGCAGCGTCCGCACGGCGGTCAGGTTGGGCCGCGGTTGCCGGTCGCCGCGGCCCTCGTCGGAGTCCGAGCCCATCAATCGCCGGAAGACCGGGTCGCTCGTGTACTGGGCGATGCCCTTGCCGCGGAGGAAGGGCAGGAAGGCGGGGGAGAGGTCCCGCGGCCGCCAGCCGAGGACTGTCGTGTCGAGCGTGACCACGATCGCCTCGCAGCCGCACTCCTCGGCTCGGCGGGCGAAGCTCTCCACGAGCTCGTTCGAGCGGCTCCAGTAGAGCTGGAACCAGCGTGGGCTGTCCCCGAGCATCTCGGCGCAGGTCTCCATCGGCACCGATGCCTGGTTGGAGAAGATCATCGGCACGCCCTCGGACCGGGCGGCGCGGGCCACCGCGGCATCGGCCTCGCGGTGGGCGAGCTCCAGGACCCCGATCGGCGCGAGCAGGAACGGGGCGGGAAGCCTCCGCCCGAGCAGCTCCACGGTCGTGTCGCGCTCCGAGACGTCGCGGAGCATCCGCGGGACGATCCGCCAGCGCCGGAAGCCCGCCCGGTTCTCGGCGACGGTGTCCTCGTTGCCGGCTCCCGCGGCCACGTATGCGAAGGCCTCCTCGGACATCGATTGCCCGGCCCTCGCCTGGAGCTCTTCGAAGTCGAGCGGGATCCGCGGGCGGATGCCGCTGACTCCGCCGAGGTAGATGGCCGTCTGCCGCTCGAGGCCCCCCGACATCAGCCTCCTGGGGCGATCTCCGTCGCCTCGATCAGCCCGATCGGGTTCCACCTGAACGGCCCGGTCGGGAACTCGAGCCGAAGCAGCCGGTGCGGCGGCTCCGCCTCGAAGTGCCCGGCCACTCGGGGCATCAGGCTCTCGATCAATCGATCGAGGGCGTTGTCCACCTGCTCGAAGCTGGGACGCGCACGCACCCGCCAGGCGCTCAGCTCGCCGACCGGCAGCGCGATCTTCTCCCGCTTCTCGACCCTGGTCGCGACCTGCCAGTAGACCGATGAGGCCAGCCAGACGGAGAGCCCGCGCTGGGCGCCCTGCTCGAAGTCGAGGCCGCGCAGCGCGACCGCGCAGCCGAGCAGCGGCGTGAGGTCGCGCGGGTAAGACTCCATCTCGCCGCCCCACTGGAGCACCTTGACCCCGCGGAAGCGGGCCTGCCCCTCGGAGACGGGCTCGCCGTCGCCGAAGCTCTGCATCTCGTGCGCCTCGGCGTGGATCCGCCCGGAGCGGCGCCGGAAGGTCGTGGCGGATCTGAGCTCGGCTCGGCCCGCCACGCGCGCGATCACCGACTGGCGGTAGAGGTCGCGGCCGTCGGTCGCCGCGCGCTCGACCAGGACCTCGCCGCTCCCGGCCTCCTCGCCGCCGATCAGCCCACGGTAGGCGGTGCGCTCGCCGTGTGGGATCTCCGGATCGTTGAAGGGACCTTCCACGGGGCGCGGCACCCTACTAGCCCAGCGTGTCCACCTTCCCGGGCGCGCCGTTCAGCCCAGCACGGGCAACCTGCGCCGGCGGGCCAGCGCGTCCATGCCGCGCTGGATGCTCGCCTCGACCTCGTGGTACTTCTCCTCGACGTAATCGTCGTCCTCGGCCCTCTCCGGGTCGTCGTCGAGCTCGATCGGCTCCTGGAAGGCGGTGCGGATCTTGGTCGGGAAGGGGAGCTCGGGAAGCACCGCCAGGTTGACTCCCCAGGGCATCTGGAGGGCGATCGGGAAGCGCTTCAGTCGGGCCAGCTTGTCGATCTGGAGCAGCTTGGCGAGGCGGCGGCCCGACGCGAGCACAGGCATCGCGTCAGGGCCGCCGACCGTCGCTATCGGCACTATCGGGACGCCGGCGCGGATCGCCATCTTGACGAAGCCGGTCCGGCCGGCCAGCACGGCCTCGTCGCGGCGGAACCAGGTGCGCAGCGAGTCGACCTCGCCGCCGGGCCAGACGGCCACGTCGCGGCCGGCGGCCAGCGCCCCGGTGATGCTGTCGGGAGCCGCCGGGAGGACTCCCACCTTGCGGAAGTAGGCGCCCACGATCGGGGACGCCATCAGGGCGTCGTGGGCGGTGCCGTGAAGGATTCGCTCGTCGCCGAAGTGCCGCCACCACATGAGCCCGACCGTCCAGGCATCCCACACGAACGGCGCGCCGGCGTGGGTGCCGATCAGGAGCGTGGGCGGCTCGGGGATGTGCTCCCAGCCCTCGATGTCCATCCGGAACCAGTAGTCGATCACCGGGTTCCAGACGACCTTCTGGAGATCGATCAACCTGGCGTCGCGCTCGTCGAGGCGCCAGTCGCGGGCCCTCTCGGCCACCCAGCCCGCGGCCCCGGACATCTTCGCGCGGCGCTCGTCGACCTTCTTCCGGGCGGCGGCCGCCTGCTCCCTGCGCCGCTCGGCAACCGAGCCGTTGGACCCTCCCCGGCGGCCCCGGTCGGAGCTCGCCGGGCCGGTCTTTTCCTTCGTCTCCGCCATATACGACGGGCGCTACCCGGCCTTGCCTTCCCCTAACAGGTATTGACCCGAGGCGTCAACGCGCCGGTGGCGGCGTCGGCCGCTCCAGCTTTCGGTTCACCCATAGGTAGATCCCCAGCCCGGAGAGGGCCAGCAGGGCGATCCCGAACCCAAAGAAGGCGGCGGCCGTGTCGATCCGGTCGACCATCCAGCCGAAGTTCTGGCCAAAGAAGCCGGTGACCACGGTCAGCGGCAGGAATATCGTGGCAACGACGGTGAGCCGCTCCATGATCGCGTTCATGCGGTTGGCGACGCTCGAGGTCAGGAGGTCGAGCGCCGCGGCCAGGCGGTCGAGCGCGTCGTCGACGCCGTCGGCCACGCGGATCATCTGCCCGGCTACGTCGCGCAGCTCGTGGTGCTGGGACTGCTCGAGTCCGGGAAGGTCGTCCAGCTCGTCGACGGCTCCATCGATGTAGTTCCGCTGACGTCGCACTATCCGCAGCGAGCGCAGGAGCCGCGAGCGGCTGGTCAAGATCTCCCGCCGCAGCGGACCTGGCGCGGCGCGCCCGTCCTCGACGTCCGCGGCCTGGGTCTCGAGACGCTCGACCTGCTCGTCGTAGGGGTCGACCAGGTCCTCGAAGCTAGCCGCGAGCGAGGAGAGGACCCTTCCCACCACGGACTCCTCGGCCGGCGGCGGGCCCTGGGCGAGGTCGCTCCGCAGCTCGTCGAGCGCGGAGCTGGGCCCACCGCGGAGGGTCACGACCCAGTCCCCGCTCACCAAGACGTGCACGGCGAGCAGGCCGGTCCCCTCGACGCCGTAGAAGACGAGCCCGACGTGGTCCCGGTAGCGGCGGAGCTCCGGCGGCCGGGCGAAGTCGAGCGCGCGCTCCGCGGCGGCGGGGTCGAGCTGGATCGCCTCCGCGAGCCCGCGCACCTCGGCCGGGCTCGGCTGCACCAGGTCGAGCCAGAAGAACTCATCGTCGGCCAGTAGGCCCCGCAGCTCGTCGGCGCTGGCCTGTGTGAGGAACTGCACGTGTCGAAGCTACCCGCGCGCGTGGACGGCTTGCGCAGCGGACGAACCTGCACCAGTATGGGACGCGGTTTGGACATCGGCAAGCCCGACACAGAACGAGAGATCGAGGTCCTCCCCGTCGAGGAGCCTCTGCCCGCCCCGGCTCCCGCTCCCGTTGAGGAGCCGGCCGAGCAGCCGATCCCGGCGTGAGCCGGACCCCGACTTCGATCGAGCCCGTTCTCGGCTGGCGGATCTGGCACGTGGATCCGACGCCGGGCGGCCCCCGCCTGCGCTCCTGGGCCCATTCGACCGAATGGCCCGCGGGCCAGAAGGTCGAGGCGCACTGCCGCTCGATCCTCGGCCTTGCGCTGCCGGCGTGGAGCCACGCGGCGCCGCGCAAGGGGCACGCCTGCGGCGTCTACGCGCTGCGCGACCGGGCCGCCGCCGAGACGATGCTGCACGAGCTGGGCGAGGCCGGTCCGGCCTTCAACCGCCTTCCCGCGGCGCTGGGGCGCGTGTCCCTCTGGGGGAGAGTGGTCGAGAACGTCGCCGGCTGGCGGGCGCAGTTCGCCTACCCGTACGACCTCGTGCTGTTCGGCGCCGACGACGAGATCGCCGCCGGGCTCCGCCGCGACTACGCGGTTGACGTCGCCCTGGCCTAGAAGAGCGTCCCGCCGGCCATCAATCCGAGGTCGCCGCCGCACTCGGTGAAGACGTAGAAGAGCAGCAGCGCGGCACCGAACATCGACAGGTTCTTGTAGAAGTGGTGCATCTGCATGGTGCGCATCTGCGGGTCGTCGACCTTCCAGTACGCGTGCATGTAGAACGATGTCGGAAGGAGGAAGGCGGCCAGCAGGAGGGCGCCGACGTCCGGCCAGACGCCGAGCGCGATCAGCGCGCCGCCAACGAAGATCATGGCGCCGGTGAGCGGCACGGTCAGCTCGGGCGCGGGCGCTCCCGACGACTGCGCGTAGGCGGCCATGCTCTCGCGCTCCTTGAAGTGGTTGATGCCGGAATTCAGGAAGATGGCGACGAACAGCAGTCGCCCGATCAGCCCTATGACCTCCATCACGCTCGCAACTTCCCGGGCGGCCCCGCCGTAAACGGATAGCCCGGTTCCGCGGCGGCGCCGGCGAGCTAGCGGTCGCTGAGCGCTTCTACCAGCTCGTCCTTCGACATCTTCGTACGGCCGCGGACCCCCGCGTCCTTGGCGCGCTCCTCGAGCTCGTCGCGGCTCAACTCCTCCAGGTCGCCGTCGGGCTCGGACCTCACGTCCCGCCCGGCGCGGGCGTTGGCGAGCGTCCGCTCGAGCGCCGCCATGAGGTCGGGGGCGGGCTTGGGCTGCTTCTCGGGCTCCGGGACCTCGATCTTCCTGCGCTTCTGCTTGCTCTCGATCACCCGGCGCAGGCGCTCGCGGTAGCAGTCCTCGTAGCGCTCGGGCTCCCACTCGGTCGTCAGCTCCTCGACCACCGCTACCGCCCGGTCGAGCTCCTTCTTGCCCGGCTTCTTGCCGCCCGTGGGGATCGGTTTCGTGGGGCGGACCTCGTCGTGGAAGCGCATGGTGGTAAGCGTCAGCGCCCCGTCGCGCACGCGCAGGGCGGTGAGGTACTCCTTGGTCCGCATGACGAAGCGGCCGAGTGCGACCTGCTCGGCGTCGCCCATCGTCTCCACCAGCAGGCGGTAGGCCCGGAGCGTGCCCTCGCTGTCGCCGGCCGGGACGAGGAAGTAGGGGTGGTCGAAGTAGATCGGGTCCACGTCGGCCAGGTCGACGAAGGCCTCAATGTCGATGGTGCGCGTCTTGCGCGGCTCGACAGAGGCGAGCTCCTCGTCGGTCACGATCACCTGCTGGCCGTCGAGGTCGAAGCTGCGTGCCACCTCCTCCCACATGACCTCGACGTCCTCCTCGGAGCAGAAGCGCCGCTGCTCGATCCGGGCCTTGTCCTTGTCGTGCAGCTCGTTGAAGTGGTAGTCGAGATCGCGGGCGGCGCTCACCAGCTGGACCGGGACGTTCACCAGGCCGAAGCTGAGGGAGCCTCTCCAAAGCGAGCGCGGCATGGTCAGCCCTTCCCGCCCAGGCTCGCCTGGAGCGCCGCGGCCAGGTCGTCGCCCTGCTCCGGCTCCTCCTGCTCGGATAGATCGATCTCCTCGCCCTTCGCCTTGCGCTCGATCAGATCGAGCACCGCCTCGCGGTAGCTGTCCTCGTAGCTCTCGGGAGAGAAGTCCTCGGCCAGCGTCTCGATCAATCGCCCCGCCATCTCGATCTCGCGCTTCGACGGCCTGCGGCTGCCGCCGTCGATCTCGAGCTCGTCGCCGGAGACGACCTCGTCGTGGAAGCGCAGTGTGTGGAGGGCGATCACATCATCGAGCGCGCGAACCGCCACCAGGTACTCCCGGTCGTGGAACGTGAAGCGTCCGATCCCGGCCTGGCCGGTGCGCTCGAGCGCCTCGTGCACGAGCCGGTAGACGTCCTCGTGGTCCCGCGAGCCGACGAAGTAGGTCTTCTCGTAGAAGACCGGGTCGATCTCGGCGGCGTTCACGAACTCGGTCAGGTGGATCACCTTGCCGCGGTCGCCGGCCGCGGCCTTGATCTCGTCCTTGTCGAGGACGACGTACCTATCGTCGGAGACCTCGTAGCCCTTGACCACCTCGTCGTAGGAGACCGCCTTGCCCTCTTTCGGGCAGATGCGCCGGTGCTGGATCCGCGCTCCATCCTTGGCGTGCACCTCATTGAAGTGCACGGTCTTCGACTCGGTGGCCGAGTAGAGCTTGATCGGCAGGTTGACGAGGCCGAAGGTGATGGTCCCGTTCCAGATCGAGCGCGGCGCCATGTAGCCCCCTTACCCCGCCGCTCCAGCCTCCTACCAGCCACGTTGGAGCTTGACGTGCCCCGGGCACTAGGCGCAGATGCGAGTAGCGGTCATCGGTGCCAGCGGCAACATCGGCACGAGCGTGGTCCGGGCCCTGGAGGCCGATCCCCAAATCTCCTCGATCGTGGCCGTCGCCCGCCGCGCCGCGCGGGGCTCGCGCGGGGTCGACTGGCGCGAGCGCGACGTGACGAGGGACGACCTTCGCCCCGACCTCGAGGGCGCCGACGCCGTGATCTGCCTCTCCTGGCTGATCCAGCCGTCGAGGGACCTCGAGAAGCTGAGAGCGGTCAACGTCGACGGCAGCCGCAGGGTGTTCGAGGCCGCCGCCGCGGCCCGTGTCCCTGCCCTGCTCTACTCGTCCTCGGTGGGCGCCTACTCGCCGGGTCCGAAGGACCGCGCGGTGGACGAGAGCTGGCCTACCGACGGCATCGAGAGCTCCTTCTACGCCCGGCACAAGGCGGAGGTCGAACACATCCTCGGCGATGTCGAGGCGCGCCACCCGCGGCTGCGGGTGGTCCGCTTGCGCCCGGCGCTCGTGTTCAAGCGCGAGGCGGCCTCGGAGATCCGCCGCTACTTCGCGGGGCCGCTGCTCCCTCGCTTCCTCATCCGCCCCGGCCTCGTCCCCGCCGTCCCGAAGGCGGCCCGGCTGCGCTTCCAGGCGGTCCATTCGCTCGACGTCGGCGAGGCCTTCCGGCTCGCGCTGCACGCGGACGTCCGCGGCGCCTTCAACCTCGCTGCCGAGCCGGTCCTCGACGGCGACGAGCTCGGCCGCTTGCTGGATGCCCGACCGGTCCCTGTCCACACCGGGTTGATCAGGTCGGCCGCGGCGCTGTCGTGGAAGCTGCGGCTTCAGCCTTCTCCACCGGGCTGGGTCGACATGGCCCTGAGCGTCCCGGTCATGGACACGGGCCGGGCGCGCACCGAGCTGGGCTGGACCCCGCGGCACAGCGCCGGCGACGCGCTGCTGGAGCTGCTGGAGGGCTTGCGCGAGGGCGGCGGCGCCCACACCCCGCCGCTCGACCCCGGTGCCGGCGGCCCGCTGCGGAGCAGGGAGGTCCTCACCGGCGTCGGCGCGAGAGATGTCGAGTGAAGGCGGTCGTCTGGCACGGCAAGGAGGACGTTCGGGTCGATGAGGTCTCGGATCCCGGCATCCAGGAGCCGACCGACGCGATCGTGCGCGTCACGTCGAGCGCGATCTGCGGCTCCGACCTGCACCTCTACGGCGGCAAGGTGATCAAGCTCGAGGAGGGCGACATCCTCGGGCACGAGCCGATGGGGATCGTGGAGGAGCTTGGCTCCGAGGTGCACGGCCTGGCGCCGGGCGACCGCGTGGTCATCCCGTTCAACATCTCCTGCGGCCGCTGCTTCTACTGCGATCAGCAGCTCTACTCCCAGTGCGAGACGACGGCCAGCCACGAGCACGGCAAGGGGGCGAGCCTGTTCGGCTACACCCACCTCTACGGCGGCGTGCCCGGCGGGCAGGCCGAGTACCTGCGCGTGCCGCAGGCTCAGTTCGGGCCCGTGAAGGTGCCCGAGGGGCCACCGGACGAGCGCTTCCTGTTCCTCTCCGACGTGCTCCCCACCGCCTGGCAGGCAGTCGCGTACGCCGCCGTTCCGGAGGGCGGCACGCTGGCCGTGTGGGGCCTCGGCCCCATCGGGCAGATGTGCTGCAGGATCGCCCTCCATCGGGGAGCGGGACGCGTGATCGGCATCGACCTCGTGCCCGAGCGCCTGGAGATGGCCGGACGCCACGGCGTAGAGACGGTGGACGTCTCGAGAGTCGACGATGCCGCCACTGCGGTGCGCGAGATGACCGGCCGCGGCGCCGACGCCGCGATCGATGCCGTGGGGATGGAGGCCAGTGGCTCCAAGCTGGACTCGCTCCTCCAGGCGACGAAGCTGCAGATGGACAGGCTCGAAGCGCTGCGCACCTGCATGGGATCGATCCGACGCGGCGGGACGTTGTCGATCTCGGGGGTCTACGTCGGGCTCGAGCAGAACTTCCCCCTGGGCGACCTCTTCGACAAGCAGATCCAGATCCGCATGGGTCAGGCGAACGTCCGCCGCTGGACCGACGAGATCGTGCCGCTGCTGACCGACGAGGATCCGCTCGGCACCGGGGACCTCGTCACCCACCGAATCTTGCTCGAGGACGCGCCGCGGGGCTACGAGATCTTCCAGGAGAAGGCCGACGGCGCGATCAAGGTCGTGCTGGCGCCCGACGGCCGGCCGGCGTAGGGGCCACGAGACACGCGAGCGCGTCCCGCGGCCCATACCGGTGGCGGCGGGGCCGGTGATGCGCCGTTCCACGTTTCGCCCGGCTGCTCTTCGGTGACCCTAGCTTGAAGCGCTTGCGAAGGGAGGGCACACCAGCTGTGTCTCATGGAGTCCTGCTCACGGGGGCGACTGGTTTTGTGGGCACGGAGCTGCTCACGCGTTATCTGGAGCACACCGATCGCCGGACATACGCGCTCGTCCGCGCGGAGAACGAGGCCGCGGCCCGCCGGCGACTGCGGGAGCGGATCGGGCTGCTGTTCGGGGACGAGGACCGCTTCGACGACCGCTTGACCGCCGTCCCGGGCGATGTCGAGGCGCCGGGGCTCGGCTTGGCGGACGGGGTCGGCGAGGAGCTCGCCGGCCAGGTGAGCGAGATCGTCCACTGCGCGGCTTCGGTCGTGTTCGAGCTTCCGCTGGAGGACGCCCGCCGGATCAACGTCGAGGGCACGCGGCACATGCTCGACTTCGCCAAGCTCTGCAGCGAGCGCGACCGGCTCGACTCCTTCTCCTACATCTCCACCGCCTACGTGGCCGGCACGCACCGCGGCGAGTTCGGTGAGGACGAGCTCGACGTCGGCCAGGGCTTCCGCAACTCCTACGAGCGCTCGAAGTTCGAGGCCGAAGCCCTCGTTCGCCGGCACGCCGACCGCCTGCCGATCCAGATCTTCCGGCCGAGCATCGTCGTGGGCGAGACCGAGACGGGCTGGACGGACTCCTTCAACGTGCTCTACACGCCGCTGCGGGCCTTCTCTCGCGGGCATCTGCCATTCGTTCCTGCCCGCCTGCGATCGCCGGTGGACGTGGTGCCCGTGGACTACGTGGCCGACGCTGTGTTCGAGCTCTCCGGTCGCCGGGTCGAGGGCCTCGCGACCTACAACCTCGTGGCGGGCGAGGAGGCGACGAGCGTCGAGGAGCTCGTCGGGCTGGCCTCGCGCGAGCTCGGGCGCAGCCTGCCGCGCGTGGTGCCGCCGCCCATCTACCAGCGGCTGCTGCACCCGCTCCTCCTGTGGCGAAGCAAGGGCGGCCGGCGTCGCGCTCTGGAGCGGCTGGAGGCCTTCTTTCCCTACTTCTCGATGCGCGTCCGCTACCGCGACGAGCACGCCCGGCGGATGCTCGAGCCCAAGGGCATCCGGGTGAAGCCGATCAGGAGCTACTTCGGGCGTCTCATCGACTTCGCCGAGCGGGCCGGCTGGGGCCGGCGCGCGGTCGGCAGGCCGCAGGCGAGCGTGCGCATCTCTCCGCCGCCTCCTGGGTGACTCTTCCAGAGCTGGATGAGGCGTTGGCCGAAGCCTGGACGATGCCCTATCGCCTTGCGCGGTGGCTGGGACTTAAGCGCTGCTGAGTCTCCGCGCCAGAGTTTGCGAGCGCACGCTCGCGGGTACGCCTTGAGTGGAGAGAGGGAGGTTGTAGGGAGCGCTTGAGGGGAACTTCGGCGTGAGCGAGTATTCGTATCCCGATCCTTGGTGGTTGTCGGGGCAGCTGTCGCGGCGCAGGTTCCTCGAGCTGACGGGCTTGGCGGCCCTCATCGTCGCTGGCTGCGGGGGACAGGCCGAGGAGGCCAAGGGTCCGGGTGTCCCGAAGACGAAGTTCATCAAGCCCTCCACGAAGCTTTCCGGCGATCTGCGGATCCTCATGTGGAGCCATTTCGTGCCCTCGCACGACAAGTGGTTCGACCCGTTCGCCAAGGACTGGGGCAAGCGCTACGGCGTCAACGTGACCGTGGACCACATCGACACGGCCACCGTCCCGACCCGCGTCTCGGCTGAGATCGCGGCCGGCAAGGGCCACGACCTGATCCAGCACATCGCCCCACTGCCGCAGTTCGAGCCGAGCGTCGTGGACATGAGCGACGTAACAGAGGAGGCCGTCAAGCGCTACGGCAAGCAGCTCGAGATCTGCAATAAGTCCAGCTTGAACCCGACCACGCGCAAGTTCTTCGCCTACAGCCCCGGCTGGGTCCCCGACCCGGGCGACTACCGCAAGAGCAAGTGGAAGAAGGCGGGTTTCCCGGACGGGCCCAAGTCCTGGGACGACCTGCTCAAGGGTGGCGCCGAGATCAAGCAGAAGCAGAAGCTGGCGCTGGGGATCGGACTGTCGCAGGAGATCGACTCGAACATGGCCATGCGGGCGCTGATGTACTCGTATGGCGCCTCGGAGCAGGACGCGACCGAGAACGTGACGATCAACTCGCCCGAGACGGTCGCGGCGGTTGAGTACATGACGAAGCTCTTCAAGCAGGCAATGACCGACGAGGTGTTCGCCTGGAACGCCGCCTCGAACAACCAGGGCCTGATCTCGGGCGAGCTCTCCTACATCCTCAACTCGATCTCGGGCTACCGGACCTCGCAGATGGCGAATCCGGACGTGGCCGGCGACACCGCCTTCGTTTCCGCGCTCAAGGGCCCGAAGACCGCGCTCGTCACCTCGCACGTGATGTACAACTGGATCACTCCGAAGTACTCCAAGAGCGTGGATGCGGCGAAGGAGTTCCTCCTCCACTACACGGAGAACTTCGCGCAGGCCACGGCCAACTCGCAGCTGTACGACTTCCCGGCCTGGTCCGACCGGGCTCCGAAGCTGGACGAGTGGCTCGACAAGGACCCTTACAAGAGCAGGCCGGCCGACCTGCTCGCCGTCCTCAAGGACGCGACGAACTGGAGCACCAACGTCGGGCACCCAGGGCCGTCCAGCGCGGCGATCGGCGAGGTCTTCGGGACCTTCGTGATCCCGAACATGTTCGCCGCCGCTGCCCGCGGCAAGAAGTCGCCGCAGGAGGCGGTCGCCGACGCCGAGGGACAAATGAAGGCGATCTTCGAGAAGTGGAAGAAGCGGGGGCTGATCGGCGGCGGCAGCGCCTGACGCGCGTGGCATGGAGCCGCAGGTAGTCGAGATCAGGGCGCTCAAGAAGCACTACGACGGTGACGTCTTCGCCGTCGACGGGGTCGACTTCAAGACGGAGGAGAGCGAGTACCTGGTGCTGCTCGGGCCCTCGGGCTGCGGCAAGACTACTCTGCTGCGCACGCTCGCGGGCCTCGAGCAGCCGACCGACGGGCAGGTGCTGATCGGCGGCAGTGTCGTCAATGGCCTTCCTCCGCGTGCGCGGCAGATCGCCATGGTCTTCCAGAGCTACGCCCTCTATCCGAACAAGACGGTCGAGGGGAACATCACCTTCCCGCTCAAGGCCGAGAAGATGGAGAAGCAGGAGCGGCGCGAGAAGGCCGAGTGGGCCGCCGAGCTGCTCGGGATCGCCCACCTCCTGAGCCGCAAGCCACGCCAGCTCTCGGGCGGGGAGCGTCAGCGGGTTGCCCTGGCACGCGCGCTCGTACGCGAGCCGAGCGTCTTCCTGCTCGACGAGCCGCTCAGCAACCTCGACGCCAAGCTGCGGGCCTCGGCGCGCGACGAGCTGCGCCGGTTCCAGCAGCGGCTTGGCACGACGACGATCTACGTCACCCACGATCAGGTCGAGGCGATGGGGCTGGGCGACCGGATCGCCGTGATGTACGAGGGCAAGATCAGGCAGCTCGGTCCGCCCGGCGAGGTCTACGACGACCCGGCGGACACCTTCGTGGCCACCTTCCTCGGCTCGCCGCCGATGAACCTGCTGGACCGCGACGAGCATCTGATCGGCTTCCGTCCGGAGAGCTTCTTCCCGGCGGAGCTGGTGCCGGGCGAGAGCCGGGCGGCCATGGAGTTCCACGTGTCGAGGGTCGAGAACCTGGGCGGCGAGCGGCACGTGTACGGCACGGTCTCCGGGATCGCCGAGGAGACGCGGGTGATCTCGCGCCTGCCGGCGACGGTCGATACCCCGATCGCGCCCGACGAGACCTACGAGTTCGCCGTCCACGAGCGCCACCTGCGCTTCTTCGACCGAGACACCGGGGCCCGGACCGAGCGGGCGCCAGTGCGCGCCTAGGCGCGTGGCCACGCTCGCCCGCAGCCGGCCACGGAGGGCTGGCGCGAGGCGCCTCCCGCTCGCCGACCGCGAGGGACTGCTCGGGCCGCTCTTCCTTCTGCCGGCGGTGGTCTACATCTTCGCGCTGGTCGCGATCCCGTTCGTGCTGGCGATCCTGTTCAGCTTCAGCGACGTCACCACCGGCGACCCGAGCCTCGACTGGGTCGGGTTCGACAACTTCCAGGCGATCTTCCACGACTCCGTCTTCTGGCGCTCGCTGCGGAACACCGTCGTGATCACCGCGGTCACGATGGCGCTGATCGTCGTCATCGGGAAGGCCCTGGCCATGCTCCTGCTCGCGGACTTCCGGGGCAAGTGGCTCGTGCGCTTCCTCGTGCTGCTGCCCTGGACCACGCCGGTCTCGCTGGCCGCGGTCAGCTGGCTGTGGCT
>Ga0126312_10000981_pt1 | contig 18212 bp, 17 predicted proteins | sample Plot104A_FD_92537 | JGI IMG/M metagenome (GOLD analysis project Ga0126312, IMG submission 92537) | Serpentine soil microbial communities from UC McLaughlin Reserve, CA, USA - Plot104A | ecosystem: Environmental > Terrestrial > Soil > Grasslands | place: USA: UC McLaughlin Reserve, Lake County... | reverse complement strand
AGAATCTGGCCGTAATAAGATAATTGTACATAGGGTGGTGCAGATCAGTGATAGTCCTTATGGAGATACAATTGTGACAAAAGGAGATGCAAACCCTTATCCCATTCAGTTTGTTGACTTCCCTATCACCAACGACGACTACGTCGGCAGGGTAGACTATATCATCCCATACATAGGACTAGTTTTGATATACATTGACATTCTTGTGAGGGTGGCCTTTCCGCCTATGCTATATATTCTCATTGCTATAGCAGCTGGGGTTCTGATAGTCATTAAGGTCAGTAGAAGAAAGGGACTACTCATATAACAAGCAAGAATCCATCCACCTGCAACTTGTGTTGATTCTCAATTTGCGAATGCATAGAATTGTACAAAAACCAAAGAATATTTTCTAAAATGCAGGCTTGGTGTTTGCCTTCTGCTACTTGAACTTGGAAAGCATATAATGCGGTGGAATAGGAGAACAAACAAATGTATGAGTTTGAATAGTGTTCTATCAAGCACAAAACAAGGATTTGAATAGCAGATATTTTATATCTAGTTAATCTTTAACCGTTTTTCCTGATACAAGGACTGACAACCAAAAGAACTATAATACGGCACATGCATAAATAGCGTTACCCATATATGTCAAAATCAAGCTCAGTGGCCAGCGTCCTGAGATCTATATCTGATGACATCTCATTAGACCTCTACAAATCTATCGCCAATTCAAACGGCGAAAGGGGCGATGACCTACTAGCAAAAACCAAAATTACTCGAAAACAATATTATTCCAGGCTATCTAGCCTGACAAAAGAGGGATTAATAAAGAGAAAAAACGGCAGATATTCCTTGACTGCATTTGGTAAGGTTGTATATGAATCTGAAAAATCTATTGAAAATGCCTTTAACATTTATTGGAAACTGAAGGCAGTAGACTCGATTGGTATTTCAAATGAAATCCCGAGAGATGAGTACTCCAAAATAGTTGATGCTCTAATAGATAGCTATAAAATCAAAGATATATTAACAAACAGAGATAAAACTAGAGATAAAACTAAACAAGAGATGCCAGTTTCAAATAATTAAGCCCATCGGAGCAACAAACTATCACGGTGGGGCTAATATTGAGAGGATTAGTTAGATGCTTCAGGGACACACCAATACCTGGTCATTGTGGCTGGCCCTCTTCGAATTGGCTTACAAAACACAACTCTTTCTTTTTTCTAAAGTGTTAGTTACAAAACACAACAAATCCGGCCTTCCAATTTTAATTCTAGAGTACAAGAGGGCTCAACAATAAGCCTTATATTTTATTAAGCTGGCCTGGCCTCTATTGTTGCGTCAACGCTTTGTGTGTCGCCATTGGCTCTGGTCAAAGTAAATTCTATAATGTCTCCAACTTGCTTGTCCCTTAATTGGCTGCTGACGTCATCAAGAGACCTAATATCAGAGCCATCTATACGAGTAATTATATCGCCGCCCACGGGAAGCTCTACTCCGTCTATAACCTTTAGACTATTACCGCCCTTTATTCCCGCCTTATCTGCAGGACCGCCCGGAGCAACTTGTAGTACTAACAATCCTGAGGCTTCCTCTAGCTCGATTTCTTTTGAGAGCTGTGGACCCACTTCCACGGCTGATATTATGCCAAGCCAAGGTTGACTTTGGTTTGGGGGAAATGAGGGTGAAGAAGAGTTAGATATCGAGCCAACGTAAGCAAAGGACAAACCAACTATTGAGATTAAAATCAAAATCGGAATTATGACTTGGCTAGTAATAGCGACCATGCACATTATTTGTAAAGAAAGAATAACAACGTTTCGACCTCAAACTGAATAACCCTACACAAACAAATTTCAGAATAAGAAAGAGAGAGAAAAAAGACATTACCTATAATAAATCAAATTGCCTCCTCAATAAGACTAGGCAGGAAAATTATTTCTTCCCTATTTCTTTAATTTGAATGCCGGCAAAATGAATAAGAGCACAATTACGCCCCCTAAAAACCATGCCGCGGCGAATCCAAAATGGTCCACAGCAAAGGAGAAAAGAGTAGGAATCCAAAAAGCTCCAAAAAGTGAAATACCATTTACATAACTTACAGCTAACGTTTGATACTGTGGGCCAAGATGGTAAACAACACTACTCCGTTTTGCCTCAGCATACACTATAACAAAACCAGCGGAAAGAAATATGGCAGAAATAATCATGGAGGGGATAATAATATAGATTGACGGAATGGCCATTCCCCAGACACTGACCGCGGCGGCAAAACCAGAGATAACCAAAATTTTCTTTGTTTCCCTCGTCCTGTCATATATGCGGCCAAATATTGGTGAAAAAAAAGTGCTATTATCAAGTTCAGGCTCCCGACAAAACCAGCAATAGTATAGTCTATTCTTAAGGTACCAGCAAGATAAAATACAACAAATGTCAATATGATACTGGCCCCTGCCTGAAATGAAAGTAAGGTTAGGCCCAGTATAATTAGAGATCTGCTAAATATCGTCTTACGTAATCCTGATAAATTTGTACCCGATCCTGTACTACCTAGTTTGGCTAATGTATCAGCTACGTGATGAGCATCATTGAGGAGGGGAAAACTGCTTTTGTCTTGAAATTCTGTCTTGGAATTTCCTCGTGACAGAGATATAATTAGTATTAGGCCAGTAAGCAGGCCGAGAGCGCCTCCAATTAGAAGGCTAATCCTCCAACCGGCAAGTTGTGCTAATACAACCCAGGCAAAAATACCTATAATTCCACCTATTGCGTGTGCGGAATTGATCAAACCAATACCTAAACCTTCAGACCGTTTACCTAGATATCTTGAGATGAGTATCACGCTAGGCCCAAAAAAACAAGCCATCCCTACACCTACCATAAATCTTAGAATAGCTATTTGCGGGATGTTGACCGATATACCTGTAAGTAGAGCACAGAACGAAGCCAGCAATATGCCAAACATAGCTATCGTACTGGCACCGTACTTTGCTGCCAAGATTCCTGCTGGGACCTGAAAAAGACCTACACCAACTATAAAGCTTGATGTAACTAATCCAAGCATCGAGATGTTTTGTTCAAGATCTAATGCTATGAGGAAAAATACAGATGCGATATTGAACCAATTGGTGGAATAAAGTACTCTAGCTAGTAGTAACGAAAGTACTTGAATACTGATATAGCTTTTTGGCGCCGAGTTCATTTGTTTTTTGTGGTATTTGGGCCTCTCTCTGTCACAATGGAAGTATTGCTACTTTGAGCTCTATTGATAAGTCGATAATATGATATATAATATATGCAATTTTGATAGACCGCTATTATATTTTTCCATTCAGTTGCTGCTAGTATCCAACTCACGCCTCTTGTACCTAATATAATGGCAAGACGGTAAAGATATGCCGTAATAATCAATAAGAATTACAGTGTTATAACTTGTAGGCACTGCAAGCCTGGCAAAGCTTTAAAGAAAGAAAACCATCTATGTTGAATTTGAATATTGAATCTTTCTTTGCTGATCGATACATTTGAACAAATGGAGAAAACAACAAGTCGATTGAATCTTACTGACAATCTTGTTTCTTTATTTAAGAAAACACCAAGAGAGCTCATTGATAAGGTGGTTTATCTTATCCAGGGAAGATTGGCTCCGGACTATGAATCCTTGGACTTAGGATTGGCAGAAAAGATGGCTATCCGAGCTATTGCTTATTCTTCTGGTTCTCATATCTCCTTAGTTGAAAGGGCTTATAGGGCCACCGGAGACATTGGTGATGCAGCAGGGCAAATAATGAAATCAAAAAGTCAAACAACCTTGGCATCTGATACAGTGACTATAGAAAGGGTTTTTTCGACCTTAGAGAAAATTGCCAAAACAACAGGCCCAGGGTCCCAAGAATCCAAATTAAAACTTTTGAGCAGTATACTTAGTGATACTCAACCTCGGGAGAGCAGATATATTATGAAACTCGTGATGGGCACTCTGCGTTTGGGTATAGCAGACTTTACCGTCATGGATGCACTTGCCATCGCTTTTACTGGATTAAAATCAAACAGATCTGTACTTGAAAAAGCATACAATGTAACAAGTGATCTTGGAGCCATAGCAAAAACTTTAGCAACACATGGCCTTGATTCGATAAAGTTATTGAAAATTACTCTATTCAAACCTGTGCGCCCCATGCTTGCTGAGCGCGTGGCTACCGTCGAGGAGGCCCTTGAGAGAATGAATGGGAATGGATTTGCAGAATACAAATTGGACGGAGAAAGAATACAAGTTCATAAGAGTTCCAAAGGTGTGGAGCTATTTACGAGAAGATTAGATAAAATCACGCATCACTTTCCAGATTTAGTAGAGTCCATTAAGGGACTTGATGTAAATGAGACGATTTTAGAAGGGGAAGTAGTAGCGATAGATCCAGGCACAGAAGCGTATCTACCTTTCCAACTTCTGATGCACAGGCGCAGAAAACATGGGATTATTGAAGCGATGGAAAACTACCCAGTAGTCATGAATTTCTTCGACATCCTGTACTTAGACGGAACAGAGACAATAGCAATGCCATTATTCGAAAGGCGTGCATTGTTGGAGAAAATTGTCTACAACAACAGCAGAGGAAGAAAAATTTCGCTAAGACAAGCAAAGACGAACAAAAGAAGCACCTTCGCTAGGAAGACGGGAGATGACAGCAACTTTGAAACTCGTATAGAGGGTTTCAATCAAAGCTTAGACTACAATAAAAAGATAAAATTGGTTCCCCAGATTATTGTTAAGCAGCCTTCGCAGGTTGAAATGTTTATGGCCTCTGCAATAGAAAATGGCTGTGAGGGATTGATGATCAAACACCCTCACAGTACATATCGGGCAGGAGCAAGAGAATATGCTTGGGTAAAACTTAAGCGGGAATATCAATCAGAACTTGCAGATACACTGGACCTTGTAATAGTTGGTGCGCTTTATGGAAGGGGCAGAAGAGTCGGTAAATACGGTGCTCTATTGTTAGCAGCTTATGACGCTAAGGCAGATCTATTCCGAAGCACAACCAAGGTAGGTACAGGTTTCAGCGATGAAAGTCTAGCAAAATTCTTCAAAGACTTAGAAAAGTATGTCCTCTCCCATAAACATCCTCGTGTAGATACAGGAATGAAAATGGATGTTTGGTTTGAACCCAAAATTGTAATCGAAGTCATTGCCTCTGAGATCACACTGAGTCCCGCTCATACGGCTGGGATAAATTCCTTAAAAGAGGGTTTTGGTTTAGCTCTGAGATTTCCAAAATTCACAGGAAAAATAAGGGACGATAAGAAACCAGAAGATGCGACAGCCGTCGAAGAAATAATCACGATGTATAAACAGCAATCTAGGGTAGTAACATAGAACGATCTGAAAGTATGGGACAATATGTATAAAATAATTTCAAGATGTTTACCATAAATAGAAACAATTTATACTTAAGGGTAGGATGATGTCATTCCAGTCGATTATCTCGGCATGTAGAATATGCTATATAAATAACAGAAAATCTATATTCTCATCTCTGGAGCAAACTTTATTTTTGCTCGATAGTTCTTAACTTCAACTTTTCTTGAAAGCCATGATATAAACTTGTCTTCGAACCTCTTGCCTCTTGATTTTTCAATTTCCTCACAATATGTCTGAGAGTGTTTCTGCAAATTGCCCTGCAATAAACAATTTGGCAAAGGACCATCCAGCACTCACGGGATCATTTTTAAGGTCAAGTAGTTGACTCGTAAAGTATATCAAATAGAATCTTGGAATCATCAGCATAGCTTATTGACTGAAAGTCGAGGATAAAGATTCCTATATTGTATATTGGATCTCGCTGTCAATCTTTTCTACCCGTTATACCTTCATTCCTGTTCTGCATATGGCCAGTGAATAAGAATTTATAATGCGCAATATAAAAGGTCTTTCAAAACAGTATCTCTTATTTATCTCTGATTTTGATTCAAAATCGCACTTATTAACTGTGTTACCTATTTTAAGAACTGAACGCCTTTATTGTGGGTAGGACCTCCGCTGTGTGCGGTATAGTACTATACAGTTGTTATCTTAGGAGAGCATCCAAGTCTGCAAGCTCAAGATAAATACAACAATATAGCAGTGTCATTTCTTAATTTGTGTGCATCACCATTGCCTGTAGATCCCTAGACTGACATTCATTTCTGTCGCATACCTTCTTCTAATTTCTCTACCTTTCTCTGCAAAGCAAAAATGTATTCCAAAATACGTTGATCACTTATACTATGTCTGTCTACAAAGTGTTCCATAGGCATAGATTCATCAAACTCTATTCCACACAAAGCACATTTCATTTGTTATTCTTCCGATCTCCTTCTTTTGCCATTGACTCCACACTTGCTTTCCAATTCATTTCTGCTATATGTCTATGCATTTCCAGTTCAGATGAATCAATACCTTTTGATTGACATATCTCAATCATATTCATCTCTATTTCACAAGATACTTCGTAACCTATTGCTGGATTAATAGAGTTCCTTTCGACAAAATCTGCAAACAGAGGAAAGATATAATTTAGTAGCTTTACACGATCTTCATCATCTTTTGGCGTTCGTCTAGGGGTCGTAGGTGGAATGCTAGTACTCATTCTTAATTGATAAGAGAAAACTTATAGGCAATATCAATCAATCTCGGAACCTTGGACTTAATTCCCAACAATCAATCGAGAATTCTCAAATTCGGTTGGCAAAAACACTCCAAGACAGAAGGAGGGTCTACGAACCTTAATTTAGTAACTAAACTATCAAAGCAGGAACTGTATCAGAAGGCCTCGGATCCAACTTTTATGATTGTAGGTATTTTGCCAGTCTTGCTTACGATGTCCGGACTGATATATATGGCTTAATTGCCTTTTTCTGATACTCCGTTTTTCAACTTCGATCCTGATCCTGTCTTGGCTGTCATTATTGCAACCATTTGCTTTCATTTTCTAATAGCCCTTATCTTATTTTATGCTTGACTCGCTAAAGATCAAAACCTAAACCGTGGTTCTGGTTCAAAGTCGTCTTGGAAAGAGCGAAGGAATACAGTTTTTGGAATAGTGTCTCTGACCGGGTTATCGTTTATTGACGTCAATATAGTGAGCTAGATTATTCCCAACAAACACTTGTTAGCAACTCTTCGCTTCTATGTTCTGAATGTTCTTCCTATCATAGCAGCTGATATATTATTGACCAAAGTATCTTCAAATACGGCGGAAAGATGGGCAGTGAAGTCATTAAGATACTAGAACAAGGCCAAGTAGAATTGAAGCGGTGAAAAACGGTATGCTTTAGAAGCTGTTACATTAGAAGCTATTAATGTGGCTATATTTATAATGTATTTTTGAAGAGCTCTTTCTTATACAGATAATTTTCAGATAACAACCTTATTATTATTGCTGCCAGCAGGCCGTAAAACATGTTGAAAGGCAAAGCTCCAAATATTATTTTGTTTGACAGATCTGATAGCCTACTAGTTTCGATAGATGCAATTGGACCCGTAGGCACCTGTTGTTCTATAACTTGATTTTCAAGAGAGCTAACTAATGGTAAAACCATCCAAAATGTGATAGGGAGGAATAAGACAGACCATAGGGCAAGTCCAAATAATAATCCGTAAACAGGTGCATATTGGAATATGGTTTTCACTGAACTTCGTTTATAGGTAGTAAAAGGTATTGCCACAACAAGTCCTATAATACTTCCAGAAATGAGGTGTAACAACAATCCCAATATAATCATGTTAACTGAGGACAGGTATGAGTCTGTAAGTGCAGCCATAAGGACCATATAAAAAGTGCCTACAGGGACAGCTGTTACCTTTTCTACCATTAAAATTAAACCACTTATAGCCAGAGACGATATTAGTCCAGCAGCAAGTCCGAAACTCACTATCGTAAATCGACTGAGTCCCAATTCTTGTGACAGGATAGGTGGGGTATTGTTGTTCCTACTATTGCTATTGTTATTTTTTCCTCCTTTGTGGATCCATGAACCTGTTCTCATTTATCTGTTCTCTACTGATGTATATATGATTGTAATATTTTTACTTTACTGGCCAAAACACATGGATAACTTAGCTATAGATAGGACATCCCAGAGAGTTTTTAATAACCACAGGCTTTTTAGATAAAATTTATGTTTTCTGAGATCACGCGCCTGTGTATAGTAGGGCAAGCTATCGAGGGACTGTACTTGTACATACGAAGAAAGAAAAAACAGCAACATTATGGTAATGGGCTAATCTTATGAGTCCCAAATTCTCTCTGGACTAGCCCAACTTATCAAAGAGGTATACTCTGACACTGTATTACCGACTATAGCAACTATGACGTGAGGATTTATCATGATCCCGCCCCTGTTAGTCAGTGCATTAATCAATGAGATAACTAGAACCAGAATTGCAATGACCGCTATTAGAAGTATGATTCTGTATTTAATACTGCTTGGCTTATTATCTCTCTTCGTTCTCTGTTTGGCTGGGTCCTCATGCCTAGTGCTTTCAGACTCTTCCTTTCTCCTCTGTCGAGCTTTAATAGAATTCAGTATTGGTGTCTTCTTAACAACGGATGAGTCAAGGGGCGACCTATGCACTTCATATAGGATTGCATCTATTCTATTAGAAGTCTTTTGGTCAAAAATCGCAAGAGCTTCGGCATAGTTATACTTTTCTTCAGATAAGGTCTTACCGAATGTTTCTTTCCATTCTATGACCCAGAGCTTCCTTGGCTCGATTGAATCCCCGTCCGCAATGGTCGTATCGTCAATCTCATCTTTGTCTTTATTATCAGACGACAAACGAGACACGAATCCCACAGTTATAAGAAGCGGCCACCATCCTATTTCCTGACTTCTCTAAAGCCTTCTTCACGGCCCCCTATGCACCTCTCTAGTTCCAGCTTCGCCACTTTCAAAAAAAAATTCATGGCGATCAAACCCGTCAACAACATGCTTCGGTATCGTGTATCGTGTACGTGCACCCTCAGTCGATGCCAAAACCGAGTTATCATCTTTAGCATCTACGGTTCTCGCTATCGCACTGGCCCGAATAGATTTGTGAACTATAGATTTTATGGACATTTACAACTGTAATTGCAGCAACGTGGGTGATAAGAGTTTCTGTAACGTCCATGTCATAATTTTCTTGAACGGGCTCTTGCTGCCCTGGCGATGTAGTCTAATTCTTGGTCAAACTGTGGATAAGAGATGCATTTCTGGAGCGATGAGAATCTGTAGAATAGTTCATGTTCTGTTGTCCACATCATTGGATGTAAATAAATACCTTAGCCCATCAGATTATAAACCCCCTGTCAGTAGGTAAATTCAATTAAGGAGAAAGGACGCTATGGATATTTTCCAACCTTCAATTTACATTGCGATATTCCCATATTTGTTCATTGCCAGCTTTCCGCTCTTCGGGATAGTCTTGGTAAGCAGATGGCTAGTGCATGATAGACGGAGAAGACGGCACTTTAACCAATCTAAGTTAGGCGGGTAGTAAACTCAGCATCTCCTGGTACCAGAGGAAGCTAGGAATTCATCATAATTCAATTATTATAAATGGCGGTTAGTATGTTCAGTTATCTTTCATAGTAATGAGTATAACTTTAGTTAACTTAGAAGGAGAGGCATTTTATTATTGATATCCTAATCTTCTCCATGATTTAGTATTGAAGATGCTGATACATAATTATCAAGACATTAGTCCTAAATGCGACGTTTTCTAATTACATATTCATAACTAAGGCCAAAACAAATGCTGCTGGGAGGTCCTAGACTCAACATTGGCACATGGTTGAGTCTCCTGCAGTTTCTCTAATATTATTTCCATTCCCATATTTTCTCGGAAAAAGTTTCCATCAGCATGAATCTCGGACTCAAACACTCCAACCATATTATTGAGAAATCAGTATGTAATCAAAAAAAACCATTACTACCCATGAATATACAATGAAGTTCAGTTTCCTTGGTAAAAAGTCCAAATGTGTTAAGTGCGAAAAGAAGTTTAAAAACGAAGCGGAACTAATGGATCATAATCGTACAGCACATACAACTTAGAACTCGGTTTTATCCACAGCGCCTACGTCTTCCTCCCCAATTGTATTTATTTTCCAATTCTTCCATTTGGCTATTCTAAAATTGCTAGCCGACACTTACTTATTCCCTCCGATAAAACTGCAATGCACTCCCCGACGCCAGAGATGCCTTAACTTATGTGCTAACACAATTTTTATTTACGGAACAAGGCTCAACGAAATCAGTGTTCTCCATGATCTCTGTTCAAATACACGAGGATCATATCCCTTAATGTTCACCTTCTTAGAAGCTCTTTTGGTGAGATAAAGTCCCAGTCCTCCCAACGTCGACCACAGCCTTCTGTCGGGGTTTGAGGTGTAAGAATTCAACCCCCATTTAGCGGCTCGGAAGAAACGCGGGTGTTGTTCCGAAAAATAGTCCAAAAGCAGGCTTTTAGAGCAAGAAAGGATATAGTGTGCATGATCGAATACCTCCCGTTTAGTCGCATAATCTGCTCTATCAACCTTAAATTTACCATGCTTCATACCCTCAATTATTGTATCAAGATTGTTTTCCGCTTCAATTATGTTTATGCATCTGCCTATAGTCGATTCAATGTGGGAATCACTACCTGCTATTGTGACCAGCCCATTTTCTCTAGCAAACCTGTCGGCAACAATGTTAGAAAAATGGTCAAGGTTATTGCTATTAAATGATTCTATCATATCGCAAAGAAGCGCTTTTTCGCGTATACCATTGGAGACTGCAAACGGATGAGCTGCACAAGAAATGGCATTCTGCCGTCTTACCTCATCCAATGTTTCTCCGAGAGTCATTCCTGATCTTATTTCCTTTTCAATCCCATATGCAATTATATGACCTTTGTTATGTATTGTAACTTCCTCGGCAGGATAAACTTTGATATTTTTGAACTTGTGATGATTCTGCTGATACTCGACCATCTTACAGTATCCGTCAAGGGTATTGTGATTGGTAACGAAAAGTACATCTATTCCATTTTTTGACGCCGCTTCCAGCTGGTCTCCTATGCTTACGCCGCAATCAAAAGGAATGTAGGATGACGCGCTGCGATAGTTGGAAAAATTGTTATGACAGTGCAATTCAGCTCTCAAAATATTAGCCGTTTCTAAACACCAGTTTTATCCTATTCGTTCTTATGAATAACTAAAATATATAGTAATCTAGAGTAATATTGGTTATTCACCCTTAATTTATAGACTCATCAATGGAAGGTATAGGAGTAATATTTGTTGTTATTGTATTGCCTGTTCTTCTTCTTGCCACCACGTCGATAAGATCAGCAAGTGTCTACTAATGATGAAACAGTTCCTGAAAGCTTTGAACTCCAGAAATTGGGAACTTCGGACGATAATTCTGAGTTCGATCGCAAGGTCTTTCACAATGACCGGATCGTTTTATTTGACTGATCTTGGACAATAATCAATAAATACAATTGAAAAATAGTAGGCAGGCATATTTTATATCACTGTAATCTCCGAGTAACACATTGTAATGAAGCATTCCTCTAATCCTCAAACTGAAGAGATGAAGACTAAGAGTGTCTTCATTTTTACCTTTTATATTTCTGCTATTATAATGCTGTTGATTTGTTTTTTTGCACTGTACATAAGTGCTGGAGAATACTTGAAGACCAGTAGACTAGTTATAGGAGAAGTGCTGGTCTATACGGAATTTCCAGCTCAAGGATCTCCAAAACTGGTTACATACCTTATGGTAACTTCTATCATTTCATGGTTCTGTATAACTAGGCTTGCAAGTGACAAGGTCAAGACTATCTCGGAATCAATAAAATCACTATTTCAATTAATTGTTATAGCAATTGCAGTGATTACCTTATATGAGTTCATTTACAACTCTATCCTGTGGAATTCGTTTCTTACCAATGAGGTGATAAGGGGCGAGTTCATGTCAGATCGTATCAGTGTTCCTTATCCAAATCCTGAGACTCCTTGGAATCTCGTGTTTGCGACAAAAATGACACTCGCTGCGCTTTTTATTTCAGCACACGCCTTCTACATAATATCTAAATCAAAGAAGCAAAAATAAGATCAAGTCCTGAGAGTATCCTGGGAAGCTATCAATATCGGGGTAAAAAATAGCACATCCAAGAGATAGTGAATCCAAACATCATTTACAGTAGGGATGCCTTACAAAAAACCTACTGGATACTTTAGAGCCTTGCCATTAAATACTCTTCATTTTTTTCTTAGTCCACTGAAAAAAAATGTCACATTCGCAGTCACTGTTCACTCTAACTACTCTTCCGCACTTAGGACAAATTGCAAGTCTAACAACATTGAATTGCTCTCCATCTTCAATGAAAGCCAGAATGCTAGACATATACTACTATACGTAAACCACTATTTAAGATTATTATAATAATTGGATGAATGATATATAAAATACAGCAAATAAGCAGAATAATAGTTTTCTCCGAGGAGAATTTAGGTTATCTTGAATTTCATATCTGATTAATTACAATTCTGTGAGTCCTCTTCTTCTTCTTCTTCTTTTCTTATTATTGCCTTCATTCTAAGGGAAGGTTGGTCTCCATGACTCTCAAAAACATGGCCAACATACTTTTCATAGCTGAGGAATTCTGAGCTGCATGCCGGACATACAATGCGGTAGCTATCCAAGATACATTTCTATACTAACTACTATTACTCAAAAGGTTTTTTTCTGCTATGAATTAGTCATCTGTAGGATGTATTGAAAGTTAAGATCTGAAATAAGCCTTCACAAAATTTAATATGAGACACAATTTTTTAATCCCATCTTATTCATCTCCCTAATCCTTGTTATGCGGTCGTATGATTTGTTTTATAACGACGGTATCTTGTTTTCCTACTACTCTTAATTATGTATGGTTTCCAGGTCCGCATATTGATACCAATGTCACTGAGATAAATTGTATCCACGATTGCAACTTTGGTTTGAATTGCAATTCTTTGTTTGGTCAGAAAAGATATTATGCCAAAACCTACGATATTAGACGCCTTTCCCAAACCAATAAACATATTAATCATATATTCGTATGCTACTTTCTTGATTTTACACTTATGTACTAAAAGGAGATGATTGTCTGCAGTAACGAATGCCTTGTAATACATTAATCCCTTATAGACAAATTTGATTTTTCCTAGACTAAAGCTTCTAGTTCTGCCAAACTTTCCGAAGCCTGCTATATGCCTCTGAAACTGATTTAGTCTTCTCCTCGCTCTTTCCGTTTTTAATTTATGAATTGGACTGGTAGATAAAGGAGACTTTGCATTCAATAATCTGGGGGTTTTTTCTGACTGTATTTTGGTCCTAATTTGTAGGCAAAAGTCAATTGCATTCTCGCAAAGACAAATTATTACGTCTGGTTGAACCTCATTTGCAATTGCTATCTTGCCAAATAGTCCCCTACCAGCAACGTATCCATCTGTGTTTATCACAACTAAATTGACACCATAAGAGTCCCTATCTTTCTTAGTTAATTTGTTCAGCAATAGCCCCACCGATCTTGCTATCAGTCTTTCGTATCCCGTTGGGTTGATACTTCCCACAAAGCTAAAAAAATTGGAGGTAACTTCCCTAAGATCTAGGATTTGACTCTGAACAACTCCACAACCTATAGCACATGGAGGGGCCATGTCCCCCTGTCCAATGTCAGCGTCTATTACCGCTGGTCTTAATCCCTCTTTGATTGCGTGGTTTATAATATAAGTCGAAAGAGTGGTCTTGCCTGAGTCTGTGGGCCCGACAACTAGGATAGACTCAGGTAGGACGGCCCTAACAGAAAAAATTGTGTAGATAACATCGTCCCATATTCTCGTTCCGGCATCTCGCGAGTCGCTAGTCCAAAATTCTCCTGCCTCGTCCCCTTTTTGTGGGTCCCGTGATAGCAAGACGTCGCAGCTGGATTTAGTCTCGACTGGCCAGACCTTTTTATCGTCTAAAAATATTTTGCGGTCGGATATGTCCTTTCCAAGAATGCTAGCCTCCCCATGCGTGCTAATCTCCAATGGCCCCTTCACAAGAAGGACTAGATCGGGCGTGAGAACACAGGGATACATGATCATAACTTCAAGGAAGAATGGTCATATGGGTATCTATAGATTGCAGGTTTGTAAATATACTTTAGGAGATAGCCGGAGATTGCAGGCTTCATTATTGTGACTGCCATGTTTCTCGAGAGAGGTCAGAAAGAAGCTGGGGCTTGGACATACAGACAGAAGTTTATAGAATACAAAAAAAAGGCTTGGAGACCGTTGTAGTCGGCGCAATTTTGCGCTAAATTAGCCTTAGGTATTAACCCTGTATGGTCTGGGATGAGACTTAGATATCAATTTGGCTTGTTGGGAACTGCTGTAGTTTTGACCTAATACTTCGTATTAGCCCTTCGGCATAGCCTCTTACCTTTGCTATTTTGCTTTTTCTGTAGGCATGCTTTTGATTGAAGTGTTGCACGAAATCATTTTTGATAGATTCAAAATGCTCATGATCAGTTATAATATAGCCGCTGCGGCTATTTCCATATATACTTGATACAAAACTTTGAGAGTATTCCCAGCACTTTGAACATATATAAGCACTGTTTCTGAAACCATGTGCCTCACCAACTATGCAATTTTTCCCCTCTCTTATGTCAAGGTGGAAATTAGTTGATACACCTGTTGCTAGGGCAAGACTCCATTCAGGGCATATGTCCTCAAAGGATAACATTGTTTTTGGCCGTAATGATTTTCTATGGTCTACTATGGCTGTATTGAGCAGCGTATTGGCACCCTTATTTTGGTTCTTATCTTCGGATCGCCGTAATTCTTCTTGGCTCATTAGTACTCCTGTCGTTGTAACACCCAACAATATCCAAGAATATAAGTTTTTAAGAGATTTTCTATATGAAAGGCAATATAATTTTACCAAAATATGAATCATTTGTAGCATTTTTTATATTAAACCTATTATGCGGATTATCAATTCTATATGCAGGCAGAATGTAATGCAACCCTAGTAGAATCAAAGTATTATATCTACCTTAGACTACTCGTAAATCTAGTAACACAATTGAGTTGGATCATCATTCATAGTTAAGTCCAATTGAAGTCAGTTTCGGTGCTTCGATGTTGGTTTCCCTCCCTCCCTCCTTTCATCTCGATCAATAGGAAGAAAAAGGTAATCATATCTATAGAACCAAACCAAAATTAATCTAACCTCTAAGTGTAGTTTTCCTTTGGCCTTCCGCTGTATTTGCAATTAAAACACAACTGGCATCACTTTAGAGAAGCACAATCCTCTCTCAGAGCTTGGCTCTAGCCAATCTATGAAGCAGATGACACTCACATTTATCGCTAGCTTGACGATTTGAGATATATCAAAATATCTGTTTTTATCACATGTAAAACAGATATGATTGCATTTCATATCAGCAAGGAAATACATGCATCGCTAGACGAGGTATGGAATCTAGTGTCCGACATTGATAGAGAACCTGAATTTTGGCATGGCACTAAATCAGTTAAGAACATTAGAAAGGAGGGAAATATAGTAGAAAGAGAAACAGTAATTGCTTTCAGAAATGCTGTTTGCAAAGAAATTGTTACATTAGATCCCAAAAATTCGGTTAAGAAAAAAATCATTGATGGACCTATCACAGGTACAAAAGATATTAAAGTAACACCACTTGCAGCAAACAAAACTCTAGTCGACGTTCAATGGGACATCATTGTGAGGGGTTTCTTTGGATTATTTAGAGGGCGGATAAAAAAGCATATATCACAAGGAACTCGGGATGCTTTGGACAGAATATCAACCACAGTTACCTGATATATGAGATGAGCTCTGTATAAACCATCGTGATCATATATCCAGATGATGAATAAAGATACTACGTCTGCTTTAGACTACCATGAGGCGACTAAACATTCAGAAATTAGCCTGATGACTCAAAGACACTACCTGGACTTCAATAACCGCCCGATACCTTTCAAAGTATATACTTCTGATCTTCCAATATATCGTCTCCCATCAAACTTTCCGCAGCCAACACTTGATGCCATAACATCGATCAGTGCAATTCCAAAAAAATTAGACACTAGTGACAATGATACCACTGGTTATGATGATATAGGTCCTAGTCGAAAACTAGATGTTGGAGACCTAGCAGAGATCTTGTTCTTTTCAGCGGGCATTACTAGAGCAATAAAATACAATTCTGTAACATATTATATGCGTGCTGCGTCAGCAACAGGTGCGCTATATCCTATCGAGCTGTACGTTGTTTGCAAAGAGTTAGCTCCAGATTTAAAAGCCGGGATATATCACTTTAGTCCTGGGGATTTTAGCCTTACTCAGATTAGAAGTGGTGACTATAGGTACCATTTGGCTGCGGCCACAGCAGAGCCCCCCATGACATTAAGCTCGCCAGTTTCGCTAGTATTTACTTCTCTTGCATGGCGTAACGCCTGGAAGTATCAAGCACGCTCGTATCGTCATTGGTTCTGGGATTCAGGTGTAATAGTTGCTAATCTCTTGGCAACTACAGTAGCGATGGGCCTCGCAACCCATCTAAACATGGGATTTATCGATGAGATGGTAAATTGTCTCCTATGTTTGGAGCCACGTAAGGAAGCCACAGTTGCAATAGGAAACATTAGTGGAGAACAATCACGGCCACCTAAAGGTCTATCAAATGGAGAAAAAAAAATAGAAGAAAAAATTGAAAAAGAAATTACAAAAATACCCGTTCCAAAGATCCGCCCATTGTCTGAGAGAGAGACGAGTTATCCCGAAATTTGGACCTTACATGAGGCATCGGCACTATCTACTGCAGAGGAGGCCAGGGAATGGGTTAATGGATTCAACTACGGCGGCACAGTATTCCCATCCAAGTTAAATATTGGAAATACGTCGTTCGAAACTCTCGGAGTATTAAATAGACTACCAATATTGCCTCTGAAACAAGACCATCTATCTGATAATGTCCCTGGTCTAACAGAAGTTATACTAAGGCGGGGTTCTACACGAAGATTCGCAAAGTCATCTATCTCCTTTTCAATTCTTTCAACCATACTAGATAGTTCGACTAGGGGTGTACCACTTGATTTTCTTAGAAATGAAAATTTTTTATTAATTGACATTTATCTCATATGCAACAATATAGAAAATTTACCGACCGGTGGATATTTTTTTAATCGTAAAATAAATACTCTTGATATGCTAAAATTGAAGGTCTCAAGAGAAATGTCTGGATATCTGTGCTTGGGTCAATCTCTTTTCAGCCAGGCAAGTGCCGTGCTATTCTTAATGACCGATCTCAAAAGAGTACTTGAGGCTCTAGGCAATAGAGGATACAGAGCGTCCCAGTTTGAAGCAGGAATTATCGCGGGAAAGATATACTTAGCTGCTTATGCCCAGGGGATAGGAGCCTCCGGATCAACCTTCTTTGACGATGCAGTAACGGAATTCTTTTCTCCGCATGCTGAGAACAAAAGTACTATGATTGCAGTTGGCATAGGAAAACCTGCATATAAAGCTCCCTCGGGGAGGATCCTGCCTGTTAGGCTAACCAGAGAACAGCTCTTAAAGGCGAAATTATGACAACAACTACTAACCCAAACACAAGGATAGCATTATTGTACTATAGGAGGCCTGGCAGCTAAATGAATATGCTCCCGTATAATCTCACTCGTCTTAGAAACTAGTGGCCCCCGCTAGCACATAGAGAACACTTTTTGTAGTTATAGAAGGGCATTCTACATTTCGCTCGATATTTTTCACCACAATTATATATCATTCCACAGGTTATACACTGGTGAAAACACGAAGGGATTTCATGACTGACAACCTTTGAACTATGGATATTACTCGAGGAATAGGTAACCCTCTCAACAACCCCAGTTGGTTGGTTTCTTTCTTTTTAGACTATTGAGAAAATTACTAATACAATTATTATGTTGAAATGGCTTATAAGGAAATTACCTATGAAACGCTGACCCAAAATGCATATTACTCACAAGCAATACAAGTCCAGTTTATGCAGATTATGCTGTGTTGAATGACTAGATAGTACCTTAATAATCGATGTACAGAATCGATTTAGGGACTTATTTTCATAAACATGTTATACATATGTGCTTTCAAGAGCAGCTCGTTTACAATATTCT
>Ga0126312_10000980_pt1 | contig 18219 bp, 14 predicted proteins | sample Plot104A_FD_92537 | JGI IMG/M metagenome (GOLD analysis project Ga0126312, IMG submission 92537) | Serpentine soil microbial communities from UC McLaughlin Reserve, CA, USA - Plot104A | ecosystem: Environmental > Terrestrial > Soil > Grasslands | place: USA: UC McLaughlin Reserve, Lake County... | reverse complement strand
CGATCCGGTAGCGGTCCACGTCCACGTCGCTGAACTCGTAGTACTGGCCGATCGCCTGCAGGTTCTGGATGGCCGTCTTGAGCACGTCCGCCTCCCACAGGCGGATGTTGTCCACCGTGGCCGTGTTGGCACGAACCTCAGCTGGGGTCAGGTCATCGGTCGCGGGGAACGCGTTGGTCGCCACGTCTTGGAGGGCGAACGCCTTGCGGGTGGCGTCGATGTTGCGCTGGATGTACGGCTCTTCGCGCTGCAGCTCCTGGGGGGTCACCTGGAACCGCTGCACGAAGGCTGGGACCAGCCCGCCGATCAGCAGCGACGACAGCACAAACAGGAGCGTGCCCACCACCGGCAGGGTGAAGTCACGAGAGCGCACGTTGAGGAAGAACAACAGCGCACAGACCAGGGCCACCACCATGAGCAGCCGCAGCGCCGGGAGCTGGGCGTGCACATCGGTGTAGGAGGCGCCGGTGACCACCCCGCGGGGCGAGAACACCAACGAGAACTGATCCAGCCGGTAGCCCCAGGCCTTCAGCAGCAGAATGCAGCCGAGCAGGAGCGACAGGTGCGCGTGCACGTGCGGGGCGACCCGGTTCCCCCTGGCCGCCGGCTGGATGCCGCCCAACAGCCAATGCTCGGCAATCACCAGCAGCGTGGTCACCAGCAGGGTAAACAGGAGCCATCCGAACACGGCCCGCTGCAAGGGCAGCGAGAACGCATAAAAACCGATGTCGCGGCCGAATTGGGCGTCGCTGTCCCCGAAGGGGACCTGGTTGCGCCACAGCATGTAGGTCCGCCACTGGCCAACCCCATAGAGGCCGACCAGCAGGCCGAGAAGGGCGACTACCCCAAGGCGGAGCCAGCGCAAGAGGGGGAGAAGCATTGCGCGAAGGCTCTCGACGCCCGGCTCCTCGACCGGCCGGCGGCCAGCGGCGACGGACAGGCGCTCAGCCATCCAGAGATTGCCGCCGACGATCACAGCGGTCCCCAGACCGGTCAGCAGGCCAAGGCCGACCTTGGCGCCCAGCACGCCCCAGAACACCTGGGTCTTGCCGACCTCACGGAACCAAAGCAGGTCCAGGAAGAACCGCGCCAGGCCGCTCGCCGCCCAGACGAGCACGAGAAGGATCCCGGCAACCACCAGCGGCCACCGGCGCGGCGGACGGTGAACCGTAGCCACCCGGACCTGTTCCATGCCGGCCACCGACGCCTTCCCGACGGCCCCTGCCGCAACGACCCTGCGGCCACCTTACACCGCGTCTGCGGTCGTGGCCGGCGAACGTAGGTACAGCAAGCGCCACGGCATTGCGGCTGGCGGGAACTTCCAGGCCCCGCGCCGTCCTCGGACGCGAGGGTCCCGACCGGGGTGGCGCGACCGGGGTGGCGCGACCGGCCGTACCGTTCGCGCGGCGGGGGTTGAGTCCACCACGCGGCTGGGCCGCCATCGCTGGAAGGTCGAGCGGTCCCTGGCCTGGCTGCTGGCCAACCGACACCTGACGGTCCGCTATGAACGCCGCGCCGATATCCTCACCGCGTTCCTGCAGCTGGCCTGCGCGCTGACCTGCGCCCGCAAGCTCCAACCATTGTGCTCCAGTGCAGGAGTCGCAAGTCGTACACCGACCGCCGCACCTGGGTCAGGTTCTCGCCTACCCAGGCCAGGACTGCCCGACGGCCGCGCTGCCCCTTGAACGCGCCGCCTGGTGGCGGCGCGCAGGGTGTGCTGGTGGTCGGCAGCCAGAGCACGAAGGCTCCTTCCGTGGATGACGCCACCGCTTGGCCGGCGTCAAGGATCCGTCAAGAACGCCGGTGTCGGCGTCAAGGGTTCGTAAAGGTCCCTTCACAGGCCTGCTGGGCGGCGTACATACCTGAGTCGACACGCTTGCGCTGTTCTCAAGTCGCAGGCGGACGACAGAGGCGAGGAGCGGTATGGACGCGGTTGCGATCGTTCTTGCCATGGCGGTGTTCGCGGTGATGTTCGGCCTTATTCGGGCGATGGACCGGATATGAGCGGCGCGGACCTGTTCGGGCTGGTGGTGTCGCTGGTGGTGTTCGGCTACCTGGTCTATGCGCTGATGCGCGGGGAGCGGCTGTAGATGACCTGGCAGGGCTGGTTCCAGATCACGCTGTACGTGGCGGTGCTGACCGCGCTGACGCCGCTGTTGGGCGGCTACATGGCGCGGGTCTATATGGGCCGGCGGGTGGTGCTGGAGCGGGTGCTTGGCCCGGTGGAGCGCGGGTTCTATCGGGTGGTGCGCACCGACCCGGCGCTCGAGCAGGACTGGAAGCAGTATGGGCGGACCGTGCTGGTCTTCTCGGCGCTGTTCTGGCTCGCGCTGTACGCCATCCTGCGGCTCCAGGGCGCGCTGCCGTTCAATCCGCTGCAGTTCGGTCGGGCGCCGTGGAATGTCACCTTCAACACGACGTCGTCGTTCATCACCAACACCAACTGGCAGTACTACGGCGGCGAGACGACCATGTCGCACCTCTCCCAGATGGCCGGGCTGGCGGTGCAGAACTTCGTCTCGGCCGCGGTCGGCATGGCGGTCCTGGCCGCCGTGATCCGCGGGTTCGCGCGTCGCGAGACGACCAAGCTGGGGAACTTCTGGGTCGATCTGACCCGGTCGCTGCTGTACATCCTGCTGCCGCTGTCGATCATCGGGACGCTGGTGCTGGTCTCCGAGGGCGTGGTGCAGACCTTCACCGGGTCGGTCAGCCTCACCACCATCCACGGCTTCGAGCAGGTGCTGGCCCTGGGGCCGGTGGCCTCCCAGATCGCCATCAAGCAGCTCGGCACCAACGGCGGCGGGTTCTTCAACGTCAACTCGGCCTTCCCGTTCGAGAATGCCACCACCTTCTCCAACTTCGTCCAGGTGCTGTTCATCCTGCTGATCCCGGCGGCGGCGACCTACCAGTACGGCAGGATGATCGGCCGGGTCCGCCAGGGCTGGGCGCTGTACATTGCCATGCTGCTGATGCTCGCGATCGGGCTCGGCAACGCCTACTACAACGAGGCCAAGGCCACTCCCGCGCTGACCGCCGCTGGGGTGCACGCCGCCGCCAACAGCGGCTCGACCGGCGGCAACCTGAGCGACAAGGAGCAACGGTTCGGGATCGCCAACTCGGCACTGTGGTCCACGGCCACCACGAACGCGTCCAACGGCTCGGTGAACGCCGCCCAGGAGGCCTCTACCGGGTTCGGCGGGATGACGCCGCTGGTGAACATGATGACCGGGGAGGTCATCTTCGGCGGGGTCGGCTCCGGCCTGTACGGCATGCTGCTGGTGGTGCTGCTGACGGTGTTCCTCGCGGGCCTCATGGTGGGCCGGACCCCGGAGTATCTCGGCAAGAAGATCCAGGCCCGCGAGGTCAAGCTGGTAGCCATCGGCACGCTGTACATGCCGGTGGTGGTGCTGATCGCTGCGGCGCTGGCGATCGCCACGCCGGCCGGGAAGAAGTCCATCTATGACTCCGGGCCGCAGGGGTTCTCGGAGACCGTCTACGCCTACACCTCCCAGACCAACAACAACGGCTCGGCGTTCGCCGGCTACACCGGGTTCGTGCAGCCCAACGCGCCCGGCAACCAGGGCGCGACCGGGGTGCCGTTCGCCGACCTCGTTGGCGGCCTGTGCATGCTGCTCGGGCGTTTCATCCCGCTGCTGGCCGCGCTGGCGGTGGCCGGGTCGCTCGCGGCCAAGCGACCAGTACCGGCGGGGCCGGGAACATTCAGGACCGACTCGCCCATCTTCCTGGTCCTGCTCGTCGGCGTGGTCGTGATCGTAGCCGCGCTGAGCTTCCTGCCGGCGCTCGCGCTCGGCCCGATCGTGCAGGGCCTCAGCAATCAACTCTTCTAGCCAAGTCCGCGGGAGGCAGCAGTGCGCAGAGACATCGTCGGATCGGTCGTCGCCATCGTGGTGTTGACCATCGGCTTCGGTCTCGTCTACCCGCTCGTGATGACCGGCGTGGCCCAGGTTGCCTTCAATGATCAGGCCAACGGCAGCCAGGTCAAGCGTGACGGCAAGGTGGTCGGCTCGCACCTGATCGGCCAGGACTTCCGCAAGCCGGTACTGGACGCCAGCGGCCAGCCGAAGGTGGACGAGGACGGCGAGCCGGTGCTCGAGGCCGACCCGGCCTGGTTCCAGAGCCGCCCCTCGCAGAGCGGCTACTCGGCCAACGTCACGTTCTTCTCCAATCTCGGCCCCAACCAGAAGGACCTCGCCGACCAGGTCAAGGCGAACCTGGACAGCTACCTGGCGTTGGAGCGGCCCTTCACGCCAGGGCTGACCGCCGACGGGGTGCCGGTCGACGCCGTCACCAGCTCCGCCTCCGGGGTCGACCCGCACATCTCGGCCGCGAACGCCCGCATCCAGGCCAACCGCATCGCCGCGGTACGCAAGGCGTCCCTGGACCGGGTGCTGGCGCTGATCCGCCAGCACACCGACGGGCGGGCGCTGGGAGTCCTCGGCGAGCCGGGCGTGAACGTGCTCGGCCTGAACCTCGCCGTTGACAAGGAGTTCCCACTGCGATGACCACGACCATCCAACCCGAGCAGGCGCCGCGGTCTGCTTCGTCGGCGCCCCGGTCGATCTTCGACCCGGCGATCCTGGGCGCCGCTATCTGGCCGAGCTTCGCCAAGCTGGACCCGCGCGTGCAGATCCGCAACCCGGTGATGTTCGTGGTGGAGATCGGCGCGGCCATCACCACCGCGGCCTGGCTGATCCAGGCGTTCGGAGGCGGCCCGCTCGGCGGCGGCAACGAGCCCTGGTGGTTCACCTTCACCGTCAGCGTCTGGTTGTGGCTGACGGTGGTGTTCGCCAGCTTCGCCGAGGCACTCGCCGAGGGTCGCGGCAAGGCCCAGGCGGCCGCGCTGCGGTCTTTGCGCACCGACACCACCGCCCGGCTGCTGGACGGCGGCCAGCGGCGCGCGTCCGAGCTCCGTCGCGGGGACGTGGTCGTGGTCGAGGCCGGCGAGATGATCCCCAGCGACGGGACGGTCGTCGAGGGCATCGCCTCGGTCGACGAGTCGGCCATCACCGGTGAGTCCGCGCCGGTGATCCGCGAGGCGGGCGGCGACCGCAGCGCGGTCACGGGCGGCACGCAGGTGCTGTCGGACCGAATCGTGGTGGAGATCACCGCCGAGCCGGGCAAGAGCTTCCTGGACCGCATGATCGCCCTGGTCGAGGGCGCCGACCGCCGCAAGACCCCGAACGAGATCGCCCTGAACATCCTGCTGGCGGCGATGACCGCGGTGTTCCTGGTGATCGTGGTGTCGCTGCGGCCGTTCGCGCTGTTCGCCCAGACCGCCGCGTCCACGACCACGCTGATCGCGCTGCTGGTGGCGCTGATTCCGACCACCATCGGGGCGCTGTTGTCGGCCATCGGGATCGCCGGCATGGATCGGCTGGTGCGCCGCAACGTGCTCGCCATGTCCGGCCGGGCGGTGGAGGCGTCCGGCGACGTCGACGTGCTGCTCCTGGACAAGACCGGCACCATCACCTTCGGCAACCGACAGGCGACCGAGTTCCTGCCCCTCCCTGGCGTGCAGGTCGAAGAGCTGGCCGACGCGGCGCAGCTCTCTTCGCTGTTGGATGAGACGCCGGAGGGCCGCTCGATCGTGGTGCTGGCCAAGGAGCGGTACGGCCTGCGCGGTCGCGAGCTGCTGGACCGCAAGGCGGAGTTCATCCCATTCAGCGCCACCACCCGCATGTCGGGCGCGGACCTGAACGGCCGCCACATCCGCAAGGGCGCCACCGACGCGGTGGTCGTGTGGGTCACCGAGCAGGGCGGCACCGTGCCCGACGAGCTGATGCCAATCGTGGAGGGGATCGCCCGCAGCGGCGGCACCCCACTGGTGGTCGCCGACGGCGGCCGGGCGCTGGGCGTGGTGCACCTCAAGGACATTGTCAAGGGCGGCATCGGCGAGCGCTTCGACCAGCTGCGACGCATGGGCATCAAGACGATCATGATCACCGGCGACAACCGGCTGACCGCGGCGACGATCGCCGACGAGGCCGGCGTGGATGGCTTTCTCGCCGAGGCGACCCCGGAGGCCAAGCTCAAGCTGATCAAGGAGCAGCAGGCCGACGGGCGGATGGTCGCGATGACCGGCGACGGGACCAACGACGCGCCCGCCCTCGCCCAGGCCGACGTCGGTGTCACTATGAACACCGGCACCCAGGCCGCCCGTGAGGCCGGGAACATGATCGACCTGGACTCCAACCCAACCAAGCTGATCGAGATCGTCGAGGTCGGCAAGCAGCTGCTGATCACCCGAGGCGCGCTGACCACCTTCTCGATCGCCAACGACGTCGCCAAGTACTTCGCGATCCTGCCGGCGATGTTCGCCGCCACCTACGCGGTCGCCGGCGATCCCACCGGTCCGCTGGACCAGCTCAACATCATGCGGCTGGGCACCCCGCTGTCGGCGATCATGAGCGCGGTGATCTTCAACGCGCTGATCATCCCGCTGCTGATCCCCCTCGCCCTGCGCGGGGTGCGCTACCGCCCGGTCGGCGCCGACGCCCTGCTGCGCCGCAACGTGTGGCTGTACGGGTTCGGCGGCATCATCGCGCCGTTCATTGGCATCAAGCTGGTCGACCTCGTCGTCCACAATCTCCTGGGCGCCTGACAGTGACTACCCGCGGGACCCTTCGCGTGTACCTCGGGATGGCACCCGGGGCCGGCAAGACCTACTCCATGCTGGGCGAGGGGCAGCGGCGCAAGGCACGCGGCAGCGACGTCGTCGTCGCCTACGTCGAGACCTACGGTCGGTTGAAGACCGAGGAGATGCTCCGCGGCCTTGAGGTCGTGCCGCGACGCACCATCACCTACCGCGGGGCGACCTTCACCGAGATGGACCTGGACGCCGTCCTCACCCGCCGGCCGCAGGTCGCGCTCGTCGACGAGCTCGCCCACAGCAATATTCCCGGCTCCAAGCACGACAAGCGCTGGCAGGACGTCGAGGAGCTGCTGGATGCCGGCATTACCGTGATCAGCACCCTCAACGTCCAGCACCTGGAGTCGCTCAACGATGTGGTCGAGCGCATCACCGGCGTCAAACAACGCGAGAGGATCCCCGACGAGGTGGTCCGCCGCGCCGCCCAGATCGAACTTGTCGACATCACCCCGGAGGCCCTGCGCCGCCGCATGGCGCACGGCAACATCTACCCTGCCGAGAAGATCGACGCCGCACTGACGAACTACTTCCGCACCGGCAACCTGACCGCCCTCCGCGAGCTCGCGCTGCTGTGGGTCATCGAGCGGGTGGACGAAGGCCTGCAGCGCTACCGTGACGAGCACGGCATCACCCAACCATGGGAAGCACGCGAGCGCATCGTGGTCGCGTTGACCGGTGGCCCGGAGGGCGAGACGCTGATCCGCCGGGCGGCCCGGGTCGCCGCCCGAACCTCCGGGGCGCAGCTGCTCGCCGTCCACGCCGCCAGCAGTGACGAGCTGACCGGCGCCGACCCGGCCGAGCTGGCCCGCCAGCGAACCCTCATTGAATCGCTCGGTGGCAGCTACCACCAGGTCGTCGGTGACGACGTCGCTCGGACGCTGCTGGAGTTCGCCCGCGCTAAGAACGCCACCCAGATCGTCATCGGCGCCAGCCGCCGCGGCCGGCTGGAGACCTTCCTGGCCGGCGAGGGGATCGGCGCGACCATCACCCGGCTGTCGGGACCCATCGACGTGCACATGGTCACCCACCAGGAGGCCAGCGGCCACCACGGGCCTCGGCTGCCGAAGCTGCTGGGCAGCGGACTCACCACGCGCCGCCGGCTCCAGGGCGCCCTGGTCGCCGCCATCGGGTTGCCCGTGCTCACCCTTGTCCTGACGGGGCTGCAGGCCGGGCTGAACCTGTCGAGTGAGATCCTGCTCTACCTGCTCCTGGTGGTCGGGGTCGCCCTCGTCGGCGGCTTCTACCCGGCGCTGGCCGCCGCGGTCGCCGCCAGCCTGCTGCTCAACTGGTACTTCACGCCGCCGGTAGGCACCTTCACCATCGCCGAGCGGAACAACGCGCTCGCGCTCCTGGTCTTCGTGGTCGTCGCCGCAGCCGTCAGCGCCGTCGTGGAACGGGCCGCCCGCCGAACCCGCGAGGCGGCCCGGGCAGCCGCAGAGGCGGCCACGCTGGCCACTCTGGCCGGCAGCGTGCTGCAGGGCGCGAACCCACTGGCTGCCTTGCTCGACCAGCTTCAGGAGACGTTCGGGCTGGCCAGTGTGAGCCTGCTCGAACGACCGACCGGCCAGCTCGACGACAGCGGCTGGCAGGTCGCCGCCGCGGTCGGGCAGGCCCCCCCGTCCACGCCCGGCGAGGCCGACGTACAGGTGCCGGTCAGCGACACCGTGACCCTGGCCGCAACCGGGCCCGCCCCCCGTCCAGAAGACCTCCGGGTGCTGAGCGCGTTTGCGGCCCAGGCGGCCACGGCCCTGGAACACCAGTACCTCACTCAGCAGGCCGAACAGGCGCAAGGGGCGGTCGAGGCCGACCGCATGCGCACCGCCCTGCTGGCCGCCGTCAGCCACGACCTGCGCAGCCCGCTCGCCTCGGCAAAGGCCGCGCTTGGCAGCCTCCGCAGCCGCGACGTCACCTGGACACCGCACGACCGCGACGAGCTGTTGGCCACCGCGGATGAGTCCCTGGACCGGCTGATCCGGTTGGTGGAGAACCTGCTTGATCTGAGCCGCCTGCAGGCAGGAGCGCTCAGCGTGTTCATCCGGCCAGTGGCGCTCGATGAGATCATCCCGCTCGCCCTGGACGACCTCGGGCCCGGGGGCCACGACGTCGTCGTCCGGCTCCCCGAGGACCTTCCCGACTGCCTGGCCGACGCCGCCCTCCTGGAACGAGTCGTCGCCAACCTCATCGCCAACGCCCTTCGACACAGCCCGCCCGATAGGCCGCCGCTCCTCAGCGCCAGCACCCTGGGCGACCGGATCGAGATTCACGTCGTCGACCACGGGCCCGGCATCGCGCCCGCGCACAGGGACCAGATGTTCGCTCCCTTCCAACGCCTGGGCGACACCGACAACACCACCGGCGTCGGGCTCGGACTCGCCCTGTCCCGCGGCCTGACCGAAGCGATGGGTGGAAGCCTGACACCCCAAGAAACGCCAGGCGGGGGACTCACCATGATCGTCAGCCTGTCCCTCGCGGGGAAGCACCCACCTGCGCCGTCGCTGCCGACATCGCCCAGCCAGGCCGCACCATGACGCGAGTGCTCGTCGTTGACGACGAACCCCAGATCCTGCGTGCCTTGCGTATCAACCTGGCCGCCCGCTCCTACGACGTCGTGATCGCCGTCGACGGCAGGCAGGCGCTTGCCGCGGCCGCCAAGGCGCTGCCGGACATCGTCGTCCTCGACCTGGGGCTCCCCGACATGGATGGCATCGACGTCATCCGTGGGCTGCGGGGCTGGACCACAGTCCCGATCATCATCTTGTCCGGGCGCAGTCAGAGCGCCGCGAAGGTCGACGCCCTCGACGCCGGCGCCGACGACTACGTCACCAAGCCCTTCAACATCAACGAGCTGCTGGCTCGCCTGCGGGCGGTCACCCGCCGCGTGCCGGTCGGCGACGACACGCCATGCGTGCGGATCGGCAAGCACCTGATCGACCTGCAGGCCCATCGCGTCACCAGCGCCGCGGCCACCGATGCCCAGCATCCACCGGTCGATCTGCACCTGACACCGACCGAGTGGCAACTGCTCGAACAGCTGATCAGGAACCCGGGCAAGCTGGTCAGCCAGCGGGAGCTGCTGCTGACGATCTGGGGGCCGAAGTACGTCGACGAGACCCACTACCTTCGCCAGTACATGGCCCAGCTCAGACGCAAGCTGGAACCCGACCCTGCACGCCCCCGCCACCTGCTCACCGAGTTGGGCATGGGTTACAGGTATCAGCCCTGAGGGAGCACAGCATGGCAAGCAGATTCGCCCTGGTGGTCGTGGCCACGACCAGTAGGCAGTTGCCTCGATCTCAGGTCGGAATGACGAAGCGGTAGCCCATGCCCGGTTCGGTAACGAGCAACTCGGGCACGGATGGGTCGTCGAGCTTGCGGCGCAGGCTGGCCATATGGTCCCGAAGACATCGGCCCTTCTGCTCGGACCGGGCCCCCCAGAGGTGTTCGGACAGAAAGCGGCTGGTGCATAACCGGCCCTCGTTGGTGGCCAGGATCTCGAGGAGTCGGTACTCGGTGCGGGTCAGTCGCACCGGCTGCCCCCACCGGGTGACCAAGCCGGCATCAAGGTCGATACAAACAGGGCCGACCTCAATGGTTCGCGGCCGATCGAGGCCCTGGGACTGGCCATGCCGCAGCGCCCCGCGGATCCGGGCCAGCAGCTCAGTCATGGCGAAGGGCTTGGTGACGTAGTCGTCGGCGCCGAGGTCCAGCGCCGTGGCCTTCTTCCACTCGTCGTCGACGGCAGTGAGGATCACGACCGGCGTCGTCGCCCAGGCGCGGAGGCGGCGAAGCACCTCCAAGCCGCCGACGTCGGGCAGGCCCAGGTCAAGCACGATGCAGTCGGGTTGCTGGGTCTCGATCACGGTCAGGGCGGCTTTGCCCGAGGCGGCGGTGAGCGCCTCGTAGCCACGTGCGCGCAGGTTGGCGGCGACCGCGCGGACAATCGACGGCTCGTCGTCAACCACCAGGACCCGGGCACCGATCACCGTCTTCCTCCCCGGCTCAAGCTGCGCAGCAGATGGACTGATGACATCGGCGACAACCACCCGCGCCTCGCCGCCCAGTGGTCAACCGTGCCCCGCTGCATGCCCCGAGCATAGGGTCGTCCCGGGGGGACGCTCGCCGGTATGGGGCTTCTTGATGGCTTCTTTGCGGGACGCCACCGGTTCTTAACGGTTCCTTTGCATCCGGTCGACACAGTGGGCAGAGGCCGAGTCCATGCGTTGAGTGATGCCCGAGCGTGGCCGGCCAAGGAGCTAGCCATGATCCGGGAGCGCCATCCTTGTCCGTTGAGCCCAAGGCCCCGCTAAGTCCGCTGCCGTCCCGCCCCAAACGGTCACGGCGCTACGAGTCGCTCGGGTACCGCACCAAACGGGTCCTGCTCGGCCCGGCCCTGCGCACCAACCAGCTGATGCACGAGCGCATCACCAAGCGGATCGCGTTGGCCGTGTTCTCCTCCGACCCCATCTCCTCGACGGCCTATGCCACCGAGGAGATCCTGCTGGTGCTGGTGTTCGCCGGGGCCGCCGCCACCGGGTTGGCCCTGCCGATCTCGGTCGCCATCGCCGGGCTGCTCGGCATCCTGGTGCTGTCGTATCGGCAGATCATCAAGGCCTACAGCTCCTCGGGCGGGGCCTATGTGGTCAGCCGGGACAACTTCGGCGGCCTGGTCGCCTCGATCGCCGGGTCGGCCCTGATCATCGACTACATCCTCACCGTGGCCGTCAGCGTCTCGGCCGGCACGGCCGCCCTCACCTCGGCCTTCCACGCCCTGGAGCCATGGCGAGTGCCGATCGCGGTCGGCTTCGTGGTCCTGCTGGCCTGGGGCAACCTGCGTGGCCTGCGCGAGTCCGGGCGGATCTTCGCCGTCCCCACCTACCTGTACGTCGCCGGCATGGCCATGGTGGTGCTGTGGGGGATCTGGCAGTGGGCGTTCGGCGGGCTCGGCCCCATCCACTACGCCCCGGCCCAGACCCCGCAGCTGGAAGGCTTCGGGGCGGCGCTGGTCCCGGTGTCGCTGTTCCTCATCCTGCACGGCTTCTCGGCCGGGGTGACCGCCCTGACCGGGGTGGAGGCGATCTCCAACGGCGTCTCGGCCTTCAAGCAGCCCCAGGCCCGCAACGCCCGCACCACCCTGGTCGGCATGGCCGCCATCATGGCGTTCCTGTTCATCGGCATCACCTTCCTGGCCACCCGCTTCCAGGCCCGCCCGTTCGCCGACGGCAACCCCACTCTGGTCGCCCAGCTGGCCCGCCACGTGCTCGGCAACCCGGCCGCGTTCATCGCCATCCAGGTGGCGACGCTGCTCATCCTGGTCCTGGCGGCCAACACCTCGTTCTCCAGCTTCCCCCTGCTGGCCTCCTTCGCCGCCGACGACGCCATCCTGCCCCGCCAGCTGCGCAAGCGCGGGCACCGGCTGGTCTACTCCAACGGCATCCTGGTGCTGTCGGCCGCGGCCGTCTTCCTGGTGATCGCGTTCCGGGCCGACACCCACCACCTGATCCCGCTGTACGCCATCGGGGTGGTCACCTCGTTCACCCTGTCTCAGTCAGGCATGGCCCGCCGGCATCTGCGCCTGCGCGAGCCTGGCTGGGGCAAGGGCCTGCTGATCAACGGCTCGGGTGCCCTCATCACCCTGGTCGTCCTGGTCGTGATCGCCTTCACGAAGTTCGCCGACGGCGCCTGGATGGTCTGTATCGCCATCCCGGCCCTGGTGCTGCTGCTGCAGCGGGTCCAACGCACCTACCGCTCCGAGATCACCCAGCTCAAGGTGGAGGCATCCCAGCACCTCGCCCCACCCAAGCCCCGCCACGAGGTCGTCGTCCTGCTGGAGGACCTCGACCAGGCGGCCATCGGCGCGTTGCAGTACGCCCGCCAGCTCAACCCGCTGTCGATCACCGCCCTGCACGTCGCGGTCGACCCCGACCATGCCCGGGAGCTGGCCCACCTCTGGTCTAAGGTCAACATCCCCATTCCGCTGGAGATCGTCGACGCCCCGGACCGCAACCTGCCGGCCACCGTGGAGGAGACCGTGGCCGAGATGGTCCGGCCCGACACCGAGGTCACCGTGCTGGTGCCCCGGCGGCGCTATGTCGGCTTCTGGCGCCGCGTGCTCCATGATCAGACCTCGGCCGAGCTGACCAAGGTCCTCGGCGACCTCGAGAACGTCAACGTGACGCTCGTCCCCTACCGGCTTCGCCACCGCGGTGGGCTCAGGCCCGTCCCATCCAACAGCACCGACATGGCCGCGCCCCGGTCGTCCAACCGTCGATCCTCCACATGAGCTCCCAGCTGCGCAGGCGGACCAGCCTCGACGGAGAAGGTGTCATGTGGGCCTTGGGTGCCTTTGTCGCCAGCCTGCTGATCGGGCTGCTCATCGAACCCTTTCGGGGCACCATCGGGCTGGAGAACGTCGTCATCCTCTATCTGCTGGTGGTCGTGGCCGCGGCCGCGATCGGCGGACGAGCAGCCGGCATCGTCGCCGCGCTCTCGGCCGCTCTGGCCTATGACTACTTCCTGACCACCCCCTACCACACGCTGGTCATCGACACGCTCGCGCAGGTCATCACCGTGGCGTTGCTGTTCGCCACCGGCATCGTGGTCAGCATCGGGGGTCGGGTTCGCCGGCGGTCGGCAGCAGCTGCCGAGGCGCACGCCGATGCGATCCGGCTCCTGCACCGGGTCACCGAGACCGCCGCGGCCGGTGGCGCCGTCGACCGGGTCGCCGCCCAGGGCCTCCAGCGGCTGCTGGCCGCCCGCCGCGTCAGCGTTCTCCGCCGCAGTCCAGATGGTTTCGCGGTCACTGTGGACATCGGTGAGACCCAACCGCCACTCGATCTGGAGGCGTTGACCCATCTGGATCGTGAAGGCCGCATCCCTCCGGGGCATCACCGTATCCTGGACGGCGTCATGGTCCTGCCGCTCGAGGGGGTTGCCCTCGACCTGGTTGCTCGTCAGCAACCGATCGGCTATCTGGTCGTCATTCCCGGTCGTGACGTGCCAGCCGACCGCACGATCCGGCTCGCCGTGGCAGCCATGGCCAACGAAGTTGCCGTCGCGGCCACCGAGCAATCCCAGCGCTGATCCCGACCCCAGGCCTGCTCGACGCGTGGGAGGCGTAGTTGGTCACGACCGCGAGGGGCACTGGGACCCCCCGGCTGTCGGCCCGCTTCCGGAGCTGGCTCCTGGAGGGATTCACCACCCAGGCCAACCAGCTGCCAGGTCCGCACAAGCAGGCCAGCGAGCGCCACCAGCATCCATGGTGGAAGGTCATGTGCCTCACCGGGGTGGACTACTTCTCCACCCTGGGCTACCAACCGGGCATCGCGGCCCTCGCCGCCGGGGTGCTGTCGCCGGTCGCGACCATCCTGCTGGTCCTGCTGACACTGTTCGGTGCGCTCCCGATCTACCGTCGCGTCGCCGCCGAGAGCCCTGGTGGCGGTGGCGCTGGTCGTCTTCCCCAAACTGGCCCTCGGCCTGTCGGGCTTCGAGACCGGCGTGGCCGTGATGCCCCTGGTCCGCGGCGTCCCCGACGACACCCCCGAGCACCCGAGAGGCCGGATCCACAACACCCGCAAGCTGCTGGTGACCGCGGCCCTGATCATGAGCGGCTTCCTCATCACCAGCAGCTTCGCGACCACGATCCTCATCCCGCACCAGCAGTTCGAGGAAGGCGGCCAGGCCAGCGGTCGTGCCCTCACCTACCTGGCCCACCGATACCTGGGAAGCGGCTTCGGAACCGCCTACGACCTCACCATGATCGCGAACATCTTCGAGCGACCCGAAGGCATCAAGATCGCCTCGTTCTTCATCGCCGCCATCCTCGCCACCTTGCTGGTCTCGCGGGTGACCCGCGCCACCGAACTCCGCGTGACCGAAGTCACGGTTGATGAAGCCGCCCAGCGCTTCATCGAGGAGACAGCGGCCAAGGGCGAGATCCGCATCATCGCCAACGAGCCGGACGCGCGTGACCTGCTGGAGTACCTCAAGAAGGAGCACGAGGAGCGCATGCGCAACCAGATCCCCGCCGATGACCCGGTCGTGTTCCTGGAGGTCACGCTATCGGACCCATCGGAGTTCGAGGCGCAGCTGCAGGTGACCGGCGAGGAGCGGCACGGCTACCGCATTCTGCGGTTGGAGAGCTCGGCCGTGCCCAACGCGATCGCGGCGGTGCTGTTGCATGTGCGCGACCTCACCGGCAAGCGCCCGCACGTCTACTTCGACTGGACCGAGGGCAGCCCAGGGGCGCACTTGCTGCGTTACCTGATCTTCGGCAGCGGCGAGGTCGCGCCCGTCACCCGCGAGGTGCTCCGGGCAGCAGAGCCCGACCTCCGACAACGCCCCTTCGTCCATGTCGCCTGAGTCCGTCCCGGAGCGTCGGCAGCCGGCGCCCCGGTTGGCGACGGCAAGTAGAGTCGGCCACCGGGTCCAGCGCTTGATGAACCAGGGAGGAGATCATGAGGCTCAGTGCCCGAAACCAGCTCAACGGGACCGTCCAGAACGTGGAGCTCGGCGCGGTGATGGCGGAGGTCACCGTGGATGTCGCCGGCCAGGAGATCGTGGCGGCGATCACCCGCTCCTCCGCTGAGCGCCTGGGTCTCGCCCAAGGCCAGCCGGTCACGGTGTTCATCAAGGCCACCGAAGTCATCCTCGGCGTCGACGAGGCCTGACCGACCTGCAGGCCCGCAGGTGTCATTGGCCGCCGTGGCCGGATTCCTGCCCGCCTGCCTCACCCAGGCCCGCCGGCTACGGACCGACCCCGGGTGCCCCTGGCAGGCCAAGGCCCCCGTCATCCTGGCCGGGCGGTTACCATCAGCCTGATCCAGACCCAAGGCGATGAGTCTGGCTGGCCCTGACATCCAGGGGACGCGGTTCCGACGCCCCCTCGGGGTGGCTGTCATGGCCTACAAGGCCGTCCTTGGACTGAGCGAGATCGTCCTCGGCGTGCTCGTGGCCGCCCCGAGCGGTGCAGTGGATTTCGCAGCCCTGCGCTGCAGCCAACGCAGCCCCGGGACACGGCCTCGCCCGACGGTACGTTGCTGTTGGCCGTTCTTTTTGCAGGCGCGCCGTCGGTGGCAACTGGCCGCCGTTCGGTGACCCGGTGCCGTGGCCCCCCGGAGCATGCCCGCGGTGGTCACATCCTTAGGCGATCTTGCGGTGGTAGGTGGCCATGGCGAGGGCGTAGGCGACGATGAGGATGCCGACACACCAGGCCAGGGCGATCCAGATGTCGGTGCCGACCGGCTGCTGGGCGTACAGGTCGCGGATGGTGTTGACGATGGAGGTCACCGGCTGGTGCTCGGCGAAGGCGCGCACCGGGCCGGGCATGGTTGCGGTGACGACGAAGGCCGAGCTGATGAAGGGCAGGAAGATGAGCGGGTAGGCGAACGCGCTCGCGCCGTCCACGGTCTTGGCGGACAGGCCGGCGATGACGGCCAGCCAGGTCAACGCCAGGGTGAACAGGATCAGGATGCCGGCGACCGCGAGCCAGGCCAGCACCCCTGCCCCGGAGCGGAAGCCCATGGCCAAGGCGACCCCCACCACGACCACGAGCGAGATCAGATTGGCGACCAGCGAGGTCAGCACGTGCGCCCACAGCACCGACGACCGGGCGATCGGCATGGACTGGAAGCGCTCGAAGATGCCGCTCTTCAGGTCCAGGAAGAGCCGGAAGGCGGTGTAGGAGATGCCCGAGGCGATCGTGATGAGCAGGATGCCGGGCAGCAGGTACTGCACATACCTAGCCGACCCTGATCCTGAGCTGATCGCGCCGCCGAACACATAGACGAACAGCAGCATGAAGGCGATCGGCATGATCGTGGTCGTGATGATGGTGTCCGGGCTGCGCATGATGTGGCGCAGGGACCGTCCCGTCAGCAGGGCGGTGTCACCGAAGAAGTGCTTGCTCATCGCTGTCCCTTACTCGTCGGTGCCGAGGCCGCCGTCATTGCCGCCGTCTGGCCGGCGTCGCCGTCCTTGCCGGTGCTACCGACGATGGCGAGGAAGACGTCCTCGAGGGTGGGCTGCTTCTCGACGTACTCGACCGTGGCCGGCGGGAGCAGCTGCTTGAGCTCGGCGAGGGTGCCGTTGGCGATGATCCGGCCCTGGTGGAGGATCGCGATCCGGTCGGCCAGGTGTTCGGCCTCGTCCAGGTACTGGGTGGTGAGCAGCACGGTCGTGCCCTGCCCGGCGAGCTCTTTGACGCTGTTCCACACCTCGATGCGCGCCTGGGGGTCGAGCCCGGTGGTTGGCTCGTCGAGGAAGATGACCGGTGGGTTCCCGATGAGGCTCATGGCGATGTCGAGGCGGCGGCGCATGCCTCCGGAGTACGTCGCCACCCGCCGCTTGGCCGCGTCGGTGAGCTGGAAGCGGTTCAGCAGGTCATCCGCCATCTGGCCGGCGTCCTTCACGCGCCGCAGCCGGGCCATCAGGATCAGGTTCTCGCGCCCGGTGAGGATCTCGTCGACGGCCGCGAACTGCCCGGTGAGGCTGATCGACTCTCGCACGTCCGCCGGGTGCCTGGCGACGTCGAAGCCGGCGACGGTGGCCGTCCCCGCGTCGGGCTTGAGCAGCGTGGACAGGATCTTCACGACCGTGGTCTTGCCTGCGCCGTTGGAGCCGAGCAGGGCGAAGATGCTGCCGGGCGCCACGTCGAAGTCCACGCCGCGCAGCACCTCCAGCTTGTCGTAGGACTTCTCCAGACCCTGCACGTGCAGCGCCTGGACCGTCTGTGTGGTCATCGGGACCTCCCTGGGTTTGCGGTGTTTTCTCCGGCGGCGCGCTCGATAGCGCTGATCAGCCGCTCCCGCTCCCGGGTGATCCACTGACCCGCCGGGTAGTTGCGAAGGAACGCCTCGGCGAACTCCACGGGGTCCTCAGCCGCAGGCTCTCCTCGCCGGTGAGCAGGTTGTCTACCGCGGAGAACTGGCCGGTCACGCCGATCGCGCACCCCGTCCGGGTCGGTCGCCAGGTCGTGCCCGGCGACCCGGATGGTCCCGGCGTCGGCGGGGATCAGCGTGGACAGGATGCGCACGATCGTCGTCTTTCCCGCGCCGTTCGGGCCGAGCAGTGCGAGGATCGTCCCCTGGTCAACCTCCAGGTCGACGCCGTCGAGCACGGTGTGCTCGCCGAAGGACTTGCGTATCCCGCGGGCGGTAATCGCCGCGCTGGACTGGGTCATCGTGCCTCCTCGCTGTCAGGAATGCGTCGTGTCGCCGGGGAGCTCGCCCGCCGCGCGCAGCGTCTCGCGGTGGGCCTGCCAGTCCTTCTCCCACTCGGGCAGCCGTGCCACCAGCCACTCGGCCATCGCGGTCCACTCCAGCAGCACGGTCCGCCGCTCGGGTGGGGCGTCGGCCAGGATCGCCAGGCCTTCGCGTGCCAGCGCGGCCTGCTCCTGGTACTCGGTGGGGTCGAACCCCAGCGCCCGCCGTGAGGTCAGGTCGATGCCGACCCGGTCCATCCGCTCACCCGCGGCCCGGGAGCGGCGGACCAGGCCCAGCTGCTCCAAGGTCTTCACCGCGCCGGCGATCGCGCTGCGGCTGGCCAGTAGCGCT
>Ga0126312_10000979_pt1 | contig 18226 bp, 21 predicted proteins | sample Plot104A_FD_92537 | JGI IMG/M metagenome (GOLD analysis project Ga0126312, IMG submission 92537) | Serpentine soil microbial communities from UC McLaughlin Reserve, CA, USA - Plot104A | ecosystem: Environmental > Terrestrial > Soil > Grasslands | place: USA: UC McLaughlin Reserve, Lake County... | reverse complement strand
GCGGTAGAGGTCGTTCAGGTCGCTCGTGGCGAAGCGGCCGCCGTCGAGCTGGACCATCGGGCGCAGCTCCGGCGGTATCACCGGGACGGCCTCGAGGATCATGTCCTCGGGCTTGTTCGTGGAGTTGATGAAGGCGGAGACGACCTTCAGGCGCTTGACGGCGCGGCTCTGCTTCTGACCCTTGGCCGTCTTGACCTGGTCCTCGAGCTCCTCGCGCTCGGCGTCGAGGTCGACCTGCTGGAGCAGGTCGCGGACCGCCTCCGCGCCCATGCCGCCGCGGAAGTACTCGCCGAAGCCGAACGGCGAGCCGAAGCGGTCCTTGAGCTCGCGGAATAGCGTCTCGTCTGTGACGACCTGCTTGACCTCCATCGACTGGAACAGCTCCCAGACGTCGCGCATCCGCTGCGCGGCGTCCTCGATGTAGGCCTCCGTGTCGGCGATGTCCGCGTCGAACTGCTTCTTGAGCTCCTTCTCCTGCTTCGCCCGGTCGTCGTCGTTCAGCTTCTTGACGTTGATGTCGAGCGTGTCCGCCCAGAGATGGTCGTCGTCCGAGAAACCGGTCTGCTTGCCGGAGCTCAGGTACTCGATGCGACGCTCGAGCGACTCCTTCAGCTCGAGGACGCGCTCCTCCTTCTCCGCGTCATAGGAGTCGACGATCTTCTGGACTTCCTTCTCGAGCTTCTTCGAGTCCTTCTGGCGGGCCTCGTCGTCGATCCAGGTGATCATCGAGGCCGCGAAGTAGAGGACCTTCTCGAGCTCCTTGGGAGCCATGTCGATCAGGTAGCCGATTCGCGACGGAACGCCCTTGAAGAACCAGATGTGGGAGACCGGGGCCGCCAGGTCGACGTGGCCCATGCGCTCGCGACGCACCTTCGAACGCGTGACCTCGACGCCGCAGCGCTCGCAGACGATGCCCTTGTAGCGAACCCGCTTGTACTTGCCGCAATAGCACTCCCAGTCCTTGGTCGGACCGAAGATGCGCTCGCAGAAGAGCCCGTCCTTCTCGGGCTTGAGCGTGCGGTAGTTGATGGTCTCCGGCTTGGTGACCTCGCCGCTCGACCACGACCGAATCTGCTTCGACGAAGCGAGACCGATTGAGATGGCGTCGAAGTTGTTGATGTCGATCAAGAAAGCTCCAGTGCTTTAAGCGTTTTCCAGGGCCGTGCTCTGGCAGCTGCCAGCTGCCAGCTGCCAGCCCTCACTTCTCTTCCTCCACGTACTCCTTGTCCTGCTGGGCGGCCGATTCCTCGGTCTGGCCGCCTTCGCCCTCCGCCTCGACCTTCGACTCGTCCTCGTCGACGGCTCCGCCGTCCGTTGCCCGGACGCCGCTCAGGTCGATCCCGAGCTCCTCGGCGGCGCGCAGGAGGTCGTCGTCCTCGTCGCGCATCTCGACGCCGGTCCCCTCCTCGGACCTGACGTCCACGTCGAGCGCCAGCGACTGCATCTCCTTCAGCAGCACCTTGAAGGACTCCGGGATGGAGGGCTCGGCGATGTTCTCGCCCTTGACGATCGCCTCGTAGGCCTTCACGCGGCCGACCGTGTCGTCGGACTTGATCGTGAGCATCTCCTGCAGCGTGTAGGCGGCTCCGTAGGCCTCGAGCGCCCACACCTCCATCTCGCCGAAGCGCTGGCCACCGAACTGCGCCTTGCCGCCCAGCGGCTGCTGGGTGACGAGCGAGTAGGGGCCGGTGCTCCGGGCGTGGATCTTGTCGTCCACGAGGTGAAGCAGCTTCAGGATGTACATGAAGCCGACGGTGACCTTCTGCTCGTAGGGCTCGCCGGTACGGCCGTTGTAGAGGGTCACCTTGCCCGAGCAGCGCCGGCCGGGACGCTCCTTGCCGTCGACCTCGAAGTCGATGCCGCGCTCTGACGCGTGCTGGTCGGACCACTTACAGAGCGCCTCGTCGACGTCCTCGACGGTGGCCCCGTCGAACACCGGCGTGGCCACGTACACGCGGCCGCCGTCGTTCTGGGCCTCCCCGTAGGCCTCCGAGCCGTCGTCGTACCAGCCGTTGCCCGCGGCCCAGCCGAGGTGCGCCTCGAGGATCTGGCCCAGGTTCATCCGGCTCGGCACGCCGAGCGGGTTGAGGATCACGTCGACGGGGGTGCCGTCCTCGAGGAACGGCATGTCCTGCTCGGCCACGATCTTCGAGATCACGCCCTTGTTCCCGTGGCGCCCGGCGAGCTTGTCGCCCTCGGCGATCTTGCGCTTCTTGGCCACGTATACGCGCACGAGGTCGTTCACCCCGGGCGGCAGGTCGTCGTCGTTCTCGCGCGCGAAGGTCTTGACGTCGATCACGACGCCGCCCTCGCCGTGCGGCACCTTGAGCGAGGTGTCGCGGACCTCGCGCGCCTTCTCCTTGAAGATCGCGCGGATCAGCTTCTCCTCGGCGGTCAGCTCTGTCTCGCCCTTGGGCGTGACCTTGCCGACCAGCAGGTCGCCGGAGCCGACCTCGGCCCCGATCCGGACGATGCCGCGGTCGTCGAGGTTGCGCAGCGACTCCTCCGAGCGGTTGGGGATGTCGCGGGTGATCTCCTCGTCGCCCAGCTTGGTGGTGCGGGCGTCGATCTCGTACTCCTCGATGTGGATCGAGGAAAGCTCGTCGTCCTTCACGAGCCGCTCGGAGATGATGATCGCGTCCTCGAAGTTGTAGCCCTCCCAGGACATGAAGGCCACGAGCACGTTCTTGCCCAGCGCGAGCTCGCCGCCGCTCGTGGAGGAGCCGTCGGCGAGCAGGTCGCCCCTCTTCACCCTCTGGCCGAGGGTGACCCGCGGCTTCTGGTGGATGATCGTGCCCTGGTTCGAGCGCATGAACTTCTCGAGCAGGTAGTCCTGCCTGCCGACCGTGACCCGCTCGGCGTCGACGTAGGTGACCTCGCCGGCCTCGTCGGCCAGCACCACGTCGCCGGTGTCGATCGCCGCGCGGCGCTCCATGCCGGTACCCACGAGGGGCGGATCGGTCTTGAGGAGCGGAACCGCCTGGCGCTGCATGTTCGAGCCCATCAGCGCGCGGTTGGCGTCGTCGTGCTCGAGGAACGGGATCAGGGCGGTGGCGACCGACCAGATCTGGTTCGGCGAGACGTCCATCAGCTCGACTTCCTTGGGAGCCGCCAGCACGAGCTCGCCCTCCCGGGTACGACACTCGACCGCGGGTCCCCTGAGCTTGCTCGTCTTCAGGTCGATCTCGGCGTTGGCCTGGGCGATGACCCGATCCTCTTCCTGGGTGGCGTCGAGGTGGACGATCTCGTCCGTCACGACACCGTCCTTGACCGCGCGATACGGGGTGGTGACGAACCCGTGCTCCGACACTTCGGCGTAGGAGGACAGCGAGCCGATCAGGCCGATGTTCGGCCCCTCGGGGGTCTCGATCGGGCACATGCGACCGTAGTGGGTCGGGTGGACGTCGCGCACCTCGATGGGCGCGCGCTCGCGCGTGAGGCCACCGGCGCCCAAAGCGCTCAGGCGCCTCCGGTGGGTCAGGCCCGCGAGGGAGTTCGTCTGGTCCATGAACTGCGACAGCTGGCTCGAGCCGAAGAACTCCTTCAGCGCCGCGACGACGGGCCGGATGTTGATGATCGTCTGGGGGGTGATCGTGTCGGAGTCCTCGGTGGTGAGACGCTCGCGAACGACCCGCTCCATCCGGTAGAGGCCGATCCGGAAGGCCTCCTGGATCAGCTCGCCGACCGTGCGCAGGCGGCGATTGCCGAAGTGCTCGTACTCGTCGAGGCGGTCCTCGACCGGCTCCCGCGGCAGCGACTGGGCCTCGAGGGCGAAGTCCTTGATCGGGTCCTCCTCCGACTCGTAGTAGCCGGATTCCGGAACACCGAGCTCCTTCGGGAGCGAGATGAGCTCCTTGATCAGCTCGATCATGTCGCGCGGGGTGAGCACCCGCGTGTCGAGCGACTCGTCGATGTGCAGCCGCGAGTTGAGCTTGTAGCGGCCGACCCGCGTCAGGTCGTAGCGCTTGGGGTCGAAGAAGAGCTGGTTGAGCAGGTTCTTGGCCGCGTCGATCGAGGGCGGCTCGCCGGGCCGCTGCTTCTTGAACAGCTCGATCAGGGCTCCGTCCTCGGTCTTGGTGACCTCGGTGTCGGCCTCGAGCGTCAGTCGGACGTAGAGCGACTCGTCGAAGAGCTTCAGGATCTCCTCGTCGGAGCCGGTCCAGCCCTCGGGCACGAACTTGCCCTCGCGCAGCACCTCGCCCATTGCCCGCAGCAGGACCGTGACCGGCAACTTGCGCTTGCGGTCGATGCGGACGTAGACGCGTCCCTTCTTATCGATCTCGAGCTCGAGCCAGGAGCCGCGCGCCGGCATCAGGTTCGCGATGAAGACCTGCTTCTCGCGGTCCTTGGGCTCCATCACGTAGGCGCCCGGCGAGCGCACGAGCTGCGTCACGACGACGCGCTCGGTGCCGTTGATGATGAAGGTCCCCCAGTCCGTCATCCAGGGGAAGTCGCCCATGAAGACCGACTGCTCGCGGATCTCGCCCGTCTCGCGGTTCTGGAACGCGACCTTGACCGTGAGCGGGCGCGCGTAGGTGAGATCCTTCTCGCGGCACTCCGAGATGGGCGCCACGGGGTCGTCAAAGGTGATGTCCTCGAAGACGACGGCGAGATTGCCGGTGTAATCCTCGATCGGGGAGACGTCGTCGATGGTTTCGCGCAGGCCGCCCTTCTTGGTATCGACGAGCTTCTCGAACGAGCGCCTCTGGATGTCGATCAGGTGGGGTACTTCTAGGACGTTCTCCAGACGGGAGAAGCTACGACGGGTGCGGGCGGCATCAGCGCGAGCCAAAGCGGCGACTCCTTCTTCGAGATGGTGGTTCGGCGGGGGAGGACGGAGGGGCGCAAAGCGCGACCCGCGAGCATAGCAGACTGACTTCCGCCCCATCAAGGGGCGTTTGCCGGGGCGTTGCTACCGTCACCCGGTCGGGCCGTCACGGACCCCGTCCCGAAGCTCCGGATATGTGGCGGAGCAGTTGTCGAGGGACGGCTACGGCTATAGGCCACCCGGAAGGCTAGCGCGATTTCGCTGTTTCCGGGTAGAAAAGAGCGTTTGGCCCAGGCAGAGGACATCCGAGTGATCGTGGTCGACGACCACGACCTGTTTCGCCGCGGGCTGAGAGAACTGCTCGAGGATCAGGGCATCCGCGTGGTAGGGGAGGCTGCCAACGGCGACGACGGGGTACGTCTGGCCACGCACGTGCTGCCGGAGGTCGTCGTGATGGACCTCCACATGCCGAGGATGACGGGTGTCGAGGCTACGCGGCATCTGTCGGCCGCGGCCCCGACCGTGAAGGTCCTGGTGCTGACGATCTCCGCCGAGGAGGAGGACGTCATGGATGCGATGATGGCCGGCGCCAGCGGCTATCTGACGAAGGACGCTTCCATGGAGGAGATCGCCGCCGGGGTCCGGGCGGCAGCGGCCGGCGAATCGCTGATTTCGCCACGGATCGCAGCCCAGATCCTGAGCCGCCTGCGCGAGCGTGCATCGGACGTCGAGCACCCCGGCCACGCGGACCTGAGCAATCGCGAGATCGAGATCCTCCGGCTTCTGGCTCACGGCCGCGACAACGACGACATCGCCGACGCACTTGTGATCAGTCCGCACACAGTCAAGAACCACGTCTCGAGCATCCTGGCCAAGCTCCAGATGGAGAACCGAGTCCAGGCGGCTGTGTATGCGGTGAGGCGGGGCCTGGCCTAGGTTTCCGTCTCCAGGAGCCTCAGCGCCGACTCACGGTCGGGCACGTCGAGCTTGCGAAGGACTGCCGAGACGTGGCGCCGCACAGTAATCGGGGAGACGCCCAGACGCTCCGCGAGCTCGGCCGTGGTGAGCCCTCGGCGCAGTAGCTCCAGCACCTCCCATTCGCGGCTAGTCAGTTCGGCCCCGCGACGCCCCGCGAGAGGTAGTCGACGCCGCCGTCCCGAAGTGCGGAACTCATCGAGCACCCGACTGACGAGCCGGCGAGGGACTGCGGCCTCGCCGGCCATGACGCCCCGCAGTGCGTGCGGCAGGCTCTCCGGGTCAATGTCCTTGAGCAGGTACCCGGCCGCACCGGCACGGAGGGAGTCGAAGAGGTCCGCGTCGTTCTGCGAAACGGTGAGCATCACGACGGCGGCCTCCGGTATGGCTTCGAGGATCTCAGTGGCGGCGCGGATCCCCCCGCCTGGCATGTGGACGTCAAGCAGGCAGAGATCCGGGTTCTCGGCTCGTGCGAGCTCCACGGCTGTGGGGCCGTCGGCCGCCTCTCCCACGACCGCGAAACCGTCAGCCTCCTCGAGCGTCTCCCGAACGCCCGCGCGAGTGGTCGGGTGGTCGTCGGCGATGACGACCCGGATTGCGGCTATGGCAGCACCACCTCGACCTCCGTACCGCCACCGGGCCGGGAGCGGACCAGGAGCTCGCCGCCGAGCGCGTCCGCGCGCTCGCGCATGCTCGCGAGCCCGAAGCCGCGGCCCGGCGAGTCGGGGTCGAAGCCGCTGCCGTTGTCGCGAACGCGCAGACGCAGGTCGGGCTCCGCCTCGAGCTCGACCGCGAGCTCCGTCGCACCGCCGTGTCGGAGCCCGTTGCTCATCGCCTCGCGCATGATCCGCAGGAGCTCGTTTCGCCGCTGGGCCGGCAGGTGGGCCCGACTGTCGAGGTCCAGGCGAACTCTGGCCCCGGCACGCGTGGCGAGGTGCTCAGCGAGCTGGGCGATCTCGGCGTCGAACGGGTCGTCGACCCGGCGGCTCAGGGTGCGGATCGCCAGCCGCGACTCCTCGAGGGCCCGCTCGGCTGCGGTGCTCAGCACGCTGAGCTGCTCGCCGTCCGTCTGCAGCAGGCGTCGGCTCTGCATCGAGATGAATGCGAGCTCCTGTGCCAGTCCATCATGGAGCTCGCGGGCTACGCGTCGCCGCTCGTCCATGATCGCTGCAAGCTCGAGCTTCCGCTGATAGTTGCGGATCTCACGCAGGCCACCCGCCAGCAGCAGCGAGACGAAGACGAGCCGCAAGACGTCGGCACTCAAGACCAGGTCGAGGTTGACCGTCGGGAAGGCAAGCGAGTGCAGCCGCGCACCGGCAGCGGCTGCCACGGAGATGGCGAGCCACGCGGTCAACTCGTCCTCTCGGTCGGCCCGTGTCCTGAGGGCGAAGCCCACCGCCGCCAGAGCGAAGAGCAGCATCGACATGCCCTGGAGCACGACGAAGCCCGCCGGCCCAGCCAGCCCCAGCTCGTCCGAGTCGGCTGCCCCGAGGTGTAGGCCAAAGCTGGCGGGAAGCTCACCGCCGAGGAGTGCGACCCCGAGGGCTATGGCGGCGACCACCGCTATGACCAGCGCAATGGATGCGCCCGCGCTGCGGGCGGGACGCGGAAGCCTGACATCGGGCTGGAATGCGGCAGCGGCCAGGGCGAGAGCAGAGAGCAGGCCGCCAACAGGAGGAGCCCATGTGGTGAATCGGCCGGGGACCGCACCCGCGAGCGCCGGGGTCATCAAGAACGCGAGATCCGTCAGCGCCAGAGTGCCCAGAGCACCGATCAGCGAGAGGTCCCGCATGCTGCCGCTGAGCTTGAATCGCCCGACGACGAGAGCCGCCGCAAAGAGGGGAACAATCGCTCCCGCGGTCTCGATTCCGGCGCGCAGCTCTGGCGCGCGGTACGCGAAGCGCAGCGATGGAACCGTTGCAATGAGCGCCATCCCGCCGACGGCGAGCACGAGGACGCCAGCCACCAGCCCAGGCAGCGCTGTGATGACCGCCGGGACCCCGTCCCGCGGTTGCCTTCGATCTGTCCGACTCCCTGCCATGGCCCCCGCCAGCTCTCGATCGGGAGCGAATCTACCCCTAGCCGAAGGTAAAGCTAGTCGATCAACAAAGCCGTCGCTTGTTACTGGCGGTACCGGGCTGCCAATGCGCGGACAGTCTCTAGGCGCAGCCGCAGGGCCGTGAGCTCCTCCCGGAATGCCGCCCGACGCCCAAGCGCCCGCCAGAGCTCCCCGGACGAGCCTTCCTCGTCGAGGAGCGAGTCGCAGCGCCGCACCAGTCCGAGGATCTCCCGTTCGATCGTGTGGACCCGCGCGTAGCCGTCGGAGAGCAGGCCGACATCGACGGGATGGCCGTTGGCGGCACCGGCGAACGCCGCGTCAATCCGATCCTCGAGGGTCATCCTGGGACGGCCCTTCCCCCTGTCCCTCGTCCAATCCCGCCGTCGTCGGGAGAATGAAGGACCACAGCGAGTTCCAAGCTGGTCACGCCTTGCCTGGAAGGTGTCGTGCGGGACATATACGCGTACTCCATCCATTCACCGTCGCTCCGACCAGTCGGAGCGCCATGGGCCGGGCGGCCCATCTTGTGTTCACGGGCGTGAACGTGCCGGGACGCCCCGGCGGCGCGAGTCTCTCCTCAGCCGTAGGAGATGAACTCGAGCAAGCTGCCGTCCGGGTCGCGGAAGTAGACGCTCGTCCCGCGCCCCTGTCCGCCATGGCGAGTCACCGGGCCCTCCTCGATTTCGATCCCGTGGCCAGTTAGGTGCTCGACTGCCTGCGCGATCGGGCCGGGCCACACGAAGCAGAGATCGGAGTTGCCGGGGCGGACCGGGTCGGCGGCCACGGGCTTTGGGGCGTCGCCCGGCCCGTGGACGTTCAGCTGCTGGTCGCCGAGCCGGTAGTGGCGGCCCGGACCGCCGGCGCGCTCGATCAGCTCGGCGCCCAGCACGTCGCGGTAGAAGGCATTCGAGCGCCCCCAGTCGGAGACCGCGATCACGCAGTGGTCGAGGCTCAGGCGAACGGAGCTCATCGGGGCAACCTCCAGGCTCGCGCCGTGAGTAGGGCCATGGCGAGCTCGTAGGCCTTGCTGGGCGCCTTGGTCCGCCAACGAACGAGCGGCTGAACCGGGACCAGCCCGGTGCCCGTGCCCAGATCGCGCAGGAAGTGGATACAGGTGCCGGCCGCGGCACCGAGCAGGATCTCGCGCGCGTGCGCGCGCGTGAGCCGGGCAGCTAGCGCCAGGGCGACCGGGACGAACAGCGTGTGTGCCGGCGGCCGGGGCGTCTCCTTGCGGAGCGTGTGACGGATCGGTACGAGCGGCAAGTGGTCGGCGTCCACGGCGACCGCGCCCACGGCGTAGCCCGCCCTCCACGCCGGGCCGGTGGCCGGCAGGTTGGCAAGGACGAGAACCGCGGTGGCAAGGTGAGCCGGCTCGTCGAGAATGCCGCCCACCAGCCAGGACGGCTCGAGCCGCTCGAGGCAGGCATCGGCCATGAGGACGGTGGTCAGCGCCGCGACCAGGACACCTGGGCGCCGCGCCCACAGGCCCGGCGTCGCCGCCGGCCTCTCTAGGGTGGCCGGCTCTACTTGAGCTCCACGCTCCCGCCGGCCTCCTCGATCTCACCCTTCAGCTTCTCGGCCTCCTCGCGCTCGATGCCCTCCTTGACCGGCTTGGGCGCCTCGTCCACGAGGGCCTTCGCCTCCTTGAGCCCGAGCCCGGTTGCTGCACGGACGACCTTGATCACCTGGATCTTCTTCTCGCCGGGACCGGTGAGCACCACGTCGACCGTGCTGGCCTCCTCCTCGACGGCGGCGCCGTCACCGTCGGCGGTCCCGGCCGGCGCCGCGGCGGCTACCGCGGTGGCCGATACGCCGAACTCCTCCTCGAGCGCCTTGATGAGCTCCGAGAGCTCGAGGACCGACATCTTCTTGATCTCCTCGATCAGCTCTGCTGCTGTGGCCATTTAGCCCTCCTTGTCTTCCTCGTCGCCCTCGGAGGGCGCTTCAGTTTCTGGTTGATCCGTCTCCTGCTCGCCCTCGGTCGAGGGCTCGCTGCCCTCCCCCTCGCCCGCGGACTCCTGGACGTCGTCGGCGGCCTCGTCCTCCTGGGCGGCCTGCTCGGCGGCCTGCTCGGCGTCCTGCGAGGCCTCCTCGGGCGGCTCGGCGGCCGGTCCCTCAGCCGCTCCCCCGACGAGGCCCTGGTCGACCATCTGTTGCAGCTGGCTCGCGAAGCCGGCGATCAGCTGGTTGAGGCCCCGCACGAGCCCGGTGATCGGCGAGGCGACCACGCCGACAAGCTGTCCGTGCAGCACGTCGAGGGCCGGCAGCTGCGCCAGCGACTGGAGCTGATCGACGGTCAGCGACTCGCCGCCCATACGACCGCCCTTGAACTCGAGCGTCCGGTGCTCGCGGCGGAAGCGGTCGAGCGCCTTGGCGGCGAGCGCGACATCACCGCTCTCGGGGGCGACGAACGTGAACGCGGTCGGCCCCTCGAGCAGCTCCTTCAGGTCGTCGGCGCCGGCCTGCTCGGCCGCCCGGATCGTCAACGTGTTCTTCACGACACGGAAGCGTGCCCCGGCCTCTGTCAACCTCTCGCGCAGCGCCGCCGCCTGGGGGACGCTGATGCCGCGGTAGTCGACGGCGAAGACCGCCTCCGACCCCTCGATCTGCGCCGCCACCTCATCGACGACTGCTGCCTTTTGTTCCTTGTTCACTTGAAGTCCTCTTGCACGAATTGAGCCCGCACGCAGGCGGGCTCATCGAAGGCTGGCTCCGGCGGGCTCCACCTGCCCCGGGCTTCCGCCATTCGGCTGCCGGGGGTCTCTGGTAGGTCGCTGTGTCCGGATCAGGCTACCGGGGCGACCTCCTCGACGATGCCGCGGGTGCGGCTCGGGTCGACTCGCACGCCGGGCCCCATGGTGGTTGTCAGGGTGACCGTGCGAAGGTAGCGCCCCTTGGCGGCGGCCGGCCTCGCCCGGATGATCTCATCGATCAGCGCCGCGTAGTTCTCGAGCAGCGCCCGCTGCTCGAACTCGATCTTGCCGATCGGCAGGTGCACGATCGCCATGCGGTCCGTGCGGTACTCGACCTTGCCCGCCACCGACTCGGACACGGCCTTGCCGATGTCGTTGGTTACGGTGCCGACCTTGGGGTTGGGCATCTTGCCCTGCGGCCCAAGGATGCGGCCGAGCTTGCCGACTACCGGCATCATGTCCGGCGTCGCGATCGCCACGTCGAAGGCGGTGAAGCCCTCCTCCACCCGCTTCGCGAGGTCCTCGTCGCCCACGTGTGCGGCGCCGGCCTCCTCCGCCTCGCGCGCCTTGTCACCCTTGGCGAACACGGCGACGCTCATCTCCTTGCCGAGGCCGTTGGGGAGGGCGATCGTGCCGCGCAGCTGCTCCTCGGCGTGGCGGACGTTGAGGCCCGTGCGGATATGGCACTCGACGGTCTCGTTGAACCTCGTCCGCGGGAAGCTCTTGATCAGCTGGACCGCCTCCGCGGGCGAGTACTGGGTCGCCCGGTCGAACTGCTCGTAGGCATCGCGATAACGCTTGCCGTGCTTGGGCATATTGCTAGGAGACCTCCACTCCCATCGAGCGAGCCGTTCCCTCGATGATCTTCTCCGCCTGGTCGAGGTCATTCGCGTTCAGGTCGGGCATCTTCTTCTCCGCGATCTGGCGGATCTGGGCGCGGCTGATGGCGCCCACCTTCTCGCGGTTGGGCTCGCCCGACCCCTTCTCGATCCCAGCGGCCTCCTTGATCAGCACCGCGGCCGGCGGAGTCTTCGTGATGAACGTGAAGGAGCGGTCCTCGAAGACCGTGATCTCGACCGGGATGATCGTGCCCGCGTCCTGCTGCGTCTGCGCGTTGAACGCCTTGCAGAACTCCATGATGTTCACCCCGTGCTGACCCAGGGCAGGGCCGACCGGCGGCGCCGGGTTGGCGGCGCCCGCGGGCACCTGGAGCTTGATGAGAGTGAGGACCTTCTTGGCCATGGCTAGATCTTCTTGACTTGATCGAAGCCGACCTCGACCGGAGTCTCACGGCCGAAGATCGACACGAGCACCTTCAGCTTGGCAGCGTCGTCGTTGATCTCCGAGATCTCGCCCGAGAAGTCGGACAGCGGGCCGGAGACGACCTTGACCGACTCGCCGATCGAGAACTGCGCCCTGGCACGAGGCCGCTCGGCCGCCTCCCGATGGAGCAGGCGGTCGACCTCGCCCTGGTTGAGCGGGATCGGCTTATTGGAGGCGCCGACGAACCCCGTGACACCGGGCGTGTTCTTCACGAGCTGCCAGGAGTCGTCGGTGAGGTTCATGTTCACCAGCAGGTAGCCCGGCATGGTCCGGGTCTCCTTCTGGATCTTCTGGCCATCCTTCAGTTCCTGCACCTGCTCGGTGGGGATGACGATCTGGCGGATGTTGTTCTCCTGCCCGAGCGACACGCGGCGATGCTCAAGGTTCTGCTTGACCTTGTTCTCATGACCGGAGTAGGTGTTGACTGCGTACCAGCGGAACATTTTTCGTTTACCTCAGCGGGGCCTGTCGCTCAGAGGATGGCGTTGATCAGCTTCGAGAAGATCGCGTCCAGCAGCCCCAGGTAGCCGCCGACGATGAGCACGAATCCGAGCGTGACCCCGGTCAGCGTGGTCAGTGCCTGACGGTTAGGCCACTCGACCCGCTGGAGCTCTGCCCAGCATGCGACGAGGAACTGTACGACACGGGGTCGGTCCCTGGCCGCCGCGCGCCCGGCGGCCTGCTCGCCGCGCCTACCGCGGGGCGCGTAGCCCTCGTCCTCCTCGGCCTCCTCTTCGGCCTCGACCTCCGATTCCTCGAGGTGCTCGTCTTCGTCGACCTCGACCTCGTCCTCGAGCACGGTGTCCGACCTGCCCTCTTCCTGGGGGGGTGCACCCGCGATCAGGTTCGGATCGATCTCGGGGACGACACCCGGGACCGGCGAGCCATCGCCCGCCGGCTCGGCCGTGCTCTGCCCGTCGGAGCTCTTCTTCTCCGCGCGCCGTCGGGCGCGGCGCTCGGCCTGCCGCTGCTTGGCGCGCTGGCGATTCCGGGCCACTGCCTCGCCCCTTAACTCCTTCTCGCGCGCGCGTAGGAGAACCGCATCAGCGGGTCTCCTTGTGCGGCGTGTGCTTTCCGCACCAACGGCAGTACTTGCGCAGCTCGATCCGGTCTGGATTGTTGCGCTTGGACTTCTCGCTCTGGTAGTTGCGCCGCTTGCATTCCTCGCAGGCGAGGGTAACGGCGATTCTCACATCTCCGCGGGCCATGGCTCCTGAAGATAGACGGGGCTGGCGCCCAAAAAAGCCCCACTGCGGGGGCGGTTCCCAGTCTAGCGCGGGCTCGGCGAGCGTCGCCGCTCGTCGAGCGCGTCAAGCACCGTTGAATCGACCTCCGCGTCGAACTTGCGCGCGAAGTCACGCTCGCTCGCAATGAGCCGGTCGAGGTCGGCGCTCGTAAGGGTCTCGGGGTGGGGCGTGAGCGGAGCGGCGAACGAGACGAAGCGCCGATTGTCGCGGGCCACCCTCAGCGAGGGGTCGTTGAGGAGCACGGTCGCGAAGAACGACTCGCTCGGGATCGCCACGCGCCGGTAGTAGCGCATGAGCTCGCGGTTTTCCCGGGCCGCGGACAGCACGCTGGCCACGGCCCTCCGGTTGAGCGTGAGCCAGTCGGAGGAGACGAAGCAGCGAAGCCCATCGCCGAAGGGAAGGCTCGCTCGCCTGAGCCCCAACCGCGGGCGAAGCGGTGGCGGCAGCTCGCGGAGGTAGACGAGTGGCCGCAGCGCCCGCGGGAGGCGCGGCGTGCTGACGGGCGCGGGGTAGTGCCGGTAGGCGTAGCGGAGGAAGAACTCGTCCGCCGGCGGGGCCGGGCGACGCCGGACGTCGAGCTCCCACGCCTGGCCAAGCATGGCGTCGAGGCCGCAGGCCGCCAGGCCGTCCTCGATCTCCGCCATCGGGCGCAGCGGGTAGTCCTGACCGGAGAGCACCAGCAGCCAGTCCGGATCCAGCTCCTCCGACGCCCGCTCCAGGCAGGCGATCAGCAGCTGAAGCTGGGACCAGCCGCCCCACTCGAACTCGATCTCGTCGCGCAGGAGCCGCGCCCCGAGTCGACCGAGCGCCGCGTCGTCGATCGTCGAGCGACTCTCATCGTGCCGGACGAGGACCTCGGCGGCGGGACCCTCCCCGAGGGCCGCCACCAGCCGCAGCACCTGATCCGGATTGCGGTGGGAGACGACGAAGTAGGCGACTCTCACGCTGCCGGATGATGCACGACCCTTCCGCGGAGGTTAGGCTCCACCTCCATGGGCTCGCGGGCGGAAGCCGGCAATTTGGATCGGGTGAAGAGCGCCTGGCAGGCGCTCGAGCGTGACGGTCACGCGACCGGCATGGAGGCGCTGTTCGAGCACTGCCATCCCGACTGCGAGTTCCGCCCGGCGGCAAGCGGAGGGAAGGTGCTCCACGGGGTCGAGGAGGCGCGGGCGTTCTTCCGCAGCCAGCGCGACGCCGGGGGGGACATCAAGGTCTCGCCCTACGGCTTTCGGGAGAGAGGCGACTGCGTCGAGGTCCGCGGCTGGATCAGGCTGATCCGCCGCCAGGCAGGAATGGCCGACTCGCAGGGCCTCTGGGTCTACCGCTTCCGTGACGGGCAGGTCGTCGAGGCCGGCTACTCACCGGCCACGGCCGAAGCCGCCTGACGTGATCCCACAAACCCTATGTCGAGAAGGAGGTCCGAATGGCGATCGGGATGATTCAGGAAGCACCGAATACGACCGCGGAGATGTACGACGCGATCAACTCCAAGCTGCAGGCGAGTGAGAATCCGCCCGAGGGGCTGATCTTCCACAGCGCCGGCCCCGCGCCGAAGGGCGGCTTACGCATCTTCGACGTCTGGGAGTCACGCGAGGCCTACGAGCGCTTCCGGGACGAGCGCCTGCGGCCGGCCATCAGCGAGGTCGCCGGCGAGCAGGGCCCCGAGCCCCCGCCCGAGGAGATCTACGAGCTGCACGACTACTTCCCGGGGTCGTAGAGCGCAGCGCCCGACTAACGGTCCTCCCGACGCCCGCCCAGGGGCCGACCCACCCGCGAGCTGCCGCGGCGCTCCAGCTCGGCCTGGCGGCGGGCGTCCCCTAGGATGGCGCGGGCCTGCTCCTGGGCGACATCGCGCATCCCGGCCGCCTCGCTTCGAGCGTCCGCGAGGATCCGGCTGGCCTCCTCCCGTGCCTCGGCAAGCCGCTGCTCGGCCTGATCGTGGAGTTCTCGGAGCCGCTCGTCCAGCAGCTCGTCGAGCCCAGACAGCGAGAACCAGCCGCTCACCCTATGAAGGTGCCCGTGGACGTCATCGGGGTGGTACCCGAACAGTTTGCGTCGAAAGTGAACCTCGCGAACGTAGTTGGAGTAATCAGCCGCGAGCGGCATGGGTTGTCCTATCCGCCGTCGGGATCGATCCGGTCGGCTCGCTCCAGCTGCTCCTTCGCGATAGAGCGCTCGCGCTCAGCGGAGTGCAGTCGTTTCTCGGCATCGGCCCGCCGCGCTGTGGCCTCGACCCGCGCCTGGCGCGTCTCGCGCTGACGCCGCTGCAGGACCGCGGCCCCGACCGCCACGATCAGGAGCAGCGCGATCAGCACGATGACCAAGGTAGCGCTCACTTCTGGCTCCTGATGGTCATCGCTCCGTGGTTGACTGGCGGCGAAACCGGCCCTTCCCCTGAGCGTTTACCCCGGAGCGCAGAGGGTAACGCGCCAAAGGAGCGGTGTTCGATCCGGAGCGACGGCAATGCCGATCGAGATAGACGAGGTTCTGGACTGGCGCAGTCGTACTGTGGTGGACTCAGATGGCCGGAAGATCGGGACCTTCGATGAGATCTATCTCGACGAGGGCACCGACGAGCCGGCTTGGGCCGCCGTGAAGACTGGCGCGCTGGGGCTGCGCCGGCGGGTGGTGCCGATCGCTGAGGCCGCATTCGACGGGAAGAGCGTCCGGGTGCCCTTCACGAAGGAGCAGGTCAAGTCGGCGCCGACGATCGACTCTGACGGATGGGTCCCCGAGCGCGATCAGGCGACGATCCTCCGCCACTACGGGGTAACCGCCGGGGAGAGCAGAGCCGGCGCAGATGACCGACCCGGGGCCATGCCACCCGAAGCCGGCCCAGCCGAGAGCTCCGAGTCGCCCGGGTCGACCGGGGATGAGGACTCGGAGGCCCGACCCAGTGACCCCCAGCTAGAGGGCATCAGGCTCAAGCGCTACACCGTGACCGAGACGGTGACCCGGCGGAGCGACTTCGGGGGGCGCTAGAGCCGGACTCTGCCGCGCGCGACGAGCGGCTGAGAGATTGCCTGCACCGACAGCCCCTGGCTTCGAGGGCGTCGGCCTCGTGGCTCGCTGTGGTGGTGGGGTCTATCCGCCGAGTTGGGTTAGGGAGTAGCGCTTGTGGTGGCCGAAGCGGGTCCCGCGCCGGGGGCGGGTCCAGTGGGTCTGGTAGCGGGCGAACATCAGGGCTCGTTTGGCCCACCAGCTGCCGACGGGGAGGGGGCCGCCGTTGCAGGAGCCGCCGGAGTAGCCGGGCCGGCCGATCCACAGGTAGGCGTCGAGCTTGGGGTGGTGGGTGTTGGTGGTGGGGGGGATCCCCAGCCCCCGCTTGAGTGGGTGGCACCAGATGTTGATCCGCCGCCTTTTGCCGGCCACTCGGGCCCGGTGGTGGATGGGACCGCGGCCGTTGTAGGCGGTGGAGACGATGAAGGGCTTGCCGCCGGTGAGTCGGGAGATCTTCAGCCCGTGGCGGATGTTGCGGGCGGTCCAGTCGTAGTGGGTGGCGTTGAGCATGAAGCCGCGGACCCTGTCGACTCCGATGTAGCGAAGCTGCCGGGCGGTGCGCCGGGCGGGCTCCCAATCCGAGGCGCCCGCCTCCAGGTAGACCGTGGCGTTGGGGAGCGCCGCCAGGACCTCTACCCCGTAGCGGAGGGTCTGCAGGCGCGCCAGCCGCCGGCTTCGGGCCAGGCAGTCCACGGTGCCGAGCGAGTCGGGCTCGAAGGCGATCACTACCCGGGCGCTGCCAACGGCGGCGGCGAAGGACCGGTACCAGGCCCGGGTGGCGGCGTCCTCCGCGCTCCCCCCCGCCCGGTAGCCGCGACCGCAACCCCAGCCCCTGTGGCGCAGGACCGCCATCAGCGGCACCTCGGCTCGGGCCCTGGCCTGCCCCAGCACCCTCCCCACCACCGCCCCCAGCGGATGGGTGAAGCGCCCAAACCACTTGAACTTGGGCTCCCGGGCCAGCCTCCACATCAACCCCGCCCGGCGGCGCTCACCCCGCCTCAGATAGCGGCGCCACTGACGCCACGAGGGCTCCCAGGGATCGACGAAGAAACGAACCCCGGCCAGCGGATTGGGCGAGGCCGGGTCGACGCCGCGAGGGTCGGGCAGCGTCGTCGCCTGCGACCGGCAGGGAGCCGCGGCGAGCAAGGCCGCCGCCGCCAGGACCGCCGCGAGCGGGACACCAAGCGGCGCCCGGAACGCGCTCACGATCCGACCGCCCACCCCGGTTGGCGTACCGCGGGCTCATGGGCACGCGCGGGCGTGCCGCTCCGTTCGCCACGACTCGAGTTCATGGTTCCCAGCCCGCCTACGGAGTTAGCTGTCGGGCTCGCGCCGTCTGCTGACCGCGCTACGCCGCACTGGTGGCGACGATTCGCCCCCAGGACCAAAGGCCCCAATGGGTTCCCCGCTCCCCGGCATTGGCACCCCGGGGATTCGGCAGGCGCGGCATCCTAGCGCCGCCCCCGGCCGAATCGGCGACCCGCCCAACAGCAAAGCCCCGCACCTAGCGGAAAATTCAACGAGCGGCCTGCCCCAAGGACATCTTCCCGTCGACGCCGGCGAACGCGGCACAACAAGGTCTGGAGGTGGGTACGGGTCCCGCCACCGGCGGGTCGGTCATGTCAAGCAGCGAGTCCGGGGGGCCCGGAAGCGTGTTCGCTGCAAGGGTCGCCGAAGCCCGCCGTTTCGTCCGCTCCGAGCCTTCTACCCCCTCGCGGGGTGGACAAGTGCGCCGTCACCCTTGAACCGTCAGGCCTCTGGTGCGTTTGTCTGGATAGCGAGCAACGGAGGAGCAAGTGAGACGTGTCGCCGTACTTACCACGGCCGCAGTGGCGCTGGCCGCCCTGCCGATTGCTGCCGAGAGTGCCGCCAAGCCGAATACTGGGCTGTCGCTAAAGGCCCAGCCGAACCCGGTCGTGTTCCACCGGGCGGTCACGCTGAGCGGCAAGCTCACCGGCACGGGGCACGCGGACCAGACGGTCGTGCTCCAGCGGGATCCGTTCCCGTACGACAGCTTCGTGGACGCGGGGACCGCCAAGACCAATGCCGGGGGCCAGTACACGTTCACGCGCCATCCGTCGGTGAACACCCGTTATCGCGCCCAGGCCGGCGGCAAGCTCAGCCCGGTCGTAACCGAGAAGGTGAGGATCCGCGTCAGCCT